>Ga0070739_10001141_pt1 | contig 42417 bp, 37 predicted proteins | sample Coa_R1_7_FD_66445 | JGI IMG/M metagenome (GOLD analysis project Ga0070739, IMG submission 66445) | Surface soil microbial communities from Centralia Pennsylvania, which are recovering from an underground coalmine fire - Coalmine... | ecosystem: Environmental > Terrestrial > Soil > Unclassified ...
TAGAAGCCGCCGCTGGCATAGGCTTCGACCCGGTCGCGGCAGGCCCCGAGCAGGCGGTAGAGCGGCAGCCCGGCGATCTTGCCGGCGAGATCCCACAGCGCGATGTCGATGCCGCTGATCGCGTGCATGACGACGCCGCGCCGGCCGTACGAGCGGGTGCGCGCGAACATCTTCTGCCACAGTCCCTCGATCAGCAGCGGGTCCTCGCCGACCAGCATCGGCGCGAGGTCCTTTTCGATGAGAGCGGCGGTGGCGCCGCCGCCGAGGCCGGCCTCGCCCAGGCCGACGAGGCCCTTGTCGGTCTCGATCTCGACGAGGAGGGCGCCGCGCCGCCCCTGCATGCCGCCGGCGCTGCCATAGGGCGGGTCGCAGCGGTAGACGAGCGGCGTCGTGCGGATGCCGGTGATTTTCATCGGGCGGCTCCTCAACCCTCGTCGATGATGGCGAACAGGTCGCACTGCACCTGCATCGGCGGGGCGAAGTCGCCGCTCGCGACGGTGTGGCGGGCCGGCCTCGACTGCGGGTCGGGAAACATCTCGACCCAGTATTTGTTGAGGATCGGCCGCAGCGCGCGGTCGGTGATCCACACGTTCATCTTGACGATGTCGTCGGGCGTGCCGCCGGCCGCCGCGATGACGCGGCGGACGTTGTCGAACATCTGCCGGCACTGCGCGTCGAGATCGTCCGGCACCTTGCCGGTCGCCGGGTCGGCGCCGGAGATCGCGCCGGACACGACAAAGGGGCCGCGCCGGCAGGCGCTTGGGATCGGGTTGAGGTGCTTGGCGCCCTCGACGTCGATGCTGCGCCGCTTTTCCATGCCGCTCTCCCGCCTGCAATGCCCGACGACGATTATAGCCGCCGACAACGCAGAGAGGGGGTTCTGCTTTGCACCCTACCCGTACACCCGCCGGTACAGATCGACGATCTCGTCGCTCGTCGGCACGCGCGGGTTGTTGCCGGGCGAACCGGAGGCCAGCGCCTGGCTCGCCATGACCGGAAGCAGCTCGTCGTAGCGGGTGCGGTCGATGCCGTAGGCTTTGGGGGTCGGCACCTTGAGGTCCTCGTTGAGGCGGCGCAGTTCGTCGAGCAGGCGCGCCACCGCCGATTGGTTTCCCTCCCCTTCCGCCGCGATGCCCATCGCGCGGGCGCAATCGGCGTAGCGGTCGAGCGCGGCCGGGGCGGAGAAGGCGGTGATCTCCGGCAGCAGCATCGCGTTCGACAACCCGTGCGGCACGTGGAAGAAGGCGCCGATCGGCCGGCTCATGCCGTGCACCAGCGCGACGCTGGAGTTGGAGAAGGCCATGCCGGCGGTCGTGGCGCCGAGCATCATCGCTTCGCGCGCCGCGCGGTTGTCCGGCTCGGCGCAGGCGGTACGGATGTTCTTCGCGATCAGCGCCATCGCGTTGCGGGCGACGCCGTCGGTATAGGGGCTGGCGCGGCGGCTGACATAAGCCTCGATCGCATGCGTCAGGCTGTCGATGCCGGTATCGGCGGTGAGCCGGTACGGCATCGTCAGGGTCAGTTCGTAATCGACGATCGCGGCGGTCGGGCAGCACGGCAGCCCCGCGATCAGCATCTTCTCGTCCGTTTCGGTATCGGTGATGACCGTGAAGCGGGTCACCTCCGAGCCGGTGCCGGCCGTGGTCGGGATCGCGATGACCGGCAGCCCGAATTGCGGGATGTCGTTGGGCACCTTGTAGTCGCGCATGCGGCCGCCGTTGGCGTACAGCACCGACATCCCCTTCGCCGTATCGATCGGGCTGCCGCCGCCGATCGCGATGAGGCTGTCGAAATCGTCCTCGTTGAGCCGCGCCACGCCGGCGTCGATGACCGCGGTGGTCGGATCGGACACGGTGTCGGCGAAAACAGCGAGGGCGATGCCGCTGCTGTTGAGCAGCTCTTCCCCCCGGTCGAGGATGCCGCTCTTGGCGATGAAGGGGTCGGTCACGACGAGCGGCCGCGACAGCCCGAGCCGCGAGAGCACCGCGGGAAGCTCGCGGAGGGCGCCGCCGCCGATCGCGATCAGCCGCGGGGTCGTGATCAATGCGGCCATGTCGATCTCCTGCCGGTTTACGCCGGCCCAGGATAATCCCGCGGTCGGGATGCCGAATAGCTGTTGCCGTCGAAGCGTTCGAGGTAGGCAAAGCCCGGTTGGAGATCGGTAAAGCCGCAGCGGCGGTAGAGGCTGGCGGCGTCGCGCGTCACCAGCAGCCAGCGGCGCAGCCCGTGCAACGGCGGACGCGCAAGCAGCGTCTCGACGAGCCACTGGCCGAGGCCGTTGTGGCGCTCCTCGGCGATGACGAAAACGTCGGCGAGATAAGCGAAAGTGGCGCGGTCGCTGACGACGCGGGCAAACCCGATCTGCGCGGCGTCGCGGTAGAGGCCGAAGGCGAGCGAATTCTCGATCGCACGCCGCAGCACGTCGAGCGGAATGCCGCGCGCCCAGTGCGAGCAATTGGCGAGGAAATCGTGGACGAACGGCAGGTCGAGCCGTTCGCGGTCGGTGTCGATCTCGTAGAAATGCCCGCCGCAGGTGCGGCTGGCGATCACTGTCCCGGTCATTGCAAAACAGCCTGCTGGTGTCGTGGCGCGGCGGCGGGCGGAGCGCCCGAAGCAGCCCCGGCGCGGCGCGGGGCTGCTAGCGAATTCGTCGTCGCAGGAGGTGCTGTGGACCGGACATGAATGTGAAAAGCCGTAAGAACGCGCCGGTTGTCAACCGTTGTGGCGCTTCTGAACGGCTTAGCGAAGATATGTCGTCAGCTTGGCGAAAGCGCGGGCGCGGTGGCTGATCCGGTGCTTCTTCGCCGGGTCCATTTCGCCGAAGGTGATCGTGTAGCCGTCCGGCACGAAAATCGGGTCGTAGCCGAAGCCGCGCTCGCCGCGCGGCGGCCAGGCGAGCCTGCCGCCGACTTCGCCGCGGAAGGTTTCAAGCGCGCCGTGCGGCCACGCCAGCGCCAGCACCGCGACAAAGTGGGCGCTGCGGTCGCGGTCGCCGAGTTCGCGCTCTACGCGCTCCATCGCGATGCGGAAGTCCCTCGCCGGTCCCGCCCAGCGCGCGGAATAGATGCCGGGCGCGCCGCCCAAGGCCGGGACCACCAGTCCGGAATCGTCGGCAAGGGCCGGCAAACGGCTAGTCTCGGCCGCGGCGCGCGCCTTCAACGCGGCATTGGCTTCGAATGTGTCCCCGGTCTCCTCCGGCTCGGGCAAGCCCAGCTCGGCCGCCGAGACGGTGGGAATGCCGAATGGCGCCAGCAGGTCGGCGATCTCCACGACCTTTCCGGAATTGTGGCTGGCGATGACCAGCCTCTCGCCGCCGAGCGGTCGCGGCATCGCCTCACGCCAGTCCGAGCGCGGCGCGTTGCAGCGCCGTCAGTTGCGCGACGCCCAGACGGGCCAGCGCCAGCATCGCGTGGAACTGCGCCTCGTCGAACGCCGCGCCCTCGGCGGTCGCCTGGATCTCGACGATGCCGCCGCGGCCGGTCAGCACGAAATTCGCGTCCGTCATGGCCTGCGAGTCCTCGGCGTAGTCGAGGTCGAGCACCGCCGCCCCAGCGAAGACCCCGCAGGAAATCGCCGCGACGCTGTCGTGCAGCGGCACCGTCGCAAGTTGGCCGGCGGCGACCATGCGCGCCAGCGCCTGATGCAGCGCGACATAGCTGCCGGTGATCGCGGCGGTGCGGGTGCCGCCATCGGCCTGCAACACATCGCAGTCGATGCGGATCTGCTTTTCGCCGAGGGCTGCAAGATCGGTGACAGCGCGCAGGCTGCGGCCGATCAGCCGCTGAATCTCCTGCGTGCGCCCGCTCTGCCGGCCGCGCGCCGCCTCGCGGTCGGTGCGGGTCAGAGTCGAGCGCGGCAGCATGCCGTACTCCGCCGTCACCCAGCCGCGCCCGGTGTTGCGCAGGAACGGCGGCACCCGTTCCTCGACGGTCGCGGCGCAGAGTACGTGGGTGTCGCCGAAGCGGGCGAGGCAGGAGCCTTCGGCGTACTTCGCGGCGCCAAGCTCAAGCGCGACCGGACGCATCGCGTCGGCCGCCCGTCCCGAGGGTCGCATCCCATTCTCCGCCAGCGGAAAGCCGGCAGGCTATCACCTTTCGGACGAGTCGGCGACGGCGCAAAGCGGCCGGCTCAGCCTCGCGCCGGCGCCAGCGGACGCAGCCCCGCCAGCCACCGCGCCAATGCCGGCAGCGGATTGGCCGGCCGCCAGTCGAGCCGCCGCCGCGGCCGCGCGAGCCGGCGCACGCGGCGCGCAACCTCGTCCGCCTGCATCCGGCCAATATAGCCGCAGCTGCACAGGAGGCGGTGCGCCTGCGAGCGCGACAGATCGAAGAAGGCGACGCCGTCGCCGAAGCGGTCGCTCTCCAACCCTGCGCGCCGCAGCGCCGGGTCGCGATACGCCACCGTCAGCGGCGAGTTCGGCTGGCGCAGCGGCTCGTGCACCGCGAACGCGAAGTACTCGAGATCACGGAAGGGAACGAGCCGGCCCTCATGCGCCTCGAGGGCGGCGGCCCAGCGCTCGAGGCGTTCCTCTCGCGACATTGCAGCAGCCATGTCCACCTCCTTGTTGCCGTTCGCCAACGGCCCCGGCGCCGACGGGTTCCGCCGGCCATGGGCCGAAGACCGGACGGCCCCTCCACCATGCTTTGCATGGTCTCCCTCCCCACGGACCCGCGGGGGAGGATCACAAGTCGCGTTGACTTGATCCTCCCCCGCGTCGCGGGGGAGGTGGCGAGGACAGCGAGCCGGAGGGGCCCTGCCAGACCCGGTAGGACGGGTCGCTAACCGTAGCCCGGGGTCGCCAGCATTGGCGGGTCGGCGACGTCGACCGATGCGCCCGCGTCGAACCCGTTGAAGCCGGTGCGCAGGCAGGCGGCGTAGGCGCCGAGCTGACCGAGTTCGATCCAGTCGCCTTCATCGATGTCGTCGGGCAATAAAAACGGGCCCCGCATTCGGTCGGCGCTGTCGCAGGTCGGGCCGAACAGCTCGAACGGCACGAGCGGCGCCGTCGCCGACTCCGGCTCGCCGGTGCGGATGCGGCGGGCCGGAAAGCAGAAGCCCGGCGCACCCGCGTCGCTGAGGTTGCCGTAGACGCCGTCATTGACGTAGAGCGCGGGGCCGCGGCGCAGCTGCACCTGCAGGACCACCGAACCGCCGCCGGCGACGAGCGCCCGCCCCGGCTCCGCCCATAGCCGCACCTCCGGCCCCAGGGCGGCCGCGGCCGTGCCGATCGCATCCATGTAAAGCGCTAGCGGCGGCGGCGTCACGTCCGGATAGGACACCGGGAAACCGCCGCCGACATCGACGATATCGACGCGTACTCCGGCCGCCGCCACGACCTCTACGGCGCTCTCGATCGCGCGGACATACGCCTTCGGATCAAGGCACTGCGAACCGACGTGAAAGCAGATGCCGAGCCGCGCCGCATGCGGCCGCGCCGCCCGCAGCAGCGCCGCCGCCTCCGCCGCCGCGGCGCCGAACTTGCCCGAGAGCGCGTAGGCGCCGCCCTGCGGCACCGCGAGCCGCACGAACAACCCCAGCACGGGCGGCTCGCCGACCAGCCCGACCGGGACCGTCTCCTGCAGGATCTTGGTCAGTTCATCGCCGCTGTCGAAGGCGAAATCGGTGACGCCGTGATCGCGGAAGGCGGCGGCGATCGCGGTCCGGGCCTTGACCGGGTGCATGAAATGGAGCGCCGCTTCAGGCAGCATGCGCCGCACCAGCGCGACCTCCGGCAGTGATGCGCAGTCGAAATGTCGGACGCCGCCCTGCCACACCGCGCGCAGAACGCGCGGGTCGGGGTTGCATTTGACCGCGTACAGGACATCGCCGGGAAACGCCGCCGCGAACGAACGCGCCGCCGCGGCAACCTCGCGCGGGCGCAGGCAGAACAGAGGCTGCTCCGGCCGGTCGCGGTCGACCACCGCATCGACCGATGGGAGCGCAAGGCGGCCGGCCGGGCGCTGTGCCGGCGGGCGCGAGGAGACAAGACGGGCTTTTGCCATCGCACGATCCTCCCGAGGCAAGGAGGCGACGCCGGCGGCGGACGCCGGCGACCGATCAGGTGAATGGCGCCGCGGGGCCAGCCGCCCCGCAGCGTCAGACGATCGTGCGCGGACTTCGCATCGCGTGCCGGACCATATCCGTTTCCCTTAAGGACGCCGGCCCACGGGTGGCCGGCTCGGCCGAAAGAGACGCGTTACGTCGTAGCAGCACCCCTGGGGAACGCGGGGTTCTAGGCACGTGCGATTGCGTCGGAGCAGCTAGATGGTGTACCGGCGCTCGAATACAAGATGTGGTGGCTTCAGCGGGGCGCCAGCAGTGCGATGTATTCCCACGCGATCGTTGCGGCAGCGAGCGCGGTAATCTCGGCGTGGTCGTAGGGGGGCGAGACCTCGACCACATCCATGCCGCGAAAATTGAGGCCGGCGAGGCGGCGCAAGATCGCCTGCGCCTGCCACGTCGCGAGTCCGCCTATCTCCGGCGTGCCGGTGCCGGGCGCGAAGGCCGGGTCCAGCGCATCGATGTCGAAGGTCAGATAGACGGGGCCTTCGCCCACCGCCGCCCGGATGCGCTGCGCAATGGCGCTGGGACCCTGCTCGTGCACATCTTCCGCCGGCAGGATCGTCACCCCCTTCCCGATCGTCCAATCATGCACGGCCTTCTGCAGCGGCGAGCGAATGCCGACCTGCACCGTCCGCCGCGGATCGACCAACCCCTCTTCGATCGCGTGATAGAAGGGCGAGCCATGACCGTGGGTCAGGCCGAAGCTCTCCGGCCACGTATCGACGTGCGCGTCGAAATGAACGAGGCCCAGCGGACCCGTCCGCCGCGCCAGCGCGCGCAGCAAGGGAAGCGTGACGCTGTGGTCGCCGCCGAGCGCGACGAGATGGCTGATTTCAGCCGCCTGCGTCTCGATCGCCCGAAGCGACCCCATGACATCGCCGTGGGCAATGGCGAAATCGCCGATGTCGGCGAGACCGCCGGCGGCCGGGTGGAATTCCGCTACGGGGTGGTCACCATCGACCAGCATCCGGCTCGCCTGCCGGATCGCCGCCGGACCGAAGCGGGAGCCCGGCCGGTTCGATGTGCCGAGATCGTAGGGAATGCCGGCGACGCAGATTGCAGCGTCACGGCCAGCTTGGTCTACGCCGAGAAAGGCCGGGCGGACGGCGAAAGTGGGAACGGCGCTCATGACTGTTATATGGCGTCTCCAGAACGGCCTCTAATTCCCTAAATTCAGACGCTTCTCGTAAAAGATGCTGGCCGCGACGCGGTGCAGCGGCAGCCCCGCGTAATGCCCGAACGCGCCGCACCGGTGAAAGCCGCAGCCCTCGTAAAGCCCGATCGCGGCGGCCTGGTGAACGCCGGTCTCAAGCCGCAGCAGCGAATGCCCCGCCGCCAGCGCCTCCGCTTGGAGGCGCGCCAGCAGCGCCTTCGCGACGCCCCGCCGGCGCAGCGCCGGCCGCGAATACATGCGCTTGACCTCGGCGAACTCCTGGAACAGCGCGACGCCGCCGCACCCGGCCGCTTGCCCATCGACGAACGCAATGAAGAAGCGGATGTGGGGCTGGAACAGCTCGTCGCGCGAAAGACGCTGTTCCAGGTCGTACGCGGCCCCGAGCACGGCGTCGAGTTCCGCGAGCAGCGCGGCGGCCGCGGGCGTCGGCGCCGCAATCCGCTCGATCACGATCGTCATCGCCGCCCCCGCATCGCCTCTCCCGGCAGTAGACCGATCTCGCGCCGCTGGGGCAAGTTCCGCCGACACCCACTATCGGGATCACACGATGTTGCCCTGGCGGCGTTCAGCGAATGCGCGGCTCCCCTGGCCTCGCGGCGTGCGCGAGGCGGGCCTTGCGCTGGCGACGGCCTGCCTCGCCTTTGCCCTCCTCACCCATTTTTCCGGCTCGATGATCCTGCGGCAGCTGGAGACGGCATCGCTCGACCTGCGCTTTCAGCTCCGCGGCGTTAGCGCTCCGCCGGATGAATGCACGATCGTGCTGATCGACGACCGCAGCGTCGCCGCCTTCGGGCGGTGGCCGATCAGCCGCACAGTCTTCGCGAAGGCGGTCGATCTCCTGACCCGCGCCGGCGCCAAAGCCATCGTCTTCGACGTCGGCTTCGGCGCGCCGGAAGAGCCCGCTCCGGCGGCTTGGCAAGCCGCGGTGCGCGCGGCTGCGAACGCCCTCGCCGACTCGGCGGACGCAGCGCTGCGCGACTCGCTGCAGCGATTGGCGCGGGAAAACCCCGATGCGGAACTCGCCGCCGCCTTCGCCGCTTCCGGCCGCGTGCTGATTACACTCGCCGCATATGACGGCCGGCCCCCCGATGGACAAAAGCCGGACCTCTCGACGATCGCCTTTCAAAACGACACCGGCTTGTTGAGGGCGCCGGCCGGGCTCGGCGGATACGCGCTGCTGCCGATCGCGCCGCTGGCGAAGGCGGCCGCCGGGTTGGGGCACGTCACGATCGAGTTGGATCTCGATGGCGCCCCCCGCTACGAGTTGCTCGCGCTTCCGGCAAACGGTGTCTACGTGCCGTCGCTCTCGCTGAGGGCAGCGGCGGCGCTCCTAGGCATTCCGTGGAGCGCAGTACGCCTCGAGCCCGGGCGCGGAGTCGCCGTCGGCAGCGACTGGGTCCCGACCGGGCCGGCGATGGACATGCTGGTGAACTACCGCGGCCCGCGCCGGACGTTCCGAACGGTCACCTTCCTCGATCTGGTCGAAGGTCGGGTGCCGGACGCTCTTCTGCGCGGCCGGCTGGTACTGATCGGGGCGTCGCTGTCGAGCAACCCGCAGAGCTATGGCTCTCCCTTCGACAACACGCTGCGGCTGTCGATGCCGGGCATCGAGCGCTTCGCCAATGTCGTCGACACGATCGTCCACCGCCGCTTCATCTCGGAAAACCCGCCGCCGTGGCCGACCTTTGTGACGGCCGCGGTCATCGTCCTGGCGATGCTGATGGCCGCGGCAGCCTTGCTGCCGATGCGGGCGGCTGCCTTCGCCACGCTGGCGCCGATCCTCGCGTGGTGCGCCTTCGCGCAGATCGCCTTCCTGAACGGGATCTGGATTCCGGTCGTGGCGCCGCTCGGAACCCTCGCCAGCGTGGCGATCGTCTTGGCGTTGTTCCGGTATTGGATCGTCGAGCGCGAAGGCCGCGAGATCAAATCGGCCTTCCGCCACTACCTGGCGCCGGCGGTCGTCAACGACCTCGCGGCCCATCCCGAGCGGCTCCAGCTCGGCGGCGAGACCCGGCCGATGACGCTGCTGTTCAGCGACGTGCGCGGCTTCACCTCGATCTCGGAGCACTTCAAGAGCAATCCGCAAGGACTGACCCGGCTCATCAACCGGTTCCTGACGCCGATGACCGACCTCGTCATGGCGCGCGGCGGAACCATCGACAAGTACATCGGCGACTGCATCATGGCGTTCTGGAACGCGCCGCTCGACGACCAGCGGCATGCCGACCACGCCTGCGAAAGCGCCCTCGCGATGCTCGGCGAGCTGGAGCGGGTCAACCGCGACCTCAAGGCGGAGGCGGAGGCCGAGGGGCGTCCGTTCTATGAACTGCGCGTCGGCGTCGGCATCAATACCGGCGAGTGCGTCGTCGGCAACATGGGCTCCGACCAGCGCTTCGACTACTCCGTACTCGGCGATGCCGTGAACCTGGCCTCGCGGCTGGAGGGGCAATCGAAGACCTATCAGGTCAGCATCGTCATCGGCGAAGATACCCGCGCCGCCGCCCCGTCATGGGCGGCGCTGGAGCTCGATCTGATCGAGGTGAAGGGCAAGCACGACGCCGTGCGGATCTACACGGTGCTCGGTGACGGCGCCCTCGCCGCTTCGCCGGAATTCGCGGCGCTGTCGCGGCTGCACGACATGATGCTCGGCTGCTACCGCGCCCAGGATTGGGCCGGCGCCCGCGCCGCCCTCGCCCAGTGCCGCGGCCGCGACCCGCGGCTGGAAGGACTCTACAACCTCTACGAGCAGCGGATCGCCGCTAATGAAGCAAGCCCGCCCGGCCCGGACTGGCGCGGCGTCTTCGTCGCCGAAAGCAAGTAGTGGTCCCGGGAGGCGCGGCGCTACGACGCCCGCGCCTTCCGCTCCGTGCCGATGCGGTGGTCGATGAAGCGGTCGATGTGTTCGAGCCAGGCGTCGCGGATCGCGTCGCGTTCGAGGAACGGCTCGTGCTTCGAATCGGCGAGGTGCACCAAGGTGCAGTCGGGCAGGTGCTTGGCGGCGCGGCGGTGCGCCTTCGGCGCCACCAGGGTTTCGCGTTCGGCGCTGCCGAGCAGGATCGGGGCATCGATTTCGCGAAGAAACTCCGGCCGGCTGATGCGGGCGACGAGCGCCAGAGCGGTATCGACCCAGCCGTAGGTCGGCGGATCGAGCCGCAGCGCCGGCTTCGCCGAGAACCAGGCGTGGCGGATGCGGCAGCGCTCGGCGTCGCTGGAAATGTGGCTGCGCTCGGGCGACGGCACCCGGTCCGGCCGCCACGGTATGGTGCCGGGGAGGCGGCAGACGCCGAGTCCGGCCATCCGCACCGGCCGAGTGATGCAGCGCAGCAGGGTCGGCGGCACCCTGCCGGTGCGCAAGCCCAGCATCGGCGCCGACAGCACCGCGCCGGCGAACAGCTCGGGGTATTGGTGCAGGCACAGCATCGCGATCGCGCCGCCCATCGACTGCGCGAACAGAAACCGCGGCAGCCCCGTCGTCAGCATCTCGCGCGTGAACTGGGCGAGTTCGGCGGCATCGCGATCGAAATCACGGGGGCGGGGCCGGTGCGGCAGCCGCCGCGGACGGGTCGAACCGCCCTGCCCGCGCCAGTCGAGACACCAGATCTGGAGGCCGCGGGCAGCGAGGTCGCGGGCGATCTCGAAGTGCTTCTCGATGAACTCGCCGAAGCCGCCGACCAGCACGCACTCGGCGCGCGGCGCGCGGACCGGCAGGTGGCCCCAGCGCAGCACGGCGCCGTCTTCCGTCGTAAAGCCGCCCCAGACGAAACCGGGCGGGGGCAGAAAGCGTTCGGCAAGCATAGGCATCGGATCCGCGCCGCCCCTCAAGCTCCCCTCGGGCAACGCGGCAACGAAACTATCCGGCATCAACCAGCCTCCGCGGTCGGAGCAAACAACACAAACCCCGGCTCAGGCGCGAGGATGCGCGTCCTCGACCTCGTCAGGTGCGTGCGACACTGCAAAAAGAAAATGGCCATCGCGAGGCGGCCAATGGAACTGCAGCGCGTTGCGACAATATCGACCGCGCGTTACCGAAACACTACCGCCTCGTTGCGATGGCTCGAAATCCTCGGCCGCAGCCGCCCCGAATCAGCCGGGAACCCGGAAGCCGGTATCGCCTTCCCGCTCGATCTGGCGAATCAGATCGATCTCCCAGCGCAGGTAGCGTTCGCGCGCGTCGGGCCGGGCATAGGGATCGTAGGGACGCCGCCAGCAGTCGTTCGGCTCGTCCGCCATCGCCTCCCGGCCCCCTGTCAGCGACAGGCCCGCGGCACGCCACGCCTCCGTCCCGCCGTCGAGGACGCGGATATCGGAGAAATCGGGTAAAGCCAGCTCCGCCGCCGCGAGCCGCGCCACCGCCCCATCGGGCGAGGTCAGCACCAGCACCTTTCGCCGCGGCACCGCCGCCAGATTGCCCGGAAGGCGGGCGCGCACCGCGAACCAGGCGCCGGGGATGTGCCCGGCCTCGTAGGACAGACTCGGCGCGAGATCGACGACGGCCGCCTCGCCCCGGTCGAGCATCTCCTTCAGCGCCGCCGGCGCCACCAATGGCACCGTTGCCCGCTCCAGTTCCGGTATCGCCGTCTTCTCGACCCCGTGCACGAGCGGACGGCCGGCGAGGCCGCGGTCGAGCACGAAGACCTCTGGCCACCCCATCTGCACCAGCCACGACGCCGTCATGACCGCGCGCACCCCGTCATCGTCGATCAGCACGACGCGGGCATTGCGCGTCGCCATGTAGGCGTCCGTCGCCTGCACCAGCTGTCCGCCGGGCGCGGAGCGCGAACCGGCGAGATGGCCGGCGGCATATTCCTCGGGGTTGCGCACGTCGAGCAGGTAGAGGGTCCGCTGCGCGGCCTCGCCCTTGAGCCGCGCCAGCCCGACATCGTCGATGCGCGGGATCGAGAAGCGCTCGGCGACTTTCTCGGCCAAGGCCCGCGCCCGCGCCAACCCGTCCGGCGACGGCGGCGGCAGGCTCTCTTCGCGGCCGCGCGCCAGGTCGAGCCCGGCCATTTCCCAGCCCATCGTGCCGTTCTCCAGTGCCATGACCGGGTTCGGCAGCCCGGCATTACGCAGCGACTGCGCCCCGATGATGCTGCGGGTCCGGCCGGCGCAGTTGACGACGACGAGCGTGTCCGGCGACGGCACCCGGTCCGGCACGCGATAGACGAGTTCCGCGCCCGGGCAATCGAAGGCGCCGGGGATGCTCATGTTGCGGAACTCGCCGATCGGGCGGCTGTCGACGATCAGCACCTTCTCGCCGGCGTCGAGCCGACGCTTGAGCTCGCTTGCCGCGATGTGCGGCGTGCCGCAGCGGTGCTCGACGAGTTCGCCGAATGCCTTGCTCGGCACGTTGACGCCGGTGAACAGCTCGTATCCGGCCGCCGCCCAGGCGGCGGCGCCGCCCTCCATGACGAGGACGTTGCGGTAGCCCATCAGCTGCAGCTTTGTCGCGCCCCGGTCGGCGAGGCCCTCGCCCCCGTCATAGACGACGATGCGGGTGAGGCGCCGCGGGACGAGGTCGCGCACCATCAGTTCGAGCCGCGACAGCGGCATGCAGTTGGCGAAAAAGAGGTGGCCCTCCTCGGAGAAGACGCCCTCCTCGCGCACATCGAGCACGGCCATCTCGCTGCCGTCGCGCAGCATCGCATGGACCTCGGCCGCAGATACGCGCGGCGCCGCAATGCCGGCGGTCGGCGGATAGACGAAATAGGGCCCGCCGCTTTCGCGGGCGAAGGTGATCCGCCCCGGCAGGTGCTCGAGGCTCATCCCGTACATGTGCAGATGGAGGCCGTTGCCGCGCGTCTCGATCGTGTGAAAATCGTCCGGCATGAGCTTGCATGCGTTGCCTTTGACGACGGTCAGCTCATGCGTCTTTTCGAGGCTGCCCTGTCCCGGCACCGAGCGATCGTCCGTCCGGCGGTAGAAGACGTTGTGCTCCTGCCCGTAGACCCCGGCGATGACGGCCCAGGTCGTGTGGTTGTGCGGCGGCGCCGCGCGGCCGTTCGTGCCAGCCGAGGCGTAGAGCGCGAAACGGTGATCGGCGTCCTCGGCGAGCCGGTAGGCCTTGCCTGGCGCCCCCGGCGGCACCCCAAAGCTCGACGGTGGAAACAGCTCCGTTTGGGTCGCCAGCGCGATCAGCCGCTCGGAGATCCTCTCCAACGCCGCCGGCGTCACACCGCTGTCGCGCTCGATCGCGCGGATCGCCTCCACCGTCTCGTCAACCGCGGCCGCACGAGCGTCGGCGGCGCCGCCCGGGTTCATTTGCGTTTCCGGCATCTCGTTTCTCCTGGGGCTCAGGGCAGGCTCAGCGCGACGCGGAACCCGAAGCGGTTGAGTTTGGCTAACGCGCCGTGCGGGAAGCGGTTGGCGGCGCGAAACGTCCGCGCCCGCAGCGCGCCGAAGGTAGCCTTGCGCGCCGCGCGGCGCCCGCATTCGCCGCTCTCCCAGGCGCTGCCGTCGCTCGGCGCACCGGCATAGGTCGGGTTCCAGCAATCGGCGGTGATGATCGCGACGTTGCCGAGCATGTCGTAGAGGCCGAACGGGTTCGGCTTGAACGATCCCACCGGCGCGGTATCGACGAAGCCGTCGCGGCAGGGGACGGCCGACGCCGTTCCCGGGTTCTTTTCGCGGAAGGTTTCGTCGCCGACGTTCTCGTAGGCGCACGCCTGGTTGGCGTCGTCCCCCCAGTAGAATGGGGTCGCCGTGCCGCCGCGGGCGGCATATTCCCACTCGGCCTCGCTCGGCAGACGATAGGCCTTGCCGGTGGTGCGGCGCAGCCAGTTCAAATAGGCATCGATCTCGATCGTGTTCATGCACACGACGGGATCGTTCTCGGTCTGCGCGTAGCCCGGCTGCTCCCAGCTCGCCTCGGCCTGCGCCTGCCATTTGCCGTTGGCGTAGGTCATGCAGCCGAGACGCGGCTTGAAGTCGGTCGCCTTGATGAAGGCGGCGAACTCGGCACGGGTCACGTCGAACTTGGCGAGCGCAAAGGGCTTGGCGATCGTGACCGGGTGCTGCGGCTCGTCGCGGCCGGCGTCGCCGCTCGGGAGGCCAAAGCGTTCGTCCTCGCCGGCGGCGGCCCCCATCTGGAAGCTTCCCGCCGGCACCACGACCATCTCCGGACAATTCGGGCAGTCGCGGAAGGTCTTGCCCGGCGTATTGGCGGCGCTTGCCGCCGGCGCCGCGGTCGGAGCCGGCTGCGGTGTGGCGGCGGGCGGCGCCGGCTGCGGCGCCGCCACGGGCTGCGGTGCGGGAGGAGGCGGTAGCACGGCCGGCGGCGCCGCGGCGGGCGCGGGATTAGGCGGCGCCGGCGCGGCGGCCACCGTGGGCGCACGGCTACCCGGCCAGAACCACCACGCGGCGGCGCCGCCGGCAACGATGACGAGGACGAGGAGCGCAATGACGATCGCCGCAATCGGCGCCCGCCGCGCCTCCCCGCGCTGCACCGGCGGGGTGGCCGCCGGAGCCGGCGCGCCCTCCTCGATGGTCCCGTCCACCCGCAGGTGATAGGCGCGCACCGGGCGCGGGATGTTCTTGACCGACTGCTCGCCGATATCGATGTAGCCGATCGACAATTTGCCGTTGATGTGATCCCACACCGTGCCGCTGACGCAGATGCCGCCGGGCTCGGCCAGCCCTTCGAGCCGCGCCGCGACGTTGACCCCGTCGCCGAGCAGGTCGGTGCCGCGCACCATCACGTCGCCGAGGTTGATGCCGATGCGGAAGCGCAGCTGGCGGTCGCGCGGCTGCAGCAGGTTGCGCGAGCGCGAGGCCTCCTGAAAATCGACGGCGCACCGCACCGCCTCGACCGGACTCGCGAATTCGGCGAGGACGCTGTCGCCGCCGGTATTGAAGATGCGGCCGTCATGGTTTTCGATGATCTCGTCCACGACCCGGCGGAACTCGCCGAGCGAGCGGATCGTCCAGTCCTCGTCCTGGGCGGCAAGGCGGCTGAAGCCGACGATGTCCGCGACCATGATCGTCGCGAGCTTGCGCTTCATGTCCTGGTCGCTCATTGATTCAACCCCCCGCCGGGCCGCCGCCCGCCGGGAAAACCATAGCAAGCTCTCGGTTCTGCGGCCACCGCCGCGGCGGGGCAAAGGCTTGCGGCATTAGCACAACCCGTCATAGCCGCGCCTGACGCGGCCATCTACAAGGGCGCCCAAAGCGGCCGGGTCACCCCGGCGACGACGACAAGACAGCGTTCGCACCTGATGGGGATCCGCGCTACGCGCTCGCCGCCGGAACATCCGGCATTTCGCTGAAGTTAAAGCGGCTTTTACGAAGCTTTAAGCATAACCGCGTATCTGACGGCAACTCGGGGGAAATTGCGGGGAGCCGCCATGACGATCGCGGACGCGGCAGCGGGTTCGGCCGAAGGAGCGGAGACGGCGAGCGGCCGCGAGCGCCGCGAGTCCGAGCGCGCGATCGCCTATTGGAAGCGCAAGACCGAGGAGTTGGGAACGACTCCGACCGTCTCCTCGCTCGACCTCGGCGAAATTCACTCCGACAGCTGGTCGCACCGGTTCCTGATTGCCGTCGACCCGGTCGCCGAGAACTCGGCCCTCTTAATGTACGGCGCGCACTTCGCTCAGCTGCTTGGCCTGCCCGAGAAGGGCGAACCCCACATCCCGATGGCGCGGCAATTGCCGAAGCGGTTTTCCGAAATCTTCGTCAAGGGCTGCGGCGACGCCCATGAACAAAAGACGCCGATCCGCATCGAGGGCGAGGTCGAACGCGAGGACGGCCGCCGCGAGCTTTACCGCGCCGCCTTCATCCCCGTCGGCGTCAAGGCCAACTCGCTGACCCACCTCGCTTTCGGCGCGTTCAACAGCTGCGTCGCCTGATTTCTGCCGCGGGCTTGGCGAGGACTGGCCGCTTCTGCGATTCTGTCGGGCGGCCGCTGGCAGGCATGTAAAAAAACCAACGCGCGCTCGGCACGCCGGGCTTACACTTCCGAGCAAGCAGCCTCGGGAGGTGAGTCATGCAGTACCGCAGGATCTCGGCGGATTGTCACCTCGATTTGCCGTGGCTGCCGCCGGATTTGTTCGTGTCCGAGGCGACGCGCGAATTCCGGGACCGCATGCCCTATGTCGAGGACGGCCCCGACGGCAAGAAATGGACTACCAAGGCCGGCGTCTTCATGGGCATCCCCGGCGCGGTCGGTTCGGTCGGCGCCCCCTTCGTTCCGGGACAGAACTACCGCGTCGATAAGATGGCCGAAACCGGCCTCTACGACGCCGGCAAGCGTGGCGAACGCCGCCCGGGCGATCCGCATCTGCGGATCAAGGAGATGGAGAAGGACGGCGTCGATGCCGAGATCATCTTCGGCATCCTCGGCGTCGTTTCGCGCCTCGAAGACCACGAGGCGGCCAACGAGATGCTGCGCATCTACAACGATTTCCTGAAGGATTTTTGCAGCCACTACCCCGATCGCCAGATCGGCCTCGCCTGTCTGCCGTACGGCGATGTCGAGAACGCCGCCAAGGAGGTCTACCGCGTCGCCAAGCTCGGGCTGAAGGGGCTGGAATTGTCCTGCTCGTGGGACATGGAGCCGATGTGGCACCCGATGTGGGAGCCGCTGTGGAAGGCGGTCAACGACGTGCAGTTGCCGCTGCATTTCCACACCTTCCCGGCGGTGCCGCAGAAGGTGCGCATGCAGCAGCAAGGTCAGGTGCGGCGCATGGCGCAGTTCACGTCCGTCGCCGGCTTCCAGATGAACCTGATCAACATCATCGCCGCGATCATCGGCGCCGGTGTGTTGGAGCGCTACCCGAACCTGCGGATCGGCTTCGGCGAGAGCGGCATCGGCTGGCTGCCCTACGCGCTCGACCGCATGGATTTCGAATTTGAAGACCGTTTCCGTGACCTGATGAAGCTGAAGCCGAGCGAGTACTGGCGCCGCCAGTGCCGCGCCACCTTCCAGTTCGACCGCATCGGCTCGAAGCTTGTCGAGGATATCGGGATCGAGACCTTGATGTGGGGTTCCGACTACCCCCACCCCGATGGCGTCTGGCCGGAATCGTCGAAATACATCGAGGAGCAGTTTGCCGGGCTGTCGCCCGCGGTGATCCACAAGATCACCTGCGAAAACGCCGGCAAGTTCTACGGCCTGATCAACTAAATCCCTCTCCCGCACCGCGGGAGAGGGAGGGGCCCATCGCACCAGCGATGGGAGGGTGAGGGTCTGCCGGCCGCACCCTCACCTGGCTCGCGACGCTCGCCACCCTCTCCCGCCGTGCGGGCGAGGGTTTGAAGAAGGAGAAGCCAATGTCCTATGACCTGCTGATCAAGAACGGCCGCATCGTCGATGGGTCGGGCGGGCCGTCATTCATGGGCGACGTCGGCGTCAAAAACGGCAAGATCGTCGAGATCGGCAAATTGTCCGGCGCCGCCGGCCGCTCCGTCGACGCCGGCGGACAGGTCGTCGCCCCGGGCTTCATCGACAACCACTGCCATTACGACGCGCAGGTCACGTGGGACCCGCTGTGCTCCTATTCGTGCGACCACGGCGCGACCTCGGTCGTGTTCGGCAACTGCTCGCTGTCGCTGGCGCCGGTGCACAAGGACCGCGCCAAGCAGCGGCGCCTCTCGGAATTCCTCTCCTATGTCGAGGCAATTCCGATGGAGGTGCTCGACACGCTCGAATTCACCTGGGAGAGCTTTCCCGATTACCTCGACCAGCTCGACCGCAATCTCGGCGTCAACGTCGGGAACCTGATCGGCCACACCGCCGTGCGCTATTACGTCATGGACGACGACTGCCAGAAACGCACCGCGACCGACGACGAAATCCGGCAGATGCAGGGCCTCGTGCGCGAAGGCATGGAGGCCGGCGCACTCGGCCTCTCCGTGTCGCGCAACCAGGGCCACTATGACCCGCAAGGGGTCCATATCCCGGCGCTGTGGGCCGACGAGAAGGAGATCTTTGCGCTCGGCGACGTGTTGCGCGAACTCGGCACCGGCCTCATCCAATCGGGCGGCGGCAACGGCGCCGAGATGAAGGACGGGCTGATGAGCCGGCTGTCGGAAGCCACCGGCCGCACCGTCGTCTACAACAACCTCTCGCAATCGGCGCGTCGCCCGGACCAGTGGCATCAGCAGATGCAGCGGGTCAACGAGACGGCGGCGAAGGGCATCCGCGCCTACCCGATGTGCACGCCGAACCGCATCACCGACTATTTCACGATGCGCAACACGCAGGAATTCCGCGGCCTGCCGGTATGGCACCCGATCTGCCTGTCGTCGCCCGAGGAGATGCTGAAGGCGTATGCCGATCCGGCGGTGCGAAAGCAGCTGCACGAGGAGGCGATCGAGTTCAAGCACGGCCAGCCGCCCGGCCTGTCGCGCACCTGGTGGGACTACATGGAGGTGCAGCACGCCGTCCTGCCCAAGAACAAATGGATGGAAGGCAAGACCCTGGGCGAGATCGCCAAGACGCAGGGCAAGAGCGTCCTCGACTGCTTCCTCGACCTCGCGATCGAGGAACATCTCGATACCGAGTGGCTGCATGGCGAAATCAATGTCGACGACGCTGCGGTCGCGCAGATACTTACCTATCCGAATGCGATCATCGGCCTGTCCGACGGCGGCGCGCATGTGCAGTTCCAGAGCGGCTTCGGCTTCTCGACCCGGTTGCTGTCGGAGTGGGTGCGCGACAAGAAGATCATGTCGCTGGAGACCGCGGTGCGGCGGCTGACCTTCGAGTCTGCGTCGATCTTCGGTCTGCATGACCGCGGCCTGCTGCGACCGGGCATGGTCGCCGACATCGTGGTCTTTGACCCCGACACGGTGAAGCCGCTGCCGCTTGAGGTACAGTACGATTTCCCCGCCGGCGCTAAGCGCATCAAGGAGCCGGCCCAAGGCGTTTACGCCACCTTCGTCGCCGGCCAGATGCTGATGAAGGAAGGCAAGCACACCGGCGCGCTGCCTGGCCGCGTGCTGCGCAATACCTATTACCGCGCTCATCACGCGTAGATCGGACGCCGCGTAGGCCGCCGCCCGCCCCTCCCTCTCAAGGGGGAGGGGCGGTGGCCGCTGGCGTTGACCTACGCGCGAAACGGCTTCGCAGGAACAGTCCTTAGCCGGACCGTGTTGTTTTCAGCATCTCGGTTCGGATGAGGCTACGAAGATGAAGCGTTTCATCGCATATGCCGCCCTTGTGCTTGTGTTTGCGACGACGGCTGTCACCCAGCCGGCCAAGGCTCAGCAGGACCCAACCCAGTTCATCTCCCGCCTTGGCACCCAGGCAATCCAAGTCATGGGACCGAGCGTCCCGCTCGACCAGCGGATCGCCGTCTTCAACCAGCTCTTCAGCTCGTATTTCGATGGTCCGCGGATCGCGCAGTTCGTGCTCGGCCAGTACGCCCGCACCGCGACGCCGGAACAGCGGCAACAGTTCATGGCGGCCTTCCAGGAGACGATGGTCGATACTTATGCCCGCCGCCTCGGACATTACGCCGGCGAGCCGTTCCGCGTAACCGCGGCGCATCCCGCCGCCGGCGGCGAGACGCTCGTGTCGAGCCAGATCGTCCGCCCGAGCGGCCCGCCGGTCGATGTCGAATGGACCGTAATCGATGAGGGCGGTCAGCCCAAAGTGACCGACGTGTCGATCAACGGGCTCAGCATGCGGGTCCAGGAGCGGCAGCTCTTTGCCAGTCTGATGCAGCAGAGCGGCAACCGCATGGACATCGCGATCGTCGCCTTGCGCCAATCGGGCGCGGCCCCAACCGCCGGCTCCAGTCGGTAGAACGTGAAAAAGCGATGCCCGGAAGCGTCCCGGGCATCGCCTCTCGCCGACCCTAAGCCGGCTCGGCGTCCCTTCGAGCGGCTACGGTTGCGGCACCGGGCCTTCGGGGCGCTGGCGGCGCTCGGCCATGAACTGGTCGAATTCGGCCTTGTCCTTGGCGTGGCGCAGGCGGTCGAGGAATTCCATGAATTCGCGCTGCTCCTCTTCGAGCCGGCGCAAAGTCTCGCTGCGGTATTCGTCGAAGGCGCGGTTGCCGCTCGACGCATAGCGCGGCGGGTTCCAGTTCCAGCGATCGGCGGCGGAGCGCATGCGTTCCACCCCCTGCTGCATGCGGTCGATGCCGCGCTGCATCCGTTCCATGCGGCGCTGCCAGCGGTTGCCGCCCGCACTGCCCTGCATCCAACATCCCATGCGACCACTCCCTATCACATAGCCCAGAACCACCAGCCCGAGCGGCCAGAACAGCACGAAGCTGACGACCAACAAGGCAATCCAGGCCGGTTTGCCGAACTCGTCCAACCGCGCTGCGATAGGCATGGCCGACCCCATGTAAATGTTTCTTACATTGACATAGAGGCACTCGCCGGTGCTGTCAAGCCCGTGACGGCATCAGCCGTTACGGGTTGTCGATGACGCCGAGGCCGCGCAGGTAGATCAGCACCGCCGCTTCAAGCAGTTCCTCGGGCCGCATCGGCAACTTGCGGCGGCCCGCGTCCCCGCGCCCGAACAGCGATGCGATGCCGTGCGAGACGGCCCAGACGTGCAGGCTCATCATCAAGGCCGGCGGCCGCCGGTCCTTCGGCAGCCGCGCGCACAGCACTTCGGAGGCATTGCGCAAGACGGCGAACGCTCGGTCGCCGGCCTGGCGCAGCTCCGCATCGTCATCGAGAGAAATGCCCGCTTCGAACATTGCGGAGTAATAGGCGGGGTTGTCGCGGGCGAAGCCGAGATAGGCGCGGCCGACGTTTTCGAAGGCGACGAAGGGCTCGGGCTTGCCGTCATTCCAGGCCTCACGCAGGTGACTCTCGAACAGCTCGAAGCCGCGTCGGGCAACATCGGCGAGGAGCGCGTCGCGGTCGCGGAAGTGGCGGTAGGGCGCCGCCGAACTGACCCCGGCCGAGCGCGCCGCGTCGGCGAAGGTGAAGCCGGCCGGCCCTTTGCGCGCGATCAGGTCGAGCGCCGCCTGGATCAGCGCCTCGCGCAGGTTGCCGTGATGATAGCCGCGCCGCCCGCCCGGCCCCTGGTCTGACCAGCTCATGTAAGGGTATCTTACATCAAATGGCTCAGCGGCAAGCGGCTGCCGGCATTTTTCCGCCGCCCGCTACAGTTCCGACGCCACCTCCCGCAGCACGCGGCGCAGCCAGGCAACGGCGGGTTGATCGCCATACTGGCGATGCCACAGGCTCATGACCTCGAACGGACGCACCGGGTAGGGCGGGTCGAACAGCTTGAGCCGGTAGGCATCGGCAAAAACCTCGGCGAGTCGCCGTGGCAGCACCGCCGCCACGTCGGAACAGCTGACGATGGATACCGCGGCGAGGAAATGCGGCGTCGTCAACGCCACCGACCGTCGCAGCCCCTGCTCCGCGAAAGCCCGCAGCACTTCCGCGTCGCTGCGCGTGACGAGCCGTTCGAGGCCATTGTCGAGCACATAGCCTTCGACGGCGCTCTCGTCCTCGCCGGTGGCCGAACTCACCAGATGCGGCAATTCGGCGAGCCGTTCCAGGTTCAATTCCCGGTCGGCGAGTGGATGGTCAGCGCTGAGCACCCAGACGCGCGTATCGGTGAACAGCGGCTCGTGGCGCAACCAGTCCGGAATCCGGCGAAAGCTGCCGAGGGCGACATCCGCCCGGCCCGCCCGCAGCGCCTCCGTCACACCCTTGTTGCTCGGCAGGATGCGCAGCTCGGCGCGAGGCGCGTCGAGCCGCAGCCGCGCGACGAATCCCGGCATCAGAATCGCGCCGACATACTCGGTGCAGGCGATCGTAAACCGCCGTTCGGTCGTGGCCGGATTGAAAGCGCCTGGCGCCAGCGCCATGCGCAGCTGCAACAATGCCTGGTGCACGCGCGGCGCAATCTCCGCGGCGCGGGCCGTGGGTCGCATGCCCTCGGGACCGCGCACGAAGAGATCATCCTTAAATACATATCGGAGTCGATTTAACGCATGGCTTATTGCCGACTGCGTCAGCCCCAACCGCTCGCCGGCCCGAGTAACGCTGCATTCCTCGACCAGCATGTCGAACACGCGCAGCAGATTGAGGTCGAGTTTGTGTAGATGAATGTCGCTCATGTTTCGGGTGACGATTTATCATTGGCCGGCGGCGAGGGCCAGCGCCATATCGGAATTCTCGTCTCCAAATAATCGAGGTCGGTGATGCACAACTTGCTTAAAGCAACGGCAGCTGCTGTTCTGTTGATCTCTGGCGCCGCGGTTGCGGCCAACGCGGAGTCGTTCGGCCCGGCCGCCGGCGGCCCCGGCCCGAGCGTGGCGACCCTGCCTCCCACGGCCGACCTCGGCCCGCGCACGAATTCGCATAACGCCATCCCGGGCGAAGGCCAAGCGGTTGCCCCGTCGCCCAAGTATGTCGGCCCGGCCCCCGGCGCCAGCGACGCGAAAGCGTCGGAGCGTTTTGCGCCCCCCGCCGGCTACGCGACCGACCGCTCGATGCAGCCCTACAGCGGCGGCACCGTCCGCCCGAACTGATGCGGAACGCCTAGCGGCGCTGCTGCCGCGAACGCTGAAAGCAAGGCGCCCGGGGATCGTCCCCCGGGCGCTTTTTTGCATCAGCCGGCGGCGAGACGAAAGCCTGAGAGCCGCTCCGCGGCGATTTGCGCCGGCAGCTCCGTCTCCCACGTCAGGTAGGCCAGCATCGCCGTCTCGTTCCCGGCGTGGCGATCGTGGTTCCAGAACACGTAGTCGATGCAGGCTTCGTCCGGCGGATCGTCGGGGGTGGACGCCGCCGGCAGGCCGGCGGCGAGCCATGCCGCCGCACCGCCGCGCGCGGCGGCGATCGTTGCCGTGCTGTATTCGCGCAGATCGATGGCCGCGCAGCGCGCGATGTCCTCGTCGTCGGCGAATAAGACAAGCCGCCGCGCGGCGAGCGCCGAATGCGGCAGCCGCCCTAGGCGCGGCCGGATCGCCCAAACCGCATCCTGCGGATGCTGCCGGCGATAGGCCGCGCTGGAACCGAGACAGACCGCCGCGGCGCCGGCGGCGAGCCACCGCGCCGCTTCGTCGGGCTCGATCGGATCGAGCGCCGGCAGCTCCGCCGGCCCTTCCTCGGCCTCGCCTCGAACCAGGGTTGCGCTCTCTAACGCGCGATCGAGCACCTGCACGTCCCAGCCCATCTGCTGCAGCCAGTGCGCGGTCATCACGGCGCGGACGCCAGTATCGTCGATCAGAACCAACCGGGCGCCGCGTGTGCCGACCCAGCGGTCGATGGCCTGGACCAGCTGGCCCCCGGGCGCGGAAACCGAACCGGCGAGATGCCCGGCGGCGTATTCCTCGGGCGTACGAACATCGAGCAGACAGGTCGTCCGCTGCGCGTCCCCTTGCCATGCGGCGAGGGTGTTTCGGTCTATCGTGCGCACGCCGAAGCGGCGGGCGACGCGCTCCGCCCGCGGCCGCGCCGCGGCCACGGCCGCCGCGCTCACCGGCCGCAACGAGTCGCGCGTATCGCGCTCGAGGTCGAGGCCGCTGAGGCGCCAGCCCTGCGTGCCGCCGGAAAGCGACACGACCCGGTTCGGCACCCCCGCGTTGATCAGCGACTGCGCCCCGATGATGCTGCGGGTGCGCCCGGCGCAGGAGACGACGACCAAGGTATCCGGGTCCGGCACCAGGTCGGCGAAGCGCAGGACCAGCTCGGCACCGGGGCACGTAATCGCACCCGGAACGTGGAAACGGTTGAACTCCTCGACGGTGCGACTGTCGAGCACGACGAGTTTCTCGCCCGCCCGGCGCCGGCGGTCGAGCTCGGCAGCGCCTATATGCGGCGTCCTGCTGTCGTGCTCGACGATCTCGGCGAACCCCTTGCTCGGCACGTTGATGCTCGGGAACAGCCGGTGGCCGGCGTCCTCCCAGGCTGCGACGCCGCCCGCCAAGATATGGACCGAGGTGTACCCGATCGCCGCCAGCCGCCGCGCCGCCCGTTCGGCAACGCCGTCGCCGTCGTCGACCAGCACGATCCGGCAGGCCAGCCGCGGCACCAGGCGGCGGACATCCAGTTCCAGCCGGCTGTACGGCAGGTTGACGGCGAGCAGCGGGTGGCCCGCGCCGTGCTGGCCTTCCTCGCGCACGTCGAGAAAAGCGATCTCACCGCCGTCGGCGAGCCATCGGCGCACGGCCGCCACATCCGCGGGTTCCGCCATGCGATCCTCCCTCTGAACGAGCCGCAGCCCCGGCCTATGTCTTGGCATGGCCGGCGCCGGCCGCCAACCCCTTATGGCGGCGGGACGACCGCCTTGACGCCGCGCGGAACCGGCGGCTGGAAGCGGCGCTGCACGCGGTGCAGCAGCCACATGCCCAGCATGATCAGAACGAAGACGCCGAGCATGCCGAGGCTGAACGTGCGCACGACATCGCCAAGCATCGCGCGCAACGCGTGTCCGAGGAAATAGCCGAGACCGACGAAGACCGCGGCCCATAACGCGGCCGCCAGCAGGTTCAACGCAAGGAACCGCTTCCAATGCACGGCGCTGAGGCCCATCGCAAAGGAGGAAAAATTGCGGACGCCATAGATGAACCGGAACGACAGGATGAACCCGGTATTGTACCGCTCGAGCCAGTGCAGCGCGGTATCGACCCCGGAGCGGAACCGCGGAAAGCGGTTCAGCAACGCCACGCCGAACTGACGGCCGAGCCAGAAATAACACTGGTCGCCGCAGAAACTCCCGAGCCACGCGCTGCCGAGCAGCAGGAACGGGTTGAGCAGGCCTTGCGCCGCGGCAACGCCAGCAAAAAGAATGATCGTCTCGCCTTCGAGAAAGGTCCAGAGGAAGGCAATGCCATAAAAACAGGCGCCGTGATGGGCGATGAGTTCGTTGATATGCATCAGCCGCCGCTTTTTACCTCACGCGGGGGTCGTAAGCGGCGGGGAGGCGCCGACGTTTGCCGCTCTTGCCGTAACGTTGGGCATGCTATGAAGTTCGTCATGCTCGGTCGAGCGCAATCGGCATTTCCCCGATCTGGGAGCGGGCGTAGGCCGGCGCAATGTTCACCATTGCGGCGAGTCAACGCGCCCGGGCTGCGGCGCGCGTTGACCGTTTTGCGCTTGACCTGAGGGTTGCGGCACGGACTCTGGCGCCTTCGGGGCCAGCACAGGGGCGGACGTAGTGGAAGCGCACGAGATTGCCGAACACATCCACGGCGAGCACCTCGGCCATGGGGCGCGTCATGCCGAGAGCGCGCACGAAGGGTTGCGCAAGTTCACCGGCATCTATCTCGGCATCGTCGCGATGCTGGCGTCGCTGGCGGCGCTTGCCGGCGCCCACGCCACGAAGGAAATGCTCAACGCCAACATCCAGGCCTCGGACACTTATGCCTTTTACCAGGCGAAATATCTGCGCCAGATTGATTACCAAATTGCGGCGGATCAGCTCGAAATCTTGAGCGCCGGAGAAAACCGGCTGGCGCCGGCCGCCACCGCGCAGGCCGCCGCCCTGATCAAGCGTTACCGCGACACCGCGGCGCAATACGAGAGCGACGCCAACAGCGGCACCGGAAAGAAAGAGCTGGCGGCGGCGGCGAAGGTATGGGAGCGGCGCCGCGACCACGCCGCCGCGCAGGACCCCAACTTCGATTTCGCCGAGGCCCTGTTCCAGATCGCGATCGTGCTCGGCTCGGTCAGCATCGTCGCCACGTCCCGCGCTTTATTGGTGTTGAGCGGGTGCCTCACCGTCGGCGGTGTATTGCTGCTGCTCAACGGCTATCTCCTGCTGGCGCCCCTGGAGCTGCCGCTCGGCTGAGGGGCGGCAGGCGTGGGCTGCTTTACCGGCTCTTTACGGTTGTATGTTCCCGTGTCGTAGCCGCCGCCTGCGCGACGGCGGCCGACGAATCCGAGCAGTGCATGACGCCCCAAGAGCTGGCAACCCTGATCGAGCGGCACGCCGCCTGGTTCCACCGCCGCGGCGGCGGCATCCGGCTCAACCTGAGCCTTGCCGACCTGCCTGACATCGACCTCTCGGGGGCGATGCTGGCCTCGGCCAAGCTCTCGGGCGCCAACCTGGCGCGAGCCAAGCTGGTTCGTGCCAATCTCAGCGGCAGCGACCTCTTCGGGGTGCATCTCGAAGACGCCGATCTGACCGAGGCGGACCTGACGACGGCCGATCTGCGCGGCGCGAGCCTGCGGCGGGCACGGCTGACGGGGGCTCGGCTGTCCGGCGCCGACCTGCGCGGCGGCGCGCTGCTGCAGCCGCGCGGTGAAGAGGTCATCGGCTTCACGACCGTGAACATGGTCGAGGCCACGTTCGACGATGCCGCGCTCAGCAAGGCGAACATGGCGGGCGCTGATCTGAGCTACGCATCGATGCGCAACGCCGATTGCTCCGACGCGCGCATGAACGGCTGCACGCTGGTCGAGGCGAAGCTGGAAGCGGTCAATTTCACCCGCTGCAACTTGCGCCGCGCCAACCTCGCCGGCGCCGACCTCTCCGGCGCAAACCTGCACGGCGCCAACCTGTCGCTTGCCATTCTCGACGATGCCCTGCTGCGCGGCGCCAACCTCAAAGGCGCCAATCTCGCCGGGGTCGATCTCAGCCGCGCCAAGATGGCCGACGCGAAAACCGTGCAGGCGGCAGAAATGCTTCCCGACGCCTTGCAGACGGCGCTTGCGTTGCACCGCCGCTGGTTGGAGAGCGAAGGAGCGGAGGGTGCCAGAGCCTGCCTGTCCGGCGCTGATTTGAGCTTTGCCAACCTGACAAGCGTCGATCTGAGCGGCGCCGATCTGCGCAACACCAACCTGACCGGCGCTCGCCTCGATCAGGCGTCCCTGGTGATGACCGACCTTACCGGCGCCAACCTGAGTCGCGCCAATCTCGACGCCGCGATGCTGGACGGAGTCAACCTGTCAGGCGCGAACCTGACCGAAGCAAAACTGCAGAGCGCACGGTTTTTGCCGGTGCGGCTGCGCGACCCAGACGGCTTGCCGACCGGGCGGCTGTGGAACGCGAACCTCTCGGGAGCGCGCCTGGCGCGCGCGGACCTCACCGGCGCCAACCTTCACGGCGCAGTCCTTGTCGGCAGCGACTTCGCCGGCGCCTGCCTGCGCAGCGCCAATCTCGGGGCTGCTCGCATTGACAACGCCCGTTTTGCCGGGGCCGATCTCTGCGACGCGATCTTTCCCGAGGCGGCGGAGCCGGTCCATCCCGGTGCGGCCGAGCCGCGCAACTCGCCGGCGGCGCTGGCACTTAAGGCCGCGCCAGCTCGCTGAGCAGCGGGTTGAAGGTCTCGGCCGCCTCGTATTGCACCCAGTGCCCGGCGCCGGGCACGACCTCGAACCGCAAATCCGGCTGAAATCCGCGCAACACGCGCTCGCGCTCGTCGATGTGCGGATCCGCGGTGGCGTCGCGCCCGCCCCAAATGCCACTGAGTCGCGCCCGCACCGACGGCAACGCCCGCACCAGCGTGTCGCTGCGCGAGAACCGCCGGCTGCGGACGCGGGCGCGCGGCGCGTTCGTCATTTGCAGGTAGAGCGCGAGCTCGTCGATCTTCGCCGGATCGTGGATCATCAGTACCGATAGATTGTTCTGCGCCGCGGCGATCGCCTCCTCCTCGGTCGGGTTGACCGGCGCGCGCTCCAGCGGCGTCGGCGAGCGCACCAGGCCGAGGCCGTTCGAGCCGACGATCGTGAAGCCGCGCAGCCGCTCCCCAAGCTGCGCCGCGACATGGCCGCCGATGACGCCGCCGAACGAGAACCCCGCCAGATGCGGCCGCTCTCCCGCCGCAACCAACTCCCCGAGCCCGGCAACGATGATCGCGGCGATGCCCTCGGCGGTATGCGGCTCGGGCGGCGTCGCCGACTCGCCGAGGCCCGGCATATCGGCGACGATGACGCGGTACTGCCGCGCCAGCGGCAGGACGTTGCGGATCCAGTGGGTCCATGAGCCATAGCCGCCATGCAACAGCACGAGCGGCGGACCGCTGCCCCAGATCCGCCAGACCATCGCGCCGTCGCCGCACGGCGTTTCCACCCGCGTCGCTTCCGCCGCGACCCCCTCGACGTACCGCTTCGTCGCCTCGCTGATCAGACCCACCGCCGCCTCGCTATGGCGCTTCGTCGGCCGCCGCTTAGCGGTCGAGCCAGACGTCTTCCATGCGCCAGTTGTTGTAGATGCTGTTGACCTGCAGCTTGATGCCCTTGACCTCCGGGCGCCAGCACGTCGCCTGGCGCATATGGTAGAGGATCGGGCGCACGACGTTCTCCTGCAGGATGCTGTCGATCTGCCAGACCAGCTTCTTGCGCTTCTCGATATCGGTTTCCATCGACTGCTGGTCGATCAGCCGGTCCATGTCCTGGTTGCAGTAGTGCGTGTAGTTGCGGTTGGAGCCGCAGATGTAGTTCTCGTAGAAATTCTGGTCGGGGTCGTCGAGGCCGCTGCCGACGAGGCTCAGCGCGAACACGAAGTCCGAGCGCACCAGCCGCGGCAGCCAGTTGGCGGTCTCGACGAGGTCCAGCTCCGCGTCGATCCAGATTTTCTTGAGCTGATCGGCGAGGATGGCGGCGGGGTCGCGGTAGATCGGCAGATTGCGGGCCGAGATCTTGACCTTCAGCAGCTTGTCCGGCCCGTAGCCGAGCTTCTTCATCGTCTCGCGCGCCGAGTCGCGGCGCTTTTCAAGGTCGGCGCCGTAACCCGCGAGCTTCTCCATCATCTCCTTCGGCATCGCCCACAGCCCCTCCGGGCCGGGCTGCATCGCGGTGCCGATATCGCCCTGACCTTCGCCGAGGATATCGATGAAGGTCTTGTGGTCGATCGTGTTGGCGATCGCTTGCCGCAGCCCGAGATTGTCGAACGGCGGCTTGCGCGTGATCAGCAGGTTCGGCGCGACGTTGAGCGGCGTCGTCTCGCAAACCGCCTGCGGCATCTGCGCATGCACGTCCTTCAGCAGCGGGATCGTGACCTCGTAGGGGAAGGTCATGTCGAACTGCCCGGCGATGAAGGCGAGCACCGCGGTTGAACGGTTGGGGATGATCGTCCACTCGACGGCGTCGAGGTACGGCCGTCCCGGCTTCCAGTAATCCGGGTTGCGCACCACCTTGATCGACTGGTTCGGCTTGAATTCGACGAACTTGAACGGGCCGGTGCCGATCGGGTGCTGCCGCATCTGGCTCGGGGCGACGTGGCAGGGATAGACCGGGGTGAACCCCGACGCGAGCAGCGACAGGAACGAAGGCTGCCGCCGTTTCAAGTGAAAGGTCGCCTGCGAGTCGCCTTCGGCGGTTACCTCGTTGAGGTTGTGCCACCATGCCTCGCGGGCATTGAGGCGCAATTTCTCCTTCGTCTTCCCTTGCAGCAGATCCCACGTGCACTTGACGTCGGCGGCCGTGAAGGGCTTGCCGTCGTGCCATTTGACGCCGCCGCGCAATTTGAATGTCAGGGCGGTGCCGTCTTCGTTCCACGACCAGCTCTCGGCAAGGTCGGGGACGATCGAGTCGAGGCTGTTCTGCTTAACGTTCGGGTCGAAGACGACGAGGTTATTGAAGACGCCCATCATCGGCGCGACGACCGAGATCGTGCCCTCTTCGTAGATCGACATGTTGGCCGGGCTGTCGCGGTGATAGACGCGCAGGGTGCCGCCGTGCTTCTGCGCCAGAGCCGGCGCCGCCAGCACCGCCAAAAGCATGCCGCCCGCCAGGCAGGCCCCGAACGCGCGCTTCATTCTCCCCCCATCCGCAGGTCGCGGCGGCAACGTAGCAGACGCCGGCGGCCCTTGCCCCGCCGCGTTCGCGCCCCCAGACTTGTATGCGGATCATGGCTCGCGAGGGCAGCACATGGACGTAGCGACGGTCGGCGATGACCGGCGCCATCTGCGGGTGCCGGTGTCCGGCATGAATTGCGCCGGCTGCGTCAGCCGCATCGAGAGCGCGCTCAACCGTCTGCCGGGAGTTGAAGCCAGCGTCAATCTCGCCAGCGAAAGCGCCGAAATCCGCTACGACCCCGACCGGGTCGCCCCGGAGAGCCTGGCGCACGCCGTCGAGGAAGCGGGCTATGGCGTGCGCCGCGAGCAGTACCGGCTCAAGATCGGCGGCATGAACTGCGCCAGCTGCGTAAGCCGGGTCGAGACGGCGCTGGCGCGGGTTCCCGGCGTCGTGCGGGCCGAGGTGAACCTCGCAACGGAGCAGGCCGCGGTCGAGGCCATTGCCGGCATCGTACGTCCCTCGGAGCTGGTGGGGGCCGTCGCCGACGCCGGCTACCGCGCCGATCTCCTGACCGGCGACGCCGAGCGCGAACAGGCGCTGGCGGCGGCGGACGCGCAACAGGCGCACGTCGAGCTGGCGCGCGTCATCGTCTCCGCCGCGCTGACGGCACCGCTACTGCTGCCGATGTTCGGAGTCCCGCTGCCCGGCTGGTTCGAGGCGGCGCTGGCGACGCCGGTGCAGTTCGTCATCGGCGCGCGGTTCTACGCCGCCGGCTGGAAGGCGCTGCGCGCAGGCAGCGGCAACATGGAATTGCTCGTCGCGCTCGGCACCTCGGCCGCCTATTTCGACAGCCTTTATGAGGTCGCGCGCGGCGCCGGCGGCCACTTGTATTTCGAGGCCGCCGCCGTCGTCGTCACCCTCGTCCTGCTCGGCCGCTGGCTCGAAGCGCGGGCCAAGCGCGCGACCGGCACGGCGATGCGCGCATTGATGGCGCTGCGCCCGGAGCGCGCCCGAGTCGAGCGCAACGGCACGGAGATCGAATTGCCGATTGGCGCGGTAGCGGTCGGCGACGTCGTGGTCGTGCGGCCGGGGGAGCGCGCGCCAACCGATGGGAGGGTGGTCGCCGGCCGCAGCCAGCTCGACGAAAGCCTGCTGACCGGAGAAAGCCTGCCGGTCCTGAAGGAGCCGGGCGACCGCATCGTCGGCGGCTCGATCAACGGATCGGGGCTGCTGAGGATAGAAACGACCGCGGTCGGCGAGCGCACCGCGCTGGCCCGCATCATCGCGCTCGTCGAGGCAGCGCAGGCAAAGAAGCCGGCCGTGCAGAAGCTGGTAGACCGGATGGCGGCGCTGTTCGTGCCGGTGGTGCTGGTCTGCGCCCTCGTAGCATTCCTCGGCTGGTGGCTGATCGCCGGCGACGCCGCCGCCGGTCTCGCGGCCGCGATCGCGGTCCTCGTAATAGCCTGCCCCTGCGCGCTCGGCCTCGCTACCCCGGCGGCGCTGATGGTCGGCACCGGCGTCGCGGCCCGTGCCGGCATCCTGATCCGCGACGCCGACGCGCTCGAACGCGCCGAGCTCATCGACACGGTCGTGTTCGACAAGACCGGCACCGTCACCGAGGGGCGGCCGTCGATAACCGCAATCGTGCCGCACGAGATCGAGGAGAGCGAGCTTCTGACCATCGCCGCGGCGGCGCAGACCGGCAGCGAGCATCCGCTGGCGCGCGCGGTCCTTGAGCGGGCTCGGGATCTGGCGTTGCCGCCGGTGTCGCTGTTCCAGAGCCGCGCCGGCCGGGGCCTGACGGCGCGCGTGGGCGGCCGCCGCATCGCGCTCGGCAACCGTGCGCTGATGGCCGAACTCGGCGTTGCGCCGACGTTGGAGGAACGCGCCCAGGCCCTCGAGGAACAAGGCCGCACGGTCATGTGGGTGGCGGCGCTCGACCCCGTCCCCGCCGTGCTCGGGCTGATCGCGGCGATGGACAGGCTCCGCACAGAAGCGCCCGCCGCGGTGGCGCGGCTGAAAGCGGCCGGGATCGCGACGGTGCTGCTGACCGGCGACAACGAACGCACGGCGCGGCCGATCGCGGCGGCGCTCGAGGTGGACCGGCTGCGCGCCGAGGTGCTGCCCGAGGACAAGGCGGCGGAGGTCGCGCGCTTGCAGCGCGAAGGGCGGCACGTCGCGATGGTCGGCGACGGCGTCAACGACGCACCGGCGCTGGCCCAGGCCGATGTCGGCATCGCGATCGGCGGCGGCGCCGACGCGGCACTGGAGGCGGCCGGCATCACGCTGATGCGCCCCGACCCGCGCCTCGTCGCCGACGCCATCGCGATCAGCCGCGCCACTCGCCGCAAGATTCGGCAGAACCTGTTCTGGGCGTTCTGCTACAACATCCTCGGCATCCCGCTTGCCGGCCTCGGGCTGCTCAACCCGATGATCGCCGGCGCGGCAATGGCCTTCTCCTCCGTCGCCGTCGTCTCCAACGCCCTCCTCCTCCGCCGCTGGCGCCCGACGCGATAGTCCGTCGAGGCCCCCACCCCTCCCTCCCCCGCCTGCGGGGGAGGGAGTCCAAGTTCCCTCCCCCGCAAGCGGGAGAGGGTCAGGTGGGGGCATCGCGCGAGCTCAGCTCGGGTGATGCCGGTGCGCGTGGTCCTCGTGCTTGTGGTCGTGGTGCGCGTAGTGCTGGCGTAACAGATCCTTGCCGTAGTCGTTGCCGTTCGGCGTGCGCACGACGGTGTGGATGTGGTCGCGCGACGGGGTGTCGTTGTCGAACACGATGCCCGACTGATGGTCGAACTCGACGAGGATCACCGGGCTCAGCACGCGGTAGTAGAACGGGCTGGCGTCGTCGAAATGGCCGATCCACGCGAAGGTGGTGTCGTCAAGATGGCGCTTCACCTCGGCATAGCGGACCTCGGCGTGGCCGGGACGGATGCGGCCGGTGTAGGTCGCGAGCAGCGCCAGCAGCCGCTCCCGGCCCTCGGGCGGCAGCTCGTCATAGCGGATGCCGGCCGGCTCGATGCGCCGGTTGTCGTTGAACGCCGCCGTGAACAGCTCCGACGGCAGGTCATGGCCGATCGTCGCCCGGGCCCGCGCCTCGGCCGGCAGCGCCCGCATCAATTCGTAGCCCCGTTCCTCCTCCGCCTGGAAGACGCGGGTGCCGGCATATTTGCCGAAGCGGGCCAGCACCGGCTCCGAGCCCATGAAGGTCGGCGTCATGACCAGCTGGTCGCCGAGCACGAAGCAGTTGATGTTGAGGTGATGGCCGTCGATCTGCCAGCCCCATGGCGCGTCCGGCGACGGCGTGCCGAAGATGGTGACCCAGTAGAGCCACTCGCCGTATTCCTCGGGCTTGCCGGTGATTTCGTGCGCGTGCTCGTTGAGCCGCATCACGTCGCGAGCGGTCTCGTACCCCGCGGCGCTGAGGCTATGGCGCAGCAGGGCCAGCGCCGCCTCGCGCTGGTCGTGGCCGAGATCGGCGAGGCAGACGCCGTGGCGCATCAGCCAGGGATGGATGTTCGACCACTCCCGCCACGCTTCGTCGCCGATCGCGAAGCATGCAGTCCGGCGCTGGTCGGCGCCCAGAGACGAAACAAAGGATCGTGCCGCCTCAAGCACAGGCGCCAGCGACTGTCCGGTCTGTTCGAGCGCAAAATGCGCCGCCTTGCCATCGACTTGAATTCCCCGGAACGGCTCGGCGAGTCCCGATCTGGCGCGGTCCAGCATCGGCTGCATGCGCGGCGGCAGGTCGAAGGGCCTGATCGCGGGCGTCGCCGGCCGCTGCCGCAATCCGAAATGCGCCGATTCTCCCGCCATGGCCGTCCTCCCGAAAGAAACAACGCCGCGAAGGCCGCTCCGTCCGATCGAAAGACGCTAGCGGAACATCCGGCCTTCCGGCGGCAGGCCGAGGAAAATCTGCCCGACCGTCTCGAAATGGATCGGCCTTCCCTGGCCCTGCTGCGTGCCGGCGTGGATGTCACGCATCTTGCGTTCGAGCGCGTTGCTTTCGAAAATCGCGCTCGCCCCGGCGGCGTGGTAGAGCGTCGCGACGACGTCGCGCGCCTGGTGGATCGCCCAGGTCGAACTGAGCCGCAGATGCGGGTGGTGCTCCTGGCCGATGCGCCCCTCGCGCCGGGCCTGCTCCCACATCTCGCCGATCGTGTTGCGCAGATAGGCGCGGGCCGAACGCAGCCGCGCCTCGCACTGCGCCACCTGCGACTGGATCACGTTGTTCTCGCGCAGCGTGCCCCTGGCGCCGCGCGGCACCTTGTCCCGCGCGAGCTCGATGAAGGCATCGTAGGCGCCGCGGGCGATGCCGAGCGACACGTGCGAGAAGCTCATCGCGTAGATCATGCCCGAGGTGAACTGGTAGAGCGGCCCTTCCTCGCGCAGTTCCGCCGGATTGTCGCGCCCCGCGGTATAGGCCTGCGGCACGAAATGATCGTTCAGCGCGTAGCTGTCGCTGCCGGTGCCGCGCAGCCCGAGCACCTGCCAGTTGTCGATGATGCGCGCCTCGGATTTGCGGAAGATCATCGTCCGCGTCAGCGGCCGCCCGTCGGCCGCCTGCATTCTGTTCCCGTCCTTGTCGTGGATCGGGATGTGGCAACCGAGCCAGCTGGCGTGCCGGCTGCCGGTGGCGAAGCCCCATTGCCCGGTGACGCGGTAGCCGCCTTCGACGGCGACGCCCTTGCCGGCGCCCGGGAGGTCAGGCCCCCAGGCGAGGATGCCGCGCGGCCCGCCGAACACCTCGCGCGCCGTCTCCTCCGGCAGGTAGGGTGCGATCATCGAGCAGCCCGAATTCTGCCCGAGCGACCAGGCGGTGCTGCCGTCGCCCTGCGCCAGGGTGTAGAGCACCTCGGTATAGGTGAGCGGGTCGAGCTCGGCACCGCCCAGCGATCTCGGCAGCAGCATGCGGAAAATGCCGCGGTCGATCAGCGCCTGCACGATCTCCGGCGGCAGTTCGCGCCGCCGCTCGATCTCGTCGCCGGCCGCCTTCAGCATCGGCGCCAGCTCGCGGGCGCGCGCGAGATAGTCCTCGGCCTTCTGCCGCTCGTCGCGCGTCTCGCTCGTCGTGACGTCGTTCATGCCGCTTCCTCCGCACCGCGGCGCATCCGGCCGCGCCGCTCTATTGTGGCGGCATCCCAGCGCGATGTGAAATGCCGAGCGTGCATGATCCGTCATACGCGCGGGGAATTGCACCGCCACCGGCGCAATTTTAACAGGACGTCCGCCTCCTGTTGTCCTCCTGATCCGACTTCCGCAAATGGAGAACCCGAGCCGACGCCCCTCGTCTTCGCGCTGTCCTATAGACCACGATTGCGGCGATTTTGGCGGCGGCACAATCAGACGAGAGGAGACCCGAGGATGACGATCGCGATCAACGGCATGGCGCATGTGATCTTGACAGTGAGCCGCTTCGACCTCGCCCGCGCCTTCTACGGCAGGCTCCTTCCGGAATTGGGCATGAAGCCGGTGTTCGACGGCGACAAATTCTTCTACTGCGTCGGCGCCCGCACCGCGATCGGCATCGAACCGTGCGATCCGGCGCTCACAGGCGAGCGCTTCGTGCAGCAGCGCGTCGGCCTGCATCATCTCTGTCTGCGCGCCCGCTCCCGCGAAGACGTGGACCGCTGCGCCGCTCTCCTGAAGGAGATGCGCGCGACGATCGTGCGCGGCCCGATGGAGGGCAGCTGGGCGCCCGGCTACTACTACGTCCTGTTCGAAGACCCCGACGGCATCCGCCTCGAAGTCAACCACGTCCCCGGCGCCGGCCTCCTCGCCCCCGGCACCCAAATCGACCCCGAAGGCTACGTCTAGCTAGACTGATGTCCTGATCCCCGAGTTTCGCCGATCGGGGTGCTCCCCTTTCGTCGTCCCGGCGCAGGCCGGCACCCACCCATCAGCCGCTCGATTGTTGGATGCGTTGGATGCCGGCCTCCGCCGGGATGACGATGACGGGGCGGCACCTCGTGAATTCGCGAAAACCTTTCCCCGTCATTCCCGCGAAAGCGGGAATCCAGCGCGGAGCGGCCGAGCGGTGGCCCTGGGTCCCCGCTTTCGCGGGGACGACGAAGGGATTTGGTCTCCGCCCTGGGGGCGAGAGGAATTTTATAGGCTCACGCGAAAGCGGAATCTCGGGCGGCGGCGGCTTGGCGGCGCAGCCAGGCGCACCATTCCGCCACCCCCTCGCCGGTGCGGGCCGAGAGCTGCACGATTGCGGCGTCGGGGTTGACGGCGCGCACATGGTCGAGGGCGCGTCCGACGGAGAAATCGAGGTGGGGCAGCAGGTCGATCTTGCTGAGGACGACGAGCCCTGCGGCGTTGAACATGTGCGGGTACTTGATCGGCTTGTCCTCGCCCTCGGTGACCGAAAAGAGCACGACCTTGGCGTGTTCGCCGAGGTCGAACAGCGCCGGGCACACGAGGTTGCCGACATTCTCGATCAGCACGGCCGACCCTGACGGCGGCCGCAGCTCGGAGAGGCCCCGCGCCACCATCGCGGCATCGAGATGACAGCCGGTGCCGGTGTTGAGCTGCACGACCGGCGCGCCGGCGGCGCGGATGCGCTCGGCGTCGTTGGCGGTGGCCTGGTCGCCCTCGACGACGAACAGCGGCGGCTCGCCGCCAAGTTCGGCGATCGTGCGCTCGATCAGCGCCGTCTTCCCCGCCCCGGGCGCGCCGACGAGGTTCAGCGCGAGGATTTCGCGGCCCGCGAACCAGCCGCGGTTCTTCTGCGCCAGCGCGTCGTTCTTGGCGAGGATGCGGGCTTCGAGTTCGACGAGAGTGCCGTGGGCATGTTCATGCCCGTGGTGATGGTGCCCGTGATCGTGGGAATGGTCGTGGCCGTGGGAATGGTCGTGCTCGCCGCTGCAGCCGCATATGGCGCACATCAGGCCGCCTCCTCCAATTCTATGCTCCGGATCGTCAGCTCTTCGCCCTGAGTGCGGGTCAGCGCGAACGAGCCGCAGCGGCAATGCGCCAGCAGGTCGGGCGTGGCGAATTCGGCGCCGCACTCGTCGCAGCGGGCGCGGCCCTCCGGCTCAACGATGGCGAGGGCGGCGCCCTCGACCGCGGTGCCGCGCGCGACCTCGTCGAAGCAGAAGCGGATCGCGTCGGTCATCGCACCGGACAGCTTGCCGATGACGAGCGTGACCCGCGCGACCCGCCGCCCCTCGGCGGCTTCCTCGGCCATCTCCACAATGCTGCAGGTCAGTGCCAGCTCGTGCATCGCCGCCCTCAGCAGATGCGCGGCAATTGCTCGCCGACGAGCATGTCGACGATGCGGCTGCCGCCGAACCGGGTGCGCATCGTGACGCGGCCCGGTTCGCCGGCGGCAGCGCATCCGATGATCGCCGCGTCGCGGCCGAGCGGGTCGCCGCGCAGCGCCGCGAGCGCCGCCTCGGCTTCGCCGCCCGGCACAACGGCAACGATCTTGCCTTCGTTTGCGAGGTAGAGCGGGTCGAGGCCGAGAATCTCGCAGAAGCCGCGCACCGCATCACGCAGCGGCGTCCGCTCCTCGTCGATCTCGATCGCAAGGCCGGAGGCCTGCGCGAATTCGTTGAGCACTGTGGCGACGCCGCCGCGGGTCGCGTCGCGAATGCAGCGCGTCCCCGGCGCCGCCTCCAACAACGCCGCGACGAGGCGGTGCAGCGGTGCGCAATCGCTTGCGATCGGCGTTTCCAGCGCGAGGTCGCCGCGCGCCCCCAGGATCGCGGCGCCGTGGTCGCCGAGCCAACCGTTGACCAGCACGACATCGCCGGGTTGCACCCGATGGGCGCCGAGGTCGAGGCCGAGGCGGATCGCGCCGACCCCGGAGGTGGTGATGAACAGCTTATCGCAGGCCCGTTTCGGGACGACCTTGGTGTCGCCGGTGACGATTGCGACGCCGGCCTCACGCGCCGCCGCCGCCATCGATTTCGCGACCTCGCGCAATACCTCGACCGGCAGGCCCTCCTCGACGATGACGGCGCAGGACAGGTAGAGCGGCGCGGCGCCGCCGACGGCGAGGTCGTTGACCGTGCCGCACACGGCGAGCCGGCCGATATCGCCGCCCGGGAAGAACAGCGGATCGACGACGTAGGAGTCGGTGGTGAAAGCGAGCCGCGCGCCGGCAGCGGCGAGCGGCGACAAGTCGAACCGCGCCTGGTCGTCGAGCGGCGCCAGTACGGGATTGTCGAAGGCGGACACGAATACATCCGCAATCAGGTCGCGCATGGCCTTGCCGCCGCCGCCATGCGCCAACGTCACCGTCCTGGCCGAAAGCCGTCCCGGTGATGGCGAGCTAATTGCAGCGACGACGGTCATGCCGCACCCGCGCGCTGCTGCTTGACGCCGCCGTACTGGTAATATGCCGCGCAGGCGCCTTCCGACGACACCATCAATGCGCCAACCGGATGCTCCGGCGTGCAGGCGGTGCCGAACACCTTGCACTGCCATGGCTTGATGACGCCCTTCAGCACCTCGCCGCACTGGCAGGATTTCGGGTCGGCGATCCGGGCGTTCGGCACCGCGAACTTCCGCTCCGCGTCGAACGCGGCGTACTTCTCCCGTATCCTGACGCCGGAATGGTCGATCGAACCGAGGCCGCGCCATTCAAAGAATTCGCGCAGCTCGTATACTTCCGCGACCGCCCGCAACGCCGCGGAATTGCCCGCGTCCGGAACGATGCGGGCGTACTGGTTCTCGACCTCGCAGCGGCCTTCGGCGAGCTGCTTCAGCACCATCCAGATCGACTGCAAGATGTCGAGCGGCTCGAAGCCGGAGATGACGAGCGGCCGGTGGTAGTACTCCGCCACGAACTGGAACGGCGCCGCGCCGACGACCATCGAGACGTGCCCCGGCCCGAGAAACCCTTCGATGTGCATGTCCGGGCTGTCGAGCACCGCCTTGATCGTCGGCACGATCGTGATGTGGTTGCAGAACAGCGAGAAATTGCGGACGCCCTCGGCTGCCGCCTGCACCACGGTGAGGGCCGTCGACGGCATCGTCGTCTCGAACCCGATCGCGAAGAACACGACCTCGCGGTCGGGGTTCTTGCGCGCCAGCGCCAGCGCGTCGAGCGGCGAATAGACCATGCGCACGTCGGCGCCGTCGGCCTTGGCCTCCAGCAGACTCTTCTTCGACCCCGGCACCCGCATCGCGTCGCCGAACGTCGTAAAGATGACCTCCGGCCGCTCGGCGATCGCTACGCAATCATCGACCCGCCCCATCGGCAGGACGCAGACGGGGCAGCCCGGCCCGTGGATCAATTCGATCCGCTCGGGCAGCATCCCTTCGATGCCGTAGCGGAAGATCGAATGGGTGTGGCCGCCGCACACCTCCATGATGTGCAGCGGCCGTTCCCGCGCCACCGGAATGCGGCCGAGCAGCCGGCAGATAGCGGCGAACAGTGCCTCGGCCTGTCGCCTGTCGCGGAATTCGTCGATGTATTTCATCGCCGCGCTCCGCCCGCCGCCGCGCCGCGGTCATCGGCCAGCAGCGTGTGCACCAGGTCCCACAGGATGTGATAGGCCGCTACGTGGCACTCCTGGACGCGGTGGATCGAGGCGGACGGCACGACAAGGCAATGATCGACACTGCCGGAACGCCGCATAAGGCCGCCGTCCCCGCCGGCGAGGCCGATCGTCACCAGCCCCAGCTCCTTCGCCTTGGCGAACGCGGCGATCAGGTTGTGCGAGTTGCCGCTGGTCGAGACGCCGACGAGGCCGTCGCCGGCGCGCGCCTGCGCGACGATCTGGCGGACGAAGACGTGCTCGAAGCCGACATCGTTACCCACCGCCGAGAGCATCGCGACATCGGCGACAAGGTTGATCGCCGCCAGCGCGGGCCGCCCGGCCGTGACGGGATGGGTGAATTCGACCGCGATATGGGCGGCGTCGCAGCTCGACCCGCCATTGCCCATCGTGAACAGGCGGCCGCCGCCGCGGTACACCTCCGCCACCGCCCGCGCCGCCGCGACCAGCGCCGGCCCATGTTCTGCAAAGAAGCGGGCGCTGGTGTCGCGCGAGTCCGCGCCCTTTGCGAGCGCCGACTGCAGCAGCGCGGCGTCGAGCCTGCCGTCGTCCTGCGGCTTGCCGTGCAGGAACGGGTAGAGCGACTGGAGGACGCTGTCGTTCGACATGCTAATCCGCCGCCTCCGCCGCGCCTTCGGCCAAGGCCGCCACCTCGGCCTGCTGCTCGCCGAGCTCGGCGAGGATTTCGAGGGTCTTGCGCGCCTCGGCCTCGTCTATGCGGCTCATCGCAAAGCCGACATGCACGAGCACCCAATCGCCGAGGCAGGCCTCGAACGGATGTGCGTCGTCGATGATGCAGATCAGGTTGATCTGCCGCCGCACGCCGCAGACATCGACGGTAGCGAGCGACGACTCGGCGTCGTCGAGGCGCACGATCTGGCCCGGAATGCCGAGGCACATCAGCGGCCTCCCTCGATCAGCCGCGCCGCCGCCACCGCCGCCTGCCCGAGCGCCAGGCCGCCGTCGTTGGCCGGCACGGCAGTGTGGGCCAGGACGGCCAGCCCGCGGCGTTCCAGGCTAGCGGCGACTTCGGTGAACAGCACCGCATTCTGAAAACACCCGCCGGACAGGGCGACGGCATCAACCCCGCCCGCCCGCCCCAGGCGCGCCGCCATCTCGGCGACGGCATCCGCGAGGCCCTTGTGGAACCGCGCCCCGATTACGCCCTGCGGCACCTCGGCCGCCAGATCCCGCAGTAGGGGCTCCCAGATCGCCACCGGGTCGAGCCGACAAACCCTCTCCCGCACGGCGGGAGAAGGGGGACCAAGTGCGCAGCGCTTGGTGGGTGAGGGCACGGCGGCAGCCCGTCCCCCCGCCCCCTCACCCCAACCCTCTCCCCCGGTGGGGGAGAGGGAGTTTGCTTGCAGGTCGAAGGAATAGCCCTCCGCGTCGTCCAGTGCAGCGGCATCGACCATCGCCTCGAGCCGCATCGCCGCCTCGCCTTCGTAGGCTTGGCGGTCGAAGCAGAGGCCGAGCGCAGCGGCGACCGCGTCGAACAGCCGGCCGCAAGAGGAAGCCGCCGGCGAGTTGATGCCGCCCGCAATCATGCGGTCGAGCAGCGGCAGCGGCTTCTCCGCCAAGCGCGCGCGACATTCGAGGCCGGGAAAGCGGCGGCTGAACTCCGGCCACGGCATCGCCCGCATCAGCTGGGCGTAAAGGTTGCGCCACGGCTCGCGAACCGCGGCGGCGCCGCCCGGCATCGCCGCCGGCGCCAGGCTCGCGAGCCGCCGGTAGCCGCGATAGTCCGCCAGCAGGAATTCGCCGCCCCAAAGCGTCCCGTCGTCGCCCCAGCCGAGCCCGTCAAGCACGATCCCCAACACAGGCGGCGCCGTCAGTGGCCGCCCGTTCTCCGCCAGGCAGGCGGCAACATGGGCGTGGTGGTGCTGCACCTCGACCAGCGGCAGCCCTTCGCTCTCCGCCCATTCCCGAGCGAGTTTCGCTGAGAGGTATTCGGGGTGCGGATCGGCGACGAGCGCCGTCGGCCGGTGCTCGAACAGCTCGCGGTAGAGCGCGAGGTTCTTGCGGTAGTCGGCGAACACGGCCGGGTGTTCGAGGTCGCCCTGGTGCTGCGACAGGATCGTCCTGCCGTCCTTGACGAGGCAGAAGGTCGCCTTCAACTCGCCGCCCATCGCCAGGATCTCCGGGGCAGCCTCGAACCCCGGCGGCAGCGGGATCGGCTCCGGCGCATAGCCGCGGGCGCGGCGGATCAGGCGGGCCCTGCCGGCGACGACGCGAACCACCGAGTCGTCCACCCGGTTCGCGATGCCGCGGTCGTGCGTCAGCGCATAATCGGCGATGCCGGCAAGCCGGGCGAAGGCATCGCCGTCGTCCGTCGCCTGCGGCTCGTCCGACAGGTTGCCGCTGGTCATGACCACCGGCCCGTCGACACGGTCGAGCAGCAGCAGATGCAGCGGCGTCGTCGGCAGCATGAAGCCGAGCGCGTCGAGGCCCGGCGCCACCGCCTCCGGCAATCGCTGCGGCCCCGTCGCACGCAGCAACACGATCGGCGCCGACGCCCCGCCGAGCGCCCGCTCCTCCTCCGGACTGACCGCGCAATAGCACCGGAGCGTCGCGAGGTCGCGCGCCATCAGCGCGAAGGGCTTGGCATCGCGCCGCTTGCGCCGCCGCAACCGCTCCACCGCACTTGCGTTGGTTGCATCGCACGCAAGCTGGTAGCCGCCGAGGCCTTTGACCGCGATGATCTTTCCCGCGGCGATCAGACGCGCCGCCTCTCCGACTAGGTCCCCGCCAATGCTTCCTGTCGTCGTCCCGGCGAAGGCCGGGACCGACGCGTCAGCCGCCGAGGCTTCGGCAATGTGGATGCCGGCCTCCGCCGGCATGACGGCTGGGCTCGTCGAACAGAATTCCGACCAGGAACCCGCCCCCAGCCGCACGAGCGCGAGGCGCGGCCCGCAAGCAGCGCAGGCGATTGGCTCGGCGTGAAAGCGGCGGTCGGCGGGGTCGCGGTACTCGGCGGCGCAGTCGGCGCACAGCGGGAACGCCGCCATCGTCGTGCGGGCGCGGTCGTAGGGGATGCCGCGTACGATGCTGAGCCGCGGGCCGCAATGCGTG
>Ga0070739_10001142_pt1 | contig 42382 bp, 34 predicted proteins | sample Coa_R1_7_FD_66445 | JGI IMG/M metagenome (GOLD analysis project Ga0070739, IMG submission 66445) | Surface soil microbial communities from Centralia Pennsylvania, which are recovering from an underground coalmine fire - Coalmine... | ecosystem: Environmental > Terrestrial > Soil > Unclassified ...
TGGCAGGAGGCGCCCTGCTGCTGTTTAGTGGGGACCTGGCCCGCGCCGACATCATTCCCAACTTGAGCACGGTCACTCCCAATGGCTCCAACTTCACCTGGACCTATACCGCCTCGTTGACCAACGACGAGACCCTCCAGAGCGGTAACTTCTTCACCATCTATGACTTCGCCGGCTTTGTCTCCGGCACCAACTTCCAGCCCGCCGACTGGGTCTTCTCCAGCGCCAACGTGGGCAAGACCCCCTCTCGGGTGACGCCTAACGACGACCCGACCATTCCCAATCTGACCTGGACTTATACCGGTCCCAACGTTGGACCGGGTCCGGTGGATCTGGGACTGTTCGGCGCCGACAGCACCTTCAGCAATACCAAGGAAGGCTGGTTTGCCGCCGAGGCGATCAAGTATGCGCCGGGCAAGCCGGGCAATGGCAAGCCGGTGGACAATGTGGGGCAGACGGGAGTACCGACGGGGCATCAGAACGTGATCCCGGAGGCCAGTTCCCTGCTGCTGTTGCTGCCGGGGTTGGCCCCGCTGGGAATGCTGCTCCGCAAACGACGCGTCTGAGAGAGTGGTTTGAGATCGCGCTATTTCCGCATTGCCGAGCACAAAGAGGCGTCCTCCCGATTTTGAGAGGACGCAGCAAACAGACCTCCTGAGTAGATATGGTTAGGAGCCTTATCTACCCAAGGAGGTCTGTTTGCATACCGGAGGAGCGGGGCCTTCTAAGCCGGCTCTGAACTCGCTTATCCGGCCACCCTTTCTCAATAGGCGGGATGGCTCAGGGTATTATGCAAACGCGTGATTTGCCGTTCTTACGCGGCGCGCGGCAGCAGGCCCAGCCGCACGGCGCGCTGCAGCGCCTGCATCCGGTTGGAAACCTGCAGCTTCTCATAGATATTATCCAGGTGAAAATCCACCGTGCGCTTGCTGATAAACAACATCTCTGCCACCTTTTTACTGGGATGGCCTTCAATAACAAGCGACAGGATCTCGATCTCGCGCTTGGTAAGCCGCGGCACCTCTGCCGTCTGCGTATAGTTTGTGTTAGACATCGCTTCTTCCCCTCGCATTGTGACCTTCTCGGTTGTGTATCGGTCGGATACACGGCACGGCTCAAGCCGGGCCTATAGCGAAGTTATTCCACACTTTGCCCGAACTTTACTCAGGAAATCGCTTTTATTCGCTTTTAAAGAGGACGAACAGCCCGAGGAGGGTGAAGATGACGTTTTGGGACCAGGCGGCCACCTGCGGGGCGATAAACGGCGGTCCGCCCTCCGGGCCAGGCGCGCCCAGAATATGCGCCAGCAGGAGCGTGTTCCAGTAGACAAACACCAGGCAGATGGACAGGAGCGTCCCCATAAAGCCGCCTCCGCGCGCAAAACGCAGCGCCAGCGGTGGACAGCAGAGGGCCATCACCAGGCAGGAGAAGGGGACGGACAGCTTGAAGTGGAAATCCATCTGCGCATACGGGTCTTTGATGCCCTGCGCCCGCTCGCGCTGCAGATCGGCGCCCAACTGGCTGAAGGTGCGCGTGGACGTCTGCGCCAATGTGCCCATCGGCAACTGCAGCAGAAAGCCGCTCTGGAGGGCCTGCGGATCGACGGGAATGTTGATGTCGAAACGCTGGGGCCACAGCTGCTGCTGATGCCGGCCGTCCATGCTCTCATAATGGAGATAGGGATTATAAAGGGTCCACCGGCCATCCTGGTACCGGCCGGTAGCAGCGCGCGCTTCCACCAGCTCCGTCGTCCCGCCGCCGGTGTAGAGCGCCCGGACACCCTGCAAGATCTGGATGCCGTGCAACTCGATGTACCCATGGCGGGGAATCGTGGCCTGGACGTACAGGGCATACTGCTGATCGTTGGAGATGATGAACTGCCCGGCCTGGGGAGTCAGGTGGGCCATGTGGGTGGGCATGGAGGCCAGGACGAAGTTGAACTTCTCCATGGAGAGGGGTACGACGTACTCGCCGAAGTAGAAGTCGCCGATGCTGACCAGCAGCCCGGTGACGAAGATGGGCAGGAAGATGCGCACCAGGCTGATTCCGGAGGTCCGCATGACCGTGATCTCCGAATCGCGGCCCAGGCGGCTGACGGCGAGCGAGGCGGCCACCGCCATCGCCACCGGCATGGTCGTATGCACCAGAAACGGCAGGAAGAAGAGCACCATCCGGACGACGTCCGCGACCGGAACCTGATGCATGAGCAGGGTATTGGCGTTGTTGTAGAGGACGGTGCCGGTCAGCATCATCACGATGGAAGCCTGCCCGATGAGGAACGGCACGACCATCTCCCGCAACACATAACGGTCCAGTAACTTCATCTTTTCGCATTCATTCGTGGCATCACTCGACTCCAGTATAACATAATCGCATCGACCTGTCCTGGTATCCAGGGAGCCCGGACGGGCTCCCAGCGAATCTCCCAGCCCGTACCTATGCCTGGTTATACCGGTTTCTTTGCCGAGCAATTGACATTTCTCCGGTTCTTCGGCTATACTCTGCCTGGTAAGCCCCCGATGGTGCGACCACAAAGTGCTCCTCCCGTATGCATGGAAACGCGCCGTAGCGTTCGCTAGACTCCTTCATGCCGATATTCTGTTTCCGATCTGCGTATAGCGGATTGGCCTGGCTCTGCCTGCAGTCCTGCCGGTCGCGTTGCAGAGCGGGCTAGAGTTGGCCTGCACGATTGCGGGAGTGCCTGCATAGATACAATGACTCTTTTCAAAAGAGCGAGAAGGATGCAATGCAACAGGGGAATATTATTATAGCCGACGATGATGCCGTGCTTCGGCTGGACTTGCGGACGATGCTGGAGGCAATGGGCCACCGGGTCGTCGGCGAGGCCGATAACGGCGAGGCAGCCTGTGGACTGGCCCGCAGCCTGCAGGTGGATCTGATCATTCTGGACGTGATGATGCCGCGGTGCAACGGCCTGGAGGCCGCCGAGATCATCAGCCAGGAACGGCTGGGGCCGGTGATGCTGCTCACCGCCTACAGCGACGTGCCGATGATCGAGCAAGCCAACCGCGCCGGGGTGCTGGCCTATCTGGTCAAGCCGTTCCGCCAGCAGGAGCTGCAGCCGGCCATCGAGATCGCTATGTCGCGTTATCGAGAGATGCTGGCCCTGGAGGGCGCGCTGGGCAGCGCGCAGGAGCATCTGCAGGCCAACCGGCTCATTGGCCGCGCCAAGCGGGTGCTCATGGACCGCAATGGCGTGAGCGAGCAGGAAGCCTATCGCCGTCTGCAGGCCAGAGCCCTGGCGACCTCCCGCCCTCTCAAGGAGATCGCCGAGGCCATCCTGCTGACCGAGGATATCTCCGTCTCCACAGCCACCACACGCCGCTCTCAGAAGCTGTAACGGTCTCATATAGAGGAGATGCGGGGCGGATAAACGCCCCAACGCTCTTGGTCAGAGGTTGAAAACCTCTGTCTTCCAAAACAAGCGTCCTTCAGACGCACCCAGCCTCCTTATGATTCCCCCTCTCTCCTTGGGAAGGAGAGGGGATAGGCGCAGCCGCGGGGGTGAGGTTCGTCCGAAGGACGCTTGCTCTTTTCTGCCGGGTGTTTTCAACATCCGGCAATAGGGCGCCCGCGCACCTTACCGCATCCATTTTCGGTCATTGAAGATAGGGAGCAAAAGCCTCTTGACACGAAACGATGTGCCGTGAGAAAATGGGGAGCAGAGGAAAGGAAGAGTCATGCTGGATATTCGCCTGTTTCGAGAGCAGCCGGAGTTTGTGAAAGAGGGTCTACGGAGAGCGGGGTCCGATCCGGAAGATGTGGACCGGGTCCGCGAGCTGGATGAGCGTGTCCGCCTTCTCAAGACGGAGGCGGAGGCCAGGAAGGCCGAGCTGAACGCCGCCAGCAAGGAGATGGGAAAAGTTCCGCCGGAAGCGCGCGAGGCCAAGCGCGCTGAGCTGCGCGACTTGGGCGACCGCATCCGGGAGATGGACGAGCAGCGCGCCGAGGTCGAGCGCACGCTGCAGAACCTGCTGCTGGAGATACCCAACCTGCCGGACGAGCGAGTCCCGCCGGGCAAAGATGAGCACGATAACGTCATCGTGCGCACGGTCGGCACGCCGCGAGAGTTCAATTTCAAGCCGCGACCGCACTGGGAGGTCGGTGCGGATTTGGGAATCCTGGACATCGAGCGGGGCATCAAGGTGAGCGGCTCCCGATTTTACGTGCTGCGCGGCATGGGCGCGGCTCTGCAGCGGGCGCTGATCGCCTGGATGCTGGACGTGCATATTCAAAAGCATGGCTGCCTGGAGATCTATCCGCCGTTCGCGGTCAAGCACGAGTGCCTGGTCGGGACGGGGCAGTTGCCCAAATTCGCGGACAACCTCTATCACGACGTCGAGGACGATTTCTGGATGGTTCCCACCGCCGAGGTGCCGGTGACCAATCTGCACCGGGACGAGCTTCTGGACGCCGAGACGCTGCCGCGGCGCTACGTGGCCTACACGCCCTGCTTCCGCCGGGAGAAGATGTCGGCGGGCCGCGACGTGCGGGGCATCAAGCGCGGCCACCAGTTCGATAAAGTCGAGATGGTCACCCTCTGTACACCGGAAACCTCCGACGCTGAGCTGGATACCCTCATCGCCAACGCCGAGGACATCTGCAAAGGCCTGGAGATTCCCTACCGCGTCGTTCTGGTCTGCGCCGGCGAGAAAGGCGAGTTCAACTCCCTGCAGTACGATATCGAGATGTACGCGCCGGCCAGCAAAGGCGAAGAGGGCGGGGAGTGGCTGGAAGTCTCCTCCTGCTCCAACTTCCGCGACTACCAGGCCCGGCGCGCCAATCTGCGCTATCGTCCGGCGCCGGGCGCCAGGCCGGAGTTTCTGCATACCCTGAACGGCTCCGGGCTGGCCCTGCCGCGCGTGATGATCGCCATCCTGGAAAACTGCCAGAATGCCGATGGCAGCGTGACTATTCCGGCCGTTCTCAGGCCCTATCTGCACGGCCGGGAGACCATCACGAGGGAGGAACAATCTCCTCGTTCGTAGAGTCAATGTAAAATATCCCGCCGGTAGGCTGGGTCCCTCCTTCACGACTCCTGGCAAGTCCGCAGCGCCGTGAAGATGCATCTGCTCTCTCATCCGGTATAGCGTGCGTAGGACGCACGCAGGCGCGCCGCAAGGAGGGCGCGCTTCCTGCACGCGAGAAGGAGAATTCTCCATGAGTAGACGCTGCTTTGCGTTCCCTCTCGTGGGACTGCTCGCTCTTCTAGGAGCGCCCACGCTCGTTTCCGCGCAAGCCCATTTGCCGATCGCCCGTTTCGTCCAGCAGAGCGCGCCGCAGGGGCGGATCCCGCCCGGCCTGCTGCGCTTATTCTTAGCGCCGCCGCGCGCCCATCCGCAAGCGCCGCGCCCGATCACGCGCCTGCTGGTCAAGCTCAAGCCCGGAGCAGACTTCCGCGCCTTCGCGCAGCAGTTCTCCTCGGCCGCGCGCCACAATGCGAGCCTGGCTCCTCTGGTCGCCGCTGCAGGCAGTAAGCCGCTGCTGGCGTACGTACGCAGCCACGACGCGATCCACTGGTCGACCTATGAAGTCCCTTCCCCCGATCTGCTTCAGCCGACCATCAACGCCCTGCTCAAAGACCCTGACGTTCTCCATGCCGAGCCGGACTATCAGGTCGTGCCGCTGAGCCTGTCCCCGCCTAACAACCACTATTGGGGCTTGCTGGATTGGGAACACACGTACGCCGTCTGGGGGCTGGGCGACACGGACGAAGCGTCCGCCTACGACGACGACTCCACGACCTGGGACTACTCCTGGAGTCCGGAGCAGGTGAGCGCGCAGCAGGCCTGGAGCGTCTACCCTGGCCATTACCAGACCGCTTCCGAGCGCAAGAGCCTGCTGTCGAGTTCCCCGGCCTCCCTGCCGGTCGTGGCCGACATCGATACCGGCGTGGACCTGACCCATCCCAACTTCAGCTTCACCGGCAACCCCAGCGGAGGCATCACGGATACCGACGTAAGCAATGGTGGAGAGTTGAACGTCTCTTTCTCGCGCAGCTTCGTCGGCCCGACCTTCGATGGCTACCAGGGGGATGACCCTAAACTTGCCATGGACGACTTCGGCCACGGCACCGCCACCACCGGGCTCATCGCATCCGCGCCCGGCACCGCCGGACATGACGCCGCCATCGCCAGTGCGCACCCTGCCTCCTGGACGTACGTTGGGGAGCAGCCCTACGCGAGCGCCGTTCCTGGATTGGGTTTCCCCGCTCAGGTCGTGGCGCTCAAGGTGGCGGATGCCAATGGAGATGGCAGCGACTCCGATCTGATCGACGCGATGCTCTATGCGACTGCCGACTGGACGGATCCGAACACCGGCATCACGCACCCTTCTCCCCATGCCATTATCCTGAGCCTGAGCCTGTCGCTCAACACTACGAACTATTCACAGTCGCTGCAGGACGCCGTCGACTTCTGCTGGAACCACGGCACGCTGTGCGTGGCGGCGGCCGGCAATGATGGCCAGAACGCCGGAGGATCCGGCTCCAACACGCCCCGCTATCCTGCCCGCTGTGACAAAGTCCTGGCGATCTCCGCCACCACCTATAACTATCCGGATGGCGGGGTTCCCGAGCAGATCGCCTCCTACAGCAACTATGGCGATCAGATCGGCGTCTGCGCGCCGGGCGGCGACGCGCAGTACTATATCAATAGCGCGCCCAACGCCATCGTCGATCCCATCCCCGAAGTCATCATGCCCTTCACACTGCAGCCTTCCTACACGGTGATCATGAACGATCCCAATGGCACCTCCGCTGACTCGCAGTACGCGGTGGATGGCTTCGCCGGCCCCTATCTTGGGGAGTTTCCGGGTACTTCCTTCTCCACGCCGCAGGTGACGGCCCTGGCCGCGCTGTACGCCTCCAAGCATCAAATCACCCAGAGCACGCCCAACGGCCCGCAGATGATCGTGGACGCCATCGAGTTGGGCGCGGACAGCCTGAACGGCTACAGCAACGGCGGATACGATACGACCTACGGCTGGGGCCGCATCAACGCCGCCGCGACCATCCAGGACCTGAACAACCGTGGCGCGACGGTCGGCGGCTGCATCGGCCGGGTGCGCTATGTCGATACTGTCGTGGGCAACGTGACCGTTACGGCCACGCCGGCGGCCGGCGGGCCGGCTACATACGCCACCACCGATCCCGACGGTCTGTACCACATCTATAACGTGCCCGCCGATCCGAGCGGCACCGCCTACAATATCTCGGCCACCGTCTTCGGCGTTACCGCGACGACGCAGGTGACGCTCTATCCGGGCTGCGACCAGTTGGGCATCAACTTGACCGCGAACGGCACCGTGGCGATCAGCAAAGTGACCGCCAAGCCGTCCCCTATCGCGGGAAGTAAAAACGCTACCGGGACCGTAACGCTGTCCGCGCCGGCGCCTACGGGCGGAGAGAGTATTTCCGTCTGGAGCAGCAACCCTTCAGTAGCCAATCCGGCCACCGGCACCGTCACCGTCTCGGCAGGCTATGCAAGCGCAAAGTTCACCATCCATACGTACCCGGTCGCAAGCAGTGTGACCGTGACCATCTACGCTTCCGATGGCACCAAAACGGTGCAAACCACGCTGGCGGTGCGGCCCATCGGCGTCAAATCGGTCTCTCTCAGCCCCAATCCGGTCGCAGGCGGATCCAACTCGACCGGTACCGTCGTCCTGGAGGCGCCGGCGGCTCCCGGCAGTATCACCGTCACGCTCTCCAGCAACAACACTGCGGTAGCCTACCCGACCGTCAACAGCATTACGATTGTCGCCGGGGCTACCAAGGGCACCTTCACCGTCAAGACCAACACCGTCACGGCGGATACCTACGTGACCATCTCCGCGACGGCCAACGGCATCAAAAAGAGCAAAGTGCTTACCGTCTATCCGTAAGCGCTTCGCTGCGAGCGCGCAAGGCAGGAGCCTCCTGGATGTCCAGGAGGCTTCTTTTTGTCCCTGCCCGCTCCTGAGAGATAGTGCCTGCCTCTGCTCTCCATAGAAAACTTCGGGGATCGAGGAGGAAAGAGGAGGGCTTGCCGGCGAATAGTGCCAGGACGCCTGTTTATTTTCATGGGAGGACGCTTGTGGAACTGAAGGAAGCCATTCGCCAGAGCTATCTTGTCCAGGGGCTGACGGACGAGGAGATCCAGGCTATTACCAGTATCGCCGAGCAGCGCACCTTTACCGGCGGCCAGACCCTCATGCGCCAGTTCGAGAGAAGCAACGATCTGATGGTCGTCATCGATGGCGCCGCCCGCATCATCACGCCCTCCGGCGAACCCCTGGCCGACCTTGCGCCGGGGAGCGTCTTCGGGGAAATCTCGTTTCTGGACGATGCGCCGCGCTCCGCCACGGTCATCAGCGTGCGCAATACGGCGGTCGCCGTCATCCCCTACAGCAAGCTGCGGGAGATCATGCAGGGAAATGCCCACACAGAGCTGGTGATCCTGCGGAATCTGTCTAAGGTCCTCTGCTCGCACGTTCGCCTGGCCAACGTGCAGTTGGAGGGCATGACGCACCGTCGCTAGGCTCAGACCTTCGGGAAGTCCGTCTCCACGCCGAAGGTGCCGTCCGGAAGGGCAGTGATCCGGTAGTCACCGAACAGAATAGGCTCGACGGCGGCCAGACAGAGGTAGACGCGAAACGCCAGGGCGCGGATTTCGATCTCGGCGTGCGGGTTGGCGCGCATCTCGATGAAGTGCCGCCAGGCCCGCACATTGGCTGTCGTCACGATGGGTGCCTCTGTCTCGTTGGGCAGGACAGACCGGGCGGCCTGCTGGACCTTCTTGCGCAGATCGGTGCGCGCCTCCCCGGAGAGCAGGGCAGAGCCGGCCTTCTGCTGCTGGAGCAGCCGCTCCGCGATCTCCTCGTACTCTTCCGCCGCCATATCGATACGCTGCTCGAACCGGGCATGCAGCTCCGCATCTCCCTGATACTCCGGCCTCTCCACAAACCGCAGCACTCTTCCGGATACATACCGTTGGGAAATCATTGAAAATCCGAAGCCTGCCCTATGTCGAACAAGCTCATGGGTCACTGAGCGAGAGATGCCGTAGAACAGGAACGAAAAGACGGCGTGCTCCAGCACGGACCCATGACCGGACTCTTTCATATTCTGGAAGTAACGCACGGCATCAGCGTTCATTGTGCGCTTCGGACCGAATGAAGCGTAGCAAATTTGACCGGCCGCTTTGCAAAGCTGTGCGGCGGGCGGCAAGGGCGTGGGATCGTCGAGATATTGGGCAAAGTTCAGATCAGGGTTGAAGCCGCCCAGGAAGTCGGCCAGATTCTCGATGGCGACCTGCGGCCGGGCCAGCAGAGCCACTCCCGGCGTACGCAAATAGGGAGTGCCGCGTTCTGTGGCATAGCTCGGAGCGGGCACGACGGGAAAACCCGTCTCCACGCGCTGCACCCAGCCGCGAATCTCCGCCAAATCGCTATCGGTCGTTGGCGTTACTTGTTCTTCCATCGAGCGCCTGTCCTTCCGTCGTTCCTTATTTTACCGGGCATGCTCGCCGGGCAATAAATTACCCGTCTGGAGGGCATGCGGCCAACCGTCCTGCCGGACGGACTCACTCGCTCTACCCCACTCCTTCATAACGAGAGGGGGAGGGGCGCCGACGTGAGCAACCGTTCCGAAGGTGCAAGCGGCGATGGCGATTCGAGGGGATGAGGTCTAGGGCGCCGGAACCGCTTTGCTTTTATCCCCGGTGGCTGTCTCCGCCAGCTCCAGCACGTTTCCGGTCGTGGTAAATCGATTTCCCAGCGCGATCCCATTGACGCCGGCCGTATCGCAAGCGAGCGAAGCGCGTCCGTTCCGAATCGTCATCTCCCAGGTGCCGTCCACCATATAGAGCGCCAGCAGACTGCGCGCCGGTACGGTCGCCGTTTTTTGGGGTTTGCTTTGTGTTTTGCCGGTCGTATGCGCCAGGCGTGTCAAAGCCAGGTGCGCAGATACCGGGCGCGGCGCAAACCACAACTTCGTAGGCTGGGATGAGGCATGGCCGAAGGTGAGGATGGGCGCGGCGCCGGGGACTCGCAGCGCCCAGTCGCTTACCGCCCCGGAAGGCGCCTTCTCCAGGACCTGGCCCGTGTTCTCCGCCCGCGAGACCATCTTGACGACCAGATGCCGCGAGGACTCCACCGGGCGGCCATCCAGAGCCAGGACCATCAAGGCGCCGAAGGGGGTGGGCGTGGAGAAGCGCAGCCCGCCGCCCAGGTCGTAAACGCGGCCCGGCGTCAGCTCTCCGGCGAGCATGCGCAGCGTAGGAGTCTGTACAGACAGCAGCCCTTCATGGGAACGAAAGGTGATCTCGCCGGTGTCGCTGCGCCACACGCCGGAGGCCAGCATATCGGCATTCACAGGAGCGCCGGTCTTTCCTAACCGGTCGAGTAGATCGTGCAGGCTGCGCTGATCTTCTTCCTCCGTAGCGCCTGGCGCCAGGCTGAGCGCGCCATCCGGGGCGCCGGGCGCGCTGTTGAGGCGCACGCACCAGGCGGCGCGCGTGAGGTCGCCGATCCGATTGGGCCAGGTAAACTGGCGCATGGGCGGATAGACCAGCGTAAGCATGTGTTTGGCGGGCCGGATCGCGCCGTTCAAAAACGCCTGGCCGGCCAGGGCATGCAGGCCCCAGACCGTCGGATCGCATTGATAGGCCAGATCGTTCAGGGCGTCGGCTTCGGCGCCGTTAAGCGCGCGATTGGTCTGGTAGCCGAAGAGCAGGACCGCATCGTAGTCCTGCAGAGAGGCATAGGCCAGCACTTCCGGCTCCGAGGCGGCGCGCCAGCGGTTCGGCCAGGGAACGCCCCACTCCCGCACCACGACCGGCTTGCCGTTCCAGCGCAGGGCGGCCGTGTAGGGCGCGAAGCCCCCGGTACTGTCGTCCCGCAGAGGATCGTGGTTGGAATAGAAGTTGACGCCCGGATAGCGGGCATCCGTGTTCTGGCTGTCGCCGTACCAGTTCTCCGCAGTGAAATCGCACTCCCAGGAGACCGAGGCTACGTCCGGAATGACATCGTTGGAGACGACGGCGGTGACCGGCACGCGCAGCCCGATGGAGCGCAGGTAGTCGTGCATCTGCCGGAAATAGTCACGCTGCATCTCCGTCAGGAACTCGACGCCGTCGCGCAGGCGGGCAGGCGCGCGGCGCGCGGTGATCCGGTCGGCTCCCGCGGCGCCGGCGGGCGGCTGTCCGTAGGCCAGCAGGGGAAACTCCACCGTATTGCGGTCCGGGTCTTCGTCGGGGAGCAGGGCGGAAGCGCCGTTCCCCTGGCTCCAGGCTGAGGCCAGGTCCTCGCGAGTCAGGTAGCGGTCCCGCAGCCATCGGTTCCAGCGGGCGCGCAGATCGCTGTTATAAGGCTCGACCAGGGTTTCCAGCTTCTCCGGATAGAGGAAGAAGCCGTTCTCGTTGCAGATTTCCACCATCGCTAACGCCGGGTCGTCGATCGGACGGAGGTGGGAATACGGATTGCGATGGCGCAGCAGGCGGCCGGCATAGTCCTCCTGCAGCCGGATCAGGTAGGGATCGAAGATGGCATAGGGACGCGCGCCCCGGTCCAGGCTGCCCGCGTTAGGCACGCCATCCCTGTCCTTGAACGTGCGGAAATCGAGCAGGTCCAGATAGTAATAGATGCCGTGCCGGCGCAGAGAATCCATCCAGTGGTCGAGATGGTCCAGATAGTTGCGGTCAAAGTGCAGCGAGTCGGGCCGTTCCACGCTGCCGAGGAGGCAGTTCCGGTTGTCGATGGCCTCCAGGCGTACCAGGTTCAGCCCGGCGCGGGCGAAGTTGGTGACGACCTGCTCGATCTGCTGGGGGGGAATGGCGAGGCGCGTGCTGGAGACATTGATGCCCCAGAATCGGGCGCGCGTGCCGTCGGCCCAGTGGAAATGGCCGTCGTCCGCGACGGTCAGGAAGCCGTGCTGGCCGGCGGGCGCTTCCAGCGTGTCGCTGAAATCCAACTGGCTGGAGGGCGGAAAGCGGAACATCTCGTCCGGCTGGCCGTGGGGCGTAGAGCTATTCCCGGCAGCGCGGGCGCCGTCGAAAGCGAACAGCAGCAGAACGCCGAGCAGAAGGGCGGGCAGGGAAATACGGTGATGGGAACGCAGGACAGGCTCGGTAGGTAAGCGCACGATGGGCAACTCCCGTGGGATGGATCGTTCACCCGGCCGGAGGCGGGATGTCTTGATTAAACTACGTGGTGTACGCCGTATGGTTCGCTCCAAAGCGCGCCAGGCGAAAGCGCGCCAGGTCGTAAGGAACCGGCATGCCGGCAGCCAGGCTCGCGCCGATTCGGCCCAGCAGTGGCGTGAACTTGAAGCCGTGCCCGGAGCATCCGCTAAGGACGAACGCGTCCGGCAGTCCCGGCACGGTATCGACGATGAAATCCTCATCGGGCGTCTTCGTATACAGGCACACCTTCGCATAGGCGACTTGGGGACTGAGCCAGGGGAACCGTCGCGCCGCGTAGAGGCGCGGGCCGGCGAAATCTTCCTGGCCAGCGACTCGGTTCACCGTCTCCGGAGTCGTCACGGGGCCTCCCCGGTGCAGGCCGATCTTGACGCCCGGCAGCTCCCCCATACGCGGGAAGCCATACGCTTCCACAACGGCGTCGATCCAGACCGGGAACCGTCCCACTTCAAATTCGGCAGCGTGTGAGTCCGGCATCAGGTGGACATAAGGCTGGCGGGTAACGGTCAGGGGGATCGTGACGCCGAGCCGCTGCAGAAGCGGTCCGGCCCACGGTCCGGTCGTCAGCAGGAGACGGTCGGCGCCGAGGGTCTCGCCCGCCTGCGTGGTCACCTGCACGCCCTGTCCGCCAGGCCCGGCCTGGATGTCCGCGACGGAAGTACCCGCGCGGATCTGCGCTCCATACTTGCGCGCCAGCGTGGCCGCGGCGCGCACGCAGCGGGAGGCGCGGGCATATCCCATGCTCGGCTCATACACGGCGACCTCTTCCGGCTGGAGGACGACGGCCGGGAACCGGCGCGCGCACGCGGCGGCGGCCAGCACCTCGTATTCCACCCGGCTGGCCGCCAGCGCCTCCTGCGCCGCGCGCACCTGCGGATGGTCCGCCGGGCCAAAGAAGATACCGCCCGCCCGCCGGAACATCTCCTCTTCGGGAAACGGCGCCTGCAACTCGTCCCAGAGGGGATAGGCGTCGGCCATCAGGGCGGTATAGAGAGCATCCGTGTAGACGCGCCGCACGATGCGGCTGTCGCCGTAGGAGCTGCCGAGATCGTGGTCGAGCGTGAACTGCTCCAGCGCCAGGACCTCATGCCCGGCCTGCGCTAGCTGCCAGGCGGCCATCGCTCCGATCCCACCGACCCCGACGATGATGACGCGCACGATAACCTCACTCTAAATTTTTATAAATCCCTCTCGACGATGAAGCGGGCGATCGCGCGCAGCGGATCAGCACGCGCGTCGAAGTCAGAGAGCGCCCGCAGGGCGGCTTCGACTTCTGTCGCGGCGCGCCGCCGCGACTCCTCCAGGCCGAACAGCTTGGGATAAGTCGCCTTATCCCGCTCCTCGTCGCTGCCTACCGGCTTGCCGATCCGGCTCTCATCCCCGGTCACGTCCAGAATATCATCGGCTATCTGGAAAGCCAACCCGATATGTTTCCCGTAGGCGCGAAGCGATTCCATGCGATTTGCATCCGCCCCGGAAAGCATCGCGCCGGCCAGAACGGAGGCGAGCAGCAGTGCGCCGGTCTTATGCTCGTGAATATACTGCAGGGTCTCCGGCGTGACGGGCTGCCCCTGCGACTCCATATCCACCACCTGCCCGCCGACCATGCCCTGCGTTCCGGAAGCCTCCGCGATAAGCCGCAGAGTCGGCAGGATGCGCTCGGCGGGAACCATAGACGCGTTCTCGGCGATGAGCTGGAAGGCCAGGGTCAGCAGAGCATCTCCGGCCAGCAGCGCCATCGCCTCGCCATAGACCTTGTGGCAGGTCAGGCGTCCACGTCGATAGTCGTCGTCGTCCATGCAGGGCAGATCGTCGTGAATCAGGCTGAAGACGTGGACGCACTCCAGTGCGCAGGCGGTCGGCATCACCTCCCGCTCCTGCCCGCCGACCGCCTCGGCCGAGGCGATGGTCAGCGTGGGACGCAGGCGCTTGCCGGGAGCCAGCATACTGTAGCGGATCGCTTCGTGCAGCTTCTGGGGACGGACCTCCGGCGAGGGTAAGTAGTAGGCCAGCGCCGCTTCGATGCTGCGCCGCTTTGCCTCCAGGTAGGCGCTCAGATCGAAACTCAAGAGGCACTCCCGAGGACATCCAGGACCGCGCGAACCGCTTCGACGTGCTGCGCGAAGGGAAACACCGGCCTCGCGTCCGATTGGGTCAGAAAGGTCTGTTCGTCGGCCGGAACGTGCAGGAACCCGGCTTTCGCCGGATGGCCGGTATCCTGAAGGTGTTGCAGCGCGGTAAACAGCGCATAGTTGCACAGGTAAGCGCCCGCCGAGTCGGAAAAGGCGGCGGGAAGCCCGATCTGCTTTAATGCCTGCAGCATCGACTCGACCGGAAGGGAGACGGGCAGCGCCTCCGGCGCGCCGGGAGCGATGATCCGGCCCGGCGCCCTCTGGCCGTCCGCATCCGGGATCGTGCTGCTCGTGTAGTTGCGTCCGTAACGCTCCACGCGCCAGTGCAGGCAGCGGGCCGCCACGCCGAGCATCAGGACCGTATCGAAAGGCCGGCCGTCGCTCCCACCCTTATCGATGGCCTCTCGCAATATCTGGGGGGCGCACGCAAAGGAGACCGGCAGCAGGCAGAGGGTCAGGTCGTGTCCACGCACTTCTTCATCTGCGAAGTGCTTGAGCAGCCTTTCCGTCGGATTGCTGACGACCGACCCGAAGGCGCCGAAGCCTGTCAGAAGCGTCTGCATCGGCTCAGACCTCTCCGATCGCCATCTTATCGGCGACGCGGGCGCGGCGCGCGAAGGTCGCCAGAAGCTGGACCTCCTCTTTGGAGAATTCGCGCGGCTCCTGCGTATAGATCTCGACCACCCCGACGGTACGCCGGTCGGACTTGAGCGGCACGGCCAGGTAGGAGGTGAGCTTGTCGCGGCTCAGCCAGGTGTGCGCGCGGCTGCGGGGATCCTCCTCCAGATTGGTCAGCAGCAGCGACTGGCCGCGCCTGGCGACCCAGCCGCTTAAACCCGCGCCGAGCGGCACGATCACGTCCGGCGGCACGGTGGGCCGGAAGTGGCTGGTGGCCTGCAGGCGCAGCTCCTCGCCCTCAACGCGATAGATGGCGCAGCGGTCGGCGCGCATGATCTCCACCGCCAGATCGGCCAGCAACTGCGGCATATCCTGCTCGTCCAGCGCCGAGCCGATGGCGTGGGCGATGCGCCGGAAGTAGCGGCGCATCTCGGTGGACTTGGAGCGAGCATCCTGATAGAGCATGGCGTTGACGATGGCGACCGCCGCCTGGTTGGCGATGGTGTAGAGCAGTTCCATCTCGGCCACGGTGAACAGGCGCCGCTTGCTGCTCATGGCGTGGATCACGCCGATGACGTCTTCTCCCACGTGCATCGGCACGCAGAGCGTGGACGCCACGCCCGCCACGTCGATGGGCGCGCTGCGGTTGCGGGCGTCGGCGGCCACGTCGGAGACGGCCTGCGGCGTCTGCCATTCGTAGACCCAGCCGGCGATCCCTTCGCCCACGCGCGGGCGAATGGCGCCGAACACCTCCTCGTCCACATGCCGGCTCAGCCGGGTGACCAGCCGGTCCTCGCGGCTATCATAGAGCATCAGGGCGAATTTATCGACTTTGAGCAGATTGAGAACGCTGTCGGCGACGAAGTTGAGCACGCGGTCCAGGTGGAGGGTGGCGTTGACGTGCTGGGAGAGATCGTAGAGCGCGGTGGCCTCTTCCGCCTGTCGCTGGGCATCTTCATACAGCCAGGCATTCTCGATGGCGATCCCTGCCTGCATCCCCACGGCGGCCAGCAGCTTCAGGTCGTCGCTGCGATAGGCCTGCCGCTGCAGGCTGGTGACGAGGATGAGGCCATGCGTCTCATCATGGCTGCGGATAGGCGCGATCATGGCGGAGAGGGCGCGGGCGCGCTCGGAGATATCCTCGAATTCGGGCTCTATGTCGGTATCGGCGACCAGGCGCGGCTGCCCGCTCGAGAGAACGCGCGCGGGGATGCCGGATTCGACGGAAAGCTGGATCTCCCGCTCGGTTTCGGTCAGCCCGCGCTCGGCGGCAATGAAAAGGTGGGTGCGCTCGTCGTTCAAGAGAAATAGGATCGCCGTGTGATGCTCCAGATGCGTACAGATCGCGTTGAGGACGCTGTCCATCACTTCCTGGACGTTCAGGCTGCCCGCAACGGTGCGCGCGGCATCGTAGAGGACGGCCAGCTCCCGCGCCTGCTCGCGCGCCGTCTGCGCGGTGGTTTGGACTTTGCGGGCCAGAGCGACCATCTCCGCAAGGCAGACCAGCGTGTCGAGGTCTTCGGCATCGAAGGCGGCGGGGCCGCCGGAGGCATCCGCGATCTTGTTCAGGGCGGAGAGCGTGCCGATGAGGCGACCATCCTGAAACACGGGAACGATCGCGGCAGAGCGCGCTCCCGCCAGGCTTTCGGTGGAAAGGGAGGCCGGCGGTTCTGCTCCGGCAGGGGCGGCAGAGCCGGAGGGCTTTGCGGCTGATTTGGAGGCGGCCTCCGAAGAAGGAGCGAACAGGTCGCCGGTGGCGTCGCTGCTGCCGGCATCCAGCAGGGCCGGCTGACCGGTGGAGACGATCGAGGCGGAGAGCGAATCGGCGACACGGATCCGTAAGCCGACGATTTCCGCAGCGTTCTCTCCGGCAGCGGCGACAAAATCGAGCATCTCCCGATCGTCTGCGAGCAGGCATAACGCCGCGCTGGCCGCATCGGTCAGGCGATGGGCCTCCTCGACAACGATCTGATGCACGTCGGCTGTGGGCAGTGGCGCTGTAAGGGCTTCGGTCAGGCGGCGGATGGCGGCACGCTGCTGGGCCGCTCGGCTCATAGTCCTCCCCTCCTCGTCGGCCTCATTTTCGCATAAATCGTGCTTTGTGTCAAGACGAAGAGCTGAGCCCGAAGGTTCGATGACCGGGTGAGAAAAGCGTTTTTGTCTTTTCACCCATTCACCCGTTCACCCGCTCAGACGGTGGGGCGGGGCAGCATGCTATCGAAGCGGGCCAGCGCGCCATCGCGCCGGCTATCCATACGCTCATAAAGGCGGAGGAGGGAGTCATAGAGACGGTCTGGGCGCCGGTCGCGGTCCGAGCAGCAGAGGGACAGAGCGTTTAAGTACTCCCGCTCGGCTCCGGCAAGGTCATTGGCGGCCAGCAGGGCGTTTCCGAGAGTCTCCCGCGCCTCCGGGTCGTACGGGTCCTGATGGACGACCACATGCCAGAGGGACTGGTTCTTGATAGCGGCGTCCACCACCTCGCTATACTGCGCCAGTCCGTCGGCCGCCACTTCGTAAATATCCGCCTCGGGGTGGTCTTCGCCCAGGTCCCATTCCCAGGTGCGCGTACACAGAGGCAGCAGCCGCTGCACCACGGCCCACCAGCTTTGGACGGCCCGCTCAACGTTCTGGCGCTCGCGGTAGACGTCGGCTACCAGATAGGGAGGGTCTCCAAACCAGGGGGCGGCTTCGCTAGCCCGATGGAAGAAGTCGAGGGCGCGCTCGCTATCGCCGCGCGCGCGATGGATACAGCCGAGATGGCAGAGACTGAACGCGTCCTGCGCATCCGAGCAGGCGAGCCGCTCGTACAACTCGGTATCGTTGCGCGGGATGGGGCTTAGCAGCAGCGCCTCGGGCAGGTTCAGCAGCCGGGCGAACTCTCGCACGTCGGATTCTTCTTGCCAATCAAAAATATTGTCCGGCCACTGCTCCTCCATCTCATAGCGCCCGACCAGGACGCAGTGGCGCAGGAAGGCTTCAAAATCGGAGGTGACCGGGCGATGGTACATCTCATCCTCATCCCAGAAGAGGACGGGCCAGCGCCCCAGCGCCGTTTCGGGAGTCAGGTAGAAGCCATACAAGCCGCTCTCATCCACGGCCCGGCCGAAGGGCAGATACTGGGGCAGCATCCCGAAGCTGCGCCCGACGCCGCCCGCTATGGCCTCCAGCGGAAAGAACTCGCACGGAGCGAGGAAGGGCTTGGCGAAATGCGTGTAGAGATTGCGGAACGATTCCGGCAAGCGGACCTGCCAGAACCTTTCCACCGCGCGCAGCCCTTCGGCCACGCCGCCTCGACTTCTATCTTCGCCTAGACTCATGGTGCCTTTCCATTTGCGAAGGTGCTGCCTTCCGGGGAGTCTGCTGCCCATCCACTTCTCAGCGCAAGCAGGGTCAGTATACCCGCCCATTGCTGGAAAGGCAATAGCATACGATAGGGCCGAACCGCCGCACCCAGGCCGTGTTTAAGGGATAGAAGTCAAGAGTAAGAAAGGCCAAAAGATCGGGCGCAGGCAAGGCTCGCCGGCGCTCGTCAGAGACTATCTTGGCTGCACGCAGTCCAGGAGGTACGGTCGCCGCAGAGGGGGCAGGGAGGTAAGGAATCGGTCGTCCGGAGATAGATATGCACAATACGCCCCGTTTTACGACAGGCGACACATTCGTAGGCGCAAGGATAGGGAGTCAGATCGCCGAGTTGTTGCTGTTCCGTGCGCATCGCATCTTCCTGCATGGGCTTGACTTTCACGCGGCGTTTTAACGCCTCTTTCCCGGGTTAAAACCCGGCGCTGAAACACAAAGCCCGCCAAAGCGGGCAGGACCCCCAAAGAATCTCCCCTCCCCTGTTATTCCGAAGGTTCGAGGAGGGGAAGGGGATAGGCGTAGCCACGGGGGCCTTATAAGGGACAAGGCGGATTTAAAGGATTTCGCTGGCCTTGATGATGTCGAGCGCCGTCTGGCGCATAGTCTGGCACTTGTCCCGGCTCATCTTCTGGATCGCGTGGAAGGCGTCGCTCTCGGCGAGCTGGCGTCGGTCCATCAAGATGCCTTTGGCACGCTCGACGAGCTTACGGGTCTCCAGCGCATCGCGCAAATCGGTCGCCTCCTGCAGGGCCGTCTGGAGGGTATGAAAGCGCGCGATGGCCGTGCGGATCGCCGGGATCAACTGCTCGCTCGTGACCGGCTTGACCAGATAGGCGCAGGCGCCGGCATCCAGGGCGGCATCGACATAGGCGTTGTCGCTGTAGGCCGTCAGCATGATGATGGGCACCGGCTGATTCTGCAGGATCTCCCGCGTCGCGGCGATACCATCTACAGGGCCGGGCATATTGATATCCATAAGCACCAGATCGGGCTTGAGATCTTTGGCAAGGTCAATCGCCTGGCGGCCCTCCACCGCCTCCCCCACGACTTCATAGCCGGCGCGGGTGAGCGCCTTGCGGATCGCCATGACCGCCACACCTTCATCCTCGCAGATAAGCGCGCGCTGCGCTGTCGCTTTCTCGGAGGTCATCCTGCTCATCCTTTCCTTCCAGGATAGGTCATTGCTATCCTGATCGACCACTCTCCAGGGCCGCTATGGAGTGGCTTGCGGGCTGCCCGCCCTGCGCCGTGGTCCCAAAGGGAATGGTAATATGGATCTGCGCGCCACCGTTGTTGGTAAACTGAACGTGACCCCCATGGTCGCGCACAATCAGCATCTTTACGAGATTCAGTCCGACACCGACCACCGTCGGACCCTCTTCCCGGGGGAAGCCGGGACCATCATCGCGCACCGACATGCTCAGGGCCTGCGGCTCCTGGCGCATCGTCACCCACACCGTTACCCTATCGCGCCCCTGTCCACCATGCCGGACGGCGTTGGAGACCAGCTCATTGGTTACCAGCGCCAGAGACGAGGCGATCTTTCCGGACACCAGAATGTCTTCTGCCTCGACCTCCGCGCTGACCTGTGCGCGCCCGGCGGATAGCCCGGAGACCAGCATCGGCACCAACTGCTCCAACAGAGGCCGAACGTTGACCCGGCCAAATTGGGGATCGCCGCTGATGAGATCCTGTACGGCGGCGATCGTCCGGATCTCCCCGAGCGCATGGCGCAGGCCGTCAAGGGCCGTATCCCGATCCTGCTCCGCATCCATCAGATAGAGATCGAGGATGGCAGAGACAGTGTGCAGATTGTTCTTGATGCGGTGATGCGTTTCCTGCATTGCCCAGGCCAACTGCTCGGCGCGGTGGGTCGCCTCTTCGTAGAGGCGCACATTCTGAACGGCTGCCGCCAACTGCCCGGCAAGCTGTTGCATCAGCGTCACCTGGGACCGCTCAAATGCGTCGGGCCGGTCGCTTTCCAACTGCAGCGCGCCCAGAACCGCGTTTCCCGCCACCAGCGGCGCCACCAGCACGGACCGTGCCGGCGCCGGCAGATTCACCGGCGGGGGAGTTGTCTCCCCGGCGCTTCGCGGAGTCGGAGCTTCCGGCTGTTCTTCTGAATCGGTCCCGACGCAGGGCTCGGCGAGCAGCAAGGGACGCCCATATTCCAGGCTCCAGCCGAGCAGGCCGGCTTCTGCGCGCGGCAGTAAAGCCGGGCCCGACACCGTCCCATCCGCCCGCTCTTGCCAGAGGAGGACCGTATCCGTCCGGACGGTCGGACGACGCGGTCCTTTGCCGCGCAGGCGGCGTATCAGGTCGGTCTCCTGATCCTCCGTGCCGTCCGTAGCCCCGGTTGCCTGTTCGGCTGTGACCCAGCCTTCCTCTTCCTCCGGGGAGACCGGATAGAGGGCCAGACAGCCGCGCTGGAACGGAAGAAGGCCCCGTGCTTCCTGCAGGAACGCCTCCAGAGTCCTGCGCAGATCCAGGCTGCTATTGATGGTCGCCGTCAGGCCGGCCAGCCTCTCGAAAAGCTCCCTGCGGCGTGCGTTCGCCTGCACCAATTCCTCTAGCTGACGCTCGTTTTCACGCCGGGCGGTAATATCTTGAAATACGTTCACCCCCAGGGTGACCGTTCCATCCGCAGCGTGCTGGCCGGGGCAGCCGGCGAAGAGGACCCAGATGCAGGTCCCATCGCCGCGCCGCAGCCGGATCTCCTGGCCGTTGAAGGTCTCCCCTTGCAGCGCCCGCCGGGCCGGCCGCTCTGATTCCGGTACCGGTGAGCCATCCGGGTGAAGCAGGTTGGCGCTATGCCCCTGAGTGTCCATAGCCGTCAGGCGTTCCTGCGCCTCTTCGGGCGAGGAGACTCCCAGAATGCGCATAGCGGCCGGGTTGAGGTCCACCAGCCAGCCCTGCCGGTCCCAGAGAGTGATACCCACGCCGGCCGTTCGGATGACGGCGGCCAGCTTCTGGCGCTCAGCATCCAGCGCGGCCAGATTGCTGCGCATCGCCTGGAGCGCATGGCGCGTGTACCAGCAGGCGAGGATGCCCAGCAGTCCCAAGACGACGGTAATCAAGAACTGCCATACCCGCAGGGCGGAGATCGTCTCCTGCGTGCGGCCTTGCCGGCGGTCGATGGCCGCTAAGTCCCGATTGATCTGCGCCAGGAGGCTGCCTCCCCCCGGCGCGCTATGGGGAGCCGGAGCGCTACGTATCAGTTGGGCTCGAATCGCGCCGGGGGCGGCGATCTGGCGCTCCTGAACGGCTATCAGAAAGTTGACCAGAACCGGAACGATGACGAGCAACAACAGGGCAAAGATCACGAAGACCAGCCTGTCGTTAACGCCTGCAGATGCTTGGGAGCGCCCAGGACGTAGGGCCATGCGAATTGCCCCCCGCCGGACATGTTGAAATCGGGATATTAGCGTTCGTTTTCCGGGCATCCGTCACCCGAAATGACCGCTCAAAAGGACGGGTGAACAAGCTAAAAAGTTCCGTATTTTGAGCGGTTGGCCTTACCGGCTTCGCGGAGGGGCGTTTGGCGCCGGGACCTTTAGTTCCGAACGCCCAAAAAGAAAAATCCCCGCTTCCTTTCAAAGGAAGCGGGGAGAGTGTGTCGGTATGGCATCGGCGCTGCTGCTTGCAGCAGCGCCGATCGGTTTAGAAGTGGACGGCCACCTGAGTGGTGAAGACCGTGGCGTTGGTCACGCCACCGGGAACCCCACCCAGATCCCCTTCGGAGGCAGGCAGACCGCTCCAAAGACCGCCGAACCCGGCACCAACGTCGCGGACGCTGATGATCTGGTAGGCCAGTTTCAGAACGGTGTTGCTCGCCAGGTTGAGCCCCGCGCCGATCGTGAGATACTGCTCGATCGGTTTGGCGCGCATGCCGGTCGGAGAGCCGGCCGGGCCGAAGTTCCAGAAGTCGCCCTCGTAATCGGCGCGGAGGTTGACCATTCGGGAGAGGTTCACCTTGACGCCGGCCGTGCCGCGGTAGACTTTGTCCCCGATGCCGAAACCGTTGCCAAAGAAACCGCCCAAAGGCGTTGCCGTGCCGGCCAGAGCGCCGGTATGCCGGTTGCGAGCCCCCTCCAGGAACTCGCCGCCGAGATAGCCCTGGATCGTGTTCGAGAAGTTGTAATGCACGTTCACGAACGGACCCGATACGTTGGTCGGGTTCTCCCAGGCGCCGATCTTATCCCAGTAGCCCGGAGCGCCGAAGGCCGGGTCGATGTACATCCAACCCAGCGTGGCGGCGAGCGGTCCGCTGGAATAGCCCACATTCGCCAGGAAGGCGTTGTTGTCGTCGTTGGGCAGCCCGGAGCCGGTGTCGAAGCTCAACTGCTGTACGCTCTTGGCCCACTCGCCCGAGAGCAGGAAGTGACCCAGGATGGGGTTGAACTTGACATTGGCGCCGTAGACAACCACGTTATGGAAGGGGACGAAGGGCTCCGCCGCCGCACCTTCAGCGCCTTGCGTGAAGTCCATCAACGTGGCGCCGATCTCCCCGATGTGCGCGAGCGGAACGCCGATATGCAGGCCAGCAGACTTGTTGGCCGCAATCGCGCCACGCTCCACCATTGACAGGTCGGTCGGTCTGTTGGGGAAGAACGGGTTCTCTCCGATGGTACGCGGTCCGTAGACCGCTCCCACGATCGGTTTATTGATCGCATCACCGAAGTTGTCGCCCGTGGTGTCGTACTGGCCTGCCCACAGGCTGGTGGTCGCGCTGCCGAACTTGCTCGTCAGCCGCACGCCGTCCTCGACCCAGTTGCCGTCATCGTACCACGGCAGGTCGAAGTAGGCGTCCGTTTTCGGGCGATAGTAGGTCAGCGGCGTCACCTGGTGCTTGAAGCGCCCGACGGTGAGCATGGTGTTGGCCCCGAAGGACCCGATCGGAATGTCCAGCTCTGCCTGATAGAGGTTGACCCGCTCCGTATAAGGAGGCTGGAAGGCAAACGCCTCGCCCCCCAGAGAGCCACCCCGGTAGTCCAGGTAGTTGGAGAAGGCGGCGTCCCCATTGAACATGACCCCGCCCGGCAGATGGGCATGGGCTTCCAGATGGAAGTCATGGGTGACGGTCGTGGTGGTAAACAGGCCCGCGCCGGCCGGTCTGGCGGCTCCGCTATAGTCGAGGAACGGATAGCGGGAGCGGTCGGCCCGGCCGCCGAAGAAGAAATCCCCATTGAACTGGATCATGCGCTCCAGTCGATTGCGGATGTCGGCGACGTCGCGGGCAAGCTGGTCCAGGCGATTGTTGATGTCGCGGACGTTGTTGCCCAGAGCAGCCAGCTCATTACGGAACTCGTCCGTGAGCCGGCGCAGCTCCGCCACCTCTTCGGGGGTCATTCCGGGAGGTCCGGGAGGGCCAACTTCGCCCTGCGGACCAGCAGGGCCTGGCGGGCCTGCCTGGGTCGGTATGGCTTTGAGGGCCCGCTCCAGAGCAATGGCGAACTCGTAGCGGGTCAGGGTGCGCTTGCCGCGGAAGTATCCGTCGGGATAACCGATCAGGATGCCTTTCGACTGCAAGTCGGTGACGGCCTGGTAAGCCCAGTGGGTGTCCGGCACATCACGGAAGGGTTGGGCCGCAGCAGGGTTGGCCTGCCCTCCATTGTCTTGTGCCGTTGCCGGGAGGCTCCAAGCCAGCGCGAGGACTGAGAGGGCTGCGCCCAGATAGGGCATGAGCTTTCTCATACTTGCTCCTCCATGAACGGTGAAGTTGACACTAGAACGCGCGGGATCACCGCTCACCGCGCGTCCCGCAGGGCCTGGCGCCTTAGCAAACCGCCGGTCAACTCACACCCGGAGAGATCCTGTTCATGGATCGAGGAGGAAAGCGAGAGAAGAGTTTCCCTATGTATCCCGCTTCTCTGCGCGGCTCCGATACTGAACTAGAGCCTCCGGACTGGGGTCTTGCCGTCGATTGCGTTCGGTACCAGGCGCGCCGAGAACTAACAGGGCGCCAAGCACATGGACGATGCAGCGGAGGCCATTGTTCCTGCATTTTGGCGCTCTGCTATTGCTCGGTCACTCATTAGTTTGGCACATCCGCGATTCCAGTGTCAAGGTAAAAACGGGCGATACGGCGGATTTTACCGGAAAAATTGCCGATGTTCGCATTAATGGGTAATTGCCCGCCGAATTATAGCATTTTACAACTATTTACTCTGCCTGCCTGTCGTTCAAGACGCTTGTATCGGCCATTTCGAGTGGAGAAATAGGAACAACGCTTCTTCTGACGCAGTCTTACTTGAGGCCTGGGTAATAAGGGCAAGTAACATCCAGCGGCAATAGAGACCACCGAAAAAACCGGACATACGCGTTAAAGGATAATCTTGTGGAGGTAGAAGGCAAATGTCACTCAAACGGATAGGAATCACCGCATTGGCGGTTTTGGCTCTGGCCCTGACGGGGATCGGCGCGCGGGCGCAGGTCGTGCTCTTGCCGGGCTACGGCAGTTATGGTGGCTACCTGCCTCTCGGCGGAGGATTGGGGTCTCCCTATGGCGCCTATAACCCGTTTTGGATGGGCTACGGCAACGCCGCCTACAACGGCTATCAGAATCTCTACGGATACCAGAATCCCTATGGGACCCAGAATCCCGATCTCTATAATGGACCGGCAGGATACGGCTATTACGGCCCCTACGATGTCAACGCGGCCGATGTTAACGGCGGCTACGGCTATTACGGCGGGTACAACCAGACTGCTATTCCGCGCACCAACGATTCCGTGATGGTGCGCAAACAGGCAAACAATAAGGTCTATATGAGCTGGCAGGGCGATCCGGCGATGGTCTCCAGCATCACCTTCGCCTTGCTGGACCGTAATGGAACGGTGTTGACGCAGCGAACGATCACCAGCCCCCCGGCGGAGATGACTTTCAAGCGGACGAGCCGGAGCGCCTATTCCCAGATCGTGATCCACTATATCAACGGCACGACCAACACGTTCGCGGCTCCTCTTTAGATCACAGGAAAATGAGAGCGAGCTTGCCCGGTTCTGCCGGGTAAGCTCGCTCTATTGCGCCTTGCTGCCTCAGATCGTCTTCCACGCGCAAGGAAGCGCCCGCGCGCCGAAGGATATCGCGGGCGTATTCGCGCTCCTGATCCGTCAGGGTCTCCTCTTCTTCGAGAATACGCAGCACGCTTTGTATCCACCGCTCCGAGGTTTCTACATAGTCATCCGGCGCCGGATCGGCATTGCCGGGGCTGGGGGGCATCTTGTCTCTCCGATCAGCCCGCCGACCCTTCGGGAAGGATCGGGAGCCAGGGGGTGATTTCGGGCTCCGCAAGCGGCTGGCGGGCCGTCGCGGGTTCCTGCGCTTGCGGCGCGGGCGTGGGAACCGTTGCCTCGGCGTCCTGCAAGGCCTGGATCAGGACGCCCAGGACCATTCCCATCTTCCCGAAGGGCGAGCCCTCGAACTGGTGCTCGGCCGCCTGCCGGCCTTGCTCGGCCTCCAGGATCTGGTAACGCGCGGCGCGCTCAGGCTCCTGAGCGCGCAGGGTCTGGTAGTGCTGGTCACACAGGTAGTCTTCCAACAAGGCATAGGGAGAACGCAGCGCCCACGTTGCGGGAGCGCCACACCCGATCACTTCACAATAGGGAGTGTCCATACTATCTTCCTTACCGGTATAGATCCAGGGGGTATCCCTTCGGGTGGTTCTGCAACGGTGGAATGCTCCCCTTAGAAGCTATTATGGAGAGTGGCGAAGCAAACTGGAGAGTAGTTTTGAGAAGCAGGCGAAGCCTTGATAGAAGCCTGATGCCTGCCGGCAAACCTCCTGATGCCGGTGTCCGACATAAAGGGAACCTCATTCAGTCTCAAAATGTCCTATCAGCAAAACATTCAGAGTCTCAGAGCCTGTACGTAAAGGCCGATAAGCTCACGAATATCAAAAGCTTTTCCGTCCGCAGGACGGTTGGCCGAAGGACCCTCAGACGGGTATTTCAATGCCCGGCTATACGGGTAATTCACGGCCCGGCTAAGAAGCCAGCAGGTTTCCGTACAGGCTCTCAGAAGGGAAAGGGCGATGCAACTGGAAGGCAAGGTGGCTTTGATCACGGGCGCGGGATCGGGGATCGGCAAAGCAGCCGCGCTCTTGCTGGCGAGGGAAGAGGAGGAGGTGCAGGGTACGGTCGCAGAGATCGAGCGCGCAGGCGGCAGAGCCCTCGCTTTACCGGCGGACGTCTCGCAGCCGGAGCCGATGCAGCGGGCAATCCAAAAGCTCGGAGATACGTGGGACCGCATCGACATCGTCTTCGCCAACGCGGGCATCAACGGCGTCTGGGCGCCACTGGACGAGCTGACGCCGGAAGAGTGGGACCGCACGCTCGACACCAACCTCAAAGGCACGTTCCTGACGGTCAAGTACGCCGTTCCCTACCTGAAGCGGCAGGGCGGCTCGGTGATCGTGACCTCCTCCGTCAACGGCACGCGCATCTTCAGCAGCACCGGCGCGACCGCCTACTCCTGTTCCAAAGCAGGTCAGGTCGCCTTCGCTAAAATGGTCGCGCTGGAGCTGGCCCGCCATCATATCCGGGTCAACGTCATCTGTCCGGGAAGCATCGAGACCAACATCGGCGAGAACACCGAGCAGCGCGATCTGGAGAAAGTCCGCATTCCGGTCGAGTATCCCCAGGGCGAACAGACGCTGACAGGCGGCAAGCCGGGCAGCCCCGACGACGTGGCGCAATTGGTCCTTTTCCTCGCTTCGGACGCCTCCAGGCACATCACCGGCACCGAAATCTGGATCGACGCGGGCGCATCGCTGCTCCGTGGATAGAGGCCTAATCCGTCAAGCCGGTGAGGGCGATACTCTTGACGATGGCGCGCTGGAAGAGCAGGAAGGCGATCAGGGCCGGGATCGTGCAGAGCACGCTGGCTGCCAGCGTCAGGCCATACTCCACGAAGTAGGAAGTCTGGAAGAGGGCGATCCCCATCGGCAGCGTGTACTTGTCCACCGAATCCAGGAAGACCAGCGGGCCGAGGAAATCATTCCAGGAGCCGATGAACGTAAAGATGCCCAATGTCGCCAGGGCCGCCTTCGAGAGCGGCAGCACGATGCGCCAGAAGATCCCGAAACGCCCGCATCCGTCCAGGGTCGCCGCCTCTTCGAGGTCTTTAGGGATACTGAGGAAGAACTGGTGCAGCAGAAAGACCCCGAACGCGCCCGCCCCGGCAGGAACGATGAGTGCCAGCGGCGTGTCCAGCCACCCCAACCTGTTGAGAATCAAATAGACCGGCACGAGCAGGATTTGACCCGGCACCATCAGGGTCCCGACGATCAGAGCAAACACCCAGCGCTTGCCCGGCAGATCCAGGCGGGCGAGCGCGTAGGCGGCCAGGGAGTCGACTGTCAGCACCAGCAGCGTGACCATCGAGGAGATGAAGACGCTGTTGGCGAACCAGCGAAAGATCGGGATCTCCTCCGGGCTGCTCAGGATCTGGCGGAAGTTGTCCAGCGTTGCGTGATGGGGCACGAGACCCTGGAACTTGATGATCTCCGAATCAGGCTTAAAGGCGGTCACGAAGAGGAAAAGGATAGGCAGCAGGAACAGGACCGCTCCCAGAGCCACGATACCCTCGACCAGCCCCCGCCGCAGCCATGACCCAGCTCGCATTGTTCGCTCCGTCTTTTTCACCCGTTCACCTGCTCGCCCGCCCATCCGTTCAGTCTTTAGCGTTCCCGCAGCAGCCGGACCTGCGCCAGGGAAAAGCCGGCGATGAGCGCGAACAACAGCCAGCTCATGGCGGCGGCGTATCCCATCCGGTAGTTGTTGAAAGCCGTCTCGTAGATATACTGCACCATCACGCGCGTGGAAAGCTCCGGCCCGCCCTGCGTGATCATAAAGGTCTGCCCGAAGACCTGGAAGGCGCCGATCACGTTCATGATGACCACGAAGACGAGCACCGGCCGCAAGAGCGGCAGCGTGATGTGCCGGAACCGCTGCCAGCCGTTGGCGCCATCGAGAGCGGCCGCCTCGTGATAGTGGCCGGGAATCTGCTGCAGCCCGGCCAGGAAGATCACCACCGGGCCCCCGACCGTCCACCAGAGAGTCATGAAGACGATGGAGCGCATCGCCCAGGTCGTGTCGGTCAGCCAGGGAACCTTGATTCCCAACGGAGCCAGCAGCGCGTTGAACAGGCCGAACTCGCTATTGAAGAACCAGCGCCACAGCAGACCCGCGACGGTGATCGTGATGAGGGTCGGCAGAAAATAGGCGGCGCGGTAGAACACCTGCCGCCGCTCCGGAACCGCCTCGATCCCGACCGCGATCAGCAACCCCAGCAGGACCGTCAACGGCACGGCCAGGACCACAAAGCGAAAGGTCGCGCCCAGCGCCTTCCAGAAGTAAGGGCTGCCCACTGCCTCCCGATAGTTATCGACACCGATGAAGCGCGCAGGAGCCGTCGAGAGCAGGTCCCAGCGAAAAAAGCTCAGCCCCAGCCCATAGAGCAGCGGCAGGACCAGAAACACCCCGAACAGGACCAGATACGGCAGCATGAACAGGTAGCCGGATAGCTCCGTGCGTGCCCGCCGGGCATGGAAATACCCGTCTGAGGGGCCTTCGGACGAAACGGCTTTTTTCATCCGGCCAGCCTTTCTCTCTCGATGATGGCGTTGACGTTGGCAGTGGCCGTGTCGAGCGCCTGCTGCGACGTGGCGCTGCCGCGCAGCGCCTTCTCGATGGCGGTGTTCAATTCGTCCTGAAACTCGAAGGTAAAGGAGACGCGTGGTAGGTAGCTCACGTAGGGGATCTGCCGGGCGAACGCCGACTGGATCGGCATGGCGTGAAAGCGGGCGGTGTCGCGCAGGCTCTTGCGCACCGGAATCTGCCCGCCGCCCGCCCAGTCCAGGCTGTTATCGGAAAGATAGCGGACGAACCGCCAGGCGGCCTGTAGCTCCGCGCCGTGCATGCCGGCGCGCAGGCAGAGGGTGTGCGAATTCGCCCAGACCGCCCGCTCGGACCCGATCTGCGGCACGGGCGCGCCGCCAAAGTCCAAATCCGTCTGCTTCTGCAGGTCGGCGAGCATGTAGATACCCTCGAACGCGGTCGCCACCTTGCCCTGCAGAAAACCGACCCAGGCGTCGAAGTCCTCCGGGGGCGGAGCGACCCGCTCGCGACGGATCAGATCCACGCAGAACTGGAGCGCCGCCACGTTGCGCGGATCGTTCATCATGCAGCGGCTCAAGTCGTCCGTGAAAAACGGCCCGCCGTACTGGCGCATCACCGTATAGACGTTAGAGCTGAGGTTGGTGAAGACAAAGCCCCACTGGTCCGGCCCGCCAGGAGGATGCCGGGTGAGCTTATGCAGCGCGTCCAGAAACCCGTCGCGGTCCGTGGGTGGGCTTACGATCCCGGCCTGACGGAACAGTTGGCGATTGAAGTACATGCCTAGGATATGCACGTCCAGGGGCACGCTGAAGTGACGGCCATCCACCTCGACCTCGCTCCAGACATTGGCATCGAAATCGTGGGTATTCAGCCCGTTCGGGCCGGAGATCAGATCGTCGACCGGGCGCAGGAAGCGCGCCTGGGCAAAGCGCAGGATGTTGCTGGCATGGATGACGAAGACCTCCGGCGCGCGTTGGTACAGTCCGGCCACAAACAGCTTCTTGTAATAGGTCGCCCAATCTGTCCGCTGCATGAGCACGTTCACGTCCGGGTTCTCCGCGTTGAACCGTTTGACGATATGCAGCATGGTCCGTCCATCCGGACCGGTGAAACCGTTCCAGAACCGGAGAGTCGTCTGCCGGGTGCCGTTCCGTCCGCAGCCCGGCGCCAGCAGCGCCGGCAGGGCCAGACCGGTAAGAAACGCGCGACGCGAGATGCTCATGCCGTTCCTTTCGCGGCCCTGCAAAGCAGGGATGCCGGGCCGCTTACAGCGTATACGTTCGTGTTCGACACAGGTTCCTTTTTTGCCTGGTCCCCATAAGAGGCAAGCAGGATTGACCGGGCGCTTTGAGGAAATGAGCAACGCGAAGGAAGAATTTAGGAAGGAAAACCAGCATGAGACGCTCGCGGGTTCTGCTCTGCTCGATGGATGGGGTGCGGCCGGATGCGATTCAGGCGGCGCACACGCCGGCGATAGATCGGCTGGCGCAGGAGGGGGCGGTGAGCTGGACGGCGCGCACGATCATGCCCTCCTGCACGCTGCCCTGCCATACCTCGATGCTGCGTGGAGTGGACACGCCGCGCCACGGCATCACCAGCAACACGTTCCAGCCGCTCGTGCGGCCGGTGCCCAGTCTCATCGAGGCCGCGCACGACCAGGGCCGCTGCACCGGCGCCTTCTACAACTGGGAAGAGCTGCGCGATCTGGCCGCGCCCGGCAAGCTGGATGTCTCCGTAATGAATTCCGATTGCAAGTCCCCGGAGGGCGACCGGCACATCGCCGATCTGGCGGTGAGCTACCTGAACCGCCTGGACCTGGAGCTGATCTTCCTCTACTTCGGTTGGCCGGACGAGTGCGGGCACCGCAACGGCTGGATGAGCGCGCCCTACCTGGACGCCATTTCCAACGCGGACGCCTGCCTGGGGCAGGTACTCGCCGCCGTCGAGCGGCTAGGACGCGCAGAGGAGACGACCACCCTGGTGGTAAGCGATCACGGCGGCCACGAGCGCACCCACGGCACGAACCAGGATGACGATATGCTCATTCCCTGGGTACTGCATGGCCCGAGCGTCCGGCCCGGTCACGCCATCCAGGAGCAGGTCTACATCTACGATACCTGCGTCACGCTGGCGCATCTCCTCGGCCTTACCCCCAGTCCCGAATGGGATGGCCGCGTCATTACCGAGGCCCTGCAGACCTGAATCCTTTCTCTAAAAGTGAAACCGCTATGGCTTATTTGCTGTAGGGTTGTTTAGAGAGGATTGCCAACTAAACAAAGGAGGACTTTATGTCGAACCTGATTGTCGACATCATTGGCTATATCATTGTCGCCCTGCCGGTCTACATCATTGCCAAGAAATCCGAGCATGAGTATGCCTGGCTGGCCTTCGTGCCCATTGCCAATCTCTGGCTGATGTGCGATATGGCGGATAAAGACTACTGGTGGCTTCTGTTATTTTGTCTCCCCATCGTCAACTTCATCGTCTACATCCTGGTCTGGATGGCGATTGCCGAGAACACCAATAAGCCGGCCTGGCTGGGACTGCTCATGGCGATTCCGGTCGTTTCACTGGTGGTCGCCTTCTACATGGCCCTGTACGAACCGAAACAAATCCGTTATTGATTCGATCGCGTCATCGCCAATTGTTGAAAAGCCGATGGAGGCGGACCCTGTTCGAGGCGCTCACGTATTACGGCGGCACACTGTTCCGGGCTAAGCGCCGAGGTGTCCACTTCCAGGTCATAGATGCCGGGGATATGCACCTCCTGCTGCCACCGGAGCACAGGCGGCGGTACCGGTGCATCGGCGGCAAGGCCCGCATCCCAGCCGGTGGCACGCCGCCGCTCCATGATGACCTCGATCGGGCAACGCACTCCCACAAATAAGACCGGTAAGCCGCTCAGCCGCCGCGCGCAGTCCGAAAGGATTCCACGAGGGATGGAATAAGCGTCATGGTGGTCGACATCCACCACGACATTCAGCCCCAGGCGGCTGTGCGCCGCGATAGATTCATACATAGCGGCATACAAAGTGGCAACAAGGGGCTCGAGGTCCGGACGCTCACCCCCCGGCCGAAGCCCGATGCCGGGGTGGTAGCGTTTGGGAGTCATCTGCATAAAGCGATCGACGCCCAGGTTCATCCATACTCCCTCGAACGTGTCCTGGACCACAGCAATGATGCTCGATTTCCCGGACCGCGGCGTACCGTTCAGAATAACGATCTGTCCGGGAGTCTCTGTTTGGGCCATGCGCTTCCCTCCTCTGTGGCACACGCACGTCATTGCCGAGGCGCTAAAAGATTGAGCAGTAGCTGCTGGGCGACCGCGTTGCCGGCCAGCTTTTCGCCGACGACAAGCTGGCAGAGCAGGAGCGTGCCTTTGCCGTCCGGAACGACCGCCAGCGCGGTATCCTGCAAGCCCAGGTCGCAATCGACGAGCGAGCGGACGCCCGATTTCGGCGTGACATACGCGTTTTTATACACCACCTCATCCGGGCCCCAGGTAAAGAAATCTTTGTGCTGTAACCCGCGCAGGGCCGGATCGTCGCTGTCGTTGTTGAAGGCGATCCGGCCGGTGTGGGTGGTCGTCTCCATCGGGATCGGCAAGGCTTTTCCGCTCAGGGGATGATTCTGCTCCAGCACGATCACCGTTCGCCCGTTCGCGGCGTAAGCAGCCAGCTTACTCGATCGGCTGGTAGGCAGGTCGAGGGCGTCCGGACCGACGATCAGGACCTTGCCGCCTGCAGGCAGCGTGTCCAGGCCGTGCAGGCTGGTGAAGGGGATGCCGCGCTCGCGCAGGAACGCGCGGACGGCGCCATTGGGATCGTAGACGAGCAGGCTTCGGGCGGTCAGGGAAGCCCGTTTTGCGGCCGGGTTCAGAATGGAGACCGCCTTCACGTCCTGGAACACCTGTTCGCCCCCTACCGAGAGCGTCAGCGTCAACTGGCCCTCCTGCCGCGAATCGACGTTCGGCATCGTGAGCGTGATATCGAACGTCTCCTTCGCGCCCGGCGCGACGTGATGCCCGGTGTTCTGCATGGCGATCTGCTTGCCGTTGACGCGCAGCGCCCAGGTGAACGAGATCGGATCGGCGGAGCGCGTATCGTTGAAGATTGTCAGCGTGCGGGGGACCTTCTGGCCGGAGCCGAAGGTCCAGTCCCACTGGCGGCAGAGCACGGCGCGAGGCGCGTAGGCCGTGGAATGATAGCCTCCGGAAACATCCTTGGGGCCAACGTACAGATCCCAGGCAGCAAAACCGGCCCACCGATACCCCTCCGCCAGCATATCCGCCACCGTACCGGCGGCGTGAGCGCGCGCATCGCCCTCGTGAAGCGCCTCCGGACCGCCGAACGCGGCGAGCAGGCCCGGATCGAGCGTGTGGACGTCGAAGTCCTTGCCGATAAAGCGGGGCAGCCTCTGGTCCCAGACCCAGCGTTCGTGCCCACCGCCCTCCGGGTTCGGCTGGTAGGCGAGCGCCGGATAGCGGCGGAAGTTGGCCGCGTCGAAGAGAGGGTGGTTGTCGTAGACGGGCTGATCGCCATCGGCGGAAGCCCCGCCGCCGTCGCTCAGGACCGGCCGCGTCGGATCGACCTTCAACACGGCCTGCGCCGTCTTGCGCTCCTCGGCTATAAACGGGGCCAGATGGGTCCGGGCCAGCTTCAGGACATTGGTGGACAGCCACTCGTTCTCCAGCGACCAGAGCATAATAGAGGGATGATTACGCTCCCCCTGAACCTGGGCGACCAGTTGGTCCCGCCAGTTGGCGATCAGGTCCATCTTGAGGTCCGATCTGGACTGCTTCTTCAGGTCGGGATCGGTCTCCAGCACGTTGTAGCCCGTTGCCGAGCCGTCGAGCATCCCCTGCCGGCGGACCACGACGCCGTTGCGGTCGAAGAGTTCGAGCGCGGCGTCCGGCGGCAGGCCCAGCCAATCGGGGCCGCCAAAGCGCGCCATCCGCTGATTCGTGTCCCGATAGGCGCCCAACCAGGAGTGCGGATCGGCAGTCAGCGTATCATCGGACCAGAGATGCATCACGACGCCGTTCAGCTTGAGGTTCTTGCCGTCGGTCGTCCACTCGCGAAAGCCGAAGGGCGTGTTCAGAAGATCGACCGGCTTGCCGTCCACGCGCACGATCGTGTGCAGCAGGTACCATTCCGGCGTATCGGGCCACCAGAGGCGTGGCGTCTGCCAGGGAATGCTGATCGTAAAGGTCTGCTCCGCGCCGGCCGCCAGGGTAAACGGCTGGACCGGCAGCGCCTTCTCGACGGCGTTGATCGCCGGATCCATCACCTGGCAGGCCACTTCGCCCGAAACTGCGTTCGGAGAGCTATTGTGCAGGGTGACGTCGACCGCCAGCAGCTTTTTAGAGACGGAGGGCCGGCAGAAGACGTCTTCGGTGTAGACCGGGCCGGCGACCACGAGTTGCGGCGTCGCCAGAATGCCGGACTGGAAGGCGCCCCAGATCGGATAGGCCAGGTCCTGCTGCTTCTGCTGTGTCGCCTCGAAGGGCAGATCGAGCTTGCGGCGCAGCTTCATGGGGTTTTTCGGATTGGCCGAGTAGCCGTACCAGGCATCGCGGAGGCCCACCCAGATCTCGTTGTCGCCGGGCTTGACGGCCTTCGTGACATCGATGGCGAAGCGGGCGTACGGGTTCTTGTCGAAGCCGCAGAGCGTGCCGTTGACGTAGACCGTGGTGTTGAGATCGTTCTGCGGGAAGACCAGGGAGAAGGAGCGTCCGGCGAGCGTGTCCGGCACGTGCACTTTCGTGCGATACCAGAGCCGGTGGGCGAGCAGCAGATCGGGCCGGAGCGTGTTCTTATCGCCCGGCACGGCGATGCCGGTCCAGATCGGGTTTTTCGGAAGCGCCGCGATGGGCGCGGCCGTCTCGCCGGGCGTCTGCTCGTCGTCCCGGCAGATTTGCCACAGGCCGTTCAGCGGCGCGACGGCGCGCTCGCCCGGCAAAAAGGCGAAAGGCAGGGAAAAGACCTTGTCGGCAGCCTCTTTGTCCTCCGGCGCGTTTCGTGCCTCGCCGGGCTTGTACTGCGCGTTGGGCGTAAACGCGCCGGCAGAGAGACAGAGCGCATCGGAAGCATAGAGAATGCGGGCCGCCTGGCCCTTCGCGTCCTTCGTGCGCGGTAGCTGGATGTCGAGCGTGTGCGCGCCGGGACTGAGCGTTTTTACGCCCATCTTCAGCCAGGCGATCTCCGTCTGGGCATCCAGCTCCATCAGGTCGGTGGTCAACTGGTCGGGCGGGACCGCGCTCCAGTCGCCGCCGTCCACTCGCCAGGAGAAGGGCGAGCGGTCGAACTCGTAGCCGACGCGGTTCCAGATTTCGTAGTCGCCAGCCTTCTTAATATCGAATTTATACTGAATGAGAACGCCCTCAGCCGGCGTCTCCTTCTCCACCTTATTTGCGTCGATGGCGATTTGCAGCCATTGCTGGCCGGAAAGGAACTCTTTGTGGCCCGGCCTCGTCACTGCGGGCTTGACATTGCAGGAGGCCGGCGCCTCGCCTTCCAGCCAGACGAAATCCTGAGCAAAGACCGCGCTGGAGAGGCAGAGAAGCGTTAGGCCCACAACGGCCTGCCCAAAGCTGCGTGGTAACCGCCGGACAAGCAAAGCAATGAAACGGCTCATAAAGAGGAACTGCTTTCCTGAGAAGAGTGTGTGGGTTCTTGAGGGAAGAGAGCCCGCGTGCCGCTTTTCGGCACTTTGAAAGGTACGGATCAGCCAGGAAGAGAGTTCCGGTCGAAAGGGCTTGCGGATCCTGACGAAAACGGGACCCTTTCCCTTGCAAAATAGGATCAACGCCTCATGTATGTAGGATTTTCTCCTTCGGGTGCGAAATAGAAGGCCGGAGCGTATCCAGGCTCCAGACAAAGGAGGACGCTTTCGCATGACCGCTCAGAGGATCACGCGAGGGACGGATATCATGGTCACGACCACCTTCGATCTGCCCGGCTTTGAAGTCGTGCGCTACCTCGGCGTCGTGCGCGGCATCACCGTCCGCACGCGCGGCATCGGGTATCAGATCGCGGCCGGGCTGCGCACCCTCGTCGGCGGACAGGTCGGCGCGTATGTCTCCATGTGCGAGCATGCCCGCAACGAGGCGATGGAATATATGCTGACCCATGCGCGGGAACGCGGCGCAAATGCCGTCATCGGGATGCGCTACGATGCCACCGAGCTGGGCCAGGGCATGACGGAGGTTCTGGCATATGGCACTGCCGTGATCGTCCAGCCCGCCGGCGTCGCTCCCGTGCCTTCGTCCGCAAGCGGGATGCCCTGACGGCTCTTTGCCGCCGGAACCCGCGCGATCAGGCGCCCTTGTAGCGTCCTCTGTTTGCGGAACCCTTCTTCCAGGGCGCTGTAGGGTCGCCCTGCGTTTCGATAGCCAACCATGCGCAAGACGAAAGGCGATTCATCTTCCCCACAAGACGGTCCGGACGCCGAGGAGCGTCAGGCGTTCGTCGCCGTCGCGCCGCTGTACGACGAGCTGATGAACGGCGTGCCGTATCGCCAGTGGATCGTCTATCTGCGCTCGCTCCTCGTGCAGTGGCGCGCCATCCCGCGCCGCGTCCTCGATCTGGCTTGCGGCACGGGCAACGTGACCGAATTGCTGGCCGAGGAGGGCTATGAAGTCACCGGAGTGGACATTGCTCCGGCCATGATCGCGGAGGCGCGGCGCAAGGCGGCGGAGAAGGACCTATCGATCGACTATTTCGTGCAGGACGCTGCAGAGCTTTCCCTGCCAGGGCGCCATTTCGATCTGTGCGTCAGCCTCTTCGACAGCCTCAACTACATCATCGACCCGGAACGGCTGGCGCGGGCGATCAAGCGCGTGGCCGCCCACCTCACCCCCGACGGCCTGTTCATCTTCGATCTCAACACCGAATTCGCCCTCCAGAACAAATTCTTCGACCAGGATAACCTCGATTCCGACGACCGCCTGCGCTACGATTGGGACAGCGCCTACTCCCCGCATACCCGCCTCTGCAGCGTCCACATGCGCTTCTGGTACCGGGACGACGACGGCCGGGAACGCGCCTTCGAGGAGGTCCACTGGCAGTACGCCTACCGCACCGAGGAGATTCTGGCGATGCTGCGCGCCGCCGGCTTCACGCAGATAGCCACCTACCAGGCCTATACCCTAAAACCCCCCGGTCCCCTCTCTGACCGCATCTTCTACGTCGCCCGCAAAAGCTGAGTGGAAACGAAGGCGAGATTATCGAGAGGACCCTTGTTTGAGGGCGATTCGTGCCGAGCGCGCTTTCGGTACGACAATAGAGAGCGTCATCGTATCCGCGCGATTTGAGGACGTCAGCACGAAAGCGAGGGGATGCGTGCTCCCTTTGTAGGTCCATGACGCGGACAGATTGGATGCCTGCGTTGCCGGAAGATCGATCGCCATCGGCAGGTCGCAATCGTTATAGTTGCTGAGCAGCGCCGAGGTAAAGCCGCCGGACCCGCCCGTCTCCGTCGAAGCGAACAGCCTCCAGGGCTGCAGCACTTTGACCGCGATATTGCCGCCATTCACCTCGCAGAGCAGATAGTGCTGAAAGCCCCCCTCCTCCGCAGGGGCGTCTGTAGGCGCGCCCGCCCCGCCGGAGACCCAATAGGTCACTCCGTCCTGCACGGACCTGTAAAACAGATGTTCGTGCCCACAGAACACGTTTCGCACGCCGTTTGCCACAAAAAGCCGGTGCAGCGCATCCCGGTTCTCGCTATTGGCAAAACCCTCCCTGGCCTCTTTCGGAAAGAGCGGGTGGTGCATGAAGACGACGATGTTCTTCGCCTGTCTGTTCGCGGCTAAATCCTGCTTGAGCCAGTCCATCTGTTCCGGGCCGATTCCGCCGGGGTGACCGACCTCCTCGGTATCGAGGGCGATCACGTGCGTATTACCGGCATCGAAGGAGCCGTACAGGCGCCCCATTTTGGCCGTGTAGAGATTCTCCATGTCGGGCCGGTCGTAGATCTCATGATTGCCGGGGGCGCAGAAGACCGGGGTGGCGGCGCGGGCGGCCTGGCCCAGGAAGGTATCGTACTCGGTCCCGGCCTCCTCCACCGGCTCTTCGGAGCCATAGATCGCGTCGCCTGTCCAGAGGACAAAAGTGGGCCGAAGCAGGTGGATTTCGGCAAAGATCTGGCCGGCGGTCGGCGGCATAGGCACGCCGCGCCCGGTCGAGCGATTGTCGCCCGCGACGACGAACGTGAAACGATCGGGATCGGAACGTGGCAGGGATTGCCGATCCGTCGCGCTGCCCGGCAGCGGCAGCAGGGGACGGGTCGAATCGGCGAGGCAAGGTCGGGAAAGAAGCGTGAGGCCAAGCAGGCACCAACTTATCCACTTCAATGTGTGTCGCTCCTGAAAAAAAGGGACCGTGAAAGAACGAGCGAGGGCCTGGATCAGCGCCCCCGCTCGCAACAGAGGAGAGGGAAGCGAAATCAATCCGCCGGGCGCTGCAGGCCGCCGGTGTTGCAGGAGCCGCCGATATCCCAGGCCCACGTCGGGCCGTCGCAGCCGGACTTATAGCCGATGGGCACATTGGCGGAATCGCCGGAGATAAACTTTACGTGGCCATCGACGTAGGCGATGGTGTCGCCGTTCTTGTGCCAGATCCGGTCGTCATCCAGGTCCCAGGGCGGATTGTAGCAGCGGAAAAAGCGCGTTTCCGCCGGACGGGCGAAAAACGAGAGGGTCATATCGCCCGGAGCGGTCGAAGTGCAGGTATCTCCCGGCGCGGGCGTGTAGGTGCCGTCCGGATTGATCGTGCCGCCGGAGCCGCAGAGGCCGGTCGGAATGGTGTAGCCCGTAATGGTCTTGACCGTGAAAGGATTGGAGAAGTTTTCGTGCGTAAACTTGTAAGAGCTGCCGTAGACCAAATCCAGATACTTGTTGGCGATCTGCCCGTATTGGCCAGAGTTGAGCACGATCGGCGGAGCGTCTGGGTTAGCGCCGGTCAGCTCGAAGCCCGCATCGTCCGGGCAGTGGAACACGCCGTGGTTCTTAACATAGGGCGCGATCTGGGCATGCACGCCTCTCTCCGGAAAGCCGGAAAGCTGGGAGGTGAGCGGGCCGATCAGGTATTTCGCCTTAAACCCGATCGGCATGGTCTCGTCATAGTCCTGGTCATACATCAGGATACTGAGGTCGAACTGCTTGAGATTGGAGACGCATGTAGCGATGCGGGCCTTCTCGCGGGCCTGCGCGAAGACGGGGAAGAGAATGGCTGCCAGGATCGCAATAATAGCGATTACGGCAAGCAGCTCAATAAGCGTAAATCCCCTTCCCATTCTTACGGTGTTGCGCATTCGTTATCCTCCTATGGGGGTGATGAGGTCGAGGTGGCCGCAGGGACAGGCCCGGCTCTCCAGCGTGAGAGAAGCATTCCGGCGCTGTCCGTAACGACCGCCCCTATGCTGGCAGGCAAACATTAAATGTAGATGAATCAGGCGTTAAATATTGGTTAAGAGAATCAAATTCTCGGCGGTCGTTATCCAAAATAAAGAAGGCTCCTGGCGTTCATATCAACCACCAGGAGCCTCTTTCTGGTTGCCGGTCTTGATACAAGCGCGGGAGCAGAGGGCGGCCTAATCCCCGCCAGATTGAGACGAGCTGGCGCTCCGGCTGCCGCTGTTGCCGGCAGAGGCGGGCGTCTGTTGTTGCGCTTGTTGATCGTCCAATTGTTCTCCCGACGGATGTTTTGGCGCTGACGCGGCCGGACTCGAGGCGGATTTACCGCAGCCGGTCATGCTCATGCCGATCAGGCAGGCCAGCGCGATGCCGGTGAGAAAGCGTACTCGCCGGAAGCTCATCCTACTGCAACCCCCAGAACAGCCAGGGCTGCGTCCAGGCCGGCTGCACGCCGGGATTGCCGGACATCACTTCATACTTGGGCCACGATACGCCGCCATACTGCGCGGCCGTCGGGCACAGGCCCAGGAAGGCATCGATCTTCATCCACTTGGAATGCCCGTCGGTATACGCCACGTTGAATCCATCGGCATGGGGCGCAAATTCCTTGTTCACCACGCCGTTGGGCTTCATGAGATTTTGCCAGTATTCGCGCGTCGCCAGCGGATAGGAGGTCTCTACCGCCTGATTCCAGGGCCAGTTATAGGCGCCAACGCCCGGATAGTTGGTCTCCATGAGCAGCATCTGCTGGGCCGGGTTGACCAGTCCCGCCAGGGTGCCGCCGGTCCAGGAGTTGCGGAACGCGCCGGCGCGAGTCAGGCTGCCATAGGTGTTGAGCGAGCCGGTCACCGCAAGATTCAGGCCATAGCCGGCTCCGAAGATTTCGGCGTTGTAGGTCCAGTTATAGTCGTCGCGAGTGCGACTCGGGCAGAACATGATCTGGTTGTTCTTGGTGTACGGCCAGGTCCAGTACCACCACTTATAGTGGTTGACCCGGTCTCCGTAGGGACCGCTGCATCCGATGGCTGTTGCCGGAGCGCCATCTAAAGCCTTGACGCCGCCATTGACGCAATCGTCGTTGCGCGGCCAGGTTTCATCGTAATCCTGCACATACATAAGGAGTCCCAGAGACTCCTGCTTCGTGTTGGACAGGCAAGAGATCTGCCGCGCTTTTTCACGGGCCTGGGAAAAGACGGGGAACAGGATGGCTGCCAGGATCGCGATAATGGCGATGACCACAAGCAGCTCGATCAGGGTAAAGCCTTGCTGACCTTTGTTTCTCACGGTGATCCTCCTGTAGAGTGATTTGGGTAAGGCCGTCTCGGTGCAGGCCGATGCTCTCCTTCTTGTGAGAAGTATCCGAACGCTGTCCCGAGAACCAGCTGTTATCATAACGGGCAAAGGTTAAAAACAGATAAAGAATCCATTAAATCTAGGCTATGTTTGGCAATCCTCGATCACGTAAGCCTGCCGAGCCGAATAGCGTATCAAAGTCACTGGCGATGATAGCTTCGGCCATGAAAGCGGCGCGGCAGATAGAGTTCCGGCATGTGTTCCGTCGGGTCCAGTTTCTCGCTTTCCACGATCATGACGGTCATGCTGGTCTCCGTTCCCGCTTCATACCATTCTCCTGCCGCCCAAAAAGCCGCCTGCCCGGCCGGCAGAGGTACCTGCTCGCCCTCTTCGTCGCAAACCCATCCTTCTCCCTGCACGATCAGAAACAGTTGGGACTGGAGGACACGGCGGTATCCATAGCGTCCGGCGGGGCCGAAATGCAGACAGCTTATCCGCGTGTCTCCGATCGTGGAAGCGATGCGGGAGACGATGACACGCGCGCTTCGCTCGCTAAAGAATCCCACCTCCGAGTCAAATCGCAGCAAGCGCATGGTTCTTTCCTCGTTTCTTCTCGGCAGAGAGACCGTCTGATAAGGGGCGGCCTCTGCGGATGACACCGCCTTCTTTCCGGCTACATCGGGCTGGAATGTACCGGTGAGGCGGTTTGCGCGTCAAAAAAGCGAGGCGGCAGCACAGGCAGAAGCTGTGTCGAATCTATCCGTACATTCTGTACGCAGAAGAGGGTCATGCCTGAGTCCGTTCCTGCTTCATAGCAGTCGCCGGTCTCGAAATAGACGGCCTGCCCGGCCTGCAAAGAGACTCGTAGTCCCTCTTCGCTGCGTATCCATCCCTCCCCCTCCACGATCAGCAACAGTTGGGGCAGGAGCACGCGGCGATACTCCAGGCGATCGTGGCTGCCGAAATGGAAGCAGCTTACCTCTGTCTGGCCGCTGCAGCAGGCAATTTCGGTCTCGACGACATTCCTACTCCGGCCGGCAGGCTGTCCTGTTTCGGCATCGAAACGCACCAGGCGCATATCGGGGCCTCGCTTGATGAGAAGTTGCAGAGCAGGGTCCAGTTTAGCGCAAATCGGTTAAAATCGTGCTAAGGGAATGTTAAATTTCCATGTTCCTACGGCGCCTTTGCAGCCACTCAGCCTGCTTAATACAGATTTAACAGTTTGTTAACTTCGGCTTAACATACCGGCGGTATCTTTCCCCTGCATATCCGGCTGGTATCGCGGGTATAGAGCGTAATTGGCAAGGCTGTTCCTAACGTAAACCAGGAGGATCGGACCGTGCAGAGGCACTACGGTATAGCAGCCTGCGTATTTCTTTCTCTGATCGCACTTCCTATGTCTGCCCAGGAAGTCGGCAAGGACGTGCCGCCCGGCCACTGGGCTTATCAGGCGGTCCAGGACTTAGCCAGCAAGGGTCTTATCAAAGGCTATCCTCCCGATGCCAACTTCCTGGGAAGACGCACCCTCACTCGCTATGAGATGGCTACCATCTTGCAAAGAGTGGTCGAGCGCATGGACGACCTGGTGAGCAAAGCCGCCAGCAAGGAGGAGGTGGATAAGCTTGCCAGCAGCCAGGCCGAGATAAGAGAGCTGGTCGATAGCTTCAAGACGGAGCTAACGGTCATCGGCACGGACATGGACAAGGTCAAAAGCGACTTAGCCAGCTTACAAGGGCAGGTAAGCGATC
>Ga0070739_10001143_pt1 | contig 42372 bp, 40 predicted proteins | sample Coa_R1_7_FD_66445 | JGI IMG/M metagenome (GOLD analysis project Ga0070739, IMG submission 66445) | Surface soil microbial communities from Centralia Pennsylvania, which are recovering from an underground coalmine fire - Coalmine... | ecosystem: Environmental > Terrestrial > Soil > Unclassified ...
CCGCCCTTGATCAGGCGGCGCGCCTCGCCCTTGGACGCGGCGAGGCCGGCGCGGGCGATTAGTTCGAAAGCGGCGATGCCGCGCTCCAGCTGGTCGCGCGGGATCTCTATCTGCGGCAGATCGCTGCCGCTGCCGCCTTCCTCGAAGACGGCGCGCGCCGTCGCCGCCGCGGCCTCCGCCGCCTCGCGGCCGTGGCATAGCGCCGTCGCCTCCGTCGCGAGGATCTTTTTCGCCTCGTTGATCTCGCCGTCCCTGAGTTGTTCGAGCCGTGCGATGTCGGCGAGCGGCAATTCGGTGAAGAGCCGCAGGAAGCGCCCGACGTCGGCGTCCTCGGTGTTGCGCCAGAACTGCCAGTAATCGTAGGGCGACAGCCGGTCGGGGTTGAGCCAGACGGCGCCGCCGAGGCTCTTGCCCATCTTGGCGCCGGAGGCGGTGGCGATCAGCGGCGTCGTCAACCCGAACAGGGTGCGGCCCTCCGCCCGCCGCGCCAGCTCGACGCCGGAGACGATGTTCCCCCACTGGTCGGAGCCGCCCATCTGCAACACGCAGCCGAAGCGCCGGGCGAGTTCGAGAAAATCGTACGCCTGCAGGATCGGGTAGTTGAATTCGAGAAAGGTCAGCGGCTGCTCGCGTTCGAGCCGCAGCCTGACGCTGTCCTGCGTCAGCATGCGGTTGACGGAGAAATGCCGCCCGATGTCGCGCAACAGCGGGATGTAGCGCAGTTCGTCGAGCCACTCGGCGTTGTTGACCTCGATCGCGTCGCCGGGACCGTCGCCAAACTGCAGGAAGTTGGCGAAGATGCGCCGGATACTGGTCATGTTGTGCGCGATCTGGTCGTCGCTTAGCAGCGGCCGCGCCTCGTCGCGGAACGAAGGATCCCCGATTCGCGTCGTGCCGCCGCCGCCGAGCACGATCGGCTTGTGGCCGCACTTCTGGAACAGCCGCAGCAGCATGATCCACATCAGGTGCCCGACGTGAAGGCTGTCCGCTGTACAGTCGTAACCGACATAGCCGATCACCGGCGGCGTCAGCAGCAGCGCGTCGAGCGCTTCGTAGTCGGTGCACTGGTGAATGAAGCCGCGCTCCGCGGCGGCCTGCAAAAACGGGGAACGGGCGTTGCTCATAGGGGGGTCATCTAGCACAAAACCGGTGGCGGCGCTGGGGCTGATGAGCGGCACCTCGCTCGACGGCATCGATGTCGCCTGGGTCGATACCGACGGCCGCGAGCATATCGAGACCGGACCGGCTCTGACCGTCCCCTACCCGATGGACTTCCGGGAACGCCTGCGCGGCGTGCTCGGCGGCGTCGGTCCGGTGGCGGAGGTCGAGGCGGAGCTGACGCGGCTGCACGCCGATGCGGTGAAGATCTTCCGCACCCGCCATCCCGGTCACGACGTCACGCTGGTCGGCTTTCACGGTCACACGATCCTGCACCGCCCGCGCGAGCGCCGCACCTGGCAGATCGGCGGCGGGGCGCTGCTGGCGCGGCTGGTCGGCTGCGATGTCGTCGGCGATTTTCGCAGCGCCGACGTCGCCGCGGGCGGTGAAGGCGCGCCGCTCGCGCCGCTGTTTCACCGCGCCCTCGCCGCTCCTCTGGCAAAACCGCTGGCGGTGCTGAACATTGGCGGCGTCGCGAACGTCACCTGGATCGGTCGCGGCGGCGGGGACATCGTGGCGTTCGACACCGGCCCCGGCAATGCGCTGATCGACGATTGGGTACGACGTCACACGGCGGCGGTTGCGGACATGGACGGCGCCCTCGCCGCTGCCGGCCGCGCGTGCGACGCCGCGGTGCGGCGATTTCTCGACCTTCCTTATTTCGCGCGACGGCCGCCGAAATCACTCGACCGCGACGAGTTCCGCGCCGCCGCGGCGCTCGACCTGTCGCCCGCCGACGGCGCCGCCACCTTGACCGAGATGACGGCGGCTGCAGCTGCGGCGGCGCGGCCACATTTTCCGGCCCCGGCGCGCGAGTGGCTGGTGTGCGGCGGCGGTCGCCACAACCCGGCGCTGATGGCGGCGTTAGCGCGCCGCCTCGAAACGCTGGTACGCCCAGTCGAGGCGGTGGGTTGGGACGGCGACGCGCTCGAAGCGCAAGCGTTTGGCTATCTTGCGGTCCGCTCCGTGCTGCAGCTGCCGCTGAGCCTGCCGACCACCACCGGCGCGCCGCGGCCCCTGCCGGGCGGCCGCCTGTTCGCCGCCGGCTGAGCCGTTTCTTTCGGCAATCTTCTACCGTCAAGTCAGCGCTGAGAGTTCGCGGCAGGATCAACAGAAAACGGCAGTTCTCCCGGAAAGGTTTGTCTTTATCTGTCTCATCCAACGCTTGGTTGGCCAAGGTTTTGAACCGGAACCGTGAGCGCCGCCTCAATGTTTCCCTTGCGGGTACGGAAAGGTATCGCGCGCGGCGTAGCATCGCCAATTCGCGCGAGCACCCGAGCAAGGGAGAACCAAGATGGCTACTTATGTTGAGGGCGGTGCATCGCGGGAAACGGAAGGTGTCGGCCTTCTTACCGAAGGCGTCGCCGGTGTCGCGATCATCGCATTGGCGATTATCGCACTCGCGGGCGTGTCGGTAGACGCGTTGGCCTCGATCGCGACGATCGTCATCGGCGTCGGCTTGATGGCACAAGGGTTCAATGCGGCCGGTGAAAGCACCCGCATCGCCGGCGTGCAGAACCCGGAGTGGACCGGAGAGATCGCGATTGACTGCGTCGCCGGCCTCGCCGGCATCGTGCTCGGCATTCTCGCGCTGGTCGGCATTCACTCGTTCTACCTGATGGCCGCTGCGCTGATCGTGTTTGGCGGCGCGTTGCTTCTGGGCGGCGCCCTGGCGATGCAGGCGAGGCCGATGCCGTCGATGACGGCGGGCGGCACCCAGGTCGTTGCTTACCGTAGCGGCGCCAGCGCCACCGGTGGGATCGAGGTGCTGGTCGGTATCGCGGCCGTCGTGCTCGGCATCCTGGCGCTCACGATCGCCGGTGTCGGCGGCGTACTGATCCTGGTCGGCTTCATCGCGATCGGCGCGACCTTGCTGACGGTCGGCGCGACCTTCAGCACGACAGTACTGCGGATGTTCACCGCCACGGCGCGGTAAACTCCAAACCGCCTAACTAAAGTCGGCCACGAGTCCGCACCCGCGCGGGCTCGTGGCCTATTTTTTGACCAGTCTCGTGATCCTGAAGTTTTTAAGACTCCCACTCGCTGTTGCTATCGTCATGCCGGCGGAGGCCGGCATCCGCCCGTCCAACGATCGAGCGGCTGAAGGGTGGGTCACGGCCAGCGCCGGGACGACGAAAGGGAAGCGCGAGGGAAGCGCGGCGATCGGTGAAATTTGAATAGCATCCCCTAGGTCATCGCCGGCCAATGGGTTAACGAGCGGCGATTGTCGTTCCGCCGTCGATGACGATGGTCTGGCCGGTGATGAAGGCGCCGGCCGGCGAGGCGAGCAGCAGGGCCGCCCCGGCAATGTCCTCGGGCTCGCCGAGCCGGCGCAGCGGCGTCGCCGCCTCGCGCGCCGCGCGCCGTTGCGGGTCTTCGTACAGCACCCGGGCAAATTCCGTCTTCACCAGCCCCGGCGCGATGCAGTTGACGCGAATGCCCGACGGCCCCCATTCCGCCGCGAGGTTGCGGCACAACGCGTAATCGGCGGCCTTGGTGATGCCATACATGCCGAGCGTGAGACTCGCGTGCAGCGCCGCCACCGAGATGATGAAGATGATCGAGCCCTCGTGCCGCTCCTTCATCTCCGGAGCCACCAGCCGCGACAGCCACAGATTGCTCAGCACGTTGTTCACGACCATCCGCTCGAACACCTCGTCGGTCAGCCGTTCGAGCGAGCCGTAATGGGGATTGATCGCGGCATTGCAGACCAGGATGTCGATCCTTCCCCACGCCGCGCGGGTCTTTTCGACCAGTTGTTCGAGCTGCGTCTTGTCGGAGATGCGGGCGGTGACGGCCATGGCCTCGCCGCCCTTCGCGCGGATCGCGGCGGCGGTGTCCTCGCATGGCGCGGCATTCCGCGCCGAGATGACCACCTTGGCGCCGGCTTCGGCATAGAGTTCGGCGATGGCACGGCCGATACCGCGGCTCGATCCGGTGACGATCGCCACCTTTCCCGAAAGGTCGAACGGCTTCATCGCGGCGTGGCCTAGCCGCCCTCGGTGGCGCGCCAGGTCTTGCTGTCCGCCACCTGCTCCACCGCGTGACGCGCTTCCAGTTGCCCGAGCGCGTGACGGATCGATGTGAAAGCCATCGACACGCCCTTGTCGCGTTTCAGCGCGTCGCGGATTTCGGTCGGCCGCGCCGCGCGCGGTGCGATCGCCTGCAGCACTTCCTGCACCAGCCGCGCATTGGTGCCGCGCTGCGGGCGGCCGCTGCTGCGGGCGGCGCGGGCTGGCCGGCCGCGCCCGGTGCGGGCTGGCGGTGACGGTTGCGCCGCCGGCGCCTCGGCGGCAGCCTTGCGCGGCCGTCCGCCGCGGCGTCGCCCATCCCTGCCGGCGGGAGCAGTCGGGCTGCCTCCAGCCGGTCGCGACGCATATTCGCGAACGGCCTGCATCGCGTCGGCATAGCCTTGCGCATAGGCTTCGCGCCGGATCGCCTCGATCTGATCCTGCAGCTGGTTCAGCGCCGTTGTTCTAGCCATCGCCGTCCAGTCCTTCCGGATGTGTCACCAACGCTTAGCATATCCACAACCAACGGGATAGATTTACGAAGCCGCTAATTGCGCTACGGACGCGTCCGTGGGCCTTCCGGGAACCGTCAGTCGATACGGCAGCGCTAGCGAGCGTAGCGATGCCATTCGCGACATCCTGGTTTGGCCGTCGCCGCCTCGATAGTCTTGATCGGCAAGTCACGCGGAGGAAGTGAAGTGGCGATCGACTACCGCAAGCGCGACGGCGTCGCGTACATCACGCTGAACAACCCGGCCAAGGCGAACATCCTCGACAAGGAGACCGCCGACGAGATTTCGGCGGCGTGGATCGACCTGTGGGAGGACCGCGACATCCGCTGCGCCGTCGTCACCGGCGCCGGCGACCGCCATTTCTGCGGCGGTCATAACCTCGCGCCGCGCAAGAACATCACCGAGGAGGAGCGCGAGTACCTGCGCACCCAGCGCATCTTCTGGCCGCTCGCCGGCACGGTGCACGGCCAGAAGACCGGCGTCGACGGCCGCATGGGCGACCACTACCCGCGGGTGTGGAAGCCGGTCGTCGCGGCGGTCAACGGCTGGGCCGCCGGCGCCGGCCTCTACATGCTGCTGGCCTCGACCGACATCCGCATCGCCAGCCGCGAGCACGCCCGCTTCAAGTTCGCGCTGACGAGCCAGGCCTGGCTCGGCCACGGGCCGGGGGCGACGTTGCTGTTGAAGCAGCTCCGCTACATCGACGCGATGAAGATGCTGCTGACGGACGACCCGGTGGACGCCGAGGAAGGGCTGCGCATCGGCCTCGTCAACGAGGTCGTGCCGCACGCGCGGCTCCTGGAGCGGGCCGAGGAAATCGCCCGCCATATCGTCGAGATGCCGCCGGTGGCGCTGCGCATGATGAAGGAGTTCGCGATCCGCTTCGGCGACCTGCCGACCGACCAGGCTTGGCACGTGCAGAATCTGATCAACAACCTGCTAATCCAGGTCACTACCGACGGCGAGGAGGGCCGCCGCGCCTTCAACGAGAAGCGCAAGCCGAACTTCACCGGCGCGCTGCGCCGCCGCGGCGAGGCTTGGCCCGAACCGTCCGAGGAAGACTGGAAGCGCCTCGACGAGGCCTACCGCAGCGGCGAGTTCTGAGGCGTCTTTGCCCTCTCCGCCTTTGGCGGAGGTTCGTAAGAGCCCGGCTGGCTGCCATTATCGTCATGCCGGCGGAGGCCGGCATCCACGTAGCGGGCAATCGAGCGGTTGAAGGGTGGGTCCCGGCCTGCGCCGGGACGACGAAATGGGAAAACGCGGTGATCGGTGAAATTTCGGAATCAGGACGTTGGGGTTGAGGCGCAGTCGCTCTCCCTCTGCCCGCAAGCGGGGAGAGGGTCGGGGTGAGGGGCTGTCGCCGCTACACCGGCGCCGGAAGCTGCGTCCTAACCCAGCGCGCCCGCTTGGCGCAGATCGGCGATCTGTTGCGGCGACAGGCCCAGCACCTCGCGCAGCACCGCGTCGGTGTCGGCGCCGAGGGCAGGGGCGGCACCGGAGATGCGGCCGAAGCTGGTCCGCCAGGGCAGGCCGGGCAGGACGCCGCGCCCGCCCGCTTCCCAGAAAGCACGAGCCTCGAGGTGCGGCTCGGCGACGAGATCCGAGGCGGCGGCGAGCGCCGCCGCCGGCACCCCGGCGCGGCGCAAGGCGGCTTCGGCCTCAGCGGCGGGGCGCCCGCACGCCCACGCCGACAGGATGCCGTCGATCTGCGCCGCCCGCTCGCGCCGCTCCGCCAATCCGCATGATGCGTGCGGCGCCAGTTCCGGTATCTCGGCGCAGAGCCGCCGCCACGCGTCCTCGTCGCGCACCGCGATGGCAATCCACGCGTCGTCGCCGGCGCAGCGGTAGGCGCCGTGCGGCGCGCAGCGCTCGGAGCGATTGCCGACCGGCCGCGGCGGCGCGCCCAGCTGTGCGGCGAGCAGCGGCTCCGCCATCGTCCACAGCATCGCCTCCAGCATCGAGAAATCGACGCGGGCGCCGCCGCCCCGCCGCCGCCGCCGGCGCCACACCGCCGCCGCGGCGACGAAGGCGAGCATCAAGCCGCACATGGGATCGAGCCAGGCGAGACCGACCCGCGGCGGCACGTCGGGGTGGCGGTTGAGGCCGGCGAACCCAGCATAGCACTGCAACAACGTGCCGTAGGCGACGGCCCGCGCCTCCGGCCCAGTGCGGCCCAGGCCGGAGGCCGAGATGTAGATCAGCGCCGGGTTCGCCGCCTGCAGCGCGTCGGCGCCGAGCCCGAACCGGTCCATGACCCCGGTCGCGAAGTTCTCGACCAGGACGTCGGATTTCGCGGCAAGATCGCGGGCGACCGCGACGGCCTCCGGTTTCTTGAGATCGAGCACGATGGCCCGCTTGCCCTGGCCGAGCACCGTGTGCAGCTCCGAGGCGCGGCCGGGGTCGCCGCGCCCCGGCGCCTCGACCTTGACGATCTCGGCCCCCATCACCGCGAGGTAGCGGGTGCAGGTCGGGCCGGCGATGACCCAGCTGAAGTCGAGCACGCGCACGCCCGACAGCGGCATCGGCCCGACGCCGCCGCCGCCTCCTCCGCCGCAAGCCTCCATGAGGCGCAGCCCGAACGGCGATCCCGGCGCCTTCACCGGCCTGCCGCCGATATCGAGGCGGCGCCAGAAGCCGCGATGGTCGAGCTGGGCGGAAGCGAGCTGCTCGGCCGGCTCGCGCAGCGGGAAGCTCGGCACGTGCGCCGCCTGCGCCCGGTCGGCGATGGCCTGCTTGCCGAAGCCGCGGCTCCAGTCGCACATCAGCGCGTAAAGCGCGTCCCAGTTGGCGACCCGGTCGGGCTTCGTCGCGAACCGCGGGTCCCGGCCCCATGCGGGCGACCCCATGACCTCGAGCCAAGCCCGCCACTGATGGTCGTCACGCGGCGAGATCGCGACGAAGCCGTCGCGCGCCGGCAATACGCAGACGGTGGCGCCGTTGCCGTCGGCGACGCGGCGTCGCGGCCACGGTTTGCCGCCGCCGCCGGCGCGCGCCAGCTCGGTGATCGCGATCGTCGCGAGCGCCTCCTGGATCGACACGTCGATCAGCGCCGGCGCCGCCGCCATGACCGCCTGCATTCCGGCGCAGGCGGCGGCGATGCCGCCGATGAAGGCGGATTGGCGGCCGACCGGCCGGATCGGCGGCTCGGCGAGGTCGTCCACCTGCCCCGTCAGCATGCGGGCGATGCCGCTCGCGAAGAGCAGGGTCAGGTCCGTCGCCGGCGCGTCCGCCAACGGTCCGGTCTGGCCGAACGGCGAGATCAGCACGATCGCCGCCCCCGCGTTGCGGGCGCGCAGCGACTCCGGGTCGCGGCCGCCCGCGCGCAATTCGCGCGGACCGCCTTCGCAGACGATGACGTCGGCCGCGGCGAGGGCCGCGGCCGCCGCCTCGCCCGAAAGGATGGTCTTGCCGCCGTTGAGATGCCGTTCGAGCGGCGCCCCGCCGGCCACGCCGATTCGGCCGACCCGCGCCCCGACATCCGCGAACAGCCGCCCGCACACCGCGGCGGCAAGCCCGCCGCCGTACTCGACGACGTTCAGCCCCTCCAGCATCAACCGGCCGCCGCGGCGCGCGACGGCGCCATGCCGCCGTGCACCTGCGCGATGATCTCGAACGAGCGCTTGCGCTTGTCGTGGTCGAAGATGTTGGCGGTCACCATCAGCTCGTCGGCGCCGGTGCGGCGGACGAAGTCTTCCAGGCCCCGGCGCACCGTCTCGGGCGCGCCGACGACGGCGCAGGACTGCGCGTCGGCGAGGATCGCGCGCGCCATCGGGTCGAGCTGCGCCTCGAAATTCGCGACCGGCGGCGGCACTCGACTCGGCCGGCCGATACGGTTGTTCAACGTCGCCTGCTGGAGCGACGAAAACAGGAACCGCGCCTCCTCGTCGGTTTCCGCGGCGACCGCCGTCACCCCCATCATGACGTGCGGCGCCGCGAGCTGCGCCGAGGGGCGGAAGCGGTCGCGGTAGATCTGGATCGCCTGCATCATCATGCCGGGCGCGAAATGCGAGGCGAACGCGAAGGGCAGGCCGAGGATCGCGGCGAGCTGCGCCCCGAACGTGCTGGAGCCGAGGATCCAGATCGGCACGTCGAGGCCGGCGCCCGGCACCGCCTGCAACGCCTGGCCCGGCTCCGGCGGCTGGAAATAGCCCATCAGCTCGACGACGTCGCGCGGGAACTGGTCGACGTCGGCGAGCAGGTTGCGGCGCATCGCCCGCGCCGTGAGCTGGTCCGAGCCGGGAGCACGGCCGAGACCCAGCTCCACCCGTCCCGGATACAGCGCCGCCAAGGTGCCGAACTGCTCGGCCACCATCAGCGGCGCGTGGTTCGGCAGCATGATGCCGCCGGCGCCGATGCGGATGCGGCTGGTGCCGGCGCCGACATGGGCGAGCGCGACGGCCGTGGCGGCGCTGGCGATGCCCGGCAGGTTGTGGTGCTCCGCCATCCAGAAGCGGCGGTAGCCGAGCTCCTCGACATGGCGCGCCAGGTCGAGCGAGTTGCGCAATGCCTGCCCGGCGTCGCTGCCCTCGGTTATCGGCGACAGGTCAAGGACGGAGAGCGGGACCATCGGCGGCGGGCCTATTTCCCTCTCCGCGGCACAGGGAAGGGCTGACCCTCCCCCGCGCGCGGGGGAGGGAGTGGTAGGGGCAAGAGGGTAAGGCAGGTGCCAAGGTCGACCCCGTCGGCCCCCTCACCACCCTGCCCTCTCCACCGGTGGGGGAGAGGGTTTAGACCCTGCGTCACCGACACCGGCGTTGCCTCCACTACCGCGGGTCGGGCCAGCGGGCGTCGCGGGCGAGGTAGTCGGCGGCGCGGATCGCGCTCGCCAGCTCCGCCGGGGTCGCCATCGGCGGCTTCGGGCCGCCCTTCAATCCGGCAAGCGCCGCCCGCACCGCGTGCACCGTGGCGGCGAGAATTTCCTGCGGGTAGACGACGAGCTTGATGCCGAGGCGTTCGAGCGCGGCGTTGTCGGGCATGAAGTGCTTGCCGGCCGGCGAGTTGACCGCCAGCGCGGGGCGGCCGTCGCACGCCGCCACCGTCTCGCGCATCTCCGCTTCGGACTGGGGCGAGTCGAGAAACAGGATATCGGCGCCGGCCGCGACGAAGGCCTTGAGCCGCGCCAGCGCCTCGTCGAAGCCGCGCGAGGTGCGCGCGTCGGTGCGGGCGAGCAGCAGGATGCCCTCCTCGCTGCAGGCCTCGACCGCGGCCCGGCAGCGCAGCACCGCCGCCTCGCGCTCGACCACCAGCTTTGCCCCCTCGCGCCCGAGCGGGCGCGGCCACACCTTGTCCTCGATCAGCACCGCGGCAGCGCCGCGGCGGGCATAGCCGCGGATCGTCTTCTGCACCGCCAGCGCGTTGCCGTAGCCGGTGTCGCCATCGGCCAGCCACAGCACCTTCGGCGCCGCAGCAATGCAGGCCTCGACGGCATCCGCCATCTCGGCGAACGACAACAGGTCCATGTCGGGCATCGCGAGGCGCATCGCCGAGATGCTGGAGCCGGAGATGAAACCGGTGCGGAACCCGGCTTCCTCGATGAGCCGCGCCCCCATCGCGTCGCCGCAGCCCGGCATGATCTGCAAACCCGGTTCGGCAAGGAGCGCCTTCAGGGCGGCTGCGTGAGGCTGCATGGCGGGACCCTTCGGCGAAGGCTGTAGACGCCGCATTGTAGCGGCGCCGACGCGTCCGCCAACCCTCAGCGCCGCAGGGCTGCCGACTCGGGATGGAGCGCCCGGTCCTCGATGTCGACGCGGCGCAGCAGCAGCAGCAGGTTCAGCACGGTGAAGACGAGGGCGATGCCGACGGCACCGAAGGCGAGCGGCAGCAGCGCGATCTCGGCCGCGACGACGAGGTAGTTCGGATGGCGGCACCAGCGATAGGGGCCGCGGCGCCGCAGCGGCGCGCCGGGCAGCAAGACGAGCCGCGTCGTCCAGCGCTCGCCGAGGCTGGCGACAACCCAGACCCGCGCGAGCTGCAGCAGACCGTATCCGGCCAGCAGCGGCCACGACGGAGCCGCGTCCGCCGGCACCAGCAGGAGCAGCGCCAGCAGCCAGAGGAGATGCAGCGCCACGAACAGCGGGTACACGGCGGCGTCGATCTCGTACGCGCCGCGCGCCTTGAGCAGCCGCGTGTTGCGCGCCGCGAGCGCCAGCTCGGCCAGCCGCTGCGCCGCGACCAGCGCGAGCACGGCGTGCAGCGCGTTCACTCGCGCGTCAGCACCGCGAAGCCGGCGGTGAAGCCGGGGCCGAGCGCGGTGACGAGGGCATGGCGCCACTCCTCGCGATTGCGGCGAGCCTTGTCGAGAACCCGCACCAGCACGAACAGCACGCTCGCCGCCGACATGTTGCCGAACGCGCGCAGTACGGCGCGCGCCTCGACCAGCGCTCCCGGCCCCAGCCCGAACGCCGCCTCGCATGCGGCGATGACCTTCGGGCCGCCGGGGTGGCAGACAAAGCGGTCGATGTCGCTCGGGCGAAGCCCGTGCCCGGCCAGGAAGGCGCGCGCGGCGCGCCCGAGTTCGGCCGTCACGAGCTTCGGGATGTCGCGCGAGAACACAGCCTTAAGACCGTCGTCCGCCACCTCCCAGCCCATCACGTCGAGCGTGTCCGGCCAGGTATGTTCGCCGGCCGCGATGACCGCCGGGCCCTCGCCGCCGCATCGCAGGACCGCGGCGGCGGCGCCGTCGGCGAACAGCGCCGTCCCGACGATGTTGCCCTTCGACAGGTCGCGGCGGCGAAACCACAGGCTGCACAATTCGACGACGACGAGCAGCACCGCCTTGTCCGGCGTCGCCGCCGCCAGCGTCGCCGCCCTCGCCAGGCCGATCGCGCCGCCGGCGCAGCCGAGCCCGAAGATCGGCAGGCGCTGCACCGTGCGCGGCAGGCGCATCCGCTCCATCAGCCGCGCATCGAGGCTGGGGGTGGCGATGCCGGTGGTCGACACCGCGACGATGGCGCCGATGTCGTCGGCCGCGGTGCCGGTCTCGTCGAGAACGCGGCCGGCGGCGCGCTCGACGAGGTCGAGCGCCACCGCGAGGTAGCGCTCGTTGCGGTCGGCCCAGCCGCGCGGCCGCTCGTACCAGTCGAGCGGCACCGCGCCGTGGCGGTGCCCGATGCCGCTGTTGGCGAAAACCGGGCGCAGGCGCTCGAACTCCGGCGCGGCCCCGAACAGCGCCTCCGCCTGCGCGGCGATTTCCTCCTGCGCCAGCGACATCGCCGGCACCGCGGTGGCGATGCCCAGCAGGTTCGGCGCGGAAGGCGCACGGGCCGGTGACACAACGGCGATCCCGACGAACTCTCGGACGCGCCGTATACGCACCTCGTGCGGCGCCCTGTCGAGGCCGAACGCCGTCCAGCCGCATCACAACTTCGTCAAGCGAGCGGCTCACGAACCGAAGGCGGCGGAGGCTTTCCGCTATACGCCGAGATGGCGGTGGAGAATTTCCGGCTGGTCGCGGGCGGCCTGGGCGGTCAGCTCTTCGACGATATGGCCGTTGTAGAGGATGTAGATGCGGTCGGCGAGGTTGAGCGCCGCCGAGATGTTCTGCTCGACGACGACCATCGTCTGGCCCTCGGCGGCGAGGGCGCGGCACGTCGCGAGCAGGTCGCGCACGATGATCGGCGCCAGCCCCTCGAACGGCTCGTCGAGCAGGATGACCTTTGGGTCCCGGACGAGCGCCCGGGCGATCGCCAGCATCTGCTGCTCGCCGCCGGACAGGTCGGTGCCGCGCGACCGCCGGCGCTCGCGCAGGCGCGGGAAGATGTCCCAGACGCGCTGCAACGGCCAGCGCGACTTCGCAGTCAATCCGGCGAGGACGAGGTTCTCCTCGACATTGAGGCTGCCGAAGATGCGCCGCTCCTCCGGCACCAGCTGCAAGCCGAGCGCCGCAATCGCATGCGGCGGCAGCGCCTGGGTCTCGACGCCGTCGAACACGACCCGGCCGGCGCGCGGCCGCACCGCGCCGATCAGACTCTTGAGGGTTGTGCTCTTGCCGGCGCCGTTGCGGCCGAGCAGCGCCACCACCTCGTTGCGCTCCACATGGAGCGCCACGTCGAACAGGATGTGGCTGTCGCCGTAATAGCTGTTGAGGCCCTCGACGTCGAGCAGCGCGCTCACGCCGCCGCCACCCCGCCGAGATAGGCGTCCTGAACGAAGGTGTTGCGCTGGATCTCGGCCGGCGTGCCCTCGGCGAGCAGCGCCCCCTCGTGCAATACCGTGATGCGCTCGGCCAACTCGAAGACGGCGTCCATGTCGTGCTCGACGACGATCAGGGTGCGGCCGCGGCGGATGTTCTTGAGCAATTGCACGGTCTCGGCGCGCTCGCGCGGGCTCATGCCGGCGAGCGGCTCATCGAGCAGCAGCAGCGACGGCGAGGCGGCGAGCGCAAGCCCGATTTCGAGCCGCCGCTTCTCGCCGTAGGCCAGTTCCGCGACCGGCACGTCGGCGCGCGCCGTAAGCCCCACCATCGCCAGGGTGCTCTCGACCTGCATGTCGAGGCCAGGGACGCGGTCGATGCGCCGCAGCAGGTCGAGCACGAAGGTGCCGCGCCGTTCGGCGAGCGCCGCGATGACGATGTTTTCGCGCAAGGTCAGGCGCGGAAAGAGCTGGTTGACCTGGTAGCTCTTGGTGAGGCCGAGCTGGCACACCGCCGCCACGTCCATGCCGGTGATGTCGCGGCCGTGGAAGAAGATGCGGCCGGCGGTCGGCCGCAATTCGCAGGTCAGCATCTTGAAGAAGGTGCTCTTGCCGGCGCCGTTCGGGCCGATGACGGCCCGCAACTCGCCCTGCTCGACGCGGAAGTCGATGTCGCGGTTGGCGGCGAGGCCGCCGAACATCTTGGTGAGGCCGCGTGCCTCCAATACCGGCCCATCGAACGGCGCTTCCTGCCGGCGCCGCGCCGGCCCGACGCTCGTCATGGCGGGGGCGGTCTCGACCGCGGCGGCTTCCTCGGGCGCCGGCGGGCGGCGCCGTGCCGCGATCAGCTCGAACAGGTCCTTGATCCCGCCGATCAGCCCGTGCCGCAGGAAGCAAACCAGCAGCACGAACACGACGCCGAGCACCAGCTTCCACGTTGCCCCCAGCCCCAGCGCGCCCTGCAGGAAGTCGCGCAGGAACAGCCACACGGTGGCGCCGAGCAGCGGCCCGAACAGCGTCCCCGCGCCGCCGATCGCGGTCTGCATGACGAGCTGCCCCGACGTGTCGAACATGAACGCATCCGGAGGCATGAAGCCCTGCAGCACGCCGAGCAGGCCGCCCGCCAGCCCGGCATAGGCGGCGGCGATGACGAACGCCGTCAGTTTGTAGCGGCCGATGCCGTGCCCGACAGCGCGCGCGCGCAGCGGGTTGTCGCGGATCGCGCTGAAGATCGCGCCGACCGGCGAGCGCACGATGCGCAAGGCCACGACAATGCCGAGGAAGTAGCAGACGGCGAGGAAGCCGTACATCGACCACCCCGTCCCGACATGGTACGAAAAGCCGAGGAACGAGAAGGTCGGGGTCGGCACGCCGGGGAGGCCGTTCTCGCCGCCGGTCCAACGCGAGAGCGGCGAGAATTCCGTGAAATAGAACATCTCGGCGATCGCGACCGTGATCATCGCGAAGTAGATGCCGGTGCGGCGCAGCGCTATGGCGCCGACGACGACCCCCGCGATGACCGCTCCGACCGTGCCGACCGCCAGCGCGCCGATGACGCTCGTCATCAGATTGTTGGTCAGGAGGTAGGCCGCCACCATGCCGCCGGTGCCGAAGAACGCGGCCTGCCCGAAAGACAGCAGGCCGGTGAAGCCGAACAGGATGTCGAAGCCGAGGCCGAACAGGCCCCAGATCAGGATCTGGTTGACCGTGTTCGGAGCGAAGCCGAGGGAAGGGAGCACGTACGGGGCGGCGACGAGGCCGAGCGCCGTCAGCCCCTCCACCAGCAACGGACGATGGCGCAGCATCGCGGCCGGCTCAGTCGCGGCTCGGCAGGCCGAGCAGACCCTGCGGCCGCAGCAGCAGCACCAGGGTCATGCCGGCGAACAGCATGACCTGGGAATAGGCCGGGTCGATCATCGAGGTCAGGCTCAAGATTTCGCCGGCGATCAGCCCGCCGATGATCGCGCCGGTGAACGAACCGACGCCGCCGATGACGACGACGACGAAGGTCTGCACCAGGATCGCCTCGCCCATGTCCGGGGTCAGCGATACCACCGGCGCGTAGACGATGCCGGCAAATCCGGCCGCCATCGCGCCGATGCCGAACACGACCATGAACACGCGGTAGACGTTGATGCCGAGCATTCCGACCATGCCGGAATCCTCGATGCCCGCCCGCACGATCATGCCGAGCCGGGTGCGGTAGAGCACGAAATACAACACCGTCAGCGCAGCGGCGGCGATGCCGAGGACGACGATGCGGTAGGTCGGGTAGACGAGAAAGCCCATCGGCGTGACGCCGGCGCCCCAAGCCGGCGGCGGCACCGTCTTCGACAGGCTGCCGAAGGCAAAGCGCACGAGTTCGACGATGACGATGCCGATCCCGAAAGTGACCAGCAGCTGGTCCTCCGGCGGCCGGCTGTAGAAGTGCCGGATGATGACGAATTCGATGACGACGCCGACCACGACGAGGAACAAGGCGCCGACGACGATCGCGATAACGAACGAGCCGGTCGCCTGGAACGCGACGTAGCCGGCGTAGCCGCCGAGCATGAACATCGCGCCGTGCGCCAGGTTCAGCACGCCGAGCGTGCCGTAAATGATCGTCAGGCCCGAGCTGATAAGCGCCAAAACGGCCCCGGTGGCGAGGCCGTTGAAGAGTTGCGAGACGAAATTGGGCCAGGTGATCATCGCAGAGACAACATTGCCGGGCACCGTATCGCACGGTGCCCGGCAATGCCAAATCAAGCCGCCGTTAGGTATAGTCGCCGAGATGGCAGCCGAAGGCGTCCGGCGCCTGCATCAGCGGCTCGCCCGGCACCACCTCGGTCACCTCCCAGAAATCCTCCTTGTTCTTCATGTCGCCCGGCTTTTTGCCCTGAACGATGATCACGGGCCGCACCAGCTGGTGGTCGGCGGCGCGGAAATGCACGTCGCCGACCGTGGACGGGATCGTTTCGCCCTTTTCGTATGCCTTGATCACGTCCGGCGGATAGAAGCTCCCCGCCTCCTCGACCATGCGCGCCCACATCGCGAACTGCATGTAGCCGTTGTTGGCGCCCCATTCCGGCTTGTAGCCGTATTTCTTGTCGAACGCCTCGACGAACATCTTTGCCAGCGGATACTTGTCTTCGAGCGTCCACCAGAAGTCGGTCGCGGCCAACACGCCCTGCATGACGTCGGCGCCGACCTCGCGCGCGAGGAACGGCGTCTGGTAGGGGATCACCAGCTTCATCTTGTTGAAGATGCCGAATTGCTGCGCCTGCTGGATCGACAGCACGGCGTCATGGCCCCAGTTGACGTTGAGCAAATAGTCGGCGCCGGAGTTGGCGACGTTGAGCAGATAGGAGCTGTAGTCGGGCGCTCCGAGCGGGGCGACCTGGTTCGTGACGGTCGTCCAGCCGCCGTTCTTGTTGAGGTAGTCCTCCATCGACTTCTGCACGGTGTGGCCGTAGGTGTAGTCGGGCGTCAGATAGGCCGCCTTCTTGTTCTTGCCGAAATTCTTGAGCATGACGGGCCCAATCGCCGCCGCCGCGGTCTGGCCGTAGAAGCACTGGCGGAAGCTGTAGCGCACGCAATCCTTGCCGGTCGTGTCGTTGGAGCCGGAAATCGCCACGGCGTAGAGCACGTGCTCGCGCTGCGCCAATTTGTTGAGCGCGACCGCGACCGCGCTCGAGGTCGAGCCGGTCATCAAGACGATCTTGTTTTCGCTGATGAAGCGGGACTGTTCCTGAACCGCCGTGTTCGGCTTCGCCTCGGAATCGGCGACGACGTATTTTACCTCCTTGCCGAGAACGCCCTTCTTCGTCTTCGGCGAGATCTGCTTGATCAGCGGGTCGCCGCTGTTGATGTGCTCGACGGCGAGCTGCATGCCCTTCAGCTCGTCCTCGCCCTGCACGGCGTAGGTGCCGGTGCGCGGCACCGTGATGCCGATATAGACGGAGTCGCCGGACGAGCCGGCCGGATAGGTGCCGAGCGCGGGATGGTCGGCGGCGCGGGCAAGGCGCGGCAGCGCCGTCGCGGCAGCAAGCGCGCCGGCGCCGCGCAGGACGCTGCGCCGCGTCGTGTTCCCCCGGATGTCAATTTTCATCGCGTTCCTCCCCGATCGGAGACAGGTTATGGTTAAAGCGAACGCAGGCCGACGCCCTCGCGGCGACGCCCGCACTCCGCTCGGGGCGGATACTAATACGGATATCCCCTTAGAGCCATTGGACTAGTGGAGCCTCGGCTGAGGCAAAGTGTAGCCTTCATCGCGCCGGGAGGCCACGAGGTGCGGCGCTCCATTCGGGATCGCCGCTCCGCGATGGTCGGGAACGCTGGAGGCTCTCTTATATTTGCATGAGAAGCAGAATCCGGTCAGGTCGACCGTTCTTTTCTCATCATCGCCGGGCCGACCCGGCGATCTCTCTGGCGCTCTTCAGATGGCCGGGCGAAGCCGGGCCATGACGGTTTGCGTTACAGAAGGTAAAGGAAAGGGGCAGCGGCGGACGCCCGTATGCCCGTTTTCATCCCTTGTTGAGCAGCGCCCGCATCCGCTGCGGCACGGGTTCCGCAAGGATGTGGTCGTAGAGGGCGTGCAGCAGGTCTTCGCCGTCGTTGTCGCCGGCAAGAAAAGCGCGCAGCTCGTCATCGACCAGCCGGGCGTCGGCGGCCAGCATTTGGGCCTTCGGCTCAACGGGGACCGTGGGAATGGAGGAGATATTCATTGTCGGCTCGTTCTTTCGGTTGGTCTTGGCTTCGCTCATGTCATCCCTGGACCGATACCCGTTGAACCCGTCGCATCATGTCTGTTCGATGACAGACCGCAAACAGTTTGTAACACTTTGCCGATCCGCGCGTGGTTCGGGGAGGAGCCATGCGTAGTATGCATGGAACCTGCGCCTTCATTTCACCGCGGCCACCCTCTGCCATGCCGCGCTTTGCTGCGTCTTTGCCTCGCGCCAGAACGTGGGGACAGCGTTATAATCGCGCGTAGGAGACGGATGGGCGGACCAAGCGATGCCGAACGACATTGAGCCAAGCAGCTTCCTCGAAGAATTCCGCGGCCGCGCCGAGCATATCGCCGAAGCCTGCACCCGTTGCGGCGATTGCTTCCGCGCCTGTCCGATGACGGAGCCGGCCGGCATCGCCGACGCCAGCCCGATCGTCACGACCGACGGCATCGTCGATCTGATCACCGGCGGCAGCGGCACGCCCGAGGCGGTGCGCTGGGCGGAGGTGTGCAGCGGCAGCGGCTACTGCATTCCGGCGTGCCAGCACGGCATCAACCCGCGCTTCATGGTGCAGCTCGCGCGCGGCTTCGCGCGCCGCAACCGCGACGGCAAACCGCTGCGCACGCGCTGGCGCAACGGGTTCCAGAACATGAGCCGCGGCGTGCGGGTACTGTCGCGGCTGCAGCTGCCGCCGGAGACGCTGGCGCGCTTCGCGCACCCCGCGACGCGCCGGGAGACGCCCCCCGACGTCGTTTTCTATACCGGCTGCAACATCATCAAGACGCCGCACATCGCACTCTTGTGCCTCGACATGCTCGACCTGCTTGGGATCGATTACGAGGTCATGGGCGGGGTCGGCCAGTGCTGCGGCGTCTACCAGTACCGCGAGGGCGATTTCGAGACCAACAGCAAGGTCGCCTACGCGACGATAGACGGCCTCAAATCGGCCGGCACCTCGACCGTGCTGTCGTGGTGCCCGAGCTGCCAGATCGCGATCGGCGAGGTGTCGCTGCCGAACTACGCCGCCCGCTTCGGTGAAAAGCCGTTCGACCTCAACCCCTTCCTCGTCTTCCTAGCCGAGCGGGCCGAAAAGTTGCGCGGGCTGATGCGACGCCGCGTCGAGAAGCGCGTGGCATTGCATGACCGCCCGGTCCTGCACGAGGTGCAAAAGGCAGTGCGCACCCTGCTGTCGATCATCCCCGGCGTCGAACTCGTCGAGATCGACGTGCCGCGGGTCGGGACGCAGGCCAACAGCCTGGCGCAGCTCCCCGAGTTCAAGCGCGAGCTGGTGCAGCGCGAATTGGCGGCGGTCGCCGATGCCGGGGTCACGACCTTGGCAACGATCTACCACGCCTGCCACCGCGAGATTTGCGACGCCGGCGACGGCCGCAGCTTCGAGGTCGTCAATTTCATGGAAATCCTCGGCGAGGGCCTCGGCCTCGACAGCGAGGATTTGTTCAAACGCCTCAAGCAGATCCGCGACATCGACGACATCATCGTCGAGAGCGGACCGATGATCGCGCAGCACGGGCTCGACCTCGACACCGTGCGCGACGCGTTGCTGTTCGAATTCAGCCGGGGATGACCCGCCTCAGCGTCAACCTCAACAAGATCGCGCTGCTGCGCAACTCGCGCCGCACCGGTGTGCCCGACCCCGTCAAATTCGCGCATATCGCCCGCGCCGCGGGGGCGGACGGCATCACCGTGCATCCGCGCCCGGACGAGCGCCACATCCGCCGCTCCGACGTGCCGGCGCTGACCGAGATCATGCTGCCGTGGCGGCCGGCGATGGAGCTCAACATCGAAGGCAACCCCGACGAGATCTGGCTCGGCATCGTCGAGCAGGCGCGGCCGGAGCAGGCGACGTTGGTGCCGGATGCCGCCGACGCCTTCACCTCCGAGGCGGGGTGGCATCTCGCCGAGGACGCGGCGAGGCTGCGGCCGCTGATCGCGCGGCTGAAGCGCATCGGGTCGCGCGTCGTCCTGTTCGTCGATCCGGACTGCGCCGATGTCGAGCGCGCCCGCGATCTCGGCGCGCACGGCATCGAGATCTACACCGGCGCCTACGCCGCTGCGTTTCGCCGCGGCGACCCCGCCGCCGCCCTCGCCGCCTGCGTCGCCACCGCCCGCAAGGCGGTCGCCGCCGGCCTCGTCGTCAACATCGGCCACGACCTCAACCTCGACAACCTGCCGCCGCTGATCGCGGCGATGCCGCCCGTCGCCGAAGCCTCGATCGGGCACGAACTGACCGCCGACGCACTGGTGATGGGCTTCGCCGCCGCGATTAGGGCCTACAAAGCCGCGCTCAATCCGGGTAAGGGTTGAGCCGCGAGGCCCCACCCTGACCCTCCCCCGCTTGCGGGGGAGGGGACGCACTTCTCCCTCCCCCGCAAGCGGGGGAGGGCAGGGGTGGGGGCTTTTGCAGACCACAGGCCAGGACAGAGGAGTCATGAGCGGCAACCAGCCCAGCATCTTCATCGACGGCGAAGCCGGCACCACCGGCCTCGGCATCCGCGCCCGCCTCGCGGCGATGCCCGAAGTCACCCTCAAGAGCATCGTACCCGAATTCCGCAAGGATCCGGCGGCGCGCCGCGACATGATGGCCGAGGTCGATCTGGTCGTGCTGTGCCTGCCCGACGATGCGGCGCGCGAAGCCACGGCGCTCGCCGACGGTCTCGGCAAGGCCGCCCCGAAGCTGCTCGACGCCAGCACCGCGCACCGCGTTTCGCCGGATTGGACCTACGGCTTTCCGGAGATGGCGCCGGACCAGCCGGCGGCGGTCGCGGCGGCGAAGAAGGTGGCCAATCCCGGCTGCTACCCGACGGGGGCCATCGGCCTGTTGCGGCCGTTGGTCGAGGCCGGTCTCGTGCCGCGCGACTACCCGGTCGCCATCAACGCGGTCAGCGGTTATTCCGGCGGCGGCCGCTCGATGATCGAGGCGCACGACCGCGACGGCGGTCCCGCCTTCGAACTCTACGCGCTGGGCCTCCAGCACAAGCACGTGCCGGAGACGCAGCTCTATTCGGGGCTGTCGCGGCGGCCGATCTTCGTGCCGTCCGTCGGCCATTTCCGCCAGGGCATGCTGGTGTCGATCCCGCTGCACCTCGACACGCTGCCTGGAAAACCCCGCGGCGAGGACCTGCACGACGCGCTTGCCGCCTATTATGCCGGCTGCCGCTACGTCGCGGTGCTGCCGCCCGCGGCGGGCGCCAAGCTCGAACCGCAGGCGCTCAACGACACCAATCGGCTCGAACTCTACGTCCATGCCAACGAGGCGCACCGTCAGGCGGTGCTGGTGGCGCGGCTCGACAACCTCGGCAAGGGCGCCTCCGGCGCCGCCGTGCAGAACCTGCGCCTGATGCTGGGCCTCGACGAGGACGCTCCCGGCGCGGGATGAACCGGTCGCGCCGCGCGTTCCTTCGGGCGGCCGGCGGCATCGCGGCCTTGCAATTGTTGGCCAAACGCGCGATGGCGGAAACCACGATGACGACGCGCCCGATCCCGTCGAGCGGCGAGGGGATGCCGGTCATCGGCCTCGGCACCTGGCAGGTGTTCGACGTGGGCGGCGACGCATCCGCTCGCCGGCCGCTCGCGGACGTGCTGCGCCGGCTCGTCGACGCCGGCGGCCGGATGATCGACAGCTCGCCGATGTACGGCCGCGCCGAGGCGGTCACCGGCGACCTCGTCGCCGCGGCGGGGCTGCGCCCGCGCGTGTTCCTCGCGACCAAGGTGTGGACCAGCGGCCGCGACCAGGGCATCGCCCAGATACGGCGGTCGGCCCAGCTGCTGCGCAGCGACGTCATCGACCTGGTGCAGATCCACAACCTGCTCGACTGGCGCACCCACCTCGCCACGCTGCGGCGGATGAAGGAAGAGGGCCGCATCCGCTACATCGGCATCACCCATTACACGACCGGCGCGCTGCCGGATCTCGCCCGCATCCTCGCCGCCGAACCCGGCATCGACTTCGTGCAGCTCGGCTATTCGCTGGCGACCCGTGATGCGGAAACGCTGCTTTTCCCGACGGCGATCGAGCGCAAGGTCGCCGTCATCGCCAACCAGCCGTTCGAGCAAGGCAGCCTGTTCCGCCGCGTGCGCGGCCGGACACTGCCGGAATGGGCGGCCGAGTTCGACTGCACCAGCTGGGCGCAGTTTTTCCTCAAATACATCGCTGCCCATCCGGCCGTGACCTGCACCATCCCCGCCACCAACAAACCCGATCACATGGAAGACGATGCCAGGGCCGGCCTCGGCCGTCTTCCCGACGAAAAACAGCGCGAGCGCATGCGCCGCTTCTGGGAGTCGATCTGAAGTAGAATTGTCGTTCCCGCGAAAGCGGAAATCCGGGGTCCAAACGCTCCGTCATCCGCCCTGGACCCCGCGTTCGCTCGGTTGGCGAAGCCTCATGAACTCCGCGATCAGGACATCATGCGGTGCGGTGTCCGCTGACCTCGCCGCCGTCCTGGGCGGAAAGGCTGAGAAAGCCGACGGCCGAGAACAGCGGCAGCAGCGCCACCAGCACAAAGACGATGCGGAAGTCTTCGACCGTCACCCGCCCCTCGCCGGCGACGAGCGCGAGCAGCGCGGCCCCGAGCGCGACGCCGAAGCCGCGCGCCAGCTGCTGGATGACGCCGCTGAAGCTGGTGCTGCGGCTCAACTGCGCCGAAGGCACGTCGGCGAAGCTGATCGTGTTGAGGCCCATGTACTGGATGCTGCGCACGCAGCCCGACAGCAGCACGCAGGTGACGATCAGCCCGACTGGCGTGTCGGGCCGCAGCAGCGCGAACACGGCGATGACCGCCGCCGACAGTACCGCACCGAAGGTCAATACCGCGCGAAAGCCCAGCGCCCGCAACAGGACGCGCGATCCGGTGCGCACGCACATCGCGCCGAGGCTCGACGAGAAGCTGAGCAGGCCCGATTGCACCGCGCTCATGCCGAAGCCGACCTGGAACAGCAGCGGGATCAGCAGCGGCGTCGCGTCGAGGCCCATGCGGCAGAGGCCGCCGTTCAACGTGCCGATGCGAAAGGTGCGGATGCGCAACAGCGACAGGTCGAGCACCGGCGCGCGGCTGTGCCGGGCATGGCACACGTAGAGCGCGAGCAGCGCCAGCGCCGCGGGAAAAAAGGCATAGCCGACCGCCGGCGCGATCATCGGCCGGCCGACGTTTTCGAGCGCCATTTCGAGCAGGAACAGCCCGACCCCCGCCATCGCGAAGCCCCCGAGATCGAACCGGGTCGGCGCCGGCGCGCGGAAATCCTCGAACAGCCACAGCGCCAGCGCGGCGCCGGTCAGGCCGATCGGGATGTTGAGGTAGAAAATCGCGCGCCACGACAGGTAGGTGGTCAGAAAGCCGCCGACGATCGGCCCGACGGTCGGCCCGATCATGGCCGGGATCGTCATCCAGTTCATCGCCGAGACGAGGCTCGAACGCGGAAAGCTGCGCAGCAGGATGAGGCGCCCGACCGGCGTCATCATCGCGCCGCCGAACCCCTGCACGACGCGCATGACGACGAGCATCGGCAGGTTCGTCGACAGGCCGCACAGCGCCGAGCCGGTGGTGAAGATCAAAAGGGCGGTGCAGAACACGGTGCGGGCGCCGAGCCGGTCGGCGATCCAGCCGCTGACCGGGATGAACACGGCAAGGCTCAGAAGATAGCTCGTGATGACGAGGTTGAGGCGTAGCGGGTTCTCGCCGAGGCTTCGCGCCATCGCTGGGATCGACACGCCGATCATCGTCGAGTCGAGGCCCTCCATGAAGAAGGCGCAGCCGACGACCAGCGGGATCACGATCCGCATGCGCGGCCGCGTGACGGTCGGGAGCGTAAGGCCGGCTTCGGTCACCAACGAACTCTGGGGTGCTGCCGCTGCTTACGGCGGCGGCAGTATTATCAGGTTTTCGGCATCGCGACAGGCGGGCGCACCGCATGACGGGCGAACGGAATGTAACCGACAACCCGAGCGTCGAGTCGGAAACGCTCGAACACTGGGCGCTTGGCTATCTCGGGCGCTACGCGAGCTCGGCCGAGAACCTGCGGCGGGTGCTGACGCGGCGGGTGCGGCGGCGGACCGGAAACGATACCGAAGCGGTGCGCCGCGCGTCGCCTCTGATCGCGGCGCTGGTGGCGCGGTATGTCGGGGCCGGGCTGATCGACGACGACGCCTACGCCGCGGCGCGGGCGGCAAGCCGCCACCGCCGCGGCGACTCCCTGCGGGCGATCCGCGCCGGCCTTGCCGCCAAGGGCGTCGCTGCCGAGGCCGCCGCGGCGGCAGTGGCGGCGCTGCACGGGGCCGCGCCCGACCCGGATCTTGCCGCCGCCTGCGCCTTCGCGCGCCGCCGCCGCCTCGGGCCCTATCGTCGCGGTGACGCTGACAGGACCCGCGAACTCGCCGCCTTCGCGCGCGCCGGCTTCGGCCGCCGCGAGGCCGAGGCGGTGCTGGGCTGCGGCACCATCGCAGAGGTCGAGGCGCTCACCAACTCGGAAAAGCCCTGAATCAGGCCCGCCGCCGTTCGAAGGTCGGCGCCAGCTCCTCGGCGAGGGCGGTGACCGTGATCTGGTTGGGGTCGCGCATCGCCACCCCGTTCTTCTCGAACGCGATCTTGACGAGGCGGTTGAAGGCGCGGCCGACGACCCATTGCTGCTTCGGCAGGGTGCGGATGCGCAGCAGCAATGTGACCCCGGCCTGGTCGAGGCTGTCCACCCCCTGATAATCGAACGGGTCGAGGATCAAGGGACCGAGCGCCTCGTCCTTCGCCAGCTCGTCACTGACGCCGCGCAGGATGTCGACGACGCGGTCGATGTCCTCGCGGTACGAGATCGGAATTTTCGCCACGACATTGGCGAAGTCCTTGGTCAGGTTCTTGACCGTGGTCACTTCGCCGAACGGCACCGCGTGCACGACGCCGCCCTGGTCGCGCAGCCGCACGGTGCGCACCGTAATCGCCTCGACGACGCCGGAATGCTCCTTGCCGAGATCGACGACGTCGCCGACCGCGATCTGGTCTTCGAGCAGAATGAACAGCCCGGTGATGACGTCCTTGACGAGCGCCTGGCTGCCGAACCCGATCGCGAGGCCGACGATGCCGGCGCCGGCCAATAGCGGCGCGATGTTGATGCCGACCTGCGACAGGATCGTCAGCGCCGCGATGACCAGGATCACGCACAGCATCGCGGTGCGCAGCAGCGGCAGCAGGGTGCGCCGCCGCGAGCGGCCGGCCGCCCCGCCGGCATCGAGATTGGCGAGCTGCCGCTCGATCGCGGCGGCGACGATCTCCCAGGCGGCGGCGGCCATGCCGACGACGGCGGCGATCGACAATGCGGCGCCGGCGATGCGGCGGCCGAGCTCAGTGTCAAACCAGGCGAACGACCGCACGTCCCAGGCCTGCAAGATCGCGAGAAAGGCGGCGGCGTAGACGAGCGCGTCGAGCAGCGCGATCAGGACCGGCAGGTAGCGGTTGGCGCGCTTCTCCAGGTTGGGGAAGCGCAGCGCCAGATCCGGCGCGATCGCAAAGCCGCGGGCGCTGAGCCGCCGCACGAAGCGGCCGATAACATGCGCCGAGAGCGCGATGACGAGGCTCAGGCACGTCGCCCGCATGACGTAGGTGAAGCCGCCCTCGATGCGCAGCGCGTAGACGAGGTAGAGCGCGGCGATGTAGGCGATGACGATGACATGCCAGAGTTCGGCGATGCCACGGCGCAGCCGCCGCCACCCCGGATGCCGCGCTTCCTCGCCGGTCGGCGCCGGCCCCGCGATCCAGGCCGCGACGGCCCGGCGGTTCTGCAATACGAACACGATGCCGAGCACCGACAAGACGAAGCCGACCGTGTTGAGCATCAGCCCGTAGATCGCCCCCGGCACGCCGAGCCACCACGCCCCCTTCGGCACGGCGTAGCCGAACACGAACCAGCAGGTGAAGCGCCGCACCCAGATGTGGAGATAGGCGCGCGTCTCGGCCCCGGCCCAGACGATGCCGTCTTCGGCGTAGGGGGAAACCAGCAATACCCGCGCCACGGTGAGGACCAGCCGGGCGGTAATTGCCGCCTGCACGACGATCGACAGCGAGATCGCGCTCGTCGTCGCCGGCGCCAGCATCAGCGGCAAGACCGTCTCCGCGGCGGCGGCGAACGCGACGATCGGCAGCGCCTCCGCGAAAACCGCCAGCGCGGCGCGCGCCATTTCCTTGACGAAGCCGCCGCGGCGGCGGGTACGCGCGGCGGCGCGGCGCCGCAGCCGCGTCAGCGCCAGACGCACCAGCCATTCGGCGGCGACGGCGGCGCCGAACACGGCACAGAGTGCGGCAGTGAATTGCAGCCAGCGCGCCCGCGCTTCCGGATCGGTGGCCTGCCATTGCGCCCACGCCAGCAGCCGCGGCGCGTCGATCAATACCGCAGCCCCCGCCAGCACTTCGCCGCCGACCTGGCTGAGGCGGGCCGAGAGGCTCTCCAGCACCGTCGCCGGCTGCGCCGGCGCGCTCTGCTCCTGCTGCCGCTGCGCCGCGATCAGCGCTTTCAGCTGGGCGACGAGCTGAGCCCGCGCCTTGTCGTCCTGCAAGCTCTGCACGAGGCGGTCGAGCTCGTCGGCCGAAACCGCGGCCGGCACCGGCGCCGGCGGGTCTGCCGCCCGTACGGGCACCGCCAGCAGCGCGAGTGACAGAAAAACCCCCGCCCAAATCGTCGCGCGCCATGACCGAGACACGGCGGCGCGCGCAAATCCCCTATGCGCCATCGCGATCCAATCGACCCCGCCGGCAGGACGCGCCGGCGGCGCCCCCGGTGTCACGCAAATCGGGCTTTTCCGCGGCTGCGGTTACGGCGCCGTCTCGCGCTCGCGCATCAGCCGCGCCACCCCATGCGAATCGGCGTCGGCGCGGGCTTCGAGCGCGGCAACGATGCGCGGGCGGTCAGCGGCCGGCCGGTTCTGGCTCAGCTTGAACTTGCCTTCGAGGCGGCTGACGCGAATCTCGAAGCCGCCGATGCCGCGCAGCATGCCGTCGAGATACGGCTCCGGCAGGTCCTGCATGCGCCACGGCTTCGCCTCGCCGGCCTCGTGCCGCTCCGACAGCCGCCGCAGCAGCGCCCGCAGCCAGTCCGGGTCATCGACCGCGCGCGCGTCGCCGTAGGCGTGCACGTCCACGTAGTTCCAGGTCGGCACCGCCGGCGCCGCCCCGTACCAGCCGGGAGAGATGTACGCGTGCGGGCCGCTGAAGATCGCCAGCGCCTCGCCATCGGCGGCAAGGTCGGCAAGCTGCGGGTTCGCCCGCGCCAGATGGCCTTGCAGGCAAAGCCGGTCGCCGCGGCGTTCGACCAGGAACGGGATGTGGCTGGCAATAAGGCCGGCGGCGCCCTGCGTGACGAGCAGCCCGAAATTGTAGCGCTCGATATGCGCGGCGAGGATTTCGGGGCGGCTCTCGGTAAACGGCGGCGGCAGATAGACCACGAACAACCTCGGTTCTTCGGCGTCCTCAGACGAGCCGGACGACCAGTGAGCCGATCAGCGCGACGCCCGACAGGAACAATATCCCGCCCGAGCCGCGGTTGATCCAGCGCAGATGCCGCTCGCTCAACGTGCGGCGCCACAGGCTGGCGCCGAGGCACAGCGCCAGCCACCACAATAGCGACCCGAGCCAGATGCCGAGCACGAGAACGGCCGCCGCCGCCAAGGTCGCTTCTTTGCCGGTCAGCCCCACCGCCGCAAAAATGGCGAGGAACGAGAGCAACGTCACCGGGTTGGTCAAGGTCAGCGCGAAGGTCGAGGCGAAGAAGCGCGCCAGCGTCTCCGGGTCGGCCTGCCGACGCGGCACCGGCGCCGGTTCGGTCATCAGCGCCTTGGCGCCGACCACGAGCAGGAAGGCGGCGCCGAGAAACCGCAGCAGGTGCTGATAGTCGAGCAGCCAGTCGGCAACCACCGTCAGTCCGAACCCGGCGATGATGCCGAAGGCGGCGTCGCCGGTGGCGGCGCCGAGGCCGGACAGGAAGCCGGCCAGTTGGCCGGAGAACACGGTGCGGCGGATGCACAGCACGCCGACTGGGCCGACAGGGATGGCAATGACGATGCCGACCACGAGTCCCTTCAGCAGGAAGCCAACCAGCATCCGAAACCGGCCCCCACGCAAATCCCCCCGCGCCAGTCTCGGGGAAGCCCACCGCCGCCGCAACCCGAAATCCACCGCCTGCACCGGGGGGCAAAACCCATTATTGTGGCGCGCCAACCAGAAGCGCGACGCGGAGGAAACCCATGACGGCGGAGAGCGGTCACGACAACGCGCACAAATTCGCGTTCGATTCGCTGGGCGGCGGCCACCCGCTGCCGCTGTCGGCGTGGCGCGGCCGGCCGGTGCTGGTGGTCAATACGGCCTCGTTCTGCGGCTATACTCCGCAATACCGTGACCTCCAGGCGCTCTGGCGGAAATACCGCGACCGCGGCCTCGTCGTGCTCGGCGTGCCGTCGAACGATTTCGGGCAGCAGGAGCCGGGCAGCGCGGACGAGATCAAGGAATTCTGCGACAGCCGCTATGCCGTCGATTTCCCGCTGACCGAGAAGGTCCGGGTGATCGGCGCGGCGGCGCATCCATTCTACCGCTGGATCGCCGATACCCTCGGCGAGGACGCGGCGCCGCGCTGGAACTTCCACAAATACCTGATCGGTCCCGACGGCGAACTCGCCGGCACATGGCCGTCCCAGGTCGAGCCGATCGACGGGCCGATCACCGACGAAATCGAGCGCTTGCTCTCGGCGTAACGCGCGGCAAGGGCGGAAGGATGATCGATATCGGCTTCGTCAGACCGGGGCCGGCTCGATCATCCGCACCTCCGACCCGAGCAAGGGCATGTCGAAGGCTCGATCGAGCATCGCCGCGGCGAGCGGCTCTTGGCGGCCGCGAATTTCGACGCGGTGCCAGTGGAACCCGCCGATGTCGTAGCCGGCGCGGGCGACGACGTCCTGCGACACGACCAGCTCGCAATCGTATTCCTTCGTCAGGGTTTCGAGGCGGCTGGCGATGTTGACGGCATCCCCGATGGCGGTGAGGCTGGCGGCGCCGCCGTAGCCCATCTCCCCGACGATGACGTGGCCGACATGGATGCCGATGCCGATCCGCAGCGGCCGCTCCAGCTCGTCGTGCAGCGACGCGTTGAGCTCGACGAGCCGATCGGACATTGCCCGCGCCGCCGCCAGCGCGTCGCGGCAGCCCGCTTCGGCGCTGCCCTCGATGCCGAACAACGCCATGATGCCGTCGCCGATGAACTTGTCGACCCGCCCGCCGGCGGCCTCGACGGCACGCCCCATCGCCGCGAAATACCGGTTCAGCAGGAACACAACGTCGTAGGGCAACCGGGTTTCCGACAAGGCAGTAAACCCGCGGATATCGGCGAACATGATCGCGATCTCGCGCTCGCTGCCCTGCGAGACATCGACGCGGCGGCCGCCCTCGGCGGCGCCTGCAAAGGGCGGCAGCAGCGGCATGACTTCGAGCGCCGTGGTCGGCCGCAATTGGCAGGCGAGGCGAACGTTGTGGCCGGCGCCGATGCGCCGCAACACCCGCCGCTCCTCCTCGCTCGGCGGCGGCGGGCCGGGCAGCGCGGCGCGCACCCGCACACGGCAGGTCGAGCAGCGGCCGCGCCCGCCGCACACCGAGGCGTGCGGGATGCCGGCGAGGCGGCTCGCCTCCAAGACGCTCGTGCCGCGCAAAACTTCAGCGAAGCGGCCGTCGGGATAGCTGATGCGGACGACGCCGTGACGCCGCTGCGAGATGCGCCGGGCGAGCCGCGCCGCCAATACCGCAACCAGCGCGGCGGCGAAGAACCAGGTCAAGCCGGTGACGATCCCGCCGAGCGCGATCTCCGACGCCTTGGTCGGCAGGGTCATGTGCGAAAAGGCCGAACCCGCCCAGCCCGGCGTCTCGGCCAAGGCAGCAACCTGCCGCCCCGCCTCGACGACCCCGAGTATGGCCAGTACCGGCACCAGCACCGCGACGATCAGCGCGAGCGAGCGCACGCGCGCGTACCACGGCCGCACCCGCAGCCAGAAGTGCAGCCCGATCATCGCGTGCGACCATGCCACCACCAGCACCGTCAGCTGCACCGCGAGGAGTTGCGGCGAGCGCACGAAATAGACCCACAAGAGGTAGGTCTCGTAGCCGAGATCGGTGTGGAAAAAGCTGTTCGAGACGCGGGTCCCGACGACGTGGCGCACGAGCAGAAACGGGATCGCGAAGCCGAGGACGAGCTGCAGCAATTCGCTCGCGCGCAGACGCAGGCTGCGGCGCTGGTAGAGCGCCCACAGCGCCAGCAGGAAGTGCACCGTGAAGCTGCCGTAGAGCAGCGCCTGCAACGGCGGCCGCGACCATAGGCCGGCGACCACGGTAAGCGTCTCCTCCATCGCGTCGAGCGAGACGAGGCCGACGGCGTGGTTAAGCAGATGCATCGCCACGTAAGACAGCATCGCCAGACCGGTGAACAGGCGCACGCGGCGGAGCGTGATCATCGCGGCGCTCCGAAGGCGAATGCCGGCCGCCGGTTTCGGCGGCCGGTCCGGGTTGCTATGATCGCCGCGGACCGGCGCTGCGCGCTTGCGTCGCGGTGCGCGGCGGCCGCGGAACGGGCAAAACCCGGCGCGGCGCCTGTCCGGGAGCCGGTCGCATGCTGGAAATCCGCAACCTCGTGAAACGCTTCGGCCCGCTCGTCGCGGTGGACGACGTGTCGTTCTCGGTCGCGCCCGGCGAGGTGCTGGGCTTTCTCGGCCCCAACGGCGCCGGCAAATCGACAACGATGAAGATGGTGACGGGCTTTCTCGCGCCGACCTCCGGCACCGCCGTCGTGTGCGGTCACGACATTCAGGCCGCGGCAATCGCCGCGAAGCGGTGCATCGGCTACCTGCCGGAAGGTGCGCCGGCCTATCCCGACATGACGCCGGCCGACTTCCTCGACTTCGTCGCCCATGTCCGCGGCTTCAGCGGCAAGGAGGCGGCGAGCCGGGTCGCGCTGGTCGCCGAGGTATTGCACATCAACGAGGTCCTGCAGCAGCCGATCGACACGCTGTCGAAGGGCTTCAAGCGGCGGGTCGGGGTGGCGCAGGCCTTGCTGCACGACCCGCCGGTGCTGATCCTCGACGAGCCGACCGACGGGCTCGACCCCAACCAGAAATACGAGATGCGCGAGATCATCGCGGCGATGCGGCCGGAGAAAGCGATCATCATCTCGACCCACCTGCTCGAAGAGGTCGAGGCGGTGTGCAGCCGGGCGATCATCATCGCCCGCGGCCGCATCCTCGCCGACGACACCCCCGCCGGCCTCGCCGCCCGGTCGCGCTATCACAACGCCGTCCGCATCGGCCTCCCGTTCGGCACCGAAGCCCGCATCCGCGCCGAACTCGCGGAGATTGCGGGCATCGCCGCGATCGACGACGCCGAGAACGACGAGGGTCCGGCATTGCTGGTTATCCCGGCCGGGGAGCGGCCGCTGGTCGGCGACATCGCCGACATGGCGCGGGCGCGCGGCTGGAGGATCACCGGGCTGCGGGTCGAGCGCGGGCGCCTCGACGACGTGTTCCGCGCCATCACCGCGCCGCCGCCGGCGCCCCACGGCTCTATCGAGCGCCAGCGCGACGCCGCGCCGCGGGCAGTGCCGCAGGATGGTCTCAATGTCGCGCAAGGCTGATCCCTCGCCGTTGTCGTCCGCCCTTTCCTGACCCGCAATGCAGCACGTTGTCACGATCTTTCGCCGCGAGTTGGCGAGCTATTTCGCAACCCCGCTCGCCTATGTCTTCATCGTCATCTTTCTGGTGCTCGCCGGCATCCTGACCTTCTTCGTCGGCAATTTCTTCGAGCGCGGGCAGGCCGACCTCCAACCGTTCTTTGCTTTCCATCCCTGGCTCTATCTCGTGCTGATCCCGGCGCTGTCGATGCGGCTGTGGGCCGAGGAGCGGCGCAGCGGCACGATCGAGCTGTTCCTGACCCTGCCGATCCGCATGAGCGAGGCGGTGGTCGGCAAGTTTCTCGCCGCCTGGTGCTTCGCCGGCATCGCGCTGGCGCTGACGTTTCCGTTCTGGCTCACCGTGCTGTTTCTCGGCAATCCCGACAACGGCGTCATCTTCGCCAGCTACATCGCGAGCTGGCTCGTCGCCGGCGCCTTCCTCGCGATCGGCGCCTGCGTCTCGGCGGCGACGAAGAACCAGGTCATCGCCTTCGTGGTGACCGCGGCGCTGGCGTTTTTATTCACGGTGGCGGGGACGCAGACGGTGCTCGGCCTGTTCGAGGGCTGGGCGCCGGAAAGCGTCATGCGCGCGCTCGTCGCGGCGAGCGTCTTCGGCCATTTCAGCGCCATCACCCGCGGCGTCATCGGCCTGCGCGACCTCGTCTATTTCTTTTCGATCATCGCCGCGTTCCTCGCCGCGAACGCGGTCGTCGTCGATCTCAAGAAGGCGGACTGAGGTGGCGCTCGGCTCCCGGTTTTTTGCTGGCTCGCGGCGGGTGCGGTCGTTCGCGGCGCTCGTCTGCATTGCGGTGCTGCTCCTCTCCATCAACGTCATCGCCGCGCGCTATCTCGACGCGCGGCTCGACCTCACCGACGAAGGCCTCTACACGCTCTCCCCCGGCACGAGATCGACGCTTGCCAAAATCGACGAGCCGATCACCTTGCGCTTCTACTATTCGCCGCATCTCGGCGACGCGGTGCCGGCGTTCGGCGTCTATGCCCAGCGGGTGCGCGAATTGCTCGACCAGTACGTTGCGGCGGCGCACGGCAAGCTGCGGCTCGAAGTCTACAATCCCTTGCCGTTTTCCGATGCCGAGGACCGCGCCGTCGCGCTTGGGCTGCACGCCGTGCCGCTCAACGCCGAGGGCGAGCAGGTCTATTTCGGCCTCGTCGGCACCAACTCGACCGACGACGCCCAGGTCATCCCGTTCTTCGCGCAGGACCGCGAGCGCCTGCTCGAATACGATCTGACGAAGCTCGTCCACAGCCTCGCGAACCCGAAAAGGACGGTTGTCGGACTGATGTCGTCGCTGCCCATGCAGGGCGACCCACGGGCGCTGATGCAGGGCCGGCCGGCCGAGCCGATGGCGATCATGGACCAGCTCAACCAGCTTGACGAGGTGCGGCCCGTTCCCAGCGACGTGGACGCGATCCCGCCCGGCACCGACGTGCTGATGATCGCGCATCCGCAGAAACTGCCGGCGAAGACGCTGTTCGCGATCGACCAGTTCGTGCTGAACGGCGGCAAGGCGCTGGTCTTCGTCGATCCCTATTCCGAATACGCGGCGGCGCGGCCCGGCGAGGGCGCCGCCGCCGACAGCGACCTCGAGCCGCTGTTCAAGGCGTGGGGCCTTAAGATGCTGCCGAAGGTCGTCGCCGGCGACCGGCGGCATGCCCGCAAGGTCAGCGTGCCGGTGCGCGGCGGCGGCGCCCGCCCGATGGACTACATCGCCTGGCTGACGATTCCGGCGGCGGAGCTCAACCGCGACGACCCGATCACGGCCAACCTGCGCCAGATCACGCTGGCGTCGGCCGGCATCCTCGACGCCTTGCCCGATGCGACGACGAATTTCGAGAAGCTGATCACCACCTCGGGCGAATCGACCAAGATCCCGGTGGAGGAGCTCGGCAGCCTGCCGGACGTGGCGGGCATGCTGGCGCGGTTCAAGCCGGACGGCATCCACTACGTGCTGGCGGCCCGGGTGACGGGCCCGGCCACGAGCGCCTTCCCCGACGGCGCGCCGAAGCCGGCGGAGGCGGCCGGCGCTCCCGAGCCGCCGAAGCCGCCGTCGCAGACACCCGCGTTGAAACAGTCGGTGCGGCCCATCGACGTCGTCGTCGTCGCCGACAGCGACATGCTCGACGACCGCTTCTGGGCGCAGACCCGGGATTTCTTCGGCCAGCGGGTTGTCGTGCCGGTCGCCAACAACAGCGACTTCGTCGCCAACGCGATCGATGTCTTGGCCGGCGGCGCCGACCTCGTCGGGCTGCGCAGCCGCGGTACCTCGGCGCGGCCGTTCCTCGTCGTCGACCGCATCCAGCGCTCCGCCAACGAGCGCTACAGTGCGGAGGAGCGGGCGCTCGAAGACAAGCTCAAAGAGGCGCAGGCGAAACTCCAGGGCCTGACCGGCAAGGGCGAGGGCAACGCGCCGGCGACGCTGTCGCCGGAGCAGACCCGCACGATCGAGCAGTTCCGCGCCGACATCTTGACGACGCGCCGCCAGCTGCGCGACGTGCAGGCGGCCTTGCGGGCCGACATCCAGCAGCTGAAGGCGCAACTCGAATTCTTCGACATCGCGCTGATCCCGATCCTTGTCGCCCTCGTCGCGATCGTGCTCGGCCTGTTGCGCCAACGCCGCCGCCGGCGCCGCGTCGCCTACGCATGAGCGCCGCGCCTCCCCAAACAGATCCCGTCATTCCCGCGCAAGCGGGAATCCAGGCCACAAGCTGTGCCGGCCGCCCTTGGGCCCCCGCTTTGGCGACGGTGTTTTTTAAGGAGAAGGGATGCAGACGCGCGGCTTCCTGATCCTCGTGGCGGTGACGGCGGCGGTGCTGTTGATTGCGGTGTTCAGCGCCGCAACCGGCGACCGCGGCGTCAGCCGCGCCGGCCCCGGCGAGAAGGCGCTGCCGGCGCTCGGCCCGAAACTCGCCGACCTCGCCTGGTTCAGGCTCACACGCGGCCAGACGCACGCCGATTTCGCGCAGGTTGGCGCCAGCTGGCTCGTCGTCGAGAAGGGCAATTATCCGGCCGCCGCCGCGAAGGTGCGGCAGACGCTGCTGAGCCTCGCCGATCTGACCCTGGTCGAGCCGAAGACGCGCCGCCCGGAGCTCTACCCCCGGCTTGGCGTCGAGGACCCGGACGACGGCAAGTCAACCCTCGTGATCGTGCAGGACACCTCCGGCGCCAAGGTCGCTGAGCTGATCGTCGGCAAGCGCCGGCAGGACCGGCTCGGCAGCGGCAACGACGGCGTCTATGTCCGGCGCCCGGGCGGCGCGCAGAGCTGGCTCGCGCGCGGCTCGCTCGACCTGTCCGGCGACGTCACGAGCTGGCTCGACCGCCGCATCCTCGACATCCCGAGCGTGCGCATCGCCTCGGTCAGCCTCACGGGAGAGGATGGCGCCGGCCTCGTCCTCACCCGCGCCGCGCCCGACGGCGAATTCGGGGTGCAGAACCCGCCGCTCGACGTGAAGTTCAAACCTGCCGCCGCCCTCGCCGAGCCGGCTGCGGCGCTGGAAGCCCTCGACCTCGACGACGTGAGGCCGGCGAGCGAATTGCCGCCGCCGGACAGCGGCGTCGCAACCGCTTCACTCAAGACGTTCGAGGGTCTGGTCGTCAACCTGAAGCTCGTCCAGCGCAACAAAGCTACCTGGGTCGCCATTCAGGCCGTCGGGAGCGGCCCGACCGAGGCCGAAGCGGCGAAGATCAATGCCAAGGTAGCGCCGTGGATGTTCGCGGTCCCGGAGTTCAAGGCAAAGCTGCTGCGCACCAAGCTCGCCGACGTGATCGAATCGGCCAAGGGATGACGATCGACGGCTCGACCGCGGGCATTCCCGCGTCACCCTGCGTCGGCATCTGCCTGGTGGATCCGGCGAGCGGCCATTGCCGCGGCTGCCTGCGCAGCGTCGCCGAAATCGCGGCGTGGTACGGCGCCAGCGTCGCCGAAAAGCGTGCGATCCTGGCGCGCCTCGCCGAACGGCGGCGCGCTCAGGAACGGCCGGGCGCCGGGTAGACGCCGGTAAAGCCCGGCCGGTTGGTCTGCGGCGTCAAAAAGCACTCCGTATCCGCCAGGCTGCGGTAGCAATAGCGGAGCGGCACCGGCGGCGGCGGCGTTTCCCGCATGACGGTCGAAGGTTCACTGGATGGCCAGCGGTCCTCGGGCGGCGCGAATTCGGCGCGGCCGCCGGTCGGGTCGCAGCCGGCAAGCACAACAACCGCGGCGGCGAGGGCGGCGGCGATGAACGACGGGCGCATGGCATGAGCATCGGGCAATAGGGTTAAGCGGGGGTTGCCGGTCGCGCGGGCGCGACGGCTCGCGGTGTTGACGATGCTGTTGCTGCTCGGCTGCGCCAGCGCCGACGGCGGCTGGAGCAAGGTCGCGGCCGACCCGGCGACGACGCAGCAGGCCTATCGCGAATGCGAGGCGGTGGCACGCGGCGCCGTGGCGCCCCAAATCGGCATCGACAAGGACATCGCCGCGACCCGCGGCAACGACTGGCAGCGCGCCCAGGTCTACGGCCAGCAGACCGAGATGATGCGCAACGGCATTAACGACCGCATGCGCTCGATCATCGACGGCTGCATGCAGGCTAAAGGCTTCTCCCGCGGCCGCTGATTGACCTCAGCGCTTCGAGAACTGGAAGCTGCGGCGGGCTTTGGCCTTGCCGTATTTCTTGCGCTCGACGACGCGGCTGTCGCGGGTCAAAAAACCTTCCGCCTTCAGCACCGGGCGCAATCCCGGCTCGTAGAAGGTCAGGGCGCGGCTGATACCGTGCCGGACCGCGCCGGCCTGGCCGGAGAGACCACCGCCCTTCACCGTGCACCACACGTCGAACTGGCCGAGGCGGTTGGTGATGACGAAGGGCTGGTTCAGCAGCATGCGCAGCACCGGCCGCGCGAAGTATACCGGGCTGTCGCGGCCGTTGATCTCGATCTTGCCGTTGCCGGGCCTGATCCACACCCGCGCGACCGCATTCTTCCGCTTGCCGGTGGCGTAGGCGCGGCCCTGCGCGTCGAGTTTGGGTTGGACATCGGTAACGGCGGCGGGCGTCGGCGCGGTCGGACTCGCCGGCGTCGGCCGCGCCGCCGCCGCCATTGCCTGGCGCAGGCTCCCCAACCCCTGGAAGGTCTGGCCGCGCTGGCCCGGCCCGCGTTCGTTGTTGTCGCCGCCTGCCATGTTTACGCCCTCGTATTCTTGCGGTTCATCGCGGCGATATCGAGCCGCTCCGGCTGCTGCGCCTCATGCGGATGATCGGGACCGGCGTAGACCCGCAGGTTGCGCATGACGCGGCGGCCGAGCGGCCCCCGCGGCACCATCCGCTCCACCGCCTTCTCGATAACGCGCTCCGGATGTTTTCCGTCGAGGATCGCCCCCTTGCTGCGTCCCTTGATGCCGCCGGGATAGCCGGTGTACCAGTAGAAGATGCTGTCGGCGCGCTTGTTGCCGGTCAGCTGCACCTTCTCGGCGTTGACGACGACGACATGGTCGCCGCAATCCATATGCGGCGTATAACTCGGCTTGTGCTTGCCGCGCAGCCGCATCGCGATCAGCGACGCCAGCCGGCCGAGCACCAGCCCGTCGGCGTCGATCAGCAGCCATTTCTTGTCGATGTCCGACGGCTTTGCGGAAAAGGTTTTCATGGCGCCTGCCCATGCCCGATCGGGTGCGCCGGTCTAAGGGAAGCCTGCGGCACCGTCAAGCAAATATCCGCAGCGGAACAACATCTTTCGTGAGCGGTATTATATTACCGCAATAAAAGTTCGCCGTCACCACCCCGTTCGTCGTCCCGGCGCAGGCCAGGACCCACCCCCTTCAGCCGCTCGATTATTTGGACATGTGGATGCCGGCCGGAGTTTATTCTCGGGCCGGCCTTTGGCCGGACCCGTGGGCCGGCATGACGATAATGAAATGAACTTCAGGATCGGGACACTACTCGGCGAGCAGGGCCAGAAAGCGCGCTGCCGCGGCGATGTCGGCGCCGAGGGCGCGGCGGCGCTCCGCAGCCTCGGCGTCCTCGCCCCACGCCTCGATCTGAAAGCTCTCGTCGAGCTGCGAAACGCCGAAGGCGGCCTCCGCGTCGAGCCGCCCCTCGACGAGCGCCAGGGCAATGACCAGCGAGCCGCAGGCCGCCGTCACCGCGTGCAGCGCCGCGAGGTGGAAATCGTCCTGCGCCGCGATGACCGCCGCAAGCGCATGAAGGCTCTGCCGCGGCTGGTCGGTTGGAATCACGCCGGAGGTCACCTCCAGCGGCGCGTCGTAATGCAGCGCCGCCCAGTCGAGCAGCGGCTGCCACGCCGCGTGCTGGCGCGCCGCCAGGGCGGGCGGATGGTCGGCGCGGTAGCAGACGAGGTCGGTGCCGGCATAGGCGGCGACGTCGGCGACGATCTTGTCGCGTTCGACCGGCATGCGGTCGAGGGCCGTCGCGACGAGGCGGGTGAGCGGCATCGTCGCCGGCTGCACATCGGTCTGCTGGGCGTTCCACTCCTCGGCGAGGGCGGCGGCGAGCGCCGCCGAGGGCACCACCACCTCACGCCGGCCCGGGGTCCGCAACGGCCGGCCGTCGAGCACGACACGGTGGCCGCGGGGTTCGGCGAGAACAGCCTGCGCCTGCTTGTAGACGCGCCTCATGTCGACAGCTCCAGTTCGGCGAAGGGATCGGGCACATCGGCCGCGAACCCGAGAAATTCCCACAGCCGCGCCATGTGCGGCGGCAGCGGCGCCGTGACTCGCAGCACGCCGCCCGCGGGATGCGGGATCGCGAGCGCGCGCGCGTGCAGGTGGAGGCGGTGCGAGGCTCCGGCGATCGCCGCATGCGCCGACCTGCCGCCGTATTTGCCGTCGCCGAGGATCGGCGCGCCGATCGCGGCGCAATGCGCCCGCAGCTGATGGGTGCGGCCGGTGACCGGCATCAGCGCGAGCCAGCTCAGCTGCTCGCCGGCGGTGTCGACGACCCGGTAATAGGTGACGGCGTGCCTGCCCTCCTCGGCGTCGGCGCGAACCCGCTCGCCGCTTCGGCTCGGCCCCTTCGTCAGCGCCAGGACGATGCGGCCCCTCTCCGGGTTCGGCCGGCCGACGACCGCGGCCCAATAGACCTTGCGCGTGGTCTTGTCGCGGAAGGCGCAGCTCAAGAAGCCGGCGGAAGCGGCGGTGCGGGCGATGACGAGGACGCCGCTCGTGTCCTTGTCGAGCCGGTGCACGAGGCGCGGCCGCTCGTCGTGGCCGAAGCGCAGCGCGTCGAGCATGCCGTCGATGTGCCGCTCCGCCTTCGAGCCGCCCTGCACCGCCAGACCCGCCGGCTTGTTCAGCACAATGACGGCATCGTCCCGATGGAGGATCGCGTTGCGCAGCAGGGCCGCGTCTTCGGCCCGCGGCTGGCGGGGCGTCGGCGGCGGGGCCGCGGCAGGCAGCGGCGGTATCCGGATCGTCTGGCCCGGGGCAACCCGGTCGCCGGCCTGGGCGCGGCGGCCATCCACCCTGATCTGCCCGGTGCGCAGCAGCTTTTCGAGACGGCCGTGCGGCAGCGCCGGGTAGTGCCGCCGGAACCATCGGTCGAGCCGCACCTCGCCATCCTCCGGTCGGACCTGCACGGTATCGACGCCCGTCATTCGTCAGCCGTCTCGCCCGCCGCTCGCTGCCGCAGCTTGTCCCAATAGTCGAGGCGTTTCCTGATCTCGCGCTCGAAGCCGCGCTCGCCGGGGCGGTAGAAATTGCGGCGCGGGACGCCGTCAGGAAAGTAGTCCTGCCCGGAGAAGCCTTCCTCGGTGGCATGGTCGTAGACGTAGCCCTTGCCGTAGCCGAGCTGGCGCATGAGCCGGGTGGGCGCGTTCAGGATGTGCATCGGCGGCATCAGCGATCCCGTCTCCCGCGCCAGCTTCTGCGCCTCGCCGAAGGCGGCGTAGGCGGCGTTCGATTTCGGCGCGGTCGCGAGATAGATGACGAGCTGCGCGATCGCCAAGTCGCCCTCGGGCGAGCCGAGCCGCTCGTAAATGTCCCACGCCGTCAGCGCCTGCACCGCCGCCTGCGGGTCGGCGAGGCCGATGTCCTCGACCGCGGCGCGGGTCAGCCGGCGCAGGATGTAGATTGGGTCCTCGCCGCCGGCGAGCATGCGGGCGAGCCAGTAGAGGGCGGCGTCGGTGTCGGAGCCGCGCAGCGATTTGTGCAGCGCGCTGATCAGGTTGTAGTGGCCTTCCTGCTGCTTGTCGTAGAGCGGCGCGCGCCGCTGCACCAGCTCCGCCAGTTGCTGCGGACCGAGCGGTGCGGCCGGCGGCAGCCGGTCGATCTCCTCGACGAGGTTCAGCAGAAACCGCCCGTCCCCGTCGGCCATCGCCCGCAACGCGGCGCGGCCGTCGCCGGTCAGCGGCAGTGCGTGGCCGAGATGCGCCGCGGCGCGCCGCAGCAACGTTTCGAGATCGTCGTCGCCGAGGCGACGCAGCACGAAGACCTGGGCGCGCGACAGCAGCGCCCCGATCAGCTCGAAGGAAGGGTTCTCCGTCGTCGCCCCGACCAGCACGACGGTGCCGTCCTCGACATAGGGCAGGAAGGCGTCCTGCTGGGCGCGGTTGAAGCGGTGGATCTCGTCCACGAACAGCAGGGTCCCCTGCCCCATCTCGCGCCGCTTCTTCGCGGCCTCGAACACCTTGCGCAGATCGGCGACGCCGGAGAACACGGCCGACAGCGGCTCGAAGGCGAAGTCGGTACCCTGCGCCAGCAGCCGCGCCAGGGTCGTCTTGCCGCACCCGGGCGGGCCCCACAGGATCATCGAGGAGAGCCGCCGGCTCGCCATCATGCGGCCGATCGGCGCCTCGGGCGCGAGCAGGTGGTCCTGCCCGACGATGTCCTCGAGCCGCTGCGGCCGCAGGCGGTCGGCGAGCGGGTGCGGCGCCTGGCTGGCGAAGAGGGTGCTCATTGCCCGGTTGATATGGGCGGATATGCTGCGCGCCGCAAACGCAACTGCCGCAGCCGCGAAGGGAAGGCATGGGCAGCGCTTTCACCGGCACGACATTCCGTTGGATGACTGCCGCCGCGGCCGCGCTCGCCGCGGCGCTGCTGCCGGCGCCCCCGGCCGCCGCCGCGAGCCTGGCGCTGGTCATGGCCGTCGATGTCTCGGAGAGCGTCTCGGCCGAGCGCTACCTCCTGCAGCACGACGGCATCGCGCGCGCCTTCGAGACGCCGCAGCTGGTCGATCGCATCGCCGTCGAACCGGGCGGCATCGAATGCCTCGTGCTGGAATGGTCGGACCCGGAGAAGATCGCGGTCACGGTGGACTGGATGAAGATCGCCGATCGCGAAGGCGCCGCCGCTTTCGCCGCCGCGGTGCGCAACACCCACCGGACCTCGTTCGGCCTGACCGCGATCGGGCCGGCGATGGCCGCGGCCGCCGCGACCTTCGACCGCCTGCCGGAGCCGGCGCAGCACCGCGTCATCGACGTCTCGGGCGACGGCATGGCCAATTTCGGGGAGCCGCCGGCGGCGGTGCGCGACCGCTTGGTCGCCGCCGGCATCACGATCAACGGCCTCGCCATCCTCAGCGAGGAGCCCTGGCTCGCCGACTACTACCGCCACAACGTGATCGGCGGCCCCTCCTCCTTCGTCCTCGTTGCCGAGGGCTACGACAGCTTTGCCGAGGCGATGCTGCGCAAGCTCGTGGAGGAAGTCGCCACAGCGCCGGCGCCGACCAACCGCAAGCGGCGCGTCGTTCAGATGCAATAGGTGCGCAGCGGCGGAAAGCCATTGAAGCCGACCGAGGCATAGCTCGCGGTATAGGCGCCGGTGGACAGGATCTCGACCTTGTCGCCGATCTCCAGCCCGAGCGGGAGGCTGTATTCCGCCTGCTCATAGAGAATGTCGGCGCTGTCGCAGGTCGGCCCGGCGATGACGACGGGGCCGGCCGGTCCGCCGCGGCCGGGGGTCTCGATGCGGTACTTGATGCTCTCGCCCATCGTCTCGGCGAGGCCGCCGAACTTGCCGACATCGAGATAGACCCAGCGCTTGCCGCTGCCGTCGCCCTTGTCGGCGATCAGTACGACCTCGCTCTGGATGATGCCGGCGTCGCCGACGAGGGAGCGGCCCGGCTCGACGATGACCTCGGGCAGGTCGTTGCCGAACCAGCGCGTGATCGCGCCGGTGACGGCGCGCGCGTACTCGGCGAGCGGCGAAACCGCGCCGCGGTAATGGGCCGGGAAGCCGCCGCCGATATTGACCATGCGCAGGTTGATGTCGGCCTCGGCGAGGAGGCTGAACATGCGCGCGGCCGAGCCGATCGCCCCGTCCCATTGCGACAGGTCGGTCTGCTGCGAGCCGACGTGAAACGACACCCCGTACGGGTCGAGGCCGAGCGCACGCGCCTTGCGCAATAGCGCCACCGCCATGTCCGGCGAACAGCCGAACTTGCGCGACAGCGGCCATTCGGCGCCCTCGCAGGCGACGAGGATGCGGCAGAAGACGCGCGAACCCGGCGCGGCGCGCGCCAGCTTCTCGAGCTCGCCCTCGCTGTCGAAGGCGAAGAGCCGCACCCCCGCCTCATAAGCGAAGGCCACGTCGCGCTCTTTCTTGATGGTATTGCCGAAAGACAGGCGATCGGCGGTTGCCCCGCAATCGAGGCACAGCTCGATTTCGGAGCGGCTCGCGACATCGAAGTTCGAGCCTCTGCGCTCCAGCATGGCGACGATATCGCGCGCCGGATTGGCCTTGACGGCATAGTAGACGCGCGCCGTCGGCAGGTGCCGGCACAACAGGTCGTAGGCTTCGGCGATCGTATCGAGATCGACGACGAGGCAGGGGGTCTCGGGCGCGGCGTCGGCAAGGAAACGTGCAATCTTCTCGTTCATGGCCGGGCAAGAACCTTCCGATGAGCGGCTGAGCCGATTCGGTTTTTCGGCGGCGGCAAGAACCGGTCTGGGACCGGCCTCGGCGTCCCGAGAAGCCGAAGATGAGCGTGCGGCGCGGCCCGCGCGGACGCGCCAGTAAACGGTCGGCTTAGCTCAAACTGCTCGGATCGGTGATCCGGCTGCCCCGGCCGCGGGACCTCGTCCCGGGAAGATTGCCGTCAGGGCAGGGCGCGATGGCCCTCGTCGGGATTGCAACCATATCGACCTCCCTCTCGGGACCGGCGGTAAGGCCGGACTGCCAAAAAGGACGCGTTACGTCGTTGCATAACCAC
>Ga0070739_10001145_pt1 | contig 42313 bp, 36 predicted proteins | sample Coa_R1_7_FD_66445 | JGI IMG/M metagenome (GOLD analysis project Ga0070739, IMG submission 66445) | Surface soil microbial communities from Centralia Pennsylvania, which are recovering from an underground coalmine fire - Coalmine... | ecosystem: Environmental > Terrestrial > Soil > Unclassified ...
TGCACGGCATCCCCGTCGGCCTGAAGGACAACTTCTACACCGCGGGCGTGCGGACGACGGCAGGGGCGAAAGTGCTGGCCGACTTCGTGCCCGCCGAGGATGCCACGGTCGTCGCCCGCCTACGCGAGGCGGGCGCGGTGATCACCGGCAAGCTGAACCTACACGAGCTGGCGATCGGCAGCACGACCACCAATCCCCACTACGGCGCGACGCACAATCCCTGGCGCCTCGACCACATCCCCGGCGGCTCCAGCGGCGGCTCCGGCGCGGCGCTGGCTGCGGGGATGTGCTTCGCCGCCACGGGCACCGACACGCGTGGCTCGATCCGCAATCCGGCCGCACACTGCGGCGTGGTGGGCTTCAAGCCGACTTACGGGCGGGTCAGCATCGCCGGCGTGGTGCCGCTGTCTTGGAGCATGGACCACGCCGGCCCGCTCGCCCGCACGGTGGAAGACGTGGCCCTGGTGATGAACGTCATCGCCGGCTTCGACCCGCGCGACGCGACGACGGTAGACGTGCCCGTGCCGGACTTCACCAGCGCGCTCGGCCAGCCGATCCGCGGCCTGCGGCTCGGCGTCGTGCGCAACTGGTTCTTCGACGCGCTCGACCCCGAGGTCCGCGCCGCGCTCGAGGCGGCGGTCGGCGTCTTCCGCGCGCTGGGCGCGACGGTCGAGGACGTGGAGCTGCCGAGCCTCGCCCCGACCCACGAGGTCTTCGAGGTGATCACCCGACCGGAGGCGGCGTCCTGGCAGCACGAGCTGCTGACGACGCGGCCGGACGACTACGGCGCCGACGTGCGGATGAACCTCGAGCTGGGCGAGCTGATCCTGGCCGTGGACTACGTGCGCGCCCTGCAGTTGCGGCGGACGATAGCCGAGGAGCAGTACGCGCTGCTGCGCCGCTGCGACGCCCTGCTGGCGCCGACGCGCGCCGCGCCAGCGTCGCCAATCGGCGCCGCCTCGACCCTGATCGAGGGCCGCGAGATTCCTATCGGCCGCCAGGGGCTGACCGCCCCGTTCAACCTCAGCGGCGTGCCGGCGATCAGCGTGCCCTGCGGCTTCTCGGCGGCCGGCCTGCCGATCGGCATGCAGATCGCCGGGCGGGCCTGGGACGAGGTGACCGTGCTCCGCATCGCCCACGCCTACGAGCAGGCGACGGACTGGCACGCCCGCCGCCCGCCGCTATAACCCCTCACCCCCCATCCTCCTCTCCCCGGCGCGGGGAATGGGGGGGGTACGAGCGTGGCGGAGCCCCGCGTCTTGTCCCCTCCCCGCACCGGGGAGGGGTTGGGGGAGGGGTTAATGCGCCTCCCCCCGCGTTGAGGCAGGGGCCGAGAGTGAGGGGCAAAGGAGCTACCAATGCATACCAGCGCGCACAGCGCGGAAGGTATTGGCGCCCGCGCGGAGCGCGAGCTGCGGCGGCTCGTGGCGCGCTACGGCGCCGGCGAGGCCGAGATCGCGCGCGCCTACTTCGAGCGCTGCCGTACCGCGGCCCACGACCGCGTCTGGCTCACCAGCCAAGTGGGCCGCGAACTGTCGCGCGTCTACCAGCTCTCGGCACTGGCGACGCAGGAGCTGGCGACGCTCGGGCAGGGCGCCGACCGCCGCCAGTACGCCGAGACGGTCCAGAAGCTCGCCGAGGAGCTGAACCACTTCAACCTGCTGGGCGACATCCTCGAGGAGATCAGCGGCGCGCCGCTCGACTACGGCGAGCTGCGGCGCTACGACTTCTTCGAGCCAGACCCGTCCGCGCCGTTCAACCGCGAGAACGCCCGCCTGGCCGAGGTCAACCGGCAGATCGACGCCGAGATGGCCGCGCGCCGGCCCCCCTGGGCGCCTCTCGTGCAGGACCAGGGCCTCCTCGAGGGCGGCGGGAACGGCGTGTTCTACGTCGGCAGCCAGCTCCGTGGCAGCCCGTTGGATGAGCGGCTAGCGGCGGCGATGCGGCGCATCCTCGACGACGAGATGGACCATGGCCCGCGCAGCCTAGCGGCCGTGCCGCGCTACGTGCGCGACGACGACGACCTCGCGGGCGTGATCGCCTACACCCGCCTGCGCGGCGACCAGCGCCTGCGCTGGCGCAACGAGCAGTTCGGCTACCCGCTTAGCCCCGCGCGCCTGGCGGCGATCATGGCCGGCGAGATCGAGCCGCTGCCGCTCTACGCGGGCGCCGACTGACGCGGCGCTCGCCCGCGCCGCTCAGCCGCAGTACTGGTGGCCGAACGCCGTCCCGAACGCCCAGGTGACGGTGATGAACAGGACTACCAGGAGAAACGTCCTGTAGTCCGGCGAGTTGTACCAGCCGTGCTCGTGCGCGAGCGTCCAGCGCGTCTCTCCCGCCGTCCAGCCGCCCGGCGAGTCGTGGCGCAGGCGGGTCGCCACCTCGCGCACCGTCTGGCCGGGAAGATGGGCCTGCGCGGCCTCGGGCGGCTCCGCTTGCTCGCCGCTGGGCCGCTCGGGAGGCCCCGGTAAGCCGAGCCAGGCGCGGATCGCCCGCAGCAGCCGACCGATGAGCCAGCCGGCCAGCAGCAGCGCGGCGCCGGCCAGGGCCATGCCGAGGCCGGCCATAACGGGCAGGCAACCGGGCAGCGCCGTGGCCAGCAGCGCGGTCTCGCCGATCGCCGGGTTGCCGCCCATCCGCCGAGTCCTCCCCGCCGTTAGAGTACCACCTGGCGCCCGCCCTGGCGAGAGCCTGGTGCGGCGGCGCGAGTCGCCGAGGTGGCGAGCCGGACTCCAGCGCCCGTATATTAGCGAGCCGGCACCGACGGCCGGGGCGCCCGGGGGCCGGAGCGCCACCCGGGTGGGGAGGGGGGATCCATGGCTCGACGGCGCTGGCTGATCGCGGTGAGCGCGCTGGCCGCGCTGCTGGGGACGGCGGTCTGGTCCGCGGGGCCGGACGCGGCGTTGGCCCTGGTCAGCGCCCGCGGCGCGGCGGCGCCCGTGGCGCAGGTACCGGTCCTGCCTGAGCGCACGCGCATCTCCTACGGCGGGCCGGCCGGCGTGGCCTTCGCGGTCTACGTTGGCCTGGAGCGGGGCTACTTCGACGAGGCGAACATCGACGTCGACGTGGAGAACGTCGACGTCGCCTCCATCACGCCGAACGTCGCCACCGGCCAGCTCGACGTGGGCCACGGCCCGTCGTCGCCTGGCCTGTTCAACGCGCTCTCGCGGGGGCTGCCGATCCGCGCCATCCTCGACGGCAGCCACCTCGTCCCGAACGGCCGCAGCCACGCCATCGTGGCCCGCCAGGACCTCTACGACAGCGGCCAACTACGCGGCGTGGAAGGGCTACGCGGCCGGCGCGTCGCCCTGAACAGCATCTCCGGCGCCAACACGATCGAGCTCGACCTGGCGCTCCGCCACGTCGGGCTCACGCTCGACGACGTCGACGTCGTCCAGATCGGCTTCGTCGACCAGGCGGTCGCCCTGGCCAACGGCTCGATCGACGCGGCGGGTACCCTCGAGCCGTTCATCGGCCGCCTGGTCGAGCGCGGCGTAGCCCAGCCGATCCGCTACGTGAACCAGGACTACCCGGACCACCAGGTGTCGTTCCCGATGATCGGCCCACGGCTGATCGAGCGGCCGGATGTGACGCGCGCCTTCGCCGTCGCCTACCTGCGCGCGGCGCGCGACTACGAGCGCGCCCGGCAGTACGGCGAGAACGTAGAGCAGGTCGCCGCCGCCCTGGCCAAGTACACCGGCCAGGACGCGGCGCAGGTGGCCGCGGCCTTCCGCGACGGCGGCATGACCGGCATCGACCCCGACGGCCACGTCAACGTCGAGAGCCTCCAGTTCGACATTCAATGGTACCGCGACCACGGGCTGGCCGAGCGCGACCTGAGCGCCGCGAGCTTCGTCGACCCGCAGTACGCCGACTACGCCGTAAGCGTCCTCGGCCCCTTCCGCTAGGCCGGGCCGCGATAGAAGCTCGACTGCTTGCCGTGCAAGACCCGGCAGACGCGGTGCGAGCCGCAGGCTCATACCAGGTATGGATACCTGCTCAAATGGTCGCCCCGCCAGAGCAGCGAGTGTTACAGTGCGGGCGTGGCGCCGGAACGTAGCCTACGCGCCCGGAGGCCGGGGTGGGACGCCTCCCTCGCTCGCTCGCTAGCCTCTGTCTCGCCGCGCTGATCGTGGCCTGCGCCGGCCCCGCATCGCCGGCCCGCGGCGGCTCAGCGCCGGCGCCTGCCGCCAGCCAGCCGAGTGCGGCGCCTTCGGCCGCGCCGCCAGCGACGGCCCCGCTGCCCGCCGGCGCTGCCAGCTACCAGCCCGCGGCGCCGCTCAGTCCCCCGGTCAGGGTGCGGCTGGCGGACATCCAGTCCACGAGTGACGGCGGCTTCTACCTCGCGCTGGACAAGGGCTACTTCGCCGCCGAAGGGCTCGACGTTGAGCTGATCCGCTTCGACACGGCGGCTACTCAGGTCAGCGCGCTCGGCACCAACCAGCTCGAGGTGGGCGTGGGCTCGCTCAGCGCCGGGCTGATGAACGCCGCCGCGCGCGGCATCCCGCTGAAGATCGTCGCCGACCGCGCCACGCTGAAGAACGGCGCGCTGAGCTTCATGGTTCGCAAGGAGCTGGTCGACAGCGGCCAGGTCGCCGACTGGTCGGACCTGGGTGGCCGCCCGGTGGCGAACAACGGCGCCGGCACCGGCGCGCAGCTCGCCCTGAAGCGCGGCCTCGAGCTGGGCGGCCTGACCCTGGACGACGTCGACCAGCAGATCATCTCCTTCTCGGACATGATTCCCGCGCTGGGCAACGGCTCGATCGACATGGGCGTGATGATCGAGCCGCTGATCACCGCCGCCATCTCGCGCGGCGTGGCCGTGCGCTGGAAGCGGGCTATCGACGCCTTCCCCGGCCTCGAGATCGCGGTCGTCATGTACTCCGACGAGTTCGCCCGGAACAGCGAGGCGGCGAACCGCTTCATGATCGCCTACCTGCGGGGCGTGCGCGAGTACCACGATGGTCTGTTCAAGGGGTTGCCGAATCGGCCGGAGGTCGTGCAGGCGCTGGTGGCGCACACGGCGGTGAAAGACCCCACGCTGTACGACCGCATGGAGCCGTCCTACGTGAACCCGAACGGCTGGGTACAGGTCGACAACCTCAAGGAGCAGCAGCGTGAGTTCGGCGAGCTCGGGCTGCTCGACGGTCCCCCGGCCGACCTCGACCGCGTCGTCGACCTCAGCTACGTCGAGAACGCCCTCCGCGTCCTCGGCCAGTACGAGGAGTAAGTCAGGCGGTGACGTTTCACTCTAGCGGGCTGTCGGTCTCACTCGACCGCATGGGCTGGTCCACGAGCCCGATAGCCGCGGCCGTCATGAGTGCGTGTGGAGCAGCAAGTCGACATAGGTCGCCTGCTCCGCGTTACAGATCATCGTAGGCTACGCTGCGGTGTCGTACACGCACGACCTCGACTACCCGCACCCGCACGGTTCCCGTAGCCGGCCGTGCAGCGGGCCGCTCCTCTGTGCGGTCGTGGAACCGCACCCGCCAGTCTCCGACCCGCAAGCGGAGCGCGCCGCCTGCGGCAGCCAGTCGGCGAATATTGCCTCCACCGGTCTCCGCATAGCGGCGGACCGCCGCCACCACCCGCCGCGCGACCTGTGGATCCAGCCGGTCCAGATCGCGCACGGCAGCGGCCGCGTAGACGATCTCGGTCTCCAACTAGTGCATGCCGTACCGGTGTTCGAGTTCGGCCTGAGTAACCACGCGCCCGGCGGCCAGGTCGGCTAGTCCCTCGGCCGCCGCCTCTAGCTCCTCCTTAGTTTCCGGCTCATCGTCTAACGGTGCCGTCTTCGGCGTGTAGATGGGTTCGCCAGGTTCAAGACCCGCGAGCGCCTCGAGAAGCCGCGCTGCGGTGGCCCGCTCCCCTTCTGGCAGCGCCTCGATTAGCTCGTGCAACCGCTCTTTGGTAACCATTCGCCACCATCCCTGTACCCGCGGAGTGCTCTAATCCTACCTGTAATCTACCGGATCACCTCGGTGACCTGGAGCAGGATCTCGTTCGGGAAGGTAAGGCCGAGCGCCTGGGCCGTCTTCAGATTCACGATCAGATCGAACGTCATGGGCTGCTCGACGGGGAGGTCAGCGGGGTCAGCGCCCTTGAGGATGCGGTCGATGTAGTGCGCGACGCGCTGATGAGTCTCGATTGTGTTCTGCGAGTAGGACATCAAGCCACCTGACCGCACCCACACGCTGAACGGATATATCGCGGGCAGATGACTGTCCAGGGCGAACTGCAGGACCTGGTTCATGTTGGCGCTGGTGCTGTCGCCCGGCAGCACGATCAGAGAATCGACGGCTTCCGCGCTCGCCATGCGGAAGGTAGCGGCCATATCCGCCGGTGCGCGGGCCTCAAACACATGGATGGCGACGCCCAGGCGCGGCGCCACGCGCTCTAGCTCCTGCAACATGGCCGGATGGACCGGGCTGAGATCGTAGAAGACTGCCAGGCGAGCAATCCACGGCGCCGCTTCCTTGAGCAGCTCCAGCCGCTTCCCTACCAGCTCGGTGGAGAACGCGGCCAGTCCCGTGACATTTCCGCCGGGCCGGGCGAGCGTCTGGACCAATCCCGACGCGACGGGGTTCTCGCCGAAGATCATGACGATCGGGATCGTGCTCGTGGCAGCCCTGGCGGCCAGGATGGCCGGCGGGGTGCTGGCCACGATCAGGTCGACGGGCAGGTGGACCAGTTCGGCTGCCAGAGCGGGAAGCTGCTCCCGACGGTAATCGGCGAATCGCCATTCGATGAGGAGATTCTCTCCTTCCGAGTAGCCGGCCGTTTTCAGGGCATCTCGAAACGACTGCAGCCTCGGCACCGCGTTAGGACTGTCGGCCTGTTCAGCGTCGAGGAACCCTATCCGGGGCAGTTTGGTTGGCGGCGGCGACCAAGGCGCTCGAAACGCTGGCGTTCCACACCCGGCCACCAAGCCGAGCCCGGCGACGCCCGCGTCCACCACGAACCGCCGACGTGTGATCCGAGCGGTCATGCCAGCCCCTATCCGGTCTGCTGCCCCGCACCTGCGGCCACTCTAGCGACTGGCGTGCCGCGATGCCGTCAACGCCTTTACAGGTCAGGCGGCCCTACAGCGGAACCCTGGCCTCAGCCCTGGGCGACATCATCCGCGCTCGGCCGGCCGATGTCAAGCCGAGCGTCGTCCGGTGGGCCGCGGCCGGCGGCCGATTGCTAGGCGGCGCCGAGCAGGCGTATGCTAGGGCGTGCCGTGGGACGAGAGCCATCAGCGCTCCGCCATTGGCGTTGGGCTGAGGGCTGATAGCGTACAGCTCAGAAGGCGAGGCGGCGATGCTGGACTTCAACCTGAGTAGACCGCAGGAGTTCATGCAGCGGATGCTGCGGGACTTCATGGAGAAGGAGTGTCCACCCACCGTCGTGCGCGAGGCGGAGACCACCGAGCGCGGCTACGATCCCGCCCTCTATCGCCGGCTCGGCGAGCTGGGCGTCCTGGGGTTCGGCCTGCCCAAGGCCGAGGGCGGCGCGGATGGCGGCTGGGTCGACCTGGCCGTGCTGTACGAGGAGAGCGGCCGCGCCCTGTTCCCCAGTCCCCACCTCAGCAGCGTGGTCCTCGGCGGCGGCCTGCTGGCGCGGCGGGGCAGCGCGGCCCAGCGCCAGGCCTGGCTGCGCGACCTGTGCAGCGGCGCCCGCGTGCTGGCCGTAGGCCGGCCGCTCGGCAGCGGTGAGCCGGGCGCCAGCGGCCTCACCGCGCGTACCGACAACGGTGGCTACCGCCTGAGCGGCGAGGTGGCGCACGTCGCCCAGGGGATCGGCGCGGATGGCTACCTACTCGTCGCCCAGATCGCCGATGCCCCCGGCCGCGTGGGGCTGTTCCTCGCCGAGCCGACCACGGCGGGTCTCCGCGTCTCGGCGCAGAAGATGATGCACGGCGAGCCGTTGGCGCGCCTGCGGCTCGAGGAGGTCCGCCTGCCGGCCGAGGCCGCCGTCGGCGAGCCGGCGCCGGCCGCCGAGGTGTTCGGCCCGCTGCTCGACGGCGCGAAGGTGCTCGTGGCCGCGGCGTCGCTCGGTGGCGCGGAGTGGTGCATCGACAGCGCCGTGGCGTACGCCAAGGAGCGCTACGCCTTCAACCGCCCGATCGGCGCCTTCCAGGCGATCCAGCACCGCCTGGCCAACCTGGCGATCCTGGTCGAGGAGACGCGCCTGCTGACCTACACTGCCGCCTGGCAGCTCGAGCAGGGCCAGGACGCGCGGCGCGCGGCAGCGATGGCGAAGCTGAAGGCCGCCGCGGCGTTCCGCGAGGCCTCGGTCGGCTGCATCCTCGTCCACGGCGGCTACGGGTTCATGCTCGAGTCGAACCAGCAGCTCTACTACCGGCGGGCGAAGGCGCTGGAGCTGTCCTACGGCAGCCCGGACGCCCAGCGCGCCTTGATCGCCGCCGAGCACCAGTCGTTCATCCCCGCATAGGAATTATCCCCCTCACCCCCCTACCCCCTCGCCCACGGGGGGCGAGGGGAAGAGGGACGAGGAACGGGCGAGGAACGTCCCCCACGGGCCTACTCCCCTCCCCCCTGCTGGGGGAGGGGCCGGGGGTGAGGGGGCGCCGGGAGGCCAGAGCATGGACTTCACCTTCACTCCCGAACAGGAGCAGTTCCGCCAGGAGATCCGCGCCTTCTGCCAGCAGGAGGTCCCGAAGGACATTCGGACGCGGCTGGAGACGCAGCGCGAAGAGCACGACCCGGCCCTGTACAAGAAGATCGCCGACCGCGGCTGGATCGGCATGCAGTGGCCCGTCGAGTACGGCGGCCAGGGCCGCAGCCGCGTCGACATGGCCATCTTCTATGAGGAGATGGGCTATGCCCGCGCGCCGACCGGGCGCTACACGGGGTCGGTGGTGTTCGTCGGCGAGTCGATCATCACCTACGGCACCGACGCGCAGAAAGAGTACTTCCTGCCGCGGATCGCCCGCGGCGAGATCACCTGCTGCTGGGGGCTCACCGAGCCGGGCGGCGGCTCCGACGCCGCCTCGCTGCAGATGCGCGCCGTGGACGAGGGCGACCACTTCGTGGTCACGGGCCAGAAGGTGTTCACCAGCGGCGCGCACCTGGCCGACGTCGGCATGTTCGCCGTGCGCACGGATCCGAACGCGCCGAAGTACCACGGGATCAGCCTGCTCCTGATCGACATGCACAGCCCCGGCGTCATGCTCCAGCCGCTATACACCCTGGGCGGCTGGCGCGTGAACGCCACCTTCCTCGACCACGTGAAGGTGCCCAAGGACCGCCTGATGGGCCAGCTCAACGAGGGCTGGCGACACGTCATCACTACGCTGGGCTTCGAGCGCTCCGGCCTGGCGCCGGTGGGCGGGCTGCTGCGGACGATGGACGACCTGGCGGCCTACATGGCGCGCCGCGAGGCGGAGGGGGAGCCGGTGGCGCCGGCGCTAAAGGACCGCTTCGCCGAGATCTCGACGGACATCCGCGCCGCGCGCTGGATGTCCTACCGCGTGGCCTGGATGCAGGACAAGGCGCTGCCCGACCTGGCCCGCTCGTCGATGGCCAAGGTGCTCACGGCCGAGCTCCAGGGCCGCGTGGCGAACCTGGCGGTGGACGTGCTGGGGCTGGCCGGCCTGGAGCAAGGCCCCGAGGCGCCGATGGACGGGCTGGCCGAGCAGCTCTACCGCGCCGCCCTGTTCCACCACCTCGGCGGCGGCACGATGGAGATCCAGCTCAACGCCATCGCCCTGCAGGGGCTCGGCCTGCCGCGCGGCGCCTGATCGATAGCCGCCGTGAGGGGCTGGCAACGGCCCGCGCGGCGCGCCGCACACTACTGGCCGCCCGAGCCCGGCGGGGCGCCGACCTGAGGCTCCAGGCGCCCGCGCTCGGCCGACCGCGACCCGCGCCAGAGGCGGGGCAGCCGCCAGCCGAGCTTGCGACGAGCAGCGGCCGGCGCCTCAGCCGGCGCCGGCTCGCCGGCGATCAGCGCCGCCAGACGCGCGAGATCGCGCATGATGCCATCTGCCCGCGCGGGATCGCCATCGACCAGGGTGACGCCGCGGTTGGCGGCGCGGAGCACCTTCCAGCCGGCGCTGACCAGGCGCGCGTCCACCGGCCGGCCGAGCAGCTCTTCGAGCTGCTGGTCGTTCAGGCCGCTGTTGGCGCGGTTCAGCACCAGCAGCAGGCGTTCCTCAAGGCCCAGGCGTGGCGCGAGGTGCAGCAGGCGGCTGGCGTGGCGAGCGGCGCTCACCTCGGGCACCAGCACGCCGAGGACCCGGTCGGCAACGCCCAGCACGTGCAGCGTCAGGTCGTCGAGCGCGGGCGCCGTGTCCACGATCACGTAGTCCGCGAGCTCCTTGCACAACGCGACCAGGCGCGCGGGCAGCAGCGGCGGAATGCTCTCAACCAGGGTCGGATCGGCCGGTGCGGGCAGCAGCCGCACGCCGGACGAGTGCTCCAGCAACGCGGCCTGCACCGCCTCCGGCTCGAGCACCGCGTCGGGCGGCGGGACGAGCGTCGCCAGGCCGCGGCCGAGCGGCAGGTCGAGCAACACGCCGAGGTCGCCGCGCCAGAGGTCGGCGTCGACCAGGATGACCCGCTTGCCGTGCCAGCGCGCCAGGGCGACCGCTAGGTTGGCAGCGATTGTACTGCGGCCGACGCCGCCCTTGAGCGAGAGCACGGCAATCGCCTCGCCCCGCGGCTCCCCCGGCAGAGGGGGCGCGGCCGGGACCGGAACGCCTGACGGCGACGCCTCGACGGCCGGGAGCGGGGGAGCGGAAGCGGCCGGGACCGAGGCGGGTACGAGCGAGGCCTCGCCAGCCGGCAGTGGGGGAGTAGGTTCCGTCGGCGCCAGGGGCGCCACCTCGATTCCCAGCCGCCGCAGCAGCGCCACGACCTTGGCCACGAGCTCGTCGGTCGTCAGCGGCAGGTGGGCGATCCCATCGCACGGCGCGAGCTCCCGCGGCGAGACGGTGTAGCGCTCGTCGAAGACGACCACGGTGGGCGTGGCCGGCGCCTGGTGCAGGCGTCGGTGGATGGCCACGAAGGCGTCGCCGTCGGGCAGGCTGGCGTCGAGCACCGCCACGCAGGCGCCGGACCAGCCTCGCAGGGCCCAGCCGATCTCGTGCAGCCGGTCGGTGCAGACGACCTCGAGATTGAGCGCCGCGAGGGCTGATGGCAGGCTCGCCAGCGCGGGGTGATCGCCGATCACCAGGACGCACGCGACCCGCTCTTGCATCGTCGTTCCGACCGAAGCGCTGTTGCCGCTAGTACTTCGCGAGAGAGGGATTGCTGTGTGTCGGCAACGCCAGCACACAGCCAATCCGCTTCTACAGGCCATTAGTGTAGCGATGGACGCGGCGGGTACCCAACTAGCCCGCGGCGCGCGTCGCCTGGCCGCCGGTCCAGGGCTTCTTAGGCGCTCTTAGCTCTGGCTGGTTGGCCGCTGGGCCAGCGTCACCTGGATGGTGCGCTCCTGGTTGTCGCGCTCGACCGTCAACTGCACCGTGTCGCCCGGCTTGTGCTTCTGGATCGTCTTCGGCAGGGTCGCCTCATCCTTGATGTCCTGGCCGTCGATCTTGGTGATCACGTCGCCGCGCTGCAGCCCCGCCTTCGCGGCCGGCGAGCCGCTCACTACCTGCTGGACGAGCACGCCTTCCTGCTTGTTCGCGTTGCGCTGCAGGATTGCCGTCGCCCCGGCCCACTGGAAGAGGATGCCGATATAGGGATGGACGGCGTGGCCGGTGGACACGAGCTGGTCGGCGATCGGCTTGGCGGTGTTGATCGCGATGGCGAAGCCGATGCCCTGGGCGGGCACGCCCGGCTCGGCCATGCTCGCCACCAGCGTGTTGATGCCGATGACCTGGCCCTGCAGGTTCACCAGGGGGCCGCCTGAGTTGCCGGGATTGATCGCGGCGTCGGTCTGGATGGCGTCGTAGAGCACGGCGCCGGGCTCCCCCTGCCCCTGCATCGGCCCTTGCTGGTCCGTGGGCTCCTGCACCGTGCGGCCCAGCGCGCTGACCACCCCGGCCGTGACCGTGGCGCCGCCAGGCAGCCCGAGCGCGTTGCCGATCGCCACGACTCCATCGCCCACGCTCAGGCGATCGGAGTCGCCCAGCTCCGCGACGGGCAGATTGCTGCCCTGGATCTGGATCACGGCGAGATCGGTGTCGGGATCGGCGCCGACGAGCTTCGCGTCAAAAGTCCGCCCGTCGGAGAGGGCGACGCCGATCGTGTTTGCGTTGGCCACGACGTGGTTGTTGGTGAGGATGTACCCCTTCGGATCGAAGATGACGCCCGAGCCGATGCCGGTTTGCACGTCGCGCAGCCCCAGCGGCGAGACGCGCCCGGCGCCCTGCTCGGTCACGACCTGCACCACGGCGGGGCTGACCCGCTTGGCGACGTCGCTGACGCTCAGGACCGTGCCCGACGATCCGACGGCGCGCCCGTTCGCCTGGCTAGTCTGGGTCGGCCGGGCGCTCGGCTGCTGAGCGGTGGTGCCCGGCCCGGGCGTTGCTCCGGCCGTGGGGCTGTTGGCCTGAGGAGTGGCCTGCGCGCTGCTGGCGGACGGTTGGGACAGGTCGTGCCGTGCCTGATCGACGAGGTCGCAGCCGGTGGTGCTCAGCAACAGGAGCACCACCAGCGCGCCAATCCAGCGCGAAACTCGGTTCATGGTGTCGGTCCTCCACGTTCAAGCGTTACAGGCGATCCGTTTGTCCCCTTCCAAGGCAAATCTCGTACCGGGCACCCGGCACGGCCCCGACGACAGGACTGCCGCCAACCGGACGGCTCGCGCACTACTGGACGAAACGTCAGAATGGCGTTCAGGATTCTACGGGCGGCGAAGGCGCCCGCCGGTCGCCGCGGCCGGATGTCGAGGCGAGAAGCTCCGGAGCCAGGGATGGGCGAGTGGACGGGTTACGGCTCTCCGCCGCGCCTCCGACGCCTTATACTCTGTCCAGCGCCAGGCGCTGGACGGACCGTGCCGGGGTGGGGGTCGGGCCGGCGGGTGGCGAGCGGGACGCCCGAGCCGCTCGCCGGCCACCGCCGTCCCGCGCCGAGCAGTAGGAGCGCAGGGAGGACGGTTCGATGCAGAGCACGGCCCCGGACGCCGCGAGCAGCCCTCGGAGCCAGACGCCGAGCTACTGGAGCGACGTCTACGTCCACGACCTGTGGATGCAGGCGCAGGGCATCCCCATTCACCGCGGCTACTACATCGAGGACCTACGCACCGTGGAACTGGGCTGGTGGGAAGCGCGACAGTGCCAGGCGGCCTTCATCCAGCTCCACGGCCAGCAGGGGGTGAGCGAGGCGCGGGTGACGCAGATCCCGCCCGGCGAGACGCTACCCCCTGTCCACCTCGGCATCGACGAGGTGGTCTACGTCGTGGAGGGCCGCGGACTGACCGCGATCTGGGGCGCCGACGGCGAGCGGAAGACCTTCGAGTGGCAGAAGCACAGCCTGTTCATGCTGCCGCACGACTGCCACCACCAGCTCAGCAACATGCAGGGCGACCGGCCGGTCCGCCTGCTGCACTACAACTACCTGCCGCTGGCGCTCTCGGTGCAGGAGCCGGCGCTATTCGTCGAGCGCCCGCCGGAGCGACTCCTGCCGCGAGGCGAGGGGGGCGAGTTCTACTCGGCGGCGAAGGTCGTGCAGGAGACCGGTGGCCGCCGCACGATCGGCCGGACGCTAAACTTCTGGTACGGCAACTTCTTCCCCGACATGCGGGCCTGGGACAAGCTCGACCCGCTCAAGACCCGCGGCGCCGGCGGCCACTCGGTGCAGATCCAGTTTCCCGGCTCCCAGATGTCCTGCCATATGTCGGTGTTCCCGGCCCGCACCTACAAGAAGGCGCACCGCCACGGCCCGGGACGGGTGATCGTCATCCCGGCCGGGGAAGGATATTCCGTCCTCTGGCAGGAGGGGCAGGAGAAGATCGTCGTGCCCTGGCACGAGGCAAGCATGTTCGTGCCGCCGGAGAAGTGGTTCCACCAGCACTTTAACGTCGGCTCGACGCCGGCGCGCTACCTGGCCCTCCATCCCCTCAAGCAGTTCGCCGGCTACGCCGAGAAGATCGAGGACCAGGCGCGCGACCAGATCGAGTACGTCGACGAGGACCCCTTCATCCGCCAGAAGTTCGAGGGCGAACTGGCGCGGCGGGGTCTGGCCAGCGCCATGCCCAACGAGGTCTACGTCGACCGCAACTACCAGTGGTCGTACCGGTAATTCTTATCTCTTCAGGTGCCGGTCGAGGAACTGGAGCATGTCGTTCCAGGCGATCGGCGCCTGCTCGGCGTTGTAGCGCTCCGGGTTCTGGTCGTTGTTGAAGGCGTGCTGGGCGTTCGGGTAGATCTTCTTCTCGAACTGCTTGCCGTTCTGCTGCATCTGCTGCGTGATCGCGTCGATGCCGGCGTTGATCCGCTGGTCCAGCTCGCCGTAGATAGCGAACACCGGCGCCTGGATTTTGTCCACGTCGCCCGGCGGGTTCGGCCCATACCACGGCACTGCCGCCTTGAGGCGGCTACCGGCCTGGGTTACAACGCGCCAGGTGTAGCCGCCACCCATGCACCAGCCGGTCACCGCCAGGCGGTTGCGATCGACGTAGGGCTGCTGGGCTAGCCAGTCGAGGGCCGCGACGAGGTCGCGCGTGTTCTGCTCGGGATCGCTCTGGCCGAGGGCGGCAATGGCATCGTTGGGATCGGAGAACTTCGCGGCGGTGCCACCCTGGCGGGAGAGCAGGTCCGGGGCCAGCGCGACGTAGCCAGCGCCCGCGAGGCGGCGGGCGCAGTCCTTGATGTGGTCGACCAGGCCGCGGTTCTCGTGGATGGCGAGGATCGCCGGGAAGGGGCCGGCGCCCTCCGGGCGGGCGAGGTAGCCCAGCAGCTCCGCCCCCTGGACGGGGACCCGCACGTCCTGGGTCTCCACGCCGGCGCCGCCACCGATCGGTCGCGGCGCGGCGGCCCGGCGCGGCCGGCTGGCCGCCGCTCGTGCCGGCACTCCCGCCAGCACGCGGCGGCCCTCGGCGTCGCCGAGCGCGCCGAGCACGCGCCGCTCGAGGTCGCCGCGGCTGATAGCGCCGCTCTGGTACTCCTCGATCGATTCCTCGACCACGTAGTCCTGAAAGCTGCTCATGCCTGCCTCCATTCAGCGACTCGACCGGGAGTATAACTCGCTTGCCGCCAGAGCGATCAGTCAGCCGCTCACGGCGAGCGACCAGCGCGCCGTGAAGCGCTCGCCGGGCGCGAGGATCCGCAGTCCCTTCCCATTGTTGAAGGCGTCGGGCGCGCAGGTCATCGGCTCGATTGCCAGGCCGCGGCGGCGCGCGGCCGGATCGGCGAGGGTGTCGCCCGTGAAGACCTGGACGAACTGGTAAGCGGCGTCCAGGGTGAGCGTCAGCCGCGGCGCGCCGCCGGGGTGGGCGAGATTCACCCGCACGCGGCCGTGGTCGTCGGGGACCAGGTCGGCGAAGCAGGTGTCGAGCGCCAGCGGGCCGACCGGCCGCGCCGCATTGAAGTCGTACTCCGTGCCGGCGACCGGCGCCGCGCCGCGGGGTAGCGAGCGGCTGTCGACGAGCAGGCGCGTGCGCGCGGGCAGGTGCAGCAGCGCCGCGTCGACGCGCGGCAGCCCAACCGTGAAGTAGGGGTGCTGGCCGGCGCCAAACGGCAGCGGCCTGGCGCCCAGGTTGCGCGCGGTCGTGCCGACCTCCAGTCCCTCCGGCGACAGCGTGTACACGACCTCCAGGGCCAGGGTGAACGGGTAGCCGGGCTGGGGGTGCAGCAGCAGGCCAAGGGCGACCCGCGCCGGCGCGCGCGCGACCAGCCGCCAGCTCCGCCAGCGGGTCAGGCCGTGAATCGCGTTCTGCTTTTCGGGCTCGTTCAGCGGGAGCTGGTGGGTCGCGCCGTCGAAGGTATAGCGGCCGCCGTCCACGCGGTTCGGCCAGGGGAGGAGGAGCTGCCCGCGCCCGCCGCTGCTCATCTGGTCGGGCGGGAAGCCGTCCAGGACCTCCCGGTCGCCGACCGCGTAGGCGCGGAGGGTGGCGCCGACCTCAGTGACTACGGCGCGCTGCGCTCCGAGCTCCAGGACGTACTGCTCGCCGCTGGGCAAGACCGCCGTCGCCGGACCAGGGCCATCGCTCATCTCCGCTTCCTCCTCCGCGGCAGGGTCACCTCGCGCGCGGCGCTCGTCAGCCGCTGGCGTCGTCTGCGACCTCTCGGGCAGGGGCGGGATGCTCGCCCGTGGCCTGTCGGAGCGCCTGCAGGCGCTCGACGAGGGCGCGCTCACGCGGGTTCTGCCCTGGCGTGTAGTAGCGGCGGCCGACGAGCTGGTCGGGCAGGTGCTGCTGCTCGACGACGTTCCCGGCGAAGTCGTGAGCGTACTTGTAGTCGCGGCCGTAGCCAAGGGAGCGGTTGAAGCCCGTGACGGCGTTGCGCAGGTGCAGCGGCACCGGCTGGTCGAGCGTGCGCTGGACGTCCTCGCGCGCCGCGCCGTAGGCCGTGATCGCGGAGTTGCTCTTCGGCGCGAGCGCCAGGTACAGGGCGCACTCGGTCATCGGCAGGTAGCCCTCGGGCAGGCCGACGAAGTGCACGGCCTGCTGGCAGGCGGTGGCGACGACGAGCGCCTGCGGATCAGCGAGCCCCACGTCCTCGGCGGCCAGGATGACCATGCGGCGGACGATGAACAGGGGGTCCTCGCCCGCCTCGATCATCCGCGCCAGCCAGTACACCGCCGCGTCGGGATCGGAGCCGCGGATGCTCTTGATGAAGGCCGAGATCACCGCGTAGTGCTCGTCGCCGGCGCGGTCGTAGCGCAGCGCGCGGCGCTGGAGCGCCTGCTCGATGAGCGGCAGGTCGACCAGGCGCTGGCCGCGCGCATCCGGTGTCGCCGACAGCGCGGCCAGCTCCAGGGCGTTGAGGGCTACCCGCGCATCGCCCCCGGCTGCAGTCAGGAGGTGGGCGCGTGCGTCGGGCGCCAGGACCACGCCGAGCCCGCCGAGGCCTCGCTCGGCATCGGCCAGGGCTCTATCGACGATCGTGCCGATCTCCACCTCGTCGAGCGGCTCTAGGCGCACCACGCGACAACGCGAGAGCAGGGCGTTGTTGACCTCGAAGGAGGGATTCTCGGTGGTGGCGCCGATGAGCGTCACGTCGCCGTGCTCCACGGCGTGGAGGACAGCATCCTGCTGGTTCTTGTTGAAGCGGTGGATCTCGTCCACGAACAGGATGGTGCGCTGGCCGGCGCGGCGGAGGGTCCGCGCCTCCTCGATCGCCTTCCGTAGGTCGGCGACACCGGCGGTGACAGCCGAGAGCCCGAAGAAGCGTGCTCCCGTGTCGCGCGCAATGACCTGTCCCAGGGTGGTCTTGCCACTGCCCGGTGGTCCCCACAGGATGAGGGAGTTCAGATGGTTGGTCTCGATCGCACGACGTAGAAGCCGATTGGGACCGAGGAGCCTCTCCTGGCCGACTATCTCGTCTAGTGTGCGCGGCCGCATGCGGGCGGCCAGGGGCGTTCCGGTGGGAAACGGCGCGCCTCTCCCCGAGTGCCGAGTAGCGTCGGCGGACCTCTCCACTTTCTCAGTATCCCCAAAGCGGATCGTGCGATCTCAGCACCCTGCCGCTGCCGGGCGGCCCCCAGAGGATAAGGGATTTTCAGTATCCTCGGAATGGATCGTATCGCAAACGGCAAGCTGCTAGCTCGGCAGAAAATCGTTCGTGTAGAGCTGGCCGGGGGCGATGGGCTGATCCAGCGCCCCGTACTCCAGGAGCAGGTCGATCGTCTGCTGCCAGTCCGCCTCCGCCATCCAGCCCGGCGGTTTCCCTTGCGTGTTCGCGGTGGCCATCCGCTTCAGCGACTCGCGGAGCATGTCGGCCTGGATGCTCGCTTCGGGAGCGTCCGGATTGTGCTGCTTGGCGATCCGCGCCGCTTCGGCCGGGTCCTCCTGCGCCGCCTGGACCGCCTGCAGCCAGCTCCGGACGAAGCGGCGGACGAGGTCCGGATTCTCCTGCTGCAGCTTGTTGCTGGTGATGACGCCGTGCCCCAGGACGTTGATGCCGTAGTCGGCGTAGGCGAGGGCGCCGAGGTCCTGCCCCTGGGCCTTGAGCTTGATGAAGCTGTCGTTCAACTGGGTCAGCGTGGCGTCGTACTGGTGCTGGAGAAAGCCGCGGTCCTTGTTCGCGGCGTCGGTCGTGATGATCGTGACCTTGCTGATGTCCGCGCCGGCCGCCTTGAGCACCGCCGGGAACAGCAGGCTCTGGGCGCCGCCGGGGACGTCTCCGTACTGCTTCCCCTCGAGATCCTTCGGCGTCTGGATCCCCGAGTCCTTGAAGAACATGATGCCGCTGGAGTTCAACTGCTGGTAGCCGGCGACCATCTTGACGGCGGCACCCTGCTGCACCGCTCGTGGCAGGACCGAGGCGTCGGCCATGCCGAAGGTCTCCTGGCCGGCGGCCACGGCCTGGACCGTGGCGGCGGAGCCGCGTCCTTCGCCGATCGTCGCCTCGATGCCGTTCTGCTCGAACAGGCCGCGGTCCAGGGCGACGAAGAACGGGACGTGGTAGCCGGTGGCGAGCCAGTCGAGGCGGATCGTGATCTTGTCGGCGGCCCGTGCCGCCCCGGGCGCGGGCGCCGTGCCCTGGCTGGCGGTGGTCGGCGGCGGCGCGCTCGTCGAGCAGGCGGCGAGGGCGATGCTGCCGACTAGCGCGCCAAGCACGATCGAGCGCCCGAGAAACGCGCTGACGAGCCTACATCGGTTCACGGCACCCTCCGCCACGCGCGCAGTCGAACGGCCGCCGCCCTACCTGCTGGACGGTCTTGGCACACCGGCCGGTTCCGCTTCGCCGGCGGCCGGTCCCGGCCAGTCCACTGGACGTGGGCCCAGTATGGCATCGGTCCACCGCCTGGTCAAACCGGAGCCCGACAGCGCCGTCCGGCCGCGGCGAGCCACCAGCGGCAGCCTGCCAGGCGCACGTGGCAGACTGTCCTCGGTACGTGTAGACCGCCCGCGGCCGGCCACCGGCGGCAGGGGACTGCGTCGACGCCGGGCGCGCGGCCGGCTCGCTCACTGCGGCGGGGTGTACACCTCGCTGGCGATCGCGGCGAGCGGCAGGCCCGTGGGGCTCTGGACGACGGCACTGCCGGCGAAGCCGTCGGGGAGCGCGGCCTGGCGCTGCTGGAAGTAGCTCTTGGCCGCGCCCGGCGGCAGGGCGTCCTCGTCGCGCGCCACCTGGTTGCCGTTCGCGTCGAAGTAGGTGATGCTGGCCACCGCGGGCACACTGTTCGGGTTCTGGACCAGGACGCTCGTGCTCCAGCCGTCGGCGTTGCGGGCGACGAACGGCAGCGGCACGGCCGGCGCGGACGGTGCGCCGGCGACGTAGTTCATCGCGGCGGTGGACTGGGGGTTGATCACGTTCACCAGGACGGCGAGCGGCGCGGCATCGCTGGAGGCGATCTGAGCGCTGCCCATGAAGTCGTTCGGGAGCTGGGCATTGGCCGGCTGGTAGAAGACCACGGCGGCACCGGGCGGCACGAGCGCGCTCTCGGTCCAGGTGCCCGGGCCGTTGCCGCGCTGGTAGGTGACGACGGCGGTCGTCGGCGCGTTGCCTAGGTTCTGGACCTGGAGGCCGGTGCTCCAGCCCTGGTAGTTGCGGAGCACGAACGGTGCGAACACATTTGGCGCCCCGCCGCTGAGGGCCGGGTAGCTCACCGCGGCGCCTTCGGTCTTGACCTCGTTGACGATGGCCGCGAGCTGCCCGCCGTTCAGCGAGCGGATCACTGCCGAGCCGACGAAGCCGGCCGGAAGCTGTGGGTGCTGGAACTGGGAGAAGGCCCGCTCGCCGCTCGGGGCGATGGTGGCCGTGTCGGTCCAGGTCGGCCCGACGCCGCCGCTACTGTAGTAGGTGATCTGGACGTCCGCGGGCGCGCTGCCGACGTTCTGGACGTGCAGGATGGTGTCCCAGTTGTTCTGGTCCTTCACGATCAGCGGGGCGTAGAGCGTCGACGCCCCGACGCCCTGGGCCGGATAGGTCATGCGGTCCATGTCCGGACGGTCCTGGTTGACGAGGACGGCGACCGGCGCGGTCGCGGTCACGATGCCGGCTCCGCTGAAGCGCTCGGGCAGCGCGTCGAACGCCGCCGGCGCGTACGTCGCCGAGCCGTGCGCCGGCAGGGAGAAGGCCAGCGTGGCCTGGGTGCTGCCGTCGCGGTTGTCCAACTCGATCGTTCCCGTCACTGGAGCGGGGTTCGGGTTCTGGACCAGGATGCGTGACGACCAGCCCTCGAAGTTTCGCATCACCACCGGCAGGTACAGGCGCGTGGCACCGCCCGGCGGGCTGTTGTAGCTCGACGCCTTCGGCTTCGGCTGCGGGGTGGGCGTGGCCTTGGGGACCACCGTCACCGGCGGCGGCCAGGGCGGCGAGGGGGCGTCGAGCCAGTTGAAGGTGACCTCGACCCAATCGTTCACCGTCATCCCCAGATCATCCCAGAACGTGCCGTCGGCGATGTCGAGCGCCGTCGGGAGGGTGATGAAGCGCCCGTACTGGTCGCGGCCCTGGTTGTGGTTGCCGAAGAAGGCGGCCTGCGCCTGCGGCACCCAGCGCGGCAGGTCGGCGAACAGCTCGCGGGCAGGGTCCCAGTAATTGTCGCGGATGTTCCAGGGGCCCAGGTCCCAGACCGGCGCGGTCGCGCTGCGGCCCTTGTAGTGGATCGTCACGGTGTAGTCGGTCGCGTCGAGCGCGTTCAGCACCCGGCGCGACGGCAGGGCCACGAACCGGTCCTCCGGCGCGATCAGGTGGCCGTTGGCCGTCCGCGCGCCGACCAGGCCCTCGCGCGTGGCCCAGACCCGCATGGTGGGCGGGTTGGCGCTGGTGATGTCGGCGGCGGGCGCGCTCCCCGCCACCGCGGCCGGGGCGCCCGCGCTGCGCTCGTCCTGGCCCCTGTGGGCGCCCAGGAGGTGCCAGCTCTCAGGGTGGAGGGTGAAGGAGGCGCCCCGCACCCGTGGGCCGGCATCCCCGACGTCGTCGGCGAGGAGCGTTAAGCGGTAGGCGAGCGCCGTGGCCGGGGCGTCGAGCGCGGCGGCCGCGCCGCCCGGCTCGACCTCGGTCCAGGGTGTCCAGCGGCCGGCCAGCGTCCGGCCGCGCACCTCGAGCACGGCTTCCGCGCCGGCGGGCAGGTCGGCGTCGAGCGTGGCCTCGACCCGCGCCATAGGGTTGGCCAGCTCGACGGCCGGCGACGTGTAGACGCCGTAGGCGGCGTGCTCGGCATAGGCGCGGGGCCGCTGCTCGACGGGAAGCAGCGCGTCGTCGAGGACGAGGAAGCCGGCCGGGTCGCGGCGCAGCCCCTGCAGGGTGCCGTCGCCGAAGTCGGCAGCCAGCACGAGCGCCGGCTCGTCGGCGGGCGGGGCCCCTCGCGAGGGATCGGTACCGCCGGCCAGCGCACCCGCGGCCAGGATCACGCCGACGAGGGCGACCAGCCCGAGAGGCCGCGGCAGCACCCCCGTCGCCTGGCGGGTAGGCGCGCGCTCCGCGGCCGAAGCAGTGCTACGCTCCTGCATGCGGCGTGATTGTACGGACGCCGCCGAAGGGTGCGCAAGCAGTACGCGTCTCGATTGGCTCTCACTGTTACAATGTCGAGAGAGGCGGCCCGGCCGCGGAGCCCGCGTAGGACTGCAGGGATTGATCGAGCAAGCACGCATCCGGAACTTCTGCATCATCGCCCACATCGACCACGGGAAGTCGACCCTCGCCGATCGCCTGCTCGAGCTGACGGGCACGCTGTCGCAGCGCCAGCTCACCGAGCAAGTACTCGACCAGATGGATCTCGAGCGCGAGAAGGGCATCACGATCAAGGCCAAGGCCGTCCGCATGCGCTACGTGCACGACGGCGTGGAGTACCAGCTCAACCTGATCGACACGCCCGGCCACGTCGACTTCGCCTACGAGGTGTCGCGCAGCCTGGCGGCCTGCGAGGGGGCCGTCCTGGTCGTGGACGCCGCGCAGGGCGTCGAGGCGCAGACCCTAGCCAACGTCTACCTGGCGATCGAGCACGACCTGACGATCATCCCGGTCATCAACAAGATCGACCTGCCGAGCGCCGACCCGCCGCGCGTCACCGAGGAGATCGAGAAGGTCGTTGGGCTGCCCGCCGACGAGGTGCTGCTCGCCTCGGCCAAGGAGGGGACCGGCATCGAGGCGATCCTCGACGCGATCGTCACCCGCGTGCCGCCGCCGGCCGGCGACCGGCAGGCGCCCCTGCGCGCCCTCATCTTCGACTCGCACTACGACTCGTACAAGGGCGTCATCGCCTACGTGCGCGTGGTGGACGGCGCGGTGGGCCCGGGCCAGCGGGTGCGGATGATGGCGACCGAGAGCGCTGCCGACGTCCTCGAGGTGGGCGTGTTTCGCCCGACGATGGGCCCAGTCGAGGGGCTGGCGGCCGGCGAGGTCGGCTACGTCGCCACCGGGCTCAAGGATGTGCGCGAGGTGCGCGTCGGGGACACGATCACCGGCGCTGCCGCGCCGGCCGCCGAGCCGCTGCCCGGCTACCGGCCCGCGAAGCCGATGGTGTTCGCCGGCCTGTACCCGACCGCCGCCGACGACTACCATCTGCTGCGCGACGCGCTGGAGAAGCTGCGGCTGAACGACGCCTCGCTGGTCTACGAGCCCGAGAGCTCGGTGGCGCTGGGATTCGGCTTCCGCTGCGGCTTCCTCGGCATGCTGCACATGGAGATCATCCGCGAGCGCCTGGAGCGCGAGTACGATCTCGAGCTGCTGATCACGGCCCCGAGCGTCGAGTACCGCGTGCGGACCACCGATGGCCGCGAGCAGCTCGTCGAGAATCCGGCCGCGCTGCCGCCGCCCAACCACATCAGCCAGATCGCCGAGCCCTGGGTGCGGCTGGATATCATCGTGCCCACCCGCTACATCGGCGCGGTGATGGACCTGGTCCAGGAGCGGCGCGGCGTGTTCAAGAAGATGGACTACGTCGACGAGCAGCGCGTGCTGATCGAGGACGAGATGCCGCTGGCGGAGCTGATCGTGGACTTCTACGACCAGCTCAAGTCACGCACGCAGGGCTATGCCTCGCTCGACTACGCGCTGGCCGACTACCGCGAGGCGCGCCTGGTGAAGCTCGACGTGCTGGTGAACGGCCAGCCGGTGGACGCGCTGTCCACGATCGTCCACGCCGACCGGGCCCAGAGCCAGGGGCGGCTGCTCGTGGAGCGGCTGCGCAGCCTCATCCCGCGCCAGCTCTTCGACGTGCCGATCCAGGCCGCCGTCGGTCAGAAGGTGATCGCCCGCGAGACGATCCGCGCCATGCGCAAGAACGTCCTCGCCAAGTGCTACGGCGGCGACGTGACGCGCAAGCGCAAGCTGCTGGAGAAGCAGGCCGAGGGCAAGAAGCGGATGAAGCGACTGGGCAGCGTCGAGATTCCGCAGGAGGCGTTCACGGCCGTGCTCAGCCTGCGCGAGTGAGCGGGCGCGGCGCACTGTGATGGCGCGTTCCGACGCCGCTCCTCCGGCTCCGCTGGCCGACGTCGCCCTGGCGGTCAAGGCCCAGGCCCGCGCGCTGGGCTTCGACCTGGTCGGCATCGCCGGCGCGGCGCCGTTCGACGAGACCGAGGCGCGGCTGCTGGCCTGGCTGGCGCGCGGCGACGCGGCTGGGATGGCCTGGATCACGGCCGAGCGGGTCCGGCGCTCCTGCCGCCCCGCCGAGCTGCTCCCGGGCGCCCAGTCGTTCATCGCCGTCGGCATCGGGTACCGGCCGAGGGAGGAGCGGACCCCCGCCCCCGACGCGGGGGAGGGGAGCAGGACGGGGCGTGACGGGCAGCCCGGTCCTGCTCCGATTGGGGGCGAGGGCGCGGCTGGCGATGCACCAAGCGGCGATCGATCCCTGCGCGCTACTTCGGGCAAGGTCGCGCGCTACGCCCGCGGGCGGGACTACCACGACGTGCTGCTGCCGCGGCTGTGGGCGCTGGTGCGGTTCCTCGAGGAGCAAGTCGGGCGGCCAGTGGCGGCGCGGGTGTTCGTCGACCACGGCCCCTGCCCCGATCGGGCCGTGGCCCAGCGGGCCGGCCTCGGCTTCTATGGCAAGAACACCAACCTGCTCACGCGCAGCCACGGCTCCTACGTCCTGCTCGGCGCCGCCCTGACCGACGTGGCGCTGCCGCCGGACGCGCCCGCCATCGGCGACTGCGGCTCCTGCACCCTCTGCCTGGACGCCTGCCCCACCGGCGCGCTGCCCGAGCCGTACCGCCTGGACAGCGCCCGCTGCATCAGCTACCTGACGATCGAGCACCGCGGCGCGCTGCCCGAGGCGCTGCGGCCGCTGGTCGGCGACCACTTGTTCGGCTGCGATGTCTGCCAGGAGGTGTGTCCCTGGAACCGGCTGGCCGCGCCTACCCGCGAGCCGGCCTTCGCGCCGGCCGCCGGCGCGGGGGCCGCCCTCGACCCGGCCGCGGTGCTGGCCCTGGACGAGGGCGCCTACCGCGAGCAGTTCCGCGGCAGCGCGCTCAAGCGCGCCAAGCGGCAGGGGCTGCGCCGCAACGCTGCCCTGGCGCTGGGCAACGCGGCGGATCCCGCGGCGCGGCCGGCCCTGGCCGCCGCGGCGGCCGACGGGGATCCTGTCGTCGCCGAGCAAGCCGCCTGGTCCCTGGCGCGGCTGGAGCAGGATTGAGGCGCGTCTTCCGCGGCGCCTTGGACACCCTGTCTCGTTGCAAAGCGAAGCCGGGGCGGGCCTGGCGCTGCCCGCCCCGGCTGGAAGGGAGGAGTGGGAGGGTGGATCAGCCGGGGATGCGTCCGCAGAGCGAGAGGGCGATGTCGCGGGCCTGCTCGCTCATCGAGAGGTAGGTGCCGACCCAGGTCGAGCGCAGGTCGCTGTAGCCGAGCTGGTTGCCGACCAGCGACTGCTGCGCGTCGGCGGCGGCGATGCGGTTGCCGATCTCGGTCGCCTGCTGGCCGGCGAGGCCGAGGATGTCGGCCGGGCCGAGCGCGGCCAGGGCCGGATTGGGCAGCGGCGCGAGCTGCCCGCCGACGACGAAGCCGGCCGTGAGCGCCCGCGCGGCAAGGGCCGGGTTGCCCGCACCGTACCCGCTACCGCCGACGAACGCCCCCGGCCCGATGGGAGGCGCATACGGGAAGACGGGGCGGTAGGGGCCAGCGGCCACCGTGCCGGGCAGCGGGCTGGGGCCGTAGCCGTAGATCGGCGTGACCGCCTGGGCGGGCGGGATCCCGGGCAGTGGCGCATTGTTGGCGAGCGACAAGGCGTAGTTGAAGTAGGGCAGCGCCGCGCGCCCGGAGTAGCGGGCGCAGTCTTCCGTGCTGACTTCCGGGCTAGCGGAGGCGGTCGCCACGCTGGCAGGCGCGCCACCGACAGGGGCGACCGACGCGGCGGCCGTGCTAGCGCCGCTCGCCCCCGGCGCCACGGTGCCAGCGCTGGACGGTGCGATCCCGGCCTGCGTGGCGAAGGCGTTGATCTGGCCGCGCACGTCGGCCAGGGCGTCGCGGGCCCGCGCCGGGTCGGGAGCGCTGAGGTAGACCGCGTCCCGCAGCGAGCGCATCGCGTCCTCGATCGCTCGGTACGAGCCGCCGGAGCTGGCGCGGATGCCGTCCTCGACGCTGAACCAGACGTTCTCGAAGGTATCGTAGGCCGAGCGGGCGCCGGCGGTGTCACCGGCGTCGAGCCGGGCCTGCAGGGCATCGAGGGCCGTATTGAGCGAGCGCACCGCGGCGGCGAGCGCGCTGCCCCCCTGCGCGCTCGCCGCCGACGGCGCCAGAGGTAGGACCAGGAGCGTGATCGCCAGCACGGCGCAGAGCCGCGCGCGCAGCGAGGTCATGGTCGCCTCCTATCGGAAATGTGCCTCAACTAATAAACGGCAAAAGTGTCGTAACGTTACATCTATCAGCACGCACTAACACGAGCAGCGTTTGCACTAGCAAACGCTGCTCGTGTTAGTTGGCGTGTCCCGGAGTGCTAGGCCTGGCCGGCCGGCCTGGGCCGGCGCAGCAGGGTCGTCGGCAGCGTCGGGGCGAAGCTGACGGCGAGGATGACCAGTAGCACGACGAGCTGGGCGATCGTCGTCTCCCAGGTGGGGAACACCCCGAAGAAGTCGACGGACAGCAGGTAGGGCGCCGGCGTGGCCGGCAGCATTCCGGCTACCTGGAGGGCGTGGATGCCCGTCCCGACGAACTTGATGCACAGGTAGTAGATCAGCACGGTGGCGGCGAGGAAGAACGGCCGGATCGGCACGCGCACGCCTAGCCCCAGCATCAGGACCGCGATCAGCACGAGCCCGCCCAGGCCCAGCCCTAGTCCCAGCAGCAGGTCGGACAGGGAAATGCTCGGGGCGATGCCGACGTAGAACAACACCGTCTCGGCGCCCTCGCGGAACACGGCCAGGAAGGCGATCAACGCCAGGCCAAACAGGCTGTTTCGCTTCAGTGCTTCCGTGCTGCGCGTGCGGATGTAGGACTGCCAGGAGGCCAAGCTGGCCTTCGAGTGCAGCCAATAGCCCATGTAGAGCAGCATCGCGGCGGCGATGATGCCGGTGAAGCCCTCGATCGCCTCGCGCCCGATGCTGGCGGCGGCGCGGCTGAGCACGACCTGCGCCGCCGCGGCGACGACCAGGCTGGCGGCGATGCCGGCCAGGCCACCGCCCCAGATCCAGCCGCGCTTGTCGGCGTTGCCCGAGCGCTGCAGGAAGGCGACGAGCGCCGCGATCACCAGGAGCGCCTCGAAGCCCTCGCGGAAGAGAATGATCGCCGCGTCCCAGACGCCGTAGTGGTTGCCGGCCTCGACGACCGGCACGAGGTCGGCGCGCATCGCCACTAGCGTCGCGCGGGCGGCATCGGTCTGCGGCGGCGTGCTGTTCAGTGCCGCCGCCGCCTCCGCCGCGCGGTTCTCGCTGGAGGTGTACACCTCGCGCGAGCGGGCGAGGACCAGCGTCTCGACGTCGAGCCAGACCGCCTGGAAGGTGCGGAGTTGCTCCCGGGCGGCCGCCACGTCGCCGCGGTCGAGCGCGGCGATGGCCTGGTCGAGCAGCGGGATCAGCGTCGCCGGGGTCGGATTGCCGACGGTGGGCACCGCCGGCGCGGTCGCGTCGGGGAGCGGCGTGCCGGCCAGGAACGAGGCGTTCACGGCGCGCAGCCGCTCGAGGGCATCCTTTGCCGCCGCGCGATCCGGCGGCTGCGCCGCCAGCGCGGCCTGCGCGTCGCCCATCGCCCGCTCGATCTCGCGGTAATGAGGCCGGCTGGCGGCGCGGATAGGATCCTCGATGTTCGGCCAGGCATCGTGGAACGCTCCGAACGCGGCCCGCGCGCCGGCCAGGTCTCCGGCGCCGAGGCGGTCGAGGGCGGTGTCGATCTGTGCCGCCCAGGGCCGCAGCCCGTCGCGAGCGGCGCTCGCCGTGTCGCCCGCCGGCGTGCTCTCGGCTGGAGCCGTGGCCGGCGCCGCGGCGGATCCGGCGTCGAGCGTCGCTGCGAACTGCAGCACCTGCTCGCGCAGGGTGGTGAGGTCGGCCTGCACGGTTGCCGTATCGGGCGGCTCGGCGCGCAGGTCGTACCGCACGTCGTCCATGGCCCGCTCGATCGAGCGGTAGTCGGTCCGCGAGCGATCGCGGACGCCGTCCTCGATGTCGAACCAGAGCGAGTCGAACTCGGCGTAGGCGGCGCGCGCGCCCGCGACGTCGCCGTTCACCAGCGCCGCCGCGGCAGCGTCGGCGTGCATCACCAGCGTCTGCATGCCCGCGGCGAGCGTCGCGTCGTCGTCGGCGATCGCTCGGCCGGCCGGCAGGGCCAGCAGCGGCAACAGCATCAGGAGAAGGGGCCGGAGGACGCGCCCGAGCTTGGGGAACGATGTCATCATCAGCTCCTCGCGGCGCCTACCGCCGCGCTGGCTAATCGCGGCGGCTAGTAGCCTGTCGCGGGTGAATTGGTGTGTGTTGTGAACTCACAGCACGCATCCCATTACCTGTGACGAGGTACTAGCTCGCCGTGAGCGTGGCGACGAACTGGTTGACGCGGTTCTGGAGCTCGCCCAGCAGCGCCGAGGCCTGAGCGGTGTCGACCGGGTTGGCCCGCAGGGCGCGGTCGGCATCGCTCATCGCGTCCTCGATCGACCGGTAGTCGTCCCGCGAGCGCGCGCGAACGCCGTCCTCGATCGCCTGCCAGCCCGCGTCGAACTGGGCATAGGCCGCGCGAGCCGCGTCCACGTCGTTCTGGGCGAGGGCGTTCTGAGCGAGGACGGCGAAGTTGTTCAGGGCTTGCAGCCCGGTGGCCAGCATCGCGGCATCGTCCTGCTGGACGACGCCCGCTGGCGGTGCGGCCAGGGCCGTGGGTGCTGGTGCGCCGCTGCGGCTGAAGCCGGCCGCGACGAGGACGGCGAGCGTGCCGAGGACAGCGAGCCCTCTGCTCATCCGCTGGGCCATGCTTGGCCTCCTTACCCGTGCCTATCCGTGACTCGGTCCAAGCCAGCGGCTGCCGCCGAGCCCGCTGCTCGACGGTGTGCTTAGCCGGTGCGAAAGCTAGGAGTTAGTGCAGGCGAACACGTATACCACGTCCGCGGATAAGCCGTCAACTAGTCGGTCGCGAACGGGGGCGGCTTCGTTGTCCGACGAGCGTCGTGCTATGATCTAGCACCTGGTCACGAGTGGATTGCGGGGTGCTGGTAACCGCCAACACCCGGGAGATCAGCCCGACAGACCAGTAGCGGCGGCCGGGAGGCGACCAGGTGACCTCGCTAGCTGACCTGCTCCATGCGCGGGGCAGCCGCTTCACGCCGCAGCGCCAGCTCGTGATCGAGCAGGTGCTGGCGACTTCGGGCCACATCGTGCCCGAGGCGATCTATGCCGAGGTCTCGCGCCGGTTCCCCTCGATCAACCGCTCGACGGTGTACCGCACGCTGCAGCTTCTCGAGCAGATGGGCCTCATCAGCCATGCCCACGTCGAGGAGGGGTCGACGCGCTACCATCGCGCCGACGACCCAGCCCACATGCACCTCGTTTGTCACCAGTGCGGCGGCATCCAGGAGATCGCGGACCTCTCGCTGGGCGATCCGCTGCGCCGTGCGCTGCAGGAGCGCTACGGCTTCGAGAGCGACCTGACGCACCTCGCCATCGCCGGCCGCTGCCGCAGTTGCGTCGCCTCGGGCGTCGCCGCCGAGCACGGACGCAGCCGCCGGCACATGGCGGCTCACGCGGCCGGCCCGCGGGACGACGCCACCTAGTACTGTGGGACCTCTGTAGGGGATCGCCTGCGTCCGCACGCCCGGCGCCGCGACGCGGCTCCTCGCTGCAACGCTATGCAACAGCAGCGACGAGAGTTTGACGGCTGCCGCACGAAGCTGTTATCCCTGGACAGTACCCGATTCGCGTCAGGTTAGCGAGCGAGAATTCTTGCCCCGGTCGAGAGTACCTTGGCGCACGCTCGGCCAGCGGCGTGACGGCAACCGTGCTCCGCATCGCTGGCCTGTGGGTTCTTGGAGGCATTGTGCGGCAGCCCACCACGCGCCAGATCCTCCTCGCCGCCCTCGTCGCCGGCATCCTGGCCGGGCTCGTGGTGGGCGCGGTCCAGTACGTTGTCATCGAGCCGGTCATCGAGCGCGCCATTGGCCTGGAGGAGGCGGCCCACGCGGCGGCCGAGCAGGAGATGCCCGTCGTCAGCCGCGAGGTCCAGCGCCCCTTCCTGGTCGTGGGCCTCGGCCTGTACGGGCTGTTCATCGGCCTGCTGTTCGGCGTGGGCTATGCGCTGGTTCAGCCCCGCTTCCCGGGCAGTGGCCTGCGCCGCAACGCTTTCCTGGCCGCGCTGGCGGCCGGCTGGCTGGTGGGGATCTTCCCGCTGCTCAAGTACCCGCCCAACCCGCCCGGCGTAGGCGATCCCGAGACGATCACTTATCGCCAGACCCTGTTCGTTCTGTTCTGGGTCCTGTCCATCGGCTGCGCGCTCGTCGCGGGCTGGGTCCACCGCCTGCTGCGCGGGCGCTTGGCCGGCGGGCGGCTGGCCGCCGCGGCGCTGGCCGCCTACGCCGTCTGTGCCCTGCTCCTGTACGTGCTGATGCCCGTCAACCCCGATCCGGTCGACATGCCGCCGGACCTCGTCCGCACCTTCCGCGTCTACTCGCTGAGCGGCATCGCCGCCTTCTGGATCATCCTCGGCCTGCTGTTCGGCACGCTGTTGCACCGTTTCCAGCGGGGCGCCGGGCGGCGCCCCCGGCCGGGAGACCAGCCGACCGCCTCGCCGCGGCCGGGCCGGTCGGGGCCCCCGCCGACCCTCGAGCTGCGCCACGTGACCTGTTCCTACGGGAACGAGCCGGTGCTCGAGAACGTGAGCCTGTGCGTCGAGCCCGGCCAGTTCGTCGGGCTCGTCGGTCCGAGCGGCTCGGGGAAGACGACCCTGCTCAAGACGGCGCTCGGCCTGCTGCGGCCGGTCGGCGGCGTGGCGCTGTTCGGCGGCCGGCCGATCGACGGACCGCCGGCCGGGGTGGGCTACGTGCCACAGCTCGAGACCGTCGACTGGACCTTTCCGGCGACGGCCGAGGAAGTGGTGCTGATGGGACGGGCGGCGCACTCGGGGCCGTGGCCCTGGGCCGCGCGGCACGACCGCCAGGAAGTCCACGCGCTGCTCGAGCGGCTGGGCCTTGGCGGGCTGGCCGGCCGGCACATCCGCGACCTGTCCGGCGGCCAGCAGCAGCGCGTGTTCCTGGCTCGCGCACTGCTCTGCAAGCCGGCGCTGCTCGTCCTCGACGAGCCGACGAGCGGCGTCGACATCCGCACCCGCCACGAGATCCTACACCTGCTCCGCGAGCTGCAGGAGGACGGGACGACGATCCTACTCACCACGCACGAGCTGAACGCGGTGGCTAGCCACCTGCCGTACGTCGTCTGCCTCAACCGCACGATCATCGCCCAGGGCCCGCCCGCCAGCGTGTTCACCGATGCCGTTCTCAGCCAACTCTACGGCGCGCCGATGCACGTGGTCCGCGAGGGCGACGTGACCGTCGTGGTCGATCACCCGGATCTGCTGGTCGGCGCCGGCCACCGCGGGAGCGGCACCGCCTGAGCGATGGATCGGCGCGCAGGGCGCCTATCGGGAGGGAGCGTGCTGCTCGAACCGTTCCACTACGAGTTCTTCACGCGCGGGCTGCTGTCCGCGCTGCTGGCCGGGGCGCTGTGCGGCCTGGTCGGCGTCTACGTCGTCTTGCGCCGGATGAGCTACATCGGCCACGGGCTGTCGCACGCGATCTTCGGCGGCGCCGTCGTCGGCTACGCGCTCCAGCTCAACTTCTACGTCGCCGCAGGCGTGTGGGGCTTCCTGGCCGCCGTGCTGATCAACACCACCGCGCGCCGCCGCCGCATCGGCGCCGACGCCGCGATCGGCATCATCACCACGGCCAGCTTTGCCCTCGGCGTGGCGATCATCAGTCGCGCCCGCCAGTTCACCAAGAACTTCGAGGCGGCGCTGTTCGGCAACGTACTCGGCGTCTCCTGGCAGGACTTCTACGTTATTGCCGTCGCGGCGGCGCTCTGCGTGGTGGTGATCTTCTTCGCCTACAAGCGGCTGATGTTCGCGACCTTCGACCCCGAGGTGGCGCCGGTGTACGGGGTGTCGACGGCCTGGACCGATACCCTGCTGGCCTTGGTGCTGGCGACGACGATCGTCGTGTCGATGCAGGTGATGGGGGTCACGCTCATCGCCGCCGCCGTGGTGATCCCGGCCGTGGTGGCTCGCCAGCTCACGGATAGCTTCGGGCGGATGATGCTGCTGTCCACGCTGCTCGGCGCGTTCTGTGGGACCGTGGGGATGTACCTTAGCTACTACGTCGACGTCGCGTCGGGGGCGAGCATCGTCCTCGTCGCGGCCGGGCTGTTCGTCCTGAGCTGGCTGTACGCCGACCTGCGCCAGCACCGCCGCGTCCGCGCGGCGCGCGCCGTCGCCGCCCGGCCGGACGTGCGCCTGCTCGAGTAGCCTATAGCACTTTGCCCCGTAGCGGCGTGGGCCGCAGGTTCTTCTGGACCCAGTAGAAGAACGCCGCCCGCAGCGCCTCGCCGTCCGTGCGCCCCATCCCCGTCTCGCGCACCCGCTGGAGCTGCGCGTACTCGTCGGCGCTCAGCTCGACGGCGATGCGCCGCGTCGTAAGCGGGTAATTGACGAACTTCGGCACATAGTTCGGGTCGCGCTCCAGCGCCCGATTGGTCCGGATGTCCTTCACGCGGAAGTCGTTCAGCGTGCGCGCGGTGCGGTTGTACTGCTCGTCGTAGCGCGTGGCGAGCCGCATCGTCTCTTCCGACGGCGCGAAGACCTGCACCAGGATCGGCTTGAGCGAGAAGTTGCTGGTCAGCCCGATATCGCCCGAGCCGCAGATCGTCGGCACCGCCAGTGTGTCGAAGACGGCCAGCAGGTCGGCGTGGTCGCCGGGCCGTCCGGTGTTCCAGACGCTCCAGTAGGTGCCGCGGGAGTCCCATTCGGTGTTCATCCAGAGGTTGAACGAGTCGTGCACGTCGTCCGGCGTGAGCCCGTACTCCCCGATCGCCTCGGCCATTGTGTCCTGGCAGTTGGTGTGGATGCCGTCGCGGTCGGGGGTGAAGCCCATGCCGTAGTGGATCGCCGCCTTGCAGCGCCCGCCGAGCAGGTCGGTCACGCAAGTGTCGGACATCTCCAGGATCACGTACATCACCCGGTTCCGGCTGTGCACGCTCCAGACGAGGTCGCCCTGCTTGGGGCGGATGCCGCCGTAGGACCGCGTGTTGCTGACGCCCAGGTACTCCTTGTAGTCGTGCAGGTTGAAGGCGTTGAAGTCGACGCACTGCTCGCCCTCGACCTGGATGATGCGGATGACCTCGCCGCGGTAGACCGGCAGCGCGCGCGCCGAGACCGGCTGCAGGACGAAGTCCTCGCGCTTCGGGCCGTACTCCATGCTGGCCTCCCTCCGCGCCGGAGTGTGCCTATCCTCCCCTGGTGTGAGCCGCTAGCTCGTGCTGGGCATTCCAGCTTCCGTCAGGCCCGCTCACAGCCGCGTCTGGCGCAGGAACTCCCGAAACACGTTGCGGATGATCTCCGCGTCGTCGGTGCCGAACCGTCCGGACTCGCGCAGCCGCTTCAGGATGACGTCCTGCTGCTGGTTGAACTCGACTTCGACGACGTGGGGCTCATCGTGAGCCTCCTCCGCTTGCACTGGCGCACCTCCTCGTCAGAACAGTCGCCACCCGAGCCGGACGAGCCGACGCTACCGCTCGCCACGCGCGCCGCTGGATGTATACTACGGAACCAGAGCGGCATGCTCGGGAGTCTAGCACAAGCGCGGCACCGCCGATCCGCTAGGAGCACGCTAGTTCCGAGGGTAGCACGGGCCTTGACTGGGAGGGCCGACGAGGCCCCGGCACGACGGGGGCGAGATGGCGGAACGAGCCCTGACGCTAGTGAGCGAGCGGTTCCTCGAGCAGGCGACGGGCGCGGCCTTCCCGCTCGCGGGCGGCCAGCACGTCCGGGTGCTGACCCCGAATGGCCCGCAGGTCGCGGACTTCGATGTCTTCAACCTGCACAACCCGCGCGAGACGCTCTGCTCGTCGCGCACGCGCGCGGCCTGGGGCGCCCACCTCACCACGGGCCACACCCTCTACTCCACGCCACCCGCCGAGCGCGTGATCATGACGATCGTCGCCGACACGGTGCAGCAGCGCCCGTCGGCGCGCGGCGCGCGCTCGCACGACGTCCTCTTCGGCCGCTGTAGCCGCCAGCTCCACGCCGAGCGCGGGCACATACGGCCGCGCGGCTGCCAGGAGATTCTGGCGGACGCGATCGCCGAGTTCGGGTTGGGCCCCGAGGATGTGCACGACCCGTTCAACATCTTCATGAAGACCGGCCTGGACGCCGACGGTCGCCTGTTCTACGAAGACCCCGACGCGCGGGCGGGCGACTACGTCGAGCTGCGCGCGGAGATCGACTGTCTGGTGGCGATCTCGGCCTGTCCGGGGCGATCGAGCGGGCCCGTCGGCCACGGCCTGGGCATCCAGGTCTACGCCGCGGTCCCGGGGTAGGCGCTGGGCCGCCGCCCGATCGGGCTCGGCGCGGCGGCCGCGGGAGGGCGACGATGCGAGGTTACCGCGCGGCGATCAAGCGGCGCGCGCTGCTACTGCTCACGGGAGCGATCGCGGTGGGGCTGGCCTGCGCGCCCGCCAGTCCCCAGCCGGCGCGGGAGGGCGGCCCGGCGGGCGCGTCGGCGGCCGGCGGCGCCGACCTGGCCAAGGACCAGGTGTTCCGCTTCCAGGCCACCGAGCCCACGATGCTCGATCCCGGCCTGGTCGGCGACTTCACCACCTTGCAGTACTGGCAGCTCCTCTGGGAGGGGCTGATCGGTCGCGACAAGAACGACCAGCTCCAGCCGCGCGGGGCGGAGAGCTACACCATCTCCGACGACGGCACCGTGTTCACCTTCAGGCTGCGCAAGGAGGCGAAGTTCTCCGACGGCTCGCCCGTCACCGCCCACGACTACGAGTGGACCCTCAAGCGCAACCTCGACCCGGCCAGCGGCTCGAAGTACGCCCACTCGCTCTACCCGCTGAAGAACGCAGTGGCCTTCAACCGCGGTGAGCTCAAGGACCGCGACGCCGTCGGCGTGAAGGCGCTCGACGACTACACGCTGCAGCTCACGACCGAGCGGCCCGCTCCCTACCTGATCTCTCTCATCGCGGCCACCTGGACGCTTTTCCCGCTCAAGCGCGAGGTGCTGGAGAAATACGGCGACAAGTGGACCGAGGCCGACCACATCGTCACCAACGGCCCGTTCATGGTCCAGTCCTGGAAGCACGACCAGGAGATGGTCCTCGTGCCCAACCCCTACTACTGGGGCGAGAAGCCGATGCTCCAGCGCGTCGTCCTTCAGCTCGTGCGCGACCCGCTCAGCCAGGCGCTCGTCAGCTACGAAAGTGGCGAGCTGGACTTCGCGGTCGTCCCCAACCCCGATCTGGAGCGCGTGCAGAAGGATCCGGTCGAGGGCAAGGAGGTGAAGCTGGTCGACAACGCCGGCACCCGCTGGGTCGCCTTCGACTCCGGCCACCCGCCATTCAGCGACCTGCGCGTGCGCAAGGCGTTCTACCTGGCCATCGACCGCCCCACGCTCGTGGACAAGGTGCTCAGGGGCGTGCCGCTGCCGGCCTGGACGGTGCTCCCGCCGATGATCGACGGCTACAACCCCGCGGCGAAGATCCCCGGCGGGCCCGCCGAGGCCAAGCAGCTCCTGGCGGAGGCTGGGTATCCCGATGGCCGCGGCTTCCCCGAGGTCGAGCTGGTCTTCCCGCAGACCGCCGAGTACCGCGCCGTCGCCGAGGCCCTGCAGCCGATGTGGAAAGAGGTCCTGGGCGTGAGCACCAAGCTCGTGCCGATGGAGAACGCGGCCTTCGTCAACTGGCGGAACAGCCGCAAGGACCAGGCCTACCACGCCTACCTCGGCGGCTGGAGTAACGACTTCAACGACCCCTACAACTGGCACAACTTCCTGTTCGATTCCCGGGAAGACCACCACAACCTGCACTGGAAGACCCCCGCCTTCGACGACCTGATCACTCGCGCCTCCGCCGAAACCGACCCGGCCAACCGCAAGCAGATGCACGAGCAGGCCGAGGCGATCCTGGTCGGCGACGTCGCCGTCGCGCCGCTCTTCTTCCGGCGCATCCCCGTGCTCGTCAAGCCCAACGTCGACGGCCTGGTGTTTACGAGCGAGCTGGGCCAGCTCAAACTCGACTGGACCCGCATGCTGGCCCGGTAGCAGGCAGCGGCGGCACCTTTCGCAGGGCGAGAAGAGGGGTAGGCGTGGGCCGGTACGTGCTCCAGCGGCTGCTGGGACTGATCCCGCTGCTCCTGGCGATCTATACCCTCGTGTTCTTCCTGATGCGCGTGATGCCCGGTGGGCCCTGGGAGGATGCCGAGCGGCCGCTGCCGCCGGCCGTCGTCGAGAACCTGCGGGCCAAGTACAGGACGGACGCGCCGCTCTGGGAGCAGTACACCGACTACCTGGTCGGCATCGTGACCCGCTTCGATTTTGGACCGTCGTATCGCAACGCCTCGCGCACCGTGAACGACATCTTCGCCGACTTCTTGCCCGTGTCGCTGCAGCTTGGCGCTGCGGCGATGCTGCTCGCGTTGGCGATCGGCTTGCCGCTCGGCGTCCTCGCTGCCATCCGCCACAACAGTTGGATCGACCATCTGGCGATGCTGGTAGCGATGGCCGGCATCTCGATCCCCAACTACGTCATGGCCTCGCTGCTCGTCCTGCTGTTCGCCTCCACCTTGCGCCTCGTGCCCACCAGCGGCTGGTCGGGGATCTTCAGCAGCCAGGCGATCATCCCCGCGCTCGCGCTCGCCCTGGGGCCGGCGGCGCGGCTCGCGCGCTACACCCGGGCGGCGACGCTCGAGGTCATGCGCCAGGACTACGTGCGGACGGCGCGGGCCAAGGGCCTCCGCGAGCGCGGTGTGGTGGCCAGGCACATGCTCAAGAACGCGTTGATCCCCGTCGCTACGGTGGCCGGCGTGCAGCTCGCCTTCGTGCTCACGGGATCGTTCTTCGTGGAGACCGTCTGCGGCGTGCCGGGCATCGGGCGCTACTTCGTGCTCAGCGTGACCGGGCGGGACTATCCGGTTATCATGGGCACGGTTCTGTTGATGGCCGTGGTCATCAGCGTGGTGAACCTGCTCGTCGATCTGTCCTACGCGGTGCTCGATCCAAGGATACGGCTCGGCTGAGCCGCGGCGGGAATGGCTAGTAGCTCGCACGTCACGATCGCGCAGGCCGCCCCGGTCGTCCGGCCAGAGAAGGCGCAAGGGCTCTGGGCCGACGCGGCCAGCCGGCTGCTGCGGAACCGCGCCGCCACGCTCAGCCTGCTGTTCATCGCGGCGCTGCTGTGCGTCGCCGCCGCGGCGCCCTGGCTGGCGCCGTACGCCTACGACGCACAGCACCTCGACCGCGCCTGGCAGGGCCCCAGCGCGCAATACTTGCTCGGCACCGATGCCTTCGGGCGCGACGTCCTCAGCCGGCTGATGTACGGCGCCCGCGTGTCGCTCACGGTGGCGATCATGGCGCAGGTGATCATCCTGCTCATCGGGGTGCCGCTCGGGCTGCTCGCCGGCTACTTCGGCGGCTGGGTCGACCACCTGATCATGCGGGCGGTCGACGCGCTGTACTCGCTCCCCGACGTCCTGATCGTCATCGTGCTGATGGCCTTCATCAAGCAGGGGCTCGGGCAGGCCGGCACCGGCCCGCTCGGCGCGCTGGGCTGGCTGGACGGCGCGACCGGCGGTCTGACCGGCGTGCTGATCGGCATCGGGCTCACCTACTGGCTCACCGTCTGCCGGATCGTCCGCGCCCAGGTGCTCGCCCTGCGGGAGCGGGAGTACGTGCTGGCGGCGCGGGCGCTGGGCGCGGGCCCGGCGCGGATCATCCGCGCCCACCTCCTGCCGAACTGCCTGGCGCCGGTGATCGTGGCCGCCAGCCTAGGCGTGCCCGCGGCGATCATGCTCGAGGCCGGCTTGAGCTTCATCGGGCTCGGGATCAGCCCGCCGATGCCGAGCTGGGGGATCATGGTCGCGGATGGCATCGAGGCGCTGCGCTCGTATCCCCACGCCGTGATCGCTCCCTGCGCCGCGCTCAGCCTCACCCTGCTCGCCTTCAACTTCCTCGGCGACGGCCTCCGCGACGCCCTCGATCCGCTGATGCGAGGGTAATGGCGTGGCTGGCACACGCTCCTACGATCTTGCCCGACTGGCATCGGTCGCTGGTGCAACGTCCCAGGCGGTCGCTGGACAGGGAATATAATGGAACCATGATGGATTGGTAATACCCGCGCTAGAGGTACTGATGCGGGACGTACTGCGTAGCCATTTCGTGGGCATGCACGAACTACGGAAGGACCTCGCCAAGCTCCTGAACTCGGTACGGGACGAAGGTCAGCAGGTCGTGGTCACCCGGCAGGGCAAGCCGGCTGCTGTTCTGCTGGACATCGAGCAGTACCTGGAGATGCAGCAGGCGTTAGCAGAGTTCTCGGACCCGGAATATCTCGCCGAGCTGCTCGAGGCGCGCAAGGAGATCCGAGAGGGACGCGGAGTAGCCGCCGAGGAGGTCTTTGCCCAGAAGGGCTTGTGATGTACCGGGCCATCTTCTCTCGGCGGGCCCAGAAGGCATTCCTGGACCTACCCGAGCGGGAGGCCGAGCGCGTGAAGGCGGCGATCGAGAGCTTGATGGCCGCGCCGCGCGCCTATGGGACGATCAAGCTCGAGCACGCGCCGGTCGCGCAGTACCGGCGCCGCGTTGGGAGCTGGCGCATCCTGTTCGACATCGACGACAAGAACCAGGTGATCGAAATCGTCGACATCCGCAGACGGGACGAGCAGACCTACCACTAAGGTGGTATGCGAGGGGTATTGATGGGCGGACCAGGCCCGCCCATCAATACCGCCTCACGCAGTTATCCAACAAGCTGCCGGCTTACGGGCTCGTCGGCGCCACGGCGCCGACGGTGGGGAGGCCGGGCGGCGAGGCGGTGGCGACCATCGCGGGCGTAGCCGTCCCAACCGGGGCGGGCGTGGTCGTGCCGGCCGGGGCCGGCGTGGTGGTGGTGCCGGGCGTGCCCTCGGCCGCCGGCGACGGAGTCTGCGACGGCGACGGCGTCGGCTCGAAGGCGGGCTCCTTCACGAACCGCTCGACGTCCTCGACGTTGAAGGTGCCCACTAGCCAGACGGTGTTGCTGTCCGGCGTCTTGGCGTAGTAGCCGCCGTTGTTCGGCGTCTTGGACCCGATAAGCAGCGTGTAGTCCGTGCCGCTCGGATCCTGCAGCGTGAGCGCGTCCGGTGGCTGGTCCAGGCCGTAGGTGGCCAGGTCGGCCGGATTGTCGGTGACCTTGCGGCTGGCGCGCATGTTGGCCAGGCGGATCAGGGTGCCGCTGATCCGCCAGTAGTCGGCCCGCACGTCCTGCGGCTCCAAGTACCAGAGCCCGTCGGAGCGCTTGACCATCGTCTGCTCCTGGTCGCCCATCTTCGCGACGACCTTCTGGACCGTCTTGTCGTCGAGCTTCCAGATCTGGAGCTTGGGATCGAGGCTCGACGGGTCCGGGTTGGGCCGGTACTCGAAGAAGTAGACGGCGCCCCCGAGCACGGCCAGGATCGCGACCAGTACGGCAGTGGTGCGGATACTCATCAGCGGCGACTCCACCAGACCAGGCCGCCCGCCACGAGGAGCAGCAGCGGTAGGAAGATCACGCTGGAGAAGAAGATCGCGTTGCGCTGCACGCTGGTCAGGAAGAGCTGGCGCTGCTCCGGCGGCTTCGGCCGGATTCCCGCCAACTCCTCGGAGCCCGACAGCCAGTTCACGCCGTCCACGAAGAAGTCGCCGTTGGCCGGACCCAGGCGCACGAAGTTGTTCGTGGCGAAATCCGAGTCGCCGAAGATCAGGGCGCGGGTCTTGGGGCGTTGCGCGGCCGGCACGTTGTCGTCACCACCGGGCGCCGGCGCCGCGTTGGGCGCATCGGCCTCGACGGCGACGGCCATCGTCAACGGGCCCTTCGTGTCCTCGCCGTCGGTGAACTCGTAGTTCGTGGCGTCGACGGGCTTGGTCCAGCTCCGGTCGCTGCTCTCGACCAGCTTGGTGATCGTGACGCCCGTGGGCGCCGGCGTCGGGACGTTGATCGCCGTGGCCTCGACGAACACCGACGGCTGGCCGTTCTGCATCAGGTCCCGCGTTACGGCGTGGAAGTCGTACTTCTGGATCACCGGCACGAGCGGGTTGGCGCGCTGGCCGATCTGGAGGAAGCTGCCCGTATCGACGACCACGCCGTTGAAGGTGATCCCCCAGCGATCGACCAGCGACTGCACGTTGGCGGCCGACTTCGGGTCGACCAGCAGGTAGAGGTGGCCGGCGTTGTCGAGGTACTGATTGATCAGGTCGAGCTCTTCCTGCTGCAGCGGGTTCGCCGGGCCGGCGATGACCAGCACCGCCGCGTCGTCGGGCACCTTGCCCGTGGCGAGCAGGTTCAGGGTGTCCACCTGGTAGTTGTCGTTCCCGAGGAGCTGCTTCATCCCGCTGTAGCTGTCGGGCGTGGCCGTGTCCGGGCTGTGCTCGCCGTGGCCAGTGAGAAAGTAGACCTTCGGCTGCGTCGCGGCCACCAGCTTGATCAGCGTGGCGGTGATGCCGGACTCGTCCAGCGAGGTGGAGTCCTGGCGCTTGTCTCCCATCTGGAAGACCAGCGTGTTGTAGTTGCGCAGGTTGTACTGGCGGAAGGCGGCCGGGTCGGAGTCCGGATCGATCACCTCCCAGGTCAGCTTACCGTCGGAGCGCACCTCGTAGTTGCGCAGCAGCGACTGCACGTCCTCGGCGTTCTTGTCGCCGGGGGTCATGAAGGCGATGACGTGGACCGGGGCCGGCAGGTTGTCCAGGATCTTCTGGGTCTGCTCGGAGAGGCTGAACGCGTGGTTCGCCGTGAGGTCCCAGCGCTGGGAGTGGCGAATGCTCAGGAAATTCAGCAGGAACAGGATGCCGATGAAGACGACGATCACCAGCAGGGCGTTCCCGCCGTAGCGGGCGGGGCGGCTGCCGAGCGCGCCGGCCACCTCGCCCGGCTCGATCGCGACGTAGATGCCGACGAGCAGCACGCCAGCGACGAGCAGGATCCGCGGCGGGATGCCGAAGTCGCCACTGACCAGGTACCAGACCCCGGCCGACAGCAGGGCGATCAGACCGAGGACGAGGACGGGAAAGCGGATGCGGTCGAATGCGGCGGTCATCCGCGCCACCTCCGGGCGGTCACCGACTGCACCGTGAAGAACAACGCGGCCGCAGTAACAGTGATGAAGTACACGACGTCGCGGGTGTCGATCACGCCGCGCGGGAACTCGTCGTAGTGCCGCGTAATGCTCAGGAAGCGGAACAGGTCGCCGATCCGCCCCTGGGTGAAGTTCCCGAGGGCGTCGGCCAGCCAGAGGAGCAGCAGGATGACGAACGCCAGCAGGGCGGCGATGATCTGGTTCTGGGTCAGGGAGGAGGCGAGCAGGCCGATGGAAAGGAAGGCGGCGCCCTGGAGGATCACTCCCAGGTAGCCGGCCGCGATGGGCCCGCGATCCGGATTGCCGGCCAGCAGCAGCATCGCGGGGTAGACGAGCGTAATCGCGAGCATGATCAGCAGGAGCAAAAACACCCCGAGGAACTTGCCGAGCACTAGCTCGTAGTCGCGGACGGGCGCCGTGAGCATCAGCTCCAGGGTGCCCGTGCGCTGCTCCTCGGCGAGCAGGCGCATCGTCAGCGCCGGCACGATGAACAGGAAGATGACGGCGAAGTTGCCGAACAGCGGCCGCATGCTGGCCTCGTTGCTCACCCCCAGGATCAACGAGAAGAGGAAGCCGCTGATGAGCAGGAAGAGCGCCATCACCACGTAGGCGACGGGTGAGACGAAATACGAGCGCAGCTCGCGCTGGGCGATCGCCCAGATGTTGCCCACTTGGATCACTCCGTTCTAGCCAGGTTGCCTCTACACGGGGACTGCTTCGGCAGGGTCCTCCTCGGTGATGATGCGGAGGAAGATGTCCTCCAGGCTGTACTCGACCGGCCGCAGCTCAAGGAGGCCCCAGCCCTCCTGCACGACCGTGGCGGCCAACTGCTCGCGCAGGTCGGCGCCCAGCTCGCAGACGACGGTGTAAGCGTGGTGGCCGTCGTCGCTGCCAGTGACCGCCACCTCGAGCACGCGGGCTAGGCCGCGCAGCCGCTGCGCCACGTCGTCGCGCGGGCCCCGCACCTCGAGCCGCAGCGTCTCTGCGCCCCGCAGGCGACGCGTGAGGTTCTCGGGCGTGTCCTCGGCGGCGATCTCGCCGTCGTTGATGATCAGCACGCGGGAGCAGGTCGCGCTCACCTCGGGCAGGATGTGCGTGCTGAGGATCACCGTGTGCTCGCCGGCCAGGCTCTTGATCAGGTTCCGCGTCTCGATGATCTGCCGTGGGTCGAGGCCGATCGTCGGCTCGTCGAGGATCAGCACGTCCGGATCGGCCACCAGCGCCTGGGCGATCCCCACCCGCTGCCGGTAGCCCTTCGAGAGCTTGCCGATGATCCGGTCGCGGACGTGCGTCAGGTGCAGCGCCTCCATGGCGTAGCTGACGCGCGCGCGGCGCTTGCGCCCGGGCACGCCGCGGATCCGCGCCATGAAGTCGAGGTAGGAGGCGACCTCCATCTCCGTGTACAGCGGCACGCTCTCGGGTAGGTAGCCGATGTGGCGGCGGGCCTGGAGCGACTGGGAGAAGGTGTTGTAGCCGGCGACGGTCGCCACACCGCTGCTCGGTGGTATGAAGCCGGTCAGGATGCGCATCGTCGTGGTCTTCCCGGCGCCGTTTGGGCCG
>Ga0070739_10001146_pt1 | contig 42139 bp, 32 predicted proteins | sample Coa_R1_7_FD_66445 | JGI IMG/M metagenome (GOLD analysis project Ga0070739, IMG submission 66445) | Surface soil microbial communities from Centralia Pennsylvania, which are recovering from an underground coalmine fire - Coalmine... | ecosystem: Environmental > Terrestrial > Soil > Unclassified ...
CTACGCCAACTTCTACAGAGCGTCCTGGAGTGAAGGCCCGCTGATCCGGGTCATACCATCAAGAGAACCACAGACGTCGAATCAGACGTCGCGCGACTGCTTGAGGAGATGATGGTGGCGACCCCCGTGGAACGCTCGCTCGTGCTGGTGAAGCCGGACGGCGTGCGCCGCGCGCTGACCGGGGAGATCATCCGGCGGATCGAAGCCAAGGGGATCAGAGTGGTCGCGCTGGACCTGCGGGCGCTGCCCCGCGAACTGGTCGAGGAGCACTACGCCGAGCACGAGGGCAAGCCGTTCTTCGAGCCGCTGGTCTCCTTCATGACCTCCGGCCCGGTCGTCGCCATGATCATCGAGGGGCACCGCTGCATCGAGGCCTTCCGCACTCTCGCCGGCGCCACCGACCCGGTCAAGGCAGCGCCCGGGACCATCCGCGGCGACCTGGCCACCGACATCGGCACCACCGTGGTGCAGAACCTGGTGCACGGCTCGGACTCGCCCGCCTCCGCCGAGCGCGAGATCAAGATCTTCTTCCCCGAGCAGGGTTGAGCAGACCGGGAAGCAGCCGCTTCCCGGTCCCGCCAACCAGACCAGAAACCGGTCCCTCGTCCGGTGGAACCTCCGTTTCCTTGCCGCGAATCGGCGGGAAGCACCCGTACTGTCTGAAGACGGGCGTGGGTGATCGCGGAAGGTAACTGGTACGAATATGGGCATGTCGGTCGTCGGCCGTGACATCGCGGTGGACCTCGGAACGGCGAACACGCTGGTCTACGTGCGCGGCAAGGGGATCGTGCTCAACGAACCCTCGGTCGTCGCGGTCAACACGCACAACGGGGCGGTGCTCGCGGTCGGCGCCGAGGCGAAGAAGATGATGGGCCGCACCCCCGGCAACATCGTCGCCATCCGCCCGCTCAAGGACGGGGTCATCGCCGACTTCGAGATTGCCGAGCGGATGCTGCGGTACTTCATCCGCAAGGTGCACCACCGCCGGCTGCTCGCCCAGCCTCGCGTGGTCATCTGCGTGCCGAGCGGGATCACCGGGGTCGAGCGGCGCGCGGTCGAGGACGCCGCCGACGCCGCGGGCGCCCGCCAGGTGCACCTGATCGAGGAGCCGATGGCGGCCGCGATCGGGGCCGGCCTGCCGATCCAGGAGGCCACCGGGAACATGGTGGTGGACATCGGCGGCGGCACCACCGAGGTCGCGGTCATCTCCTACGCCGGCATCGTGACCGCCTCCTCCATCCGCACCGCCGGGGACGAGCTGGACAACGCGATCATCCAGTACGCCAAGAAGGAGTACTCGATGCTGCTCGGCGAGCGCACCGCCGAGGAGCTGAAGATCACCATCGGCTCGGCCGACGACCACGACTCCGAGCTGCACGCCGAGGTGCGCGGCCGGGACCTGGTCTCCGGCCTGCCGAAGGTCATCGTGCTGACCTCCACCGAGATCCGCCGCGCGATCGACGAGCCGGTGGCCGCGATCGTGGACGCGGTCAAGGACACCCTGGACAAGTGCCCGCCCGAGCTGTCCGGCGACATCATGGACCGCGGCATCGTGCTCACCGGCGGCGGCGCGCTGCTGCGCGGCCTGGATCAGCGGCTGCGCCGGGAGACCGGGATGCCGGTGTTGATCGCGGAGAACCCGCTGGACTCGGTGGTGCTCGGCTCGGGCCGCTGCGTGGACGAATTCGACGCGCTGCAGCCGGTGCTCGGTGCGCAGAGCCGCAGGTGACCGGGGGAGTGCGGGCATGAAGGACGCGGCTATATGCGTGACACGCGCCGTACCCGGATCGTGCTGGTCGGGCTGCTGCTGGCCGGCTTCGCGCTGATCACCGTCGACGCACACGGCGACCGCCCCGGCGCTCCGGGCCCGCTGGGCAAGGTCCGCTCCCTCGGCCAGTCAGTGCTCGGACCGGTGCAGCGCGCCGCGGACAGCGGGGTGCGCGGCGTCGGGTCGCTGTTGAGCGGCTGGGGCCACTCGGCCGCGGACCAGCAGCGCATCACGCAGCTCAACGCGCAGGTCGCCGCGCTCAAAGCGCAGCTGGAGACCGATCCGCAGAACCGCGCACGGGCCGACCAACTCGACAAGCTGCTGCGACTGACCGCGCTCGGCGGCCTGAGGACCGTGCCCGCGCGGCTGGTCGGCCTTTCCCCCGCCCAGGACGGAACCTGGTCGGCCACCGTCGATGCCGGGACGCGCGACGGCATCACCGAGAACCAGACCGTCGTCACCGGCGACGGGCTGGTCGGCCGCACCACCGCGGTCGGCCCGTACACCGCGACCGTGCTGCTGGCCGTGGACCCGGCCTCCACGGTCGGGGTCCGGCTCGCCGGCTCCGGCACCATCGGCACCGCGACCGGTCAGGACCCGCATACGCTGCGCGTCGAGTTCCTGGATCCGCAGCTCGAGGTCAAGCCGGGTGCCGTGGTCGTCACCCTCGGCTCGGCCGGTGACGCGCCATTCGTGCCCGGAGTGCCGGTCGGGACGGTGCGTCAGGTCGTTTCGACACCCGGCGCGCTGACGCGCACGGTGCTGGTTACCCCGTACGTCAACGCGACGTCCGTCGACACAGTGGCCGTGGTTGTGCAGCCTCCGCGGACAGATCCGCGCGACGCGATGGTGCCGGGCGCCGCTGCATCCGACCCTCAGTCAGCCGGCGCGACGCAGCCGTAGCAGCCCAAACCGCGCCGGAAGAGGTCAGGAGACCATGCGAACCCTGCTGCGTGCCGCGCTGACTGCTGCCGCCGCGATCCTCGCGCTCACGCTCGAGTCGTCGGTCGTGCCGAAGCTGCATCTGCCTTATGCGGTGCCGGATCTGGTCCTACTTGTCGCGCTGGCTCTCGCCGCCGAGTGGGGGACCGCCGGCGGGGCGGCGGCCGGCTTCCTGGCCGGCCTCATCCAGGACCTCGCGCCGCCCTCGCTCGGCGCGGTAGGACGGCACGCCCTGGTGCTGACCGTCGTCGGCGCGCTTGCCGGGCGCGCCGCCCGCGAGGTGCGCCGCTCCGCGCTGCGCACCAGCTTGCGGGCCGGCTGCTACGCCGCGCTCGCCCTGATCCTCAATACTCTGATCGGCCTCGCCCTCGGCGACGGCATCGGCCTTTCCCGCCCCGGCCTGCTGCTCGCCCTCGGTGCCGCCGCGCTGTACACCGCCGTCGCCACGCCCCTGGTCGTTCCCGGCCTTGCCGCCTTGGCCCGCCGTGTGGCCGGCGGGGGCGCCCGCTATCTCGCCCCGGTCGGCAACGCCGTCCAGGGCCCCGTTTTCCCCGGCCCGGCGCACACCAGCCCCGGGCTGCGTTCCGAGGCTGAGAGGGTGTGAACCGTCCGTTGTCCGTGCCGCAACTCGCGCGCAGCCGCGTGTCCGTCGTGCAGGTGCTGGTACTGGCCCTGCTGTGCACGCTCGGTGTCCGGCTCTGGTACCTCCAGGTGCGCTCCGGGCCGCAGTTCCAGCAGGCGGCCGCGGCCAACGACCTGCGCACGGTGGCGACCGCGGCGGTGCGCGGCTCGATCCTCGACGACCAAGGCCGGCCGCTGGTGGACAACCGCACCGTGCTCGAAGTCACCGTCGACCTCAGCACGCTGACGCAGCAGCCGCACCAGGGCAAGGCCGTGCTCGAACGGCTCGCCGACACCCTCGGCGTACCCGTCGCGCAGCTTGAGCAGCGCGCCAGGCTCTGCTCGCCGACGGTTTCCCAGCCCTGCTGGACCGGTTCGCCGTACCAGCCGATCCCGGTCGCGCAGGACGTGCCGCCGCCGCTCGCCGTCAAGATCATGGAGGAGCACGACCAGTTCCCCGGTATCGCGGTCGTGCCCGCCGCGCAACGCGCCTACCCCGAGCCATACGGCGTCCAGGCCTCGCAGGTACTCGGCTACCTTTCCCCGGTCAGCCCGGACGAGCTGAGCGCCCCCGGTTCTACCTATCAGCCCACGGACATGGTCGGCCGCTCAGGGCTGGAACAGACCTATGACAAGGAGCTGCGCGGCGTCTCCGGGGTGTCCGAGGTGGCCGTCGACAACCTCGGCCGCGCCGTGCGCACCGTCTCCTCCACCGCACCGGTCGCCGGCGACGACGTGGTCACCACCCTTGACGCGCGCATTCAGGCCGTCGCCGAACAGCAGCTCGCGGCGGCGATCAAGACCGCGCGCGGCGGCTGGGACAAGAACAGCAGCGCGCACTACAAGGCCGACTCCGGCGCGGTCGTCGTGCTCGACGTGAACACCGGCGGGGTGGTCGCGATGGCCACCTACCCGAGCTACGACCCGACCGTGTGGAGCGGCGGCATCAGCGCGGCCGACTACGCGCACCTGACAGACCCGAACGCCGGCGTCCCGCTGCTGGACCGCGCGTATCAGGGCCAGTTCGCCCCCGGTTCGACGTTCAAGCTGGTCACCGCGTCCGCGATGCTCCAAGACGGCTTCCCGGCGCACGGCACCTACGACTGCTCGCCCTCCTTCGAGGTCGGCAGCCAGTCCTTCCACAACTTCGAGGGCGAGGCCTTCGGTCCCATCTCGCTCAAGCGCACCATCGAAGTCTCCTGCGACACGGTGTTCTACCGCGCCGCCTACCAGATGTGGCTGCACGACGGTGGCAACCGCCCGGTCGCGCACCCGGCCGACCCGGTCCAGACCATGGCCGCGCAGTACGGCTTCGGCCGCCGCACCGGAATCGACCTGCCCGGCGAGGCCGGCGGCGACGTGCAGACCCGGCAGGAGAAGCTGGCCACCTGGAAGCAGATGAAGGACGTCTGGTGCCGCCGGGCGCAGACCGGCTATCCGGAGGTGGCCGCCTCCGACCCGACCCGCGCCGCGTACCTCAAGCAGATCGCGTACGAGAACTGCCAGGACGGCTGGCAGTTCCGCGGCGGCGACGCGGTCATCGAGGCGATCGGCCAGGGCGGCATCCTGGTCACCCCGCTGCAACTCGCGCGCGCGTACTCGGCGCTGGCCAACGGCGGGACGCTGTACCAGCCGCACCTGGAGAAGGCGGTCATCTCCCCGGACGGGCACGTGGTCGCGACGTATCAGCCGAAGGTGGTCGGGCACGTGCCGGTCTCGCCGGCCACGCGCTCCTTCCTGGTCAACGCGTTCGAGGGCGTCGCGCAGGAAGGCACTGCGTCGGGCGTGTTCGGCGGCTGGCCGCTGGACAAGATCGCGGTCGGCGCGAAGACCGGAACCGCGGACGTCTACGGCAAGCAGGCCACCTCCGTGTTCGCCTCGTTCCTCCCGGCGAACCACCCGCAGTACGCGGTCGCGATGATGGTCTCGCAGGGCGGGCAGGGCGCGATGACCTCGGGTCCGGCGGTGGAGAAGATCGAAGAGGCGCTTTACGGCGTCCAGCAGGGCGCGATCAACCCGCAGGCCGCCATGCTGCCGCAGCCGCCCGCGTCCCTTCCGCAGATCCGCTCGGACGGCACACTGGTCGCCCCCGCTGACCAGATCCTCCCGCCGCCGTACCTGCCGCCGCCCGCCTACGGAGTCTCCGCGGTCAGGCCCTCGCTGCATGACGCACCCCCGGTCCTCGCCGCCGCCGCGTACTTCCTCCCGGAACGTCGCTTCGCAGAGGTGTACCGCGCGAACTGGTCGAGAGGGATCCCGTACCGAATGGGAACGGCCACATGATCATCGGTGAGAAGGCCGGCGTCCCCGCGGTCGCCGTCGCGCCGGCCGATTCCCCGACCGAACGCGTGCGGGCCGCCGCTCGCCGCGGCGGAGCGCTGCGCCGGTTCGACTGGCCGCTGGCCGGATCCGCGGTCGCGCTCGCCCTGATCGGCGCGCTCCTTGTCTGGTCGGCCACTCGGGAACGCAGCGCGCTGACCGGGGGCGACCCGCAGTACTTCCTCAAGCGCCACCTGCTGAACCTCGGCGTCGGCCTCGTTCTGGCCGCCGCGGTCAGCGCCCTCGACCACAAGCGGATGCGCGCGCTGACCCCGGCGGTGTACCTGTTCGCCGTCCTCGGCCTGCTCGCGGTGCTCTCCCCGCTCGGCTCGACCGTCAACGGCGCCCGCTCCTGGATCGAACTCGGCGCCGGCTTCTCCATCCAGCCCGCCGAATTCGCCAAGGTGGGCGTGGTGATGGCGGTGGCGATGACCCTGGCGGCCCGGCCCACCGTCCGGCGCGCCCCCGACCTGCTCGCCCCGGTCTTCGACCCGCGCCGGCCCGGAGACGTACCGTCCGCCCGGCTGCTGTCCCTGGCGCTGCTGGCCGCCGCCGTGCCGATGGGCCTGATCGCGCTGCTGCCCGACCTGGGCACCACCATGGTCATCGTCGCCACCGTGGTCGGCATGATCGTGGTCTCCGGCGTCCGGCTGAGGGTGCTCGCGCTGCTGACGCTCGCGGCCTCCGGCGGCGTGGTCGCGATCGTCAAGCTGCACCTGCTGGCCGCACACCAGGTCAACCGGTTCGCGGCGTTCGCGGACCCCAACCTCGACCCGCAGGGCGTCGGCTACAACACGCATCAGGCGCGCTTGGCGATCGGCTCCGGCGGCATCTTCGGACAGGGCCTCTTCCACGGCGCGCAGACCAATGGCCAGTTCGTGCCCGAGCAGCAGACCGACTTCGTGTTCACGGTGGCCGGGGAGGAGCTCGGCCTGGTCGGCGGGTTGCTGATCATCGCGCTGTTCGCGGTGCTGCTCTGGCGGGCCTGCACGATCGCCCGCCTGGCCACCGAGCCCTTCCCGCTGCTGCTGGCGGCCGGCGTGCTGTGCTGGTTCACCTTCCAGACCTTCGAGAACATCGGGATGACGCTCGGGATCATGCCGGTGGCCGGTATCCCGCTGCCGTTCGTCTCCTACGGCGGCTCCTCGATGTTCGCCAACTTCATCGCCGTCGGCCTGCTGGAAAACGTCAGGCTGCGCTCCACCAGGTAGCCTGGGACCGTGGTGAACTCCGTCTGGCCCCGTCTAGAAGCCCTGCTGCCCTCCGTGCGCAAGCCGATCCAGTACGTCGGCGGCGAACTGAACTCCACGGTGAAGGACTGGGACGCCTGCGACGTGCGCTGGGCGCTGATGTACCCCGACGCCTACGAGGTCGGCCTGCCCAACCAGGGCACCATGATCCTCTACGAGGTGCTCAACGAGCGCGAGGGCGTGCTGGCCGAGCGCACCTACTCGGTCTGGCCGGACCTCGAGGCGCTGATGCGCGAGCACGACGTGCCGCAGTTCACCGTGGACGCACACCGGCCGGTCGGCGCGTTCGACCTGTTCGGCGTCTCCTTCTCCACCGAACTCGGCTACACCAACCTGCTCGCCGCGCTGGACTTGGCCGGCATCCCGCTGGAGGCCAAGGACCGCGACGAGTCGCATCCGGTGGTCATCGCCGGCGGCCACGCCGCCTTCAACCCCGAGCCGATCGCGGACTTCATCGACGCGGCCGTACTTGGCGACGGCGAGCAGGCGGTGCTCACCATCACCGACATCGTGCGCGCCTGGAAGGCCGAGGGCAGGCCCGGCGGCCGCGACGAGCTGCTGATGCGTCTCGCGCGCACCGGCGGCGTGTACATCCCGCGCTTCTACGACGTCGAATATCTGCCGGACGGCCGGATCAAGCGCGTGGTGCCGAATCGGACCGGCGTGCCGTGGCGCGTGTCCAAGCACACGGTCATGGACCTCGACGAGTGGGCGTACCCGAAGCAGCCGCTGGTCCCGCTGGCGGAGACCGTGCACGAACGCATGTCGGTCGAGATCTTCCGCGGCTGCACCCGCGGCTGCCGGTTCTGCCAGGCCGGCATGATCACCCGGCCGGTGCGCGAGCGCTCGATCACCGGCATCGGCGAGATGGTCGAGCGCGGCCTGTCCGCCACCGGATACGAAGAGGTCGGCCTGCTCTCGCTCTCCTCCGCGGACCACAGCGAGATCGCGGACATCGCCAAGGGCCTGGCCGACCGGTACGAGGGCACCAACACCTCGCTCTCGCTGCCCTCGACGCGCGTCGACGCGTTCAACATCGACCTGGCCAACGAGCTGTCCCGCAATGGTCGTCGCAGCGGCCTGACGTTCGCGCCCGAGGGCGGCAGCGAGCGGATCCGCAAGGTCATCAACAAGATGGTCAGCGAGGAGGACCTGATCCGCACGGTCAGCGCCGCCTACTCGGCGGGCTGGCGCCAGGTCAAGCTGTACTTCATGTGCGGCCTGCCCACCGAGACCGACGAGGACGTGCTGCAGATCGCCGAGATGGCCCGCAACGTCATCAAGGCCGGGCGCGAAGCCTCGGGCAGCCGTGACATCCGCTGCACCGTCAGCATCGGCGGCTTCGTGCCCAAGCCGCACACCCCCTTCCAGTGGGCCGGGCAGCTCGGCGCCGAGGAGACCGACGCACGCCTGGCCAAGCTGCGCGACGCGATCCGCGCCGACCGCGACTACGGCCGTGCCATCGGCTTCCGCTACCACGACGGCAAGCCCGGCATCGTCGAAGGCCTGCTCTCCCGCGGCGACCGGCGGATCGGCAAGGTCATCCGCGCCGTCTACGAGGACGGCGGCCGCTTCGACGGCTGGAGCGAGTTCTTCTCCTACGAGCGCTGGATGCAGGCCGCCGAGCGTGCGCTCAAGGACGAGCCGGTCGACGTGCCCTGGTACACCACGCGCGAGCGCGACCAGGTCGAGGTGCTGCCCTGGGACCACCTGGACTCGGGACTCGACCGCGAATGGCTGTGGGAGGACTGGCAGGACGCGCTGCGCGAGGTCGAGGTCGATGACTGCCGGTGGACCCCGTGCTTCGACTGCGGCGTGTGCCCGCAGATGCAGACCGAGATCCAGATCGGCCCGACCGGGAAGAAGCTGCTCCCGCTCACCGTGGTCTGATCGCGGCGCTGCTTGATCACCTTGCGCCAAGCTCGATTACTTGCCGGTAACCTGGTCTGGATTCAGCGAGGTGGCCGCTCTAGTCTGTGCGCATGACGACGAGCGGTGTGACTCCCCAGACGGCACAAAGCCAATCGGTCGGAGGGGGGTCGGGCGCCGGCGCCGGAGTGGGCGCGAACGGCGGCTCGGCGACGAGACTCGAGTCCATACGCCCGCACCTGCCGCGCGAGTTCGTCGCCCGGCTGGTCGAGGATGTCGTGGTCGGCTCCAAGGCCGCGTCGACGCCGATCCACGCCCCGCTGACCGGCGAGGTCATCGTCGATCTGCCGCAGTCCGCGCCCGGCGACGTGCGGCTGGCCTTCCAGAAGGCCCGCGCCGCGCAGCCGGCCTGGGCCGCCCGGCCGGTGCGGGAACGCGCCGCGGTGCTGCGCCGCATGCACGACCTGCTGTTCGACAACGAACCGCACCTGCTCAACCTCGTCCAGATCGAGACCGGCAAGGCCCGGCTGCACGCCTACGAGGAACTCGCCGGCTCGGCCGCCGCGCTGCGCCACTACGCCGCCGCGGCCGCCGGGTACCTCAAGGACCGGCGCCGCCCCGGCATCCTGCCCGGCCTCACCAAGGTCTCCGAGGTGCGCCACCCCAAGGGCGTCGTCGGGCTGATCACGCCGTGGAACTATCCGCTCGCGCTGGTCGTCATGGACATCGCCCCGGCCCTTGTCGCGGGCAACGCGGTCGTGCACAAGCCGGACAACGCCACCACGCTCACCGCGCTCTACGTCCGGCAGTTCGCGGTCCGCGCTGGACTGCCCGAGGACGTGTGGCAGATCGTCACCGGCGAGGGCCCGGTGACCGGACCTGCCGTGGTCGACCACGCCGACTACGTCGCCTTCACCGGGTCGACGCGGACCGGCCGGCAGGTCGCCCAGCAGGCCGCCGGCCGGCTGATCGGCTGCTCGCTGGAGCTCGGCGGCAAGAACTCGATGGTCGTGTTCGACGACGCCGACGTGGAGAAAGCGGTGCAGGGCGCATTGCGCGGCTGCTTCTCATCGGCCGGCCAGCTGTGCGTGTCCTTCGAGCGCATCTACGTGCACTACTCGCTGTACGACCAGTTCATCGAGCGCTTCGTGACCGAGACCAAGGCGCTGCGGCTCGGCGGCGCCCTCGACTACTCGGCGGAGATCGGCTCCCTTGCCTCGACCAAGCAGCTCGAAGCCGTCACGCTGCACGTGGAGGACGCGCGGGCCAAGGGCGCCAAGGTGCTGGCCGGCGGCCGGCGCCGGCCGGACGTCGGCTCGCTGTTCTACGAGCCCACCATCCTGTCCGGGGTGACTCCGGCCATGTCCGTGTACGGCGAGGAGACCTTCGGCCCGGTCGTGTCAGTGTACGGATTCAAGAACGAGGCCGAGGTCCTGGAGCTGGCCAACGACACCCCGTACGGCCTCAACGCGGCCGTGTGGACCCGCGACACGAAGCGCGCGCGCGAGGCCGCGCTGCGCCTGCACTCCGGAATGGTCAACGTGAACGAGGCCTACGCCGCGGCCTTCGGCTCCGTCGGCGCGGCCATCGGCGGAATGGGCGACTCCGGGCTCGGCCGCCGCAACGGGGCCGAAGGCATCCACCGATACACCGAGGTGCAGACGATCGCCCGGCAGACGGTACTGCCGCTCGCCCCGTGGTTCGGATTCTCCGCCGAGCGTTACACCAAGCAGTTGAGCTTCTCGCTGCGGTTGCTCAAGCGGCTCGGAATGAAGTAGCCACGGGGTCGGCGCCAACGCTCATAAGGCGCTGACCTGATCCAGAGCGCTGATAGCGGGCCGCGTCAGACGGCTGCATCCCGTCGATCACGACGCGCCGGGCGGGGGTAAAGACTTGGTAATGTCTGTTACCCCGCTTTCTGCCGCCGTGCTCGTGCCAGTAGCGTGTAGGGGCAGATGGCACCGAACCGTCACCTCTGCGAGGGCCTTGGGGCTTGGGGGAGCGCGGGAATGGTGGATCTGACAACCTCACAGTTGTCCTATACGCAGATTTCCTGATTTGACGGGGATGGTGAACGATGGCCGGATCTTACGCAACAGACGCTGCGACGATGCAGAAGGCGGCCCAGCAGGTCCAGCAGGTCAGCGAGGAGATCAACGCGGAACTGCGCTCGCTGATGAGCAAGCTCGAGCCGGTCGCCGGCTCCTGGAAGGGCAACGCGGCCAGCGCGTTCCAGCAGCTGATGAGCCGCTGGCAGGAGGACGCCAGCAAGCTGACGCAGGCTCTGGCGAGCATCGCCGAGATGCTCGACTCGAGCAACAAGGCCTACTCGACGGCTGAAGAGAACAACTCGTCGCAGATCGGCGCGATTCTCAAGGGTCTCCAGTAAGAGGCAGACGGCAGGGTTCTTATCCGCCGCGCGCCGGTTGTTGAATTCACGAGGGGAGTAGGAAATGTCTGGTTACGGTTCCGGCAGCGTCGTCGTCACCTTCGCGACCATCGCGGAGGCCGCGCAGAACACTCAGGCCACGTATCAGAGCCTGGAGCAGAAGCTCAACGACCTGCACAGTTACCTGCAGCCGCTGGTCTCAAGCTGGACCGGTTCCGCGTCCGAGCAGTACCAGCAGAAGCAGCAGCAGTGGATGCAGGCTCAGACCGACCTGGGCAACGTGCTGCAGACGATCGGCCGGGTGCTCGACGAGACCGAGCAGGCCTACCGGCAGACCGAGTCGTCCAACGCCCAGAGCTGGAGCTGAGTCTTCGGTCAAGCGCGGGTGAGTCCGGCTCGTGGACGCGAGCCGGACTCTTCGTGCGTTCTGCTAAGGTGACGAACGTGCTTCAGTCCCGGCGATTTAGCTATGGCTTTCCGGCAGGTCCGGCAAGCCAGGCGGTCGCGCGCTGACGAACACGGCGAGACCACTTACGGCGCCCCGGACCCCGCAGGGTCCGGGGCGCCGTCGCGTTCGCCTCGGGTCGTGCGGACCGGCCGGCGCCTTCCCACACCGCCCGCAAGGACCCCTCCGGAAGGACCGACCGACCATGACCGCCACCGAGCTTTCGCCCCAGTCCCAGGCCGCGCCCGCCGCGCCTGCCGCACGCACCGAGCCCGCGGCGTCGAGCAGCGCCCCGTCACCCGCCGAAGCGATCGCCTCCGAGGCCGCCGGTGGCCCTGACGGCCCTGAGGGCGTGCTCTCCGGCCGTGAACGTATTGACGCCCTCGACGCCCAGATCGCCGCATTGGTGCAACGCCGGATCGACGTCTCCCGGCAGATCCAAGCCGCCCGGATCGCCGATGGCGGTCGCCGGGTGGACCTGCGCCGGGAGACCGAGATCATCGCCCGTTACTCCGCCGCGCTCGGCCGCCCCGGTACGGCGATCGCCATGGCCCTGCTCGAACTCGGCCGCGGACGCGCGTAACCGGACGTCCGATCAGTCGTTGTCCACGGCGGATGGGCCGGGGCGAACGGCCGGGGCCGGGCGAGCGACAACCGACCCGCGGCTGTGGGACCTCGCCTCGGTGCGTGTCCGCCGGCAGGGGACAGCCGGCAGCGTCCGCGTACCATTCCCGTCCCCGTGCCAGACCGCCGGGATCACTCCTGTCCGGCCAGGCACGGGGACCCTCGCGGCGGACGGCCGCTTTCCGCCGGTCCCCTAAACTGGTCGCACTATGGACTCCACTTCCCCCCTGGTCCTCGTCATCGACTTCGGCGCCCAGTACGCCCAGCTCATCGCGCGCCGGGTCCGCGAAGCGCGGGTCTACAGCGAGATCGTGCCGCACGACACGTCCGTCGCCGAGCTGCTGGCCAGGCGCCCGGCCGCGATCATCCTGTCCGGCGGCCCCTCCTCGGTCTACGCCGACGGCGCGCCGAACGTGGCCGCGGAGCTGTTCCGCGCCGGCGTGCCCACGTTCGGCATCTGCTACGGCTTCCAGGCCATGGCGCGGGCGCTCGGCGGCGTGGTCGACAAGACCGGGACGCGCGAGTACGGCGGCACCGACCTGGCCGTGCGCGAGTCCTCCTCGACGCTGTTCGCCGGGACCCCGGCCGCGCAGTCGGTGTGGATGTCGCACGGCGACTCGGTCGTCGCCGCGCCCGAGGGCTTCCTGGTCAGCGCGAGCACGAACGGAACGCCGGTCGCAGCCTTCGAAGACGACGAGCGGCGGCTGTACGGCGTGCAGTACCACCCCGAGGTGCTGCACTCGGCGCACGGGCAGAAGGTGCTGGAGAACTTCCTGTACCACGGCGCCGGGATCACCCCGAGCTGGACGATGGTCAACATCGTCGAGGAGGCCGTGGAGTCCGTGCGCGCCCAGGTCGGCGACCGCCGCGCGATCTGCGGCCTGTCCGGCGGGGTGGACTCCGCGGTCGCGGCCGCGCTCGTGCAGCGGGCCATCGGCCACCGGCTGACCTGCGTGTTCGTGGACCACGGGCTGCTGCGCAAGGGCGAGGCAGAGCAGGTGGAGAAGGACTTCGTCGCGGCCACCGGAGTGGAGCTCAAGGTCGTCGACGCCAGGCAGCGCTTCCTCGACGCGCTGTCCGGGGTGACCGATCCGGAGGAGAAGCGCAAGATCATCGGCCGGGAGTTCATCCGGGTCTTCGAGCAGGCGCAGGCCGAGATCGTCGCCGGCGACGCAGAGTCCGCACACAGCGCCTCGCCCGCCGACTGGTGCCTCGTGCAGGGCACCCTGTACCCCGACGTGGTCGAGTCCGGCGGCGGCGCGGGCACCGCGAACATCAAGTCGCACCACAACGTCGGCGGCCTGCCCGACGACCTCGAATTCGAACTCGTCGAACCGCTGCGCAAGCTGTTCAAGGACGAGGTGCGCCGGGTCGGCGAGGAGCTCGGCCTGCCCCCCGAGATCGTCTGGCGCCAGCCCTTCCCCGGCCCCGGCCTCGGCATCCGCATCGTCGGCGAGGTCACCGAGGAGCGGCTGGAGCTGCTGCGCGACGCGGACGCGATCGCCCGCGAGGAACTGACCAAGGCCGGGCTCGACCGGGCGATCTGGCAGTGCCCGGTGGTGCTGCTCGCGGACGTGCGTTCGGTCGGCGTCCAGGGCGACGGCCGGACATACGGGCACCCGATCGTGCTGCGCCCGGTCTCCTCCGAGGACGCGATGACCGCCGACTGGACCAGGCTTCCGTATGACGTGCTGGCCCGGATCTCGACGCGGATCACGAACGAGGTGCGCGACGTCAACCGGGTGGTGCTCGACGTCACGTCCAAGCCCCCGGGCACCATCGAGTGGGAGTGAGACCGGCGCCCGCGCGGACCTTCCGGTCTCGGATTATCGATATCCCGTAACGGATTCCCATCCGCCGCACCGTCCCCGCCCGGCGCGTGGCCTCACCGGTGTACGCTCCGAGCCTGCTGCCGATTCGTGACACAGGGAGGGGCGGGCGTGGCCCACGGACCGCAGTTGCATGGGCCGCAGCTCCACGGCGAGGTCCGGCGCGATTACGACCTCGAACTCACCCAGTTCGTCGACCGCTGCAAGGAGTTCGCCCGCGGTGAGGGCGTACCGGCCGCGCTGTCGCACTCGGAGTCCGGCGCGCGGCAGTGGATCTCCGACGAGCTGACCCGTCGGGCCGGCCGGCTGGCCGCGGCGTCGCGGCGGGAGAACGCGGCCTGGCTGGCGCTGGTCGGCCGGCAGGCGATGCGCGGCGCGTGGTGGCTGCTGGTCGCGGTGCTTGTGGTCGACCTGGCCACGCTGCCGCTCTCGGACGGCTGGACGATGCCGCGGACCGCGGCCCCGGTCGCCTTCCTCGCCTTCGCCGCGCTGTTCACGCTGTTCAGCCTGGTGCACAGCGACATCGGCGGGGTGCTGTGCTTTCTGATCGGGGTCGACGGAAGGCTCTCGCTGCCGCGCACCCTCGGGGTGCTGTGGGCGGCGAGCCTGGCGACCGCCTTCGTGTACTTCGGGGTCGAGGACATCGCGGCGGGCGATCCGGCCGAACGCGCGCAGATCACCGCGTCCCTCTCGCATCTGCGTTGGGAGTACCTTGCGCTGCTCGCGACACCGGTCGTGGTCGCGGTGATCAGCAGCGCGGTCTTGGCCGCGCGGATGCGCCGCAGGGCCGCGCCGTACCTGCCGGGCCAGCGCTCGCAGCTGCGCGACCTGCTGGTCGAGGAGACCGGCCTCGGCTCGCTGGCCGCCGCGGTGTGGCTCCCGGTGAACCTCGTCGGCGTGCTGTTCCTGGTGATCGGGCTGGCCGAGAACCCGTATCAGCTCCCGCAGCTGCCCGCCGCGGTCACCGCCATCGCGCTCGGCGCCGCCGTGCTCTATCTGGCGGTCAAGCTGACCGAAGTGCGCAAGCCGGTCCTGGTCTCCGTCGTCAGGGTTCGTACTCCGGGTGAGCCGGACGGCCCCATCCGGCAGGGCGACGAGATCGAGATCCGCGGCCTCGGCTTCGTGCCCGCGGCGGCGGCGTCCCCCGACCAGTTGGCCCGTATCGTGGTCAAGCTCGGCCCCATCCACATCCATGTCCCGCTCGTCCCGGACCAGGACGGCGCCTTCATCAACCCCACCGACACGTCCGTGACGGTACCGATCCCGTATGAGGCCGAACCGGGCCCGTGGACGGTACGCGTCGTGACGGCCGCAGGCCTGGAGACGAGCGACTATCCGCTCGACATCCTCGCCGACGAGGTCTGATTCGCCGGCGCCTGATGACGCCTGCGGCTGGCCTGGTAACGCCTGCGGCTTCCGCCGCCACTCTGGCCCGGCTGTTTAGCGTCGCGTCTCGTATCTGGTCAGCACGACGCCGCCGGGGAACGTCCGCGTCTCGACCAGGTTCAGGTTGACCCAGCTGTCCAGCGCGGTGAACATCGGCGTGCCGCCGCCCACCAGGACCGGCACGGTGGCCAGCGCGTACTCGTCGATCAGTCCGGCCCGCATGGCAGCGGCGGCGAGCGTTGCGCCACCGATCTTCATGGGTCCGCCGTCCTCGGCCTTGAGCCGGGCGATCTCGGCGACGGCGTCGCCGGTGAACAGGCGGGTGTTCCAGTCGACCTTGTCGATCGTCGAGGAGAACACCACCTTGGGTGTGTCCCGCCAGTTCCGTGCGAATTCGATCTGCGCCGGGGTGGCGTCGGGCTGCTGGTCGCCGGTCGGCCAGTAGGCGCTCATCGTCTGCCACAGTTTGCGCCCGTAGAGCGAGAGCTCGCTGGCGAGTTCCTGGACGAGCCACCACTCGAAGAGTTCGTCGCTCGGCGGCCCGCCCCAGCCGATGTCGTCGCCGGGTGCGGCGATATAGCCGTCCAGGGTCGCATTCATGCCGTAGATCAGCTTCCGCATGGCGCCAGCCTCCCGTGAGTCATCTGCACTGTAAAGACGGGCGCGACCGGAGTCGGCTCGCGTTAGGGCGCGTCACCAATCGTCGTGGCTGCGGGAGCCGGCTCGGGCGCGGCCGTTGCGGCGGGCGCGAAGGAAGCCGCCGACGACGCCGGACAGGCCTAGACCGAGCAGCAGGAACGAGAGCGTCCAGCCCGCGTTGACGTCGAGATGCCCACCCGACGCGAGCAGGTACGCCCCGCCGAGCAGGAAGAACACGAGTCCGGCGAGGATGGACACCGGGTCGGCCGAGTCGCGCATCGAGATTCCTCGTCCGGTGCGAGTGCCGCGCTCGTTCGGGCGCTCGGGGTCTGTCGCTGCTGTCGCTGCCACCGTCGTCGCTTCCTGGAGAGTCGGGTATTCGGGTAGTGGCGCGGAGAGCGGTTCCGTGAACGTCTCTTCGCCGGGCTGCTCGATCGGCTCGAACGGTTCAGTTGGCACGGTCCACCTCCAGGTCTCCGGCGCCCGCTTTGAGGTCCAGCACGATCGTTCCGTGTGAGCTGCCGATCGACGCGGCCTCGAAGCCGTTGGTCAGGTCGAGGCCGGAGCGCTGCGAGCCGTCCGGGAACTGCATGCGGCCCACGCCCACGTGCGCGGTGATCTGGAGCGCGACGTCGTCGGGCACGGTGACGAGGATCTGGCCCGCGCCGACATAGGCGGTGACGTGCACGGTGCCGCCTCGCGGATCGACGTTCGACAGGTCGAGCTGGCCCTTGCCCGCGGCCAGGTTGTAGGGCGAGCGGATCGTCGCGGCGGAGGCCGGTGCCCACGTCGTGTCGCCGGTCTCGCCGCGCAGCGGGACGCCGATCGCGTTGGCCACGATCAACGGCACCGACAGCACCAGGCCCAGCGGAATCAGCGCCCTGGCACGCCCGAACAGGCCGCCCACGACCATTCCCGCGCCGACGGCCATGACCGCCAGCGCCAGCCCCGACGTGCCGCCGACGTGGAACACGCCGACCTGCGCCAGCACCCCGATCACGCCGAGGATCAGCAGCGCGACGGAGAGCGTCAGGCCACTGAGCCGCCGCTGCCTCGGCTCGTCGACCTCGGGAGCCTCGCCGGTGAGGCCGGCTGCTCCCGCGGCCTCGGCACCGGGGACGTAGCCGCGGTACTCCCAGCCGAGCGCGGAGCCGTACGCCGCCTCTTCCGCGGCGAATCCCTCCGGCGGGGCGTCGACCGGAGCGCTTTCGCCACCCATCGCACCCGCGGCGCTCGGCGCGCTCGCGCCAGGTCCGGGAGCCGGATACGTCGGTACCGGACGCTGCCACCACGGTTGCGGCCGCTCTCCCGCGCCTGCTCCCGCATCCGGACCGGCGTACTGCGCGGTTCCGGGCTGGCCGCCGCGGCGCGCGTCACCGCGCCAGATCAGCACCAGGATGATCGCGGCCGCCAGCACCAGCAGCGGGATCGCGTGGTGGAAGCCGGTGGCAAGTGTGGTGAGCGCGACCATGAAGCCGAGGACCACGAGCACCGCGACCGCCACCGCGCCCAGCGTGCTGCGCCCGGTCAACAGCCGGTGCGCCTCTGACTCATGCTCCCCGTCCGCGGGCACGAACAGCCACGCGGCCGCGTAAGCCAGCAGGCCGAAGCCGCCGAAGAAGGTGAGCACCACGAACAGGATGCGGAACACCACCGGATCGACGTCCAGGTGCCGGCCGAGGCCCCCGCAGACCCCGGCGATCATCCTGGAGCGTCGATCGCGGCGCAGTACCGGTCGCGCCGAGCCCGGCCCCTGCTCCGGTCCCGGCTGCGCACTTCCGGCGTTGTACGCTCCCCATCCGGCCGAGGACGCGCCTCCCCGCGCGCCCCCGGCCGCCGTGCCCGGGCCCCAGCCCCAGGCGCCGCCGCTCCCCGCAGCGCCTCCCGCGCCTGGGTTCCCCGTGCCCGGGTTCCCCGCTCCAGCGCCGGCCGCCGCACCGGTCCCCGCGCCTAGGTGCCCCGCGCCCGGGTTCCCCGCTCCAGCGCTGGCCGCCGCACCGCTCCCCGCAGCGCCTGCCGCGCCCGGGTTCCCCGCTCCCGCGCCGACGCCACTCGACTCAGCACCGCTCATTCCGGCCCCACCCGCTTCTGCATCGCTCATGTCCCCAAGACTGCCGCGCCCGGCGGCTCCTGCCATCGGGCGCTCCCAGGATCCAACCCGGAAGTTCATCCCCGAGTCCGGCTCCGGGTCATCCCCGATGCACAATCGCCGCGCGCCGTGTGAGCATGGCTGTCGTGATGCCGTTGTGATGACGCCGCCGCTGCCCGAAGGCACCCGCCGCCTCTACCGATCCTCGGAACGGCGGCTGGTCGGTGGTGTCGCGCGCGGACTCTCGCTGCATCTCGGCGTCGACGTCTGGCTGCTGCGGCTCGCCTTCGTGCTGCTCGTGTTCGTCGGCGGCGCGGGCATCGTCACGTACGCGGCCTTCTGGCTGTTCGTGCCGCTCGGCAAGGTGCCTCAGGTCGACCGCTCGGCTCCGCGCCCCGGTGCGCGTGCGGCCGTGGCGATCGCGATCGCCGCCGAGGCGGTCCTGGTGATCGGGATCGGCGGCACGAACAACTCGGGCAAGTGGAACGTCCTGCTGCCGGTGGCCGCCGTGGTGGTCGGGCTCGGGGTGCTGTGGCGGCAGGCCGACGACGCCCAGCGCGCGCGCTGGCTCCGGCCGCACCGGTTCAATCCCTCCTCGCTGCTGCGCGGGCTGCTCGGCTCGGCGGTGGTGCTCGGCGGCATCGCGGTCCTGGTCTCCGGCGGGGTGCCATGGAACAAGGCCGGCCGCGTCCTGCTCGCCGCGGGCGCGCTGGTCGCCGGGGTGCTGCTGATCGCGACGCCGTTCCTGCTGCGGGTTTTCCGCGACCTGTCCGCCGAGCGGTCCGAGCGCATCCGCTCCCAGGAGCGGGCCGAGGTGGCGGCGCTGATGCACGATTCCGTCCTGCACACGCTGACGCTCATTCAGCGCAGCAGCGCCGACGCGGCGGAGGTCGCGCGGCTGGCCCGGGCGCAGGAGCGCGACTTGCGCTCCTGGCTCTACGAGGGCGGTCCGCGGCCGCGCTCGGGAGGCGACGTGCCGCCGGAGACCTTCGTGCAGGCGATCAAGGCCGCGGTCGCGGAGGTCGAGGACCGGCACGGCGTGCAGATCGAGGTGGTCACGGTCGGCGACGCGCCACTCGACGAGCACCTGGGCGCCTGTGTCGCGGCCGCCCGGGAGGCCGCGGTCAACGCGGCGAAATACGCGAAGGGCGCCCCGATCTCGGTCTACGCGGAGCTGGAGACCGACGGCAACCGCACCCGCAGCGCCGAGGTCTTCGTGCGCGACCGCGGACCGGGATTCGAGCTGGACACCGTCGCCACCGACCGAATGGGCATCCGCGAGTCCATTGTCGGAAGAATGCGGCGATTCGGCGGAGAGGCAAGCATTCGCACCGCGCCCGGCGAGGGCACCGAGGTACGCATAGAGTGGCGTCGTGACTGATCAGGGGCGTGAGAAAGTGTCGAGCGCAGAGGCCGAAGTCGATCGAGGCGAGGCGATGGCCGCCGGCGAAGCGGCGGCTACGGCGGCCACCCCGATCCGGCTGGTGCTCGTCGACGACCACCGCATGTTCCGCACCGGCGTGCGCGCAGAGCTCGACGAGGTAGCCGGCGCTGCGGTGGAGGTCGTCGGTGAAGCGGACGACGCGCCGCGCGCCGTCGCGGTCATCTTGGCGACGCGGCCACAGGTCGTGCTGCTCGACGTGCACCTGCCGGGCGGCGGCGGAATCGAAGTCCTCAAACAGTGTCTCGCACGTGCGCCCGAGGTGCGGTTCTTGGCGCTTTCCGTCTCGGACGCCGCCGAGGACGTGATCGGAGTCATTCGAGCGGGGGCGCGCGGCTACGTCACTAAGTCCATCACCGGTACCGAACTCGTCGACGCGGTACGTCGGGTCGCCGACGGTGACGCCGTCTTCTCGCCGCGCTTGGCGGGCTTCGTGCTGGACGCGTTCTCGGGCTCGGCCGCACCCGTGGACGAGGAGCTGGACCGGCTGACGGCGCGTGAGCGCGAGGTGCTGCGCCTTATCGCTCGCGGCTACGCGTACAAGGAAATCGCACGTGAGCTGGTCATCTCGGTGAAGACCGTGGAGAGCCACGTGTCCTCCGTGCTGCGCAAACTGCAGCTCTCCAACCGCCACGAACTGTCCCGCTGGGCTACCGCGCGCAGACTCGTCTGAGATTAGTGAGTCTTTCTCATATATAATACTCGGAGCCAAGACGAGGGGGTCAGGTGACGAGGATTCCAGCAGGGCGGTCGAGCAGCGCAAAGCGGGACGGGGCCACGGGGACGAACAGCAGCGCCGGCGCTCGCAACGCCGGCGCCGCAGCCAGCGGAGAAGGCTGGCTGCGCCGGCTGCTCGGCTACACCTGGAAGTACAAGAAACTCGTCATCGTCGCCGTGGTCGCCTCACTCGCGCTCACCGGCATCAACCTTGCCGTGCCGCTGATTCAGCGCGCTGTCATCGACGACGTGATCATCAGGCACTCGCAGCCGTTGCTGCCCTGGGCGATCACGCTCATCGCCGTCGCGGTACTGAACCTGGTCGTCTCGCGCACCCGGCGTTACGTCGGCGGCCGGGTCGGCATCGAGGTGCAAAACGACCTGCGCACCGACGTGTTCGACGCCCTCACCCAGCTCGACGGGCAGGGCCAGGACAACCTGGAGACCGGGCAGATCGTCTCGCGCTCCTCCTCCGACATCAACATCGTCGCCCAGCTGCTCGGGATGTCCCCGATGCTGGTCGGCACGATGCTCACCTTCATCAGCTCGCTGGTCGCGATGCTGGTGCTCTCGCCGGAGCTCACGCTGATCGGGCTCGCCGTCGGCCCCGGCCTCGCCGTGGTCACCACGCTGGCCCGCAAGCGGCTGTTCCCGGCCACCTGGGACGCGCAGCAGAAGGCCGGGATGCTGGCCGGCGTGGTCGAGTCCGCGGTCACCGGCGTGCGCGTGGTGAAGGGCTTCGGTCAGGAGCGCCAGGAGGTGCGCAAGCTCGAGAGCGCCGCCGAGTCGGTGTTCGCCGCCCGGCTGCGCTCGATCCGGCTGACCGCGAAGTACAACCCGACCCTCAGCGCGATCCCCACCCTCGGACAGCTCGGCGTGCTGGCCTTCGGCGGCTGGCTGGCGCTGCGCGGGCACATCACCCTCGGCACCTTCCTCGCCTTCTCCGCCTACCTGGCCCAGTTCGGCGGGCCGGTGCGCGCCCTTTCCACGCTGCTGACCTTCGGCCAGCAGGTGCGGGCCAGCGCGGTGCGCGTCTTCGAGGTCATCGATTGCAAGCCGCAGATCACCGACCTGCCGGACGCGCCGCCGCTGCCGGAGGGCGCCGAGGGCGTCACGTTCGAGAACGTGACCTTCGGCTACCTGCCCTCCCGCCCGGTGCTCAAAGGCCTGACGCTGGAGGTGCGGCCCGGCGAGACGCTGGCGCTGGTGGGCACGGCCGGCTCCGGCAAGTCGACCGTCGCGATGCTGCTGCCCCGCTTCTACGATCCGCAGTCCGGCGCGGTGCGCATCGGCGGGAACGACCTGCGCGAGGTGACCACCGACTCGGTGCGCGCCTCGATCGGCCTGGTGATGGAGGACGCGTTCCTGTTCTCCGAGTCGGTGCGGGCGAACATCGCCTACGGGCGGCCGGACGCGACCGAGGAGCAGATCCGCGCCGCCGCCCGCGCCGCCGAGGCCGAGCGGTTCATCGAGGACCTTCCGCAGGGCTATGACACCGTGGTCGGGGAGCAGGGCCTGACCCTCTCCGGCGGCCAGCGCCAGCGCGTCGCCCTCGCCCGCGCCCTGCTGACCGATCCGCGCATCCTGCTGCTCGACGACGCGACCTCGGCGATCGACGCGGCCACCGAGGCCGAGATCCACGCGACGCTGCGCCGGGTGATGGCCGGGCGCACGACGGTCCTGATCGCCCACCGCCGCTCCACGCTGCAACTCGCGAACCGGATCGCAGTGCTCGACGAAGGACGCCTGGTGGACGTCGGCACGGCGGCAGAGCTTGAGCGGCGCTGCCCCCTCTACCGGCTTTTGCTCTCCGGTCCCGGCGACGACGCCGAGGGCGTGGACGCTGGCGAGCTGAGCGCGGTGCTGGCCGACCCGGAGCTGGAATCCGGCGTGGTCGCGGAGGCCGAGGCCGTCCTCGACGCCGCGGCGCCGGCGATTGCGGGCTCCGGCTCGATCAACGGCGCGAAGCCGAAGGGCGTCCTGGTCGGCGGCGTGACGCCGGAACTCTGGGACCGCTCGAAGCTCGCCGGCGTCAACCCCCTCGCCGCCTACTACAAGCGGCGGGCCGAGGGCGGCGGGGGCGGCGGCCCGGGCCGGATCATGGCCGCGCTGCCCGCCACTCCCGAGCTGCTGGCGAAGGTCGCCGCGCTGCCGCCCGCGACCGACAAACCCGGCCTCGACGCAGCCCTCGTACATGCCGAGGAGCCGGAGTTCTCGCTGCGCAGGCTGCTGCGTCCGTTCGCCTGGCTGCTCGCCCTCGGCCTGCTGCTCGAAGCCGCCGACGCGCTCGCCTCGCTCCTCATTCCGGCCCTGATCCGCACCGCGGTGGACCAGGGCATCCAGGGCGCGGCGTACCACGTCATCGTCACCATGTCGATCTTCGGCCTGCTGCTGGTGGTCGGCGACTGGATCGTCGAGTCGATCCAGACCATGGTCACCGGGCGCACCGGCGAACGCCTGCTCTACCTGCTGCGCGTCAAGTCCTTCTCGCACCTCCAGCGCCTCGGCCTGGACTACTACGAGAAGGAGATGGGCGGCCGGATCATGACCCGGATGACCACCGACATCGACGCGCTCGCCTCCTTCCTGCAGAACGGCGTCTCGGCCGCCGTGGTCTCGGTGCTCACCTTCTTCGGCATCGCCGCCGCCCTGCTGGTGCTGGACTGGCGGATGGCGCTGGTGGTCTACGCCGTGCTGCCGATCCTCGTCGCCGCGACCCTGATCTTCCGCAAGAAGTCCTCCCGCGCCTACACCGAGGCGCGCGAGCGGATCAGCGCGGTCAACGCGGACTTGCAGGAAAACGTGGCCGGAATGCGGGTGACTCAGGCGTTCCGGCGTGAGGGCGTCAACCGCGACCGGTTCGCCGGAAAGGCCGACGCTTACCGCGTCACCCGCACCCGCGCGCAGAAGTACATCGCGACGTACTTCCCGTTCGTCCAGTTCCTCGCCGACCTCGCCGGCGCCCTCGCGCTGGTCTACGGCGCGCACCGGATCGGGCAGCACACGCTGACCGCCGGCGCGCTGATCGCGTACCTGCTGTACGTGGACATGATCTTCTCGCCGATCCAGCAGCTCTCCCAGGTCTTCGACGGCTATCAGCAGGCGAACGTCGGCCTGCGCCGTATCCGAGACCTGATGCGCACGCCGACCGCCACGCCTGAGGCCGAGGAACCGCTGGCGATTCCGGCGAACGGATTGACCGGTCGGATCGAGTTCCGCGACGTGCACTTCGCCTACTCACCGGACGCTCCTGAAGCGCTGCGCGGCATCGGCGTGACCATCGAGCCCGGCACGACCGTGGCGCTGGTCGGCGAGACCGGCGCGGGAAAGTCCACGCTGGTCAAATTGGTCGCCCGTTACTACGACCCGACCGCGGGCTCGGTGCGCGTGGACGGCGTGGACCTGCGCGAGTACGACCTGGCCGGCTATCGCGCGCGGCTCGGCGTGGTCCCGCAGGAGGCATATCTGTTCCCTGGCACGGTTCGCGACGCCATCGCCTACGGCCGTCCCGAGGCGACTGACGCAGAGGTCGAAGCCGCGGCTCGGGCGGTCGGCGCGCACGACGTGGTCGCGCGACTGTCCGACGGATACCTGCACCAGGTGGGCGAGCGCGGCCGCAACCTGTCCGCCGGGCAGCGGCAACTGCTCGCGCTGGCGCGCGCCTACCTGGTCGATCCGGACATCCTGCTGCTGGACGAGGCGACCGCCGCGCTCGACCTGGCCACCGAGGCCGCGGTCACCCGGGCGATGGACGAGGTGGCCCGCGCCCGCACCACGCTCGTCGTCGCACACCGGCTGACCACGGCGGCCCGCGCAGACCGGATCCTGGTGCTGGAGGGCGGCCGTGTCGTCGAGGACGGGACGCACGACGCGCTCTTGGCGGCGCAGGGGGCGTACGCGCGGCTCTGGGCGGCGTTCGCGGAGGCTTCGGCAGAGGTCTGACACCGCGGCCGGAGCGCGCGGCTGCGTGGCTGTACGGGCCGGGACGGCGCCGAAGTTCGGTACAGCGGCGCGCACTCAGTGCAGCTGTGAAGCCAGTACAGCGCCGAATCCAGTGCCACCGCGAACTCAGTACAGCCGCGAATCCAGTGCCGCCGCGAATTCAGCACTGCGGTGACGGCGGGCCGCGGCGCAAAGGTGCGCCCGGACCGTCGGGTGGGTGGCCGCGGGAGGTGGTGGGGTTGGATGCGGCGGTTTCGACGGTCCGGGCGCTGTCGGGGCGGCTGCCAGGCCGGTCGGGGGGAGGGGAAGGCCGACCTGGCAGGCCCGCTTCTTCATGAGGCACTGGAGGCGGTGCGTCGCTACCGCGACCGCGGTCAGTGAAGCGCTGCGTGCTCGGACGCTGGTGGAGTTGTACCGACCGCGTCGATTGACGGCCGGTGAGGCGAACCAGGGCCGGTGGTTCCGGCGCGGACCGCCGTGCGGCCCGCGCCTTCAGCTGTCAGAACCGGCCGTAGCCCGAGACCGGCATGTACGAGTAGTACTTCGACGACGGGTCGAGCGAACCCCAGACCACCCCGACGTTGGAGTTGCGCGCGTCGATGAACATGCCGTTGCCGACGTACATCGCGATGTGGCTCGGCGGATATCCGTAGAAGTAGATGACGTCGCCTGGCTGGAGGGCCGACTCGGGGATCGAGGTCGCCGCGGCGGCCTGCTCCTCCGACGTGCGCGGTATCGACATGCCGGCGGAGGCGTACGCGGCGTAGATCAGACCGGAGCAGTCAAATGCGCCGGGGCCGGTGTCGCCATACACGTACGGGTCGCCGACCTTCGACTTGACGTAGGCGACCGCTGCTGCCGCCCGGCCGGAGACAGCGGGCAGCGGACCGTTGTAACCGCTGGTCGACCCGCCTCCGGCGGCGATCGTGGCGCGCACCGGGGCGGAGAGCGTCGCGAGCAGCGCCTGCTCCTTGGTGAGCGAGGCGGCGATCTGGGCCTTGTGCGCCGCGGCCTGGCTGCGTACCTGCTGCTCTTCGGCCAGCGCCGCGGTGGCGGCCTTCTTGTCCTGGGCGAGCTGGGCCTTCTCCTGGACGATGCTCTTGAGCAGCATCGCCTCCTGCTGGGCTTGCTGGTCCTGCATCCCGGCCTGGCTCAGGTACTTCTCCGGGCTCGCGTTGAGCGCGAGCTGAAGGGTCGGGGAGATGCCACCGTTGCGGTACTGCGCGGCCGCCTGCAAACCCATCGTGGTCTCGAGGGTGTCGAGCGCCGACTGCTCGCGGGTGATCTGGGCCTGAAGCCCGTCGACCTTCTGCTGAAGCTTGGCGTACTGCTCCTGGGCCGCGTCGTACTGCTGGCCGGCGACTTCGGCCTGCTGGTTGAGCGTCGCGACTTCGGCTTTGACCTGGCTGAGACTCTGCGTCGGTGACGCCTGGCTGGTTCCCGGCATCAGCGCGACGGTGCCTGCGGTCACACCGACCACGGCCGCCGCGGCGGTAGCTCTACCGGTTACCTTCGGGGCGCGATGAGACGCCATAACTCCTTCTTCCGACGGCGCCTACCGGGTTAGCTGACGGGTTCGGGCTGGAAGAAGTCGCCCTACGCCTTGCCCGGCGCGCTCGGCGGTGACCGAACGAGTCTGGCGCGGCGATTCACCCCGGTGGGACTGTGGGTCCCCGGCTCCCGTGGCGACTGCAGGTCTTGATCCGGCCCACTGGGGAGAGGGGCGCGCATCTCGGTCCTGCCGAACGCCTTGGGACTCGGCGCGGAAGCCGGCGGCCGGTGCGGGGGACCGGCAGGCTCGCCGACTTCTGGCCCGTAACCATAGCGAGATGTCGCCCGAATGGCCGCCGCGGGCCTCGGGATTTTGTTTCGTCTTTGCCCGCAGAACCCTGGCGCGACGCCGGCGCGGCGTTCGGCCCTCTCGGCCGCTGCCTGAGCCTCTGCACCTGAAAGTCCGTTTTGCCCGCTCGGTTTCCACGCTAAACCCGGGGCCGCCCGGCGCCGTGACGTAGAGCACATTGGCCCGAGATTTTCACGACATCATGTCGGTAAAATCGGGCCTCGCCCGGAGCGCGCGGCGAGGCTTCGGCGGACCCTGACCCGCCCGCCGCAGCGGATGAGTAACTGCTCTGCTCCACACCGTGTTGTTCGCGCGTTGCCTCGTTCAGCCGCGTGTGTCGGCATTCCGGCGTCATAGCGTTCGCGTTCAGGCATGGCAACGTCTTTTCGGCGCCCGCCGTTCCCACATCTGACGATCCGCAAGATCCGGTACCGGCGCGCGCCGGCACTCCGGCCGCGCCAGTGCCCGCCACCAGCGCCCCGGCCAGGCCGCCGATCCTGTCGGCCGCGCGCTCTAAACTCGGTCCCACGATGAGCAGTTCCTCAGCTTCATACGAAGCCCCCCTCTTCGACCTGCCCAAGCCGCCGCCCGGTGCCGGTCGTGCCGTGGCGCGCACCCGGGCCGAGGCGGCGCTGCCCGCGCTCCCGTCAGCGGCCTTCCCGGTGGAGGGCGACCTCGCGGAGCGCGACTGGCTGCCCGAGCCGCCGCCCGAGGAGGAAGAGGGCGCGGCGCCGCCGCCCGAGGACGTGGAGCACGAGCGCGCCGAGGCCGCGCGCACCTTCGCCCCCGCCAGGCTGCGTTCCGGGCTCGATCCGGAGGCCCTGCTCTCCGGGCTCAACCCGGCCCAGCGCGAGGCGGTCGTGCACACCGGCAGCCCGCTGCTCATCGTCGCCGGCGCCGGATCCGGCAAGACCAGGGTGCTGACTCACCGGATCGCCTACCTGCTGGCCGAGCGCGGGGTGCATCCCGGCGAGATCCTGGCGATCACGTTCACCAACAAGGCAGCCGCCGAGATGAAGGAGCGCGTCGCCGCGCTCGTCGGGCCGCGGGCCAAGATCATGTGGGTCTCCACGTTCCACTCGGCCTGCGTGCGGATCCTGCGCCGCGAGCACACCCACCTCGGCCTGCCGTCGTCCTTCACGATCTACGACGCGGACGACTCGCGCCGGCTGATCACCACGGTGGCCCGCGACCTGGAACTGGACGTGAAGCGGCATCCACCGCGCGGCCTGCTGGCCCAGATCTCCGCGCTCAAGAACGAACTGGTCGACCACGAGAGCGCCAGGGACAAGGCCGCCAGCGAGCAGGAGCGGCTGATCGCCGAGGTCTACGCGAACTACCAGCAGCGGCTGATCGCGGCCAAGGCGCTGGACTTCGACGACCTGATCATGACCACGGTCAACCTGTTCCAGGCGTTCCCTGCGGTCGCCGAGTCCTACCGGCGCCGGTTCCGGCACGTGCTGGTCGATGAGTACCAGGACACCAACCACGCGCAGTACGTGCTGGTGCGCGAGCTGGTCGGCGGAGCGGTGTCGCAGGCTCCGAAGTACACCGTGGACGGGGAGCTGGTCGGCGCCGGACCCGATGACCGTGCGCACGACGCGGCCGGCGAGGTGCCGCCGGCCGAACTGTGCGTGGTCGGCGACGCGGACCAGGCGATCTACGCCTTCCGTGGCGCGACCATCCGCAACATCCTCGAGTTCGAGGCCGACTACCCGAACGCGACCACGATCCTGCTGGAGCAGAACTACCGCTCGACGCAGACGATCCTGGCCGCGGCCAATTCGGTCATCGACCGCAACAAGAGCCGCCGGGCCAAGAACCTGTGGACGGACGCCGGCGACGGCGCGCTGATCACCGGTTATGTCGGCGACAACGAGCATGACGAAGCGGCGTTCGTCGCCAACGAAGTGGACCGGCTTACCGACGAGGGGCTTGCTAAACCGGGCGAGGTGGCGGTTTTCTATCGGACCAACGCCCAGTCCCGAGTCTTCGAGGAGCTGTTCATCCGAGTCGGCCTGCCCTACCGGGTGGTCGGCGGCGTCCGCTTCTACGAGCGCAAGGAGGTCAAGGATGCGCTGGCGTACCTGCGCGCTTTGGCGAACCCGGACGACTCGGTTTCGCTGCGCCGCGTCGTCAACGTACCCAAACGCGGCATCGGCGAGCGCGCTGAGGCGATGCTCGACGCGCTGGCTCAGCGCGAACGGATCTCCTTCGGCGCGGCGATCGACCGCGCAGACGAGGCGTACGGCCTGGCGGCGCGGTCGCTGAACGCGGTCAAGGGCTTCGCGGCGCTGATGGCGGCGCTGCGCGAGCAGATGGCCGAGGGCGCCGGCCCGGCCGCGATGCTGGAGTCGATCCTGGAGCGCACCGGTTACGTGGCCGAGCTGCAGGAGTCCAGCGATCCGCAGGACGAGAGCCGCGTCGAGAACCTGCAGGAACTGGTCGCGGTCGCGCACGAATACGAGCAGACCGATCCGGAGGGCGGGATCACCGGCTTCCTTGAGCGGGTCGCGCTGGTCGCCGACGCGGACCAGATCCCGGACCGCGACAGCGGCGGCGTGGTCACGCTGATGACTTTGCACACCGCGAAGGGCCTGGAGTTCCCGGTCGTGTTTCTGACCGGTCTTGAGGAAGGCGTCTTCCCGCACACCCGCTCGCTCGGCAACGCCAAGGAACTGGAGGAGGAGCGCCGGCTCGCGTACGTCGGCATCACGCGCGCGCGGCAGCGGCTCTACTTCACCCGCGCGGTGATGCGCTCGGCCTGGGGCTCGCCCGCGTACAACCCGCAGTCGCGGTTCCTGTCCGAGGTGCCGGACAAGTTGATCGACTGGAAGCGCACCGCCCCGGAACCGCAGTCCACGTCGTTCGGCACGCTCGCGCCCTCGCTGACGGCAGCGGCGCAGCGCTCGCGGGAGCGGGGCTTCAAGTCGGCCGGCCCCGGCAATCGGGAGCCGATCTCCGTCGCGCCGGGGGACCGGGTGGTGCACGACACGTACGGCCTCGGCACGGTCGTCGCGGTCGAGGGACGCTCCGGCGAGCACGCGACGGTGGACTTCGGCTCCTCCGGCGTGCGCAAGCTGGTGCTCGCGTTCGCTCCACTGCAGAAGCTCTAGCCGCTGCCGCTGCCGGTGTCACTGGTGCCGTACTAGCGCCGGCGGCATACCGCGGCCGGCTCGCTACCTGCCCTGCTCGAGACCCAGGTAGCGCAGCACTGCCAGGACCCTGCGATGGTCGGCCGCGGAGACCGGCAGGTCCAGCTTGGTGAAGATGTTCGCCACGTGCTTCTCCACGGCGCGCTCGGTCACGAACAGCGCCTCGGCGATCGCGCTGTTCGAGCGGCCCTCGGCCATCAGCGCCATCACCTCCCGCTCGCGCGGGCTGAGCACGTCCGCGACCGAGGTGGCCCGGCTCGCGCCGACCAGCTGTGAAACGACCTCCGGGTCGAGCGCGGTACCGCCCGCCGCTACGCGTTCCAAAGCGTCTACGAAGTCCTTCACGTCCAAGACGCGCTCCTTGAGCAGATAGCCGATTCCGGCCGAGCCGCCGGCCAGCAGCCTGCCCGCGTACTGCGTCTCCACGTACTGCGAGAACAGCAACACCGGCAGCTTCGGGTCGCGGCTGCGCAGCTCCAACGCCGCGCGCACGCCCTCGTCGGTATGGGTGGGCGGCATCCTGATGTCGGCGACGACGATGTCGGGCCGGTGCTCGGCGACCGCGAGCTTGAGCGCTTCGCCATCGGCGACCGCCGCGGCGACCTGGTGCCCCTCGTCCTCCAGCAGGCCGATGAGCCCGCCGCGCAGGATCGCGGTGTCCTCGGCGATGACTACGAGCATTGCTATCCCGTCCCGTTCCAACCCGTTGCCGGTTCCGTCACAGCCTGATCGGCAGCTCGATCGTGATCGTGGTCGGGCCGCCCGGCGGGCTGTCCACGTCCAAGTGCCCGTCTACGGTTCGTACCCGCTCGGCCAGTCCGCGCAGCCCGGTGCCCGCGCCGTCCAGCCGCGCGCCGCCCTTGCCGTCATCCGTGGCGATCAGCCGCGTGCGCTCGCCGTCGGACAGCAGCGTGAGCGCGATCGTGGACGCCCCGCTGTGCTTGCCGGCGTTCGTCAGCAGCTCCGCCGCGCTGAAGTACAGCATCGTCTCCACCGAGGCGGGCGGGCGCTGTGGTAGTTCCACGCGCACCGAGGCCGGGATCGGCGAACGCGCCGCCAGCGTGCGCAGCGCGGGTTCGAGCCCTGAATCCAGCGCCGGCGGGTGAATGCCGCGCACCAGTTCCCGCAGCTCGCCGATGATCTCCTTGGCGTCCTGCCGCGACGTGCGCACCAGCTCCGAGACGCGGTCGTACTCCTGCGCCTTGAGCCGGGATTCGGCCCGCCCGAGCTGCATGCCGAGTGCGACCAGGCGGGCCTGCACCCCGTCGTGCAGATCGCGCTCGATCCGGCGAAGCGTGGCCGCGGCCTCGTTGATCGCGTTCGCCCTGGTCTCCTCCAGCTCCCTGATCCGCACCGAACTGGCCGACGGGCCAAGCAGCCGGGGCAGCAGCCAGCGGTCGATGAGCAGCGAGGCGCGGGTGATCCACGGGCAAGCGCACAGCACCAGCGCACCGAACGCCGCCGCCAGCATCGCGCGCGGCCAGGTGTCGAAGTAGAAGCTGCCGAGCTGGAGCGCCGAGCTGTGGCGAACGCCGTACCGATCGGTGACGTGCCCCGGCGTCAGCTTCCAGATCAGCGGATATCCCATGAACGTCAACGCATAGAGCCAAGGCAGGACGCCGAACCCGAACTGCACCAGCCCGAGCGGCAGCCGCAGTGCGAGATACGCGACCGAGCGCCAGGAGACCGGGTCGGCGACGTACCGGCCCAGGAAGCCGAGCAGGCCCGGCCCGCGTGGCTGCCGGGTCGGCTTCGGCACATCCAGCCCTAGCAGCCGATTCGCCGTGCGCCGGCACAGCCCGGCCACCACGCGGTCCAGGGCGAGGAAGAGCGGCAGTATCGGCACCAGGACCACGACAGTCCCGATCGACGCGACGGTCAGCAGCAAGGTCGCCGCGACGGCGGCGAAGCCGAGCATGCCGAGCGGCCAGCCGAGCAGCGCGTACAGCACCTCACGCCAAGTGCGCGCCGCGATGATCTCTCGCAGCGCGCGCTTGGCGATCATTGCCGTTCCTTTCCGGAGGTCCATGGCCGTTGCGAACGTCTTGGTCGGTTCTCAGTGTTGCCGATCAGGGCTCACACGTCGCGCTTCTTGATCGACCAGAAGGAGAGTGCGAGCAGGACAACCGTCCACAGCGCGACGATGCCGAAGCCGGTCCACTGGCTGTACGGCGTGTTGACGGACTCCGTCCGGTCCATGATCAGCTGGCCGGCCCGCTGCGGCATCGCGTAGCTCAGGTGCCGGCCCGCGCTGCCGGGGACGAGCTGGAGCAGGATCGGCACGACCAGGTTCACGCCCAGGGCGACGCTCACCGCCGCCGCGGTGTGCCGCAGCAGGGTGCCGGTGGCCAGCGCGATCAGTGAGGTCATCGCCATCACCCCGCCGAAGCCGAGGATCGCGCGCAGCGTGCCGGGGGTGGAGAGGGTGACGCTCGCGTGCTTATGGACGATCGCGCTGCCGACGAAGAAGCAGGCCCACGCGATCACCTCGGAGAGCACCAGCACCACCGCGGCCAGCACCACGGCCTTGGCCGCGAGCACCGGAGTGCGGCGCGGCGCGGCCAGCACGGTCGCCTTGATCATGCCGGTGGAGAACTCGGAGCTGATCAAGAGGACGCCGAGCACGGTGAGGGCCAGCTCCCCGAGCTGCGCGCCGGGCTGCAGGATCAGTCCGATGGTGTCGTTGCCGAAGCTGGCCTTGTCCTCCGGGCCGAGCGTCGCGTAGTGCGCGGTGAACAGCGAGGTGAGCAGGATCGACATGCCGAGCGAGAAGAACAGCATCGCGCCGAGCGACCACCAGGTGGATCGCAGCGTCTTGAACTTGGTCCACTCGCTGCGCAGCAGATCGGTGAAGCCGGGAGCGTGCGTCGGCCGCGTCGCCGTGGTCGGCGCGATGGTCAGAGTGCTCATGATTTCCCCTCGTGGGTGGGTTCTCGGCCGCCGGGGCGGGCCGAGGCAAGGCCGGGTGATCCGGAGGTGCCGGTTCGGGTTTCGGTCGTGGCTGCTGCTCGCGGCGCGCATCGCGCGGTCCCCTGCCTCCGCGCGAGTCGCGCCGCATGGCGGCGGGTCAGCGGGCGGCGTACTCCACGGCGTTCGCGGTCAGCCGCATGAACGCCTCTTCGAGCAGCGCCGGCTTCGCGACGTCCGGAGTCGCCGCGTAAACCGCCGGATCGGTGTGCCGCCGGATGAATTCGGCCGTGGAGCAGTCCGCCAGCAGCCGGCCGCGGCCGATCACCAGCAGGTGGTCCGCGGTGACCGCCATCTCGTTCATCAGGTGCGAGGAGACCAGCACCGCACGGCCCTCGGCGGCCAGCCGCTTCATCAGATTCCTGATCCAGAGGATGCCCTCCGGGTCGAGCCCGTTCACCGGCTCGTCGAGCACGATGGTGCGCGGGTCGCCCAGCAGCGCCGCCGCGATCCCGAGCCGCTGAGCCATGCCGAGCGAATAGCCCCCGGCTCGCCGCCGCGCCGCATCGCGCAGCCCGACCAAGTCGATCACCTCGTCGACCCGCCGGGCCGGCAGGGCCTGCGACTGCGCCAGGCACAGCAGGTGGTTGCGCGCGGTGCGGCCCTTGTGAAAGGCCTTGGCCTCAAGCAGCGCCCCCACCTGGGTCAGCGGGATCCGCAGCGAGGCGTACGGGCGGCCGTTGATCAGCGCCCTTCCGGAGTCCGGCCGCTCAAGCCCCAGCAGCAGCCGCATCGTGGTCGACTTGCCGGCCCCGTTCGGCCCCAGGAAGCCGGTCACCTTGCCCGGCGCGACGGTGAAACTCAGACCGTCCACGGCGGCCTTGCCGCCGTATCGCTTGGTCAATCCCTGCGCTTCGATCGCGTATGTCGAGGTCATGCCCCAACTCTCCCGGCCGGCGAGCACCCCCCGCGAGGGAGCGGTCACCCGTTCCTGAGGTGGTGCTGGCACGAACCCGGCCGCTGTAGCGCGGGTGGTGGGAGTCACAACGCGGCTTTTAGCGGCCTCCGCTACCCTTCGAAGGAGACTGTCCGCAGGCGATGACGCAGCAGGGAGTGCCCAATGAGCGAGTCCGGACCGATCCGCGTGGTGATCGCGAAGCCGGGTCTTGACGGCCACGACCGCGGGGCGAAGGTCGTGGCGCGGGCGCTGCGCGACGCCGGGATCGAGGTCGTCTACACCGGCCTGCACCAGATGCCGGAGCAGATCGTGGCGACCGCGATCCAGGAGGACGCGGACGGCGTCGGGCTCTCCATCCTCTCCGGCGCGCATATGACGCTGTGCCCCAAGGTGGTCGAGCTGCTGCGCGAGCGGGACGCGGCCGACATCAAGGTCTTCGTCGGCGGGATCATCCCGGACGCCGACATCCAGCCGTTGCTGGACGCCGGGGTCGCCGCGGTGTTCACCCCGGGCACGCCGACGCAGTCGATCGTGGACTGGGTGAACGCACAGCTCGGCCCGGCGGTCGCAACCGCGTCCTGAGTGCTGAATCCTGAGCTGGCCCGCATTCTGGGGCCGCGGCGGCGGCTCAGCTGCCTTAACCGGTGCCGGTCAGTCCGCACTGGGCCAGGATCATCGCCAGCGTGCCGGTGACCTCGACCGGGACGAAACGCAGCGGGCCGTCGTGCTCCTGCGCGCTCACCGTGATCCGGACCGGCGGCGGATCGTCGGTGACCGCCACGAAGTTGTTGCCCGAGAAACACTTGCCGGGAACGGCCACGTACACGTTCACCTCGCCGCCAGGCGGTACCGACGCGGGCGCGATATACAGCGGCGGCGCGGCCGAAGTGCGCGCGAACGCCGCGTCGATGACGTCGACCGTCGTCGTGCCGTCATTGCGCAGCAGTACCAGCACGCCACCGGAGCCGGGTACCTCGTCGTAGCTCGACATGTCCACCGGCTCGGTGGCCTGGCGCAGCAGGATCGGGGCCGGCTGCGGCTTGTCCACGAAGCGGTACGCGCCGTACGCGCCGAACGCGAAGCCCGCGACGGCCACAATCACGGCGACCACGCCGGTGTGCTGGCGCAGCCGGGCCGCGGTACCGAATTCGCTACTTGAGATGACCATTGCCGCCGCCGCTGATCCCGGGTAGTTCGGGCAGTCCGCAGTACTGGTTGATCACCGCCGGATCGTAGAGGGCGAGACTCTGGTCGCTCTCGCGCGCCTGGGGATTGGACGGGCCGTCGCGGGCGTCGGTGAAGGCCAGAGCGTCGTACGCGTATCCCGCCTGGACCGCCTCGCGCGCGACATTGCAGTTCTGAACGCTGACGAAGAGTTCGATGCGGGCCGAGCCGCGGGCCGGCACCGTCACCGGCAGCGGATTGGACAGCTGCACGTCCAGGCCCGCGCCGGACATCCAGCTCGCGCGCAGGTTCAGCGGTATGGCGGCCAGCAGCGGGAACGGCGCGCGGTTGGTGACGTCGACGTCATAGAGGTAGTCGCCGGGGAAGAGCATCGGCAGCGTGGACGCCTTGGTTGCCGTGACGACCTGCGGGCCGGGCATCGCCGCGCACACGGTCACCTCTTCGACGTCGCTGAAGCGGTCGACCATCAGCGATTGCACGCGCGTGTGCCCGTCCGCCGTGCGGAGCGTGAGCCGGGCGACCGTGGCGACTGGATCCACCGAGGGCAAATCGCCGCAGACGAAGTGCGCGACGCCGCGCAGCGCGGTGACGGCGCCAGGAGCCGTCGGAGCGCCGGAGCTTACCGGCGTCAGTGTCGCGGTACCGAACTGCGGGGCGGTGATCTGAGCGCCGAGCAGCGCGACCGAATCAGGGCTGTCATTGATCACATTGAGGGTCACGTGCTGGTCGAAGGTGTTGGTCCACGGTGTCGCGAGCAACTGCCGCACGTCGCTCGGCGCGGGAGCGAGCGGCTCGATGACGAACGGATCGATCGGTGCCAAGTGCAGGCGGACGATCGCGCGGTCCCGTGCCGCGGACCTGCCTTCCAGGAAGCCGGCCGTGGACGCGGCGCCGAGTGCGAGCGCGGCCAAGGCGATACCCGCTTGCACGAACAGCGGATTTCCCGTGGAAAGGCCCGCGTTCCAGCGCCGGCCGACACGCTCGTGCAGCGGTGGCGCCTCGCGGGCGGGGGACCACACGCCGCCTTGGGTGTCGTCGTAGTCGAACTCGATCTCGAGGCCCAAACCACAGCCCTCCCGGCGGCAGGTCGCACCCCGAGTCTAGCCCTTGGTACCTGTGCGGTCAGCTGTCGCACGGCGCCCTGTAACAGTCGTTCCCGCCTCTGTCGGCGCGATCGAATAGTGTCTCGTCCATGGCAGGAACGATCAACCCCGCCGCGGCGCAGCGCTGGTCGGCCGACCGGGTGCACGCGCTGGCCCCGGACGCGTCGTCGCAGCGTGCGGGCGCGAAACTGGCCGCACCTGGGCCGTGGCGCGACTGTGGCGCGCAAAGCGCGGTGGGCCTGCTGTGGGGGGACTGCAAGGGCAGCGGCGCGAAGCCGTATCAGGTCACTGTCGAGCTCTCCGCAGACCAGGGGACGCCCGGCTACGCCTGCTCCTGCCCCTCGCGCAAGTTCCCGTGCAAACACGCGCTCGGCCTGATGCTGCTCTGGTCCGCGGGCGGGGTGCCGGAAGCCGAGGAGCCGCCGCAGCGCGTGCGCGACTGGCTGGACGCGCGCCGCGAGCGGGCCGAGCGCAGCGAGGCGCGCAAAGCCGCGGCCGCGCAACGAGCCGCGAGGGAGGGGGACGACGCGGATCCGGCGGCCGCTCGCAAGGCGGCTGAAGCGGCCGAACGCCGCGCCGCGCAACGCATTCAGCGGATCGACGCAGGGCTCGATGACCTGGAACTGTGGCTGTGCGACCAGGTGCGCTCGGGGCTGACCGGGCTGCGCGCCGCCGGATACCGGCCGATCGACGACCTGGCCCGGCGCCTGATCGACGCCCAGGCGGGCGCCCTGGCCACGCGGGTACGGGAACTGACTCACTGCCTGAACTCGCCGGAGGACTGGCCGGAGCGCACCCTGGCCGAGTTCTCCCTGCTGCACCTGCTCATCCAGGGCTGGCGCCACCGCGACGCGCTGCCCGCGCCGCTCGCCGCGACTGTGCGCCGCCGGATCGGGCTGACCATGGCCGCCGCGGAGGTCGCGGAGGTCGGCGAGCACGCCTCCGGGCGCTGGCTGGTCCTCGGCTGCCGGGACCTGGCCGCGGACAAGCTGGTCGAGCGCCGGGTCTGGTTGCAACGCGAGACGGACGGCCGGATCGCCATGCTGCTGGCATTCGCCCCGCCGGGCCAAGCATTCGGCATCGCGTTGCCCGCCGGCGCCGTCGTCGAGGCGGAACTGGCGTTCGCACCGGACGCGGTACCGCTGCGCGCGGTCCTGGTGGAGCACACGGTGGTCGAGCACACGGTGGTCGAACACACCGTGCCAAATCAGGACACTAAGCCGAACCAGGAAGCTGAGTCAGGCGGCGAAGGCCCGCAGGGCGGAACGCTGGACGAGGCCGCCGCCGGCTTCGCGGCCGCGCTCGCCGCCGATCCGTGGACCGCCGCGGTACCGGTCGTGCTCGACGCCGCGGTGCCGCTGGTCGGCCCGAAGCCGGAGGCGTGGCAGATCGTCGACGCCAAGGGCGGCGGCCGGGTCCCTCTGCTCGCGAGCGCCGACGGCGCGGACCCGACACGTGCCGAACAGCTATGTCAGTCCTTGCTCGCCTGCGGCGGGGCTCATCCGGCACCGCTGTTCGGCCTCTACCGGCCCGCCGGGCTGACCCCGATCACGATCTGGAACAACGGACAGGCGGCGAGCTTGTGGTGACGGATACGCAGCCCGTCGACTGGGCCGAGCTGGTGTCGATCGCACTGGTCGGTACGGATCGGCGGCCGGTGCCGCAGGCCGCGGGCCCCGGCTCGGCAGCGGGCCAGGCATCGCAGGATCCTGCGCTCGTCCTGCTCTCCCAGGCCGCACTCAGCGCCCTGGCCTGGCGTGTCGGACGGCCGCCGGAACGTTTCGAGGGTACGCTGCCGGCTCCCGCGCCCGCGGACCCGCGGCCGCCGCTGCCTGAACCGGCCGCCCGCAGGCTGCGCACCATCCTGGAGTCGTACCCCAAGTACCTTCCGGAGTGGCTCGCCGCCGTGCGCGCCGCCGGATACCGGCTGCCCGCCGCGTTCCTGCCGCCGCTGCTCGACCTCGGCCGTACCAACATGCTGATCCGGGTGGACCTCGCTGCCGTGGCCGGCGAACCCGGACGCTGGCTCGTGGCGACCGGCGGCAACTGGAAGTACCTGCTGCGCGAGGCCCGCTCCCAGCTGTGGCCCGAGGACTGGCAGAGCCCTGATCCAGACGACCGCATCGCGTACGTCGCAGGGCTCTACCTCACCGACGCCGACGCGGCCCGCCGGCTGATCCGGGAGACCTGGGCCGGCGAGCGCGTGCCGGTCAAACTCGGCCTGCTCGCGCTGCTCTCCCGCTACCCGGACCAAGAGGACCTGCCGTTCGTGCAGACCCTCATCCGGGACGCCTCCAAGCAGGTGCGCGACGAGGCCACGCTGCTAGCCGGCAGCCTGGAACGCAAACGCGACAAGCCGCAGCCGCCGGACTTCACCGCCGAGGTGGCCCGGCTGCTGGCCGGCGCCCGGGGCATCGGCCGGGACCTGCACAACTTCGTGATGACCCGCACCGGCGAGCCCTGGCCGCTGGACGGGGCGCAACTGCTGCTCGACGCGCTCGTCGAGCACGGCCGCCGGGCCGATCAGCCCGCGTGGACCGGCTGGATCGCCGAGCAGCTGCAGGTCGCGCTCGCGGACAACGCCCCAGTCGCGCTGCGCGACCGGGTGGCCGCGCTGGTGGCCGAGCAGGCTGTGGCGACGGCGCCGGGCGGCCCGGGCGTGAACCAGGCCTCCCGCATCGACCTGGTCTCGATGCTTGCCCTGCTGGACTTCCGCCACGACATGCTCGCCGAACTCGCTCCTCCCATCTTCTGAGACAGGCAGGAATCGCCGACGATGACCAACCCGCTGTCCGAACCAGCCGTCCTGCGGCCGCACGCCGAGGACGCCTACGCACACGAACTCGAGGCGCTGGCCAAGGGCGACACCCTGCCGCGCCCGCCGCGCTGGAACCTCTCACCTCGCGCCGTGACGACCTACCTGCTCGGCGGCAGGGCGGCGGACGGCACCGAGATCACGCCCAAGTACATCGGCCCGCGCCGGCTGATCGAGGTGGCTGTGGCCACCCTCGCCACCGACCGCGCGCTGCTGCTGCTCGGCGTGCCAGGCACCGCGAAGAGCTGGGTCTCCGAGCACCTGTCCGCCGCGGTCTGCGGCGACTCGACCCTGCTGGTCCAGGGCACCGCGGGCACCGCGGAGGAGTCGATGCGCTACGGCTGGAACTACGCGCAGCTGCTCGCGCACGGCCCCTCCCGCGACGCGTTGACCGCTTCGCCGCTGATGGCCGCGATGTCCGGCGGGAAGATCGCGCGCATCGAGGAGCTGACCCGCATCCCGGCCGACGTCCAGGACACGCTGATCACCATCCTGTCCGAGAAGACGCTGCCGATCCCGGAACTCGGCGACGAAGTGCAGGCGGTCAAGGGCTTCACCGTCATCGCCACCGCCAACGACCGCGACCGCGGCGTCAACGACCTGTCCTCCGCGCTGCGCCGCCGCTTCAACACCGTCGTTCTGCCGCTGCCGGCCAGCGCCGAGGACGAGGTGCGAATCGTCGCGCGGCGCGTGGCGGAACTCGGCCGCGGCCTCGAGCTGCCCGAGATCCCGGCCGCCGCGGAGGAGATCCGCCGGGTGGTCACCGTGTTCCGCGAGCTGCGCTCCGGGGTGACCGAGGACGGCCGCACCAAGCTCAAGTCGCCCTCGGGCACCCTCTCCCCGGCCGAGGCGATCTCCGTGCTCACCGGCGGCATCGCGCTGGCCGCGCACTTCGGCGACGGCACGCTGCGCCCGCACGACGTGGCCGCCGGCATCCTCGGCGCCGTGGTCAAGGACCCGTCGGCCGACCCGGTGGTCTGGCGCGAGTACCTGGAGACCGTGGTCAGGCCGCGCGACGGATGGTCCTCCTTCTACGAGGCCTGCCGGGAGCTTTCGGCGTGAACCACGGCGCGGCGCAAGTCGTTCTGCTGGGAGTAAGGCACCACGGTCCGGGCTCGGCGCGAGCCGTCGCCGCGGCCCTGTCAGCCTTCGAACCCGACAGGATCCTGATCGAGGGGCCCGGCGACGCCGATCCGCTCATCCCGCTGGTCGGCGCGGACGGCATGGAACCTCCGGTCGCCCTGCTCGCCTACCGGGAGCAGGACCCGAAGGTCTCGGCGTTCTGGCCGTTCGCCGCGTTCTCTCCGGAGTGGACGGCGCTGCAGTACGCCGCCACCCGCGGGATCGAGGCCGGGTTCTGCGATCTGCCCGCCGCGGTCTCGCTGTCCGGCGAGCCGGAGGCGGACGCGGAAGGCGCGGACGGCCCCGACCCGATCGCGCAGCTGGCCGAGGCCGCCGGATACGCCGATCCGGAGGCGTGGTGGGAGGACGTCGTCGAACATCGCGGCGGCCAGTACGGCGAGGACGAGACGGGGCGGCGGGCGACCGGAGGGGAGCCGCTCGCGGCCTTCGACGCCGTCGCCGAGGCCATGGCCGCGGTGCGGGAGCACGCACCGACTCCGCGGCGCGACGCGCTGCGCGAAGCCCACATGCGCATGGTGCTTCGCGCGGCGCTCGCCGACGGCGCGCAGCGTGTCGCAGTGGTCTGCGGCGCCTATCACGTGCCGGCGCTGTCAGGCATCTGCGACGGGTGCGAGACCACGCCGCCGACCGCCGCCGCGGACAAGCGGCTGCTCGCGAGCCTGCCCAAGCAGAGCAAAGCCACCGTGACCAAGCTGACCTGGGTGCCGTGGACGCACAGCCGGCTGTCCTACCACTCCGGCTATGGCGCCGGCATCGGCTCCCCGGGCTGGTATCAGCACCTGTTCGACACCGACGACCACATCGCGGAACGCTGGCTCGCGTCCGTCGCGGAACTGCTGCGCGCCGAGCGGTATCCGGTCTCCTCCGCGCACCTGATCGAGGGGGTGCGGCTCGCCGAGTCCCTGGCCGCGCTGCGCGGCCGGCCCATGCCGGGCCTGGCCGAGCTGACCGAGGCCACGGTCGCGGTGCTGTGCGAGGGCCGGGAGGAGCCGCTGGCGCTGATCGGCCGGGAACTGGTCGTCGGCGAAACGCTCGGCAGCGTCCCGAGCGGCGTGCCGACGGTGCCGCTGGCCGCCGACCTGACCCGCGAGGCCAAGCGGCTGCGGGTGCCCAGGACCGCCGCGCAGAAGCAGTACAACCTCGACCTGCGCAACGCCACCGACCTTGACCGCTCGAAGCTCTTCCACCGCCTCGGGCTGCTCGGCATCGACTGGGCCGTCGCCGTCGGCTCGCGCGGTTCCGGCACCTTCCGCGAGTCCTGGGACGTCACCTGGGAGCCGCTGTTCGAGGTGCGTCTGGTCGAGGCCGCGGTCTGGGGCACCACGGTGCTGGCCGCCGCGACCGCGAAGGTGCTCGACACCGCGGCGCAGACCGAGGCGCTCGGTTCGCTCACGGTCCTGGTGCAGCGCGCGCTGACCGCCGATCTGCCCGACGCAGTTGATCCGCTGATCGCCCAGGTACAGAACCGCGCCGCGCTCGACACCGACATCGGCGACCTGGCCACGGCGCTGCCGCCGCTTGCCAACATCCTGCGATACGGCGACGTGCGCGGCACCCGCGCGGACGGACTGCACACGGTCGTGCGCGGTATCGCGGTACGCATCGCGATCGGCCTGCCGCCGGCCTGCGTCAACGTGGACGACGACGCGGCGCGCGCCCTCGCCCCCGCCCTCGGCAAGGTACACGCCGCGATTCAGACCCTTGACGAGGACGCGATCCGCGAGCCCTGGGTGCAGGCGCTGCGTCAGGTGGCCGACCTCGGCGGTTCCGGCGCGCACGGCCTGCTGGTCGGCCGCGCCACCCGGCTGCTGAGCGACGCAGGGCTCTTCCACGCCGAGGACGTGGCCGCCCGCATGGCCAAGGCGCTCTCCCGCGGCACCGAACCCGCGGACGCGGCCGGCTGGCTCGAGGGCTTCCTGGCCGGGTCAGGCCTCGTACTCGCGCACGACAAGACGCTGCTCCGGCTGATCGACGACTGGCTCGCCGAACTCGACCCGGACCGCTTCGAACAGGTGCTCCCGCTGCTGCGCCGCACCTTCTCCACCTTCAGCACGCCCGAGCAGCGCACCATCGGCGAACGCGCCGCCCGGCTCGGCCGCGCGGACCGCAGCACGCCGGCCGCGCCGGCCGCCACGCTGCCGACCGGTATCGCCGCGGACTGGTTCGCGGCGGCGCTGCCGACCGTCCGACTGCTGCTGACCGGGCAGAACCCCGACACCGAAGCCTCCGCGCCCGCCACCCCGCCGTCGCCCGACAAGAGCTTGGAGCCCGCGCCGTGACCACCGCTGCCGATTCGAACGCCGCCGAGACCGAGCGGCTGCGCCGCTGGCGGCTCGTGCTCGGCGGCGAGGCCGAGGGCTCCTGCGGCGAGCTCGGGGGCCGCGACCAGCGCATGGACAATGCCCTCGACGCGCTCTACGCCGCCGCCAACGGCAAGACCGCGCCGCGTGGCCGCCCCGACACCCGCGGGCAGCGCAGCGCCGGGCTGCAAGCCTCCGCCCCGAACGTCGCGCGCTGGCTCGGCGATATCCGCGAGTTCTTCCCCAGCTCCGTCGTCCAGGTCATGCAGCGCGACGCGGTCGACCGGCTGAACCTGCGTCAGCTGCTGCTCGAACCCGAACTGCTGAGTGCCGTGGAACCGGACGTGCACCTTGTCGGCACCCTGCTCTCCCTCAACCGGCTGATGCCCGAGGAGACCAAGCAGACCGCACGGCAGATCGTGCGCACCGTCGTCGAGGAGCTCGAACGCCAGCTCGCCCAAGG
>Ga0070739_10001147_pt1 | contig 42058 bp, 29 predicted proteins | sample Coa_R1_7_FD_66445 | JGI IMG/M metagenome (GOLD analysis project Ga0070739, IMG submission 66445) | Surface soil microbial communities from Centralia Pennsylvania, which are recovering from an underground coalmine fire - Coalmine... | ecosystem: Environmental > Terrestrial > Soil > Unclassified ...
GCCCGCGGCAGACGGTGATCCCCGTGAAGGTGATCGCGTTGCCGCAGGTGTTGACCCGCGACGGGTCGTCCATCAGCAGGATCTTCGGGGTGGCCAGCCCGGCCGCCGGATCGCCTTCCAGCGCCTGGACCAGCTCCGACAGCCAGTCCGGGTCCACCCAGGTATCCGGATTGAGCACGGCCACATAGTCGCCGGTCGCGTGCCGAAAGCCCAGGTTGTTCCCGCCGGCGTACCCGAGGTTGGTCTCGCTGCGAAGGACGATCACGTCCGGGTAGTGCTCGGCGACGTACTCGGCCGCGCCGTCCCCCGGGCTGTTGTCGACGAGGATGACCTCATAGTTGGGGTAGGACTGCGCAGCGAGCGAGCCGAGGCAGCGGGGCAGGTACGCGGCCGTCTCATAGTTGACGATGACGATGGAGACCTTCGGCGTCATGCAGGGATCCATTTCAGGTCCGCCATCGCGCGCTACGTCGTCGGAGCGGGCGAGGACCGGATGTTACCGTTCCAGCGATTCTTTGAGCTCGACGAGCAGGCCCCGAATCGAATGGAGGATGATGCCCGTCAGCAGCGTTAGCGCGCCGGCCAGAGTGAACAACACGGCGATCAGCGCGTAGCCGAAGGCCAGGACGTGGATCCGCGAATAGATGTCCACGACCAGTAGCCCCCATAGCAGGCCGAACAGCAAGCTGGCCAGGCCGGGCACGCCGAAGAACAGCAGCGGGCGGTGCTGGCCGACCAGCCGCATCATCCCGTTGAGCACCTGAAGGCCGTGTGCGACCGGGTTGCGCTTCGGCGGGTCGTCGTAGCTGCAGGTGATCGGCACCTCGACGACCCGTAGGCCGTGCTCGCGCGCCAGGAACTGCATCTCCGATTCGACCGAGAAGCCGGCCGAGTTGAAGGCCAGGGTGCGCACCGCTCGCGGCGAGAAGGCGCGGAAGCCGCTCTGCGAGTCGGTGAGGCTGAAGCCCGAGCCCAGGTTGGTCGCCAGGGTTAGCGAGTGCTGCCCGAAGATCCGCCAGGCGGGGATGTCGCTCTTCACCTCGAGAAAGCGCGAGCCAACGGCCATGTCCGCCGCGCCGCTGAGGATGGGCTCGACAAGCGTGCCGATCTCGTCACAGCGGTGCTGCCCGTCGCCGTCCACGGTCACGACCACGCCGGCGCCCATCGCGCGGGCCTCGCGGAAGGCGGTGTTCAGCGCCGCGCCCTTGCCGCGGTTCTCCTCGTGGCGCACGACCACAGCGCCCGCCGCCTCCGCTACCGCGGCGGTGTCGTCCGACGAGCCGTCGTCCACCACGATCACCGTGTCGGCGTGCTGGCGGGCCTTGAGTACGACGCTGCCGATGAAGCGCTCCTCGTTGTAGGCAGGAATGATCACGATCACGCGGCAGTATTCGACGAGCTGCTCGGGCGTCGTTTCCTGCATAGCCATCGATACCCCACTCGCGGGTCGCCCGGGCGCGGTCGCACGAAGCCCCTCTCTGATCGCGACCGCGACGGGAGCGCACACAGCAGGGCCGCCCTGTCTAACCTAAAGCTGATAGGGCTGCGGGTCTCCGGTGGCGGGCCTGCTGATGGAACGGTGCTCAGATTCGGGGCCGAGGTGAGCACCGGCTGGCTTACTTCTCCGTTGGCGAATCACCCGGACAAGACCACCGGCCTGGGGCCCCATCGCCCCGGCCATACCGAACATCACTGAGCGCGGCCAGTCCTCTGGCGCGCTGGCTTCCGTGCTCGGCTGGCGGGCGCGGAAGGCGGTGATGCTTGGGTAGGTGGTCCGCCCTGCTCGGCTGGGCGACCGCCGCGTCGAATGGCGCCGGTACCGTGTCCGCCGGGACCTAGGCACCGGCCGCCAGCACAGATAAGTTAGCGTAAGAAGTCAGTTTTCTGCAAGCCAGCGGCCCACCGGATTTTCACGGGAAGGGTGAAGGAAGCCAGGCTAAATGAGGCCAGATGCCGTGTACGGCATCTGGCGCGGGGAGGCGAGGCTTAGGAAGTTTCTTATGCTCACAGTGCGCTCACAAAAAAGCAGGACGAGCGTTTACGGAGCCGACGCGCCGAAGGCAACGTAGCGGGGCGGCTACTCCTCGACCTCGACGAGGGTCTCCTCGCCCGCGCGCACGGGCGTCATCTCGGCCCAGTTGCGGCCGGTCTTCACGTCCACGGCGAGCGGCACGGCCAGCGGGTAGGCCTGCTCCATCAGGCGACGCACGACCGGCCGCACGGCGTCGACCTCGTCGTCCGGCACCTCGAACACCAGCTCGTCGTGGACCTGGAGGAGCATCTTCGTGCGTAGGTGGTGGGCGTCGAGGTGGGCCTGGATGTCGATCATCGCCCGCTTGAGGATGTCGGCGGCGGTGCCCTGGATCGGCGCGTTCACCGCCATCCGCTCCGCCGCCTGGCGCACGCCACCGTGCGTGGCGTTCAGCTCGGGGATGTAGCGGCGGCGGCCCATCAGCGTCGTCACGTAGCCCTGGCGGCGGCCCTCGCGCAGCGTCTCCTCCTGCAGGGCGCGCACGCGCGGGTAGCGGGCGAAGTACTCGCGGATGAAGCGCCCCGCCTCGGCGTTGCTCATCCCCAGCCGCGAGGCCAGCCCGTACTCGGAGATGCGGTAGAGCACGCCGAAGTTCACCGTCTTGGCGATCCGCCGCTGGTCGGCCGTCACGTCGTCGAGCGGCACGCCGAGGATCTCCGCCGCCGTGGCGGCGTGGACGTCGGCGCCCTGGCGGAAGGCCTCGACCAGGGCCGGCTCGCCGGTGATGTGGGCCAGGATCCGGAGCTCGATCTGGCTGTAGTCGGCGCCGAGCAGCCAGCAGCCCTCGGGCGCCACGAACGCCTGGCGCACGCGGCGGCCCAGCTCGGTGCGAATGGGGATGTTCTGGAGGTTCGGGTCCGATGAGCTGATCCGCCCGGTGGCGGTGAAGGTCTGGTTGAAGGAGGTGTGCACCCGCCCCGTCTCGGGGTTCACCAGCAGCGGCAGGGCGTCGACGTAGGTCGACTTCAGCTTCATCAACTGGCGGGCGCGCAGGATCAGATCGACGATCGGATGGGCGCCACGCAGCTCGGCGAGGACCTGGACGTTGGTCGAGATATGGCCGGTCTTCGTCCGCTTGCCCGGGGGCGGCCGCAGCCCGAGCTTGCCGAACAGCACGTCGGAGAGCTGGGCCGGCGAGTTGACGTTGAACGGCCCGCCGGCCAGGTCGTGGATCTCCGCCTCCAGGGCGCTGATCTGGCCGTACAGCTCGCGGCTCAGCTCGGCCAGGTAGGCGACGTCGATCACCACGCCGTGCCGCTCCATCACCGCCAGCACCGGCACCAGCGGCAGCTCCAGCTCGCGGTAGAGCGCCAGCAGCCCGCTCGCCTCCAGCTCGCCGAGCAGGGTCGGCGCCAGGCGGTTCAGCACGGCGACCTGCGTGCCGGCAAAACTCGCCGCCTCGCCGACCGGCACGTCGGCCATCGTCCGCGCGCGCTTGCCCTCGCCAAGCAGGTCGCGGGCGCTCGGCGTCTCGATCCCCAGCTTGGCGTAGGCCAGGTCGCCCAGCGCCAGCGCTCGCTGCGAGCTCTCGAGCAGGTAGGCGGCGATCATGCTGTCGAAGTCGAGCGCGGCGACGTCGACGCCGTGGCGGGCGAGGACGACCAGAGCAAACTTGGCGTTGTGGGCGCGCTTCGGCAGCGCCGGGTCGGTGAGCACGGGGCCCAGCGCCGTCAGCGCGGCGTCGGCACCGAGCTGCGGCACGCCGCCCTGGTGGCCGAGCGGCACGTAGGCCAGGACCCCCGGCCCGCCGGCGTCGTCGGGCGGCGCGGCGAAGGCGAGGCCGACCAGATCGGCACGCATCGCGTCCAGGCCGCTGGTCTGGACGCCGAAGGCGAAGCCGCCGCTGCGGCGCAGGGCGTCGGCCAGCGCCGCCAGCGCCGCGGGCGTGGTGACGATCTCGACGTCGCGCTCGGCGCCCGGCGCGGGCGGCGCCGCAGCGGCGCTGGCCTCGCCATTCGGGCCGGCCGCGTCGGCGGCGAACAAGCCGAGCTGCCCGCCGTCGGCGGCAGCACGGTCGGCGGTCGCGGGCGGGGGCGGGCTGCCGGGCAGGCGGCCGAGCAGGCTGCGGAAGCCCAGCTCGCGGAACAGCGCGACCACCTTGCCGCGGTCGTAGCCGGCCACGGCGCAGTCGGCCAGGTCCAGCCGGACCGGCAGGTCGCTGACGATCGTGGCCAGCTTGCGCGCCTCGCGCACCTGGTCGGCGTAGGGGGCGAGCTGGGCGCGCAGCTTCGGCGGCAGCGCGTCGAGGTGGGCGTACAGCCCGTCGACGCTGCCGTACTCGGCCAGCAGGCGCGAGGCGGTCTTGTCGCCGATACCGGGCACGCCGGGGATGTTGTCCGAGCTGTCGCCGCGCAGCGCCTTGTAGTCGACGATCTGGGCCGGCGCCAGCCCGTAGCGCTCGTGCACGGCGGCCTCGTCGTAGAGCACAGCGTCGGACAGGCCGCGCCGCGAGGTGAGCACGCGCACGCGCGGGCCGACGAGCTGCAGGGCATCGAGGTCGCCGGTCAGGATCACCACGTCGGCGCCCTGGGCGCAGGCCTGGTTCGCCAGGGCGCCGAGCAGGTCGTCGGCCTCGTAGCCGTCGAGGCGGAACACCTTTACGCCCAGCGCCGCGAGCAGCTCGTAGACGCGCCCGAACTGCTCGTGCAGCCCCGGCGCGGCGGGGCCACGGGTGCCCTTGTAGTCGGCATAGGCCTGGTGGCGGAAGGTGGGCGCCGCGGTGTCGAAGGCCGCGGCCACGTAGCGGGGGCGCAGGTCGGCGAGCGCCTTGAGCAGCATCGAGGCCACGCCGTACACCGCGTTCACCAGCTCGCCGCGCGGCGTGGTCATCGGCGGCAGGGCGTGGAAGCCGCGGTGGACGAGCGAGTTGCCGTCGAGGACGAGCAGCAGGTCACTCATCGCGGGCCAGCCGTTCGAGCAGGGCGCGCCGGTTGGCCGCCAACACCTCCTGGAAGTGCGGCGTGTTGGTGTCCTCAGTGGTCATGATCAGCGCGTCCTCGCCGTTGTCGCTGTAGTAGCGCTTGCGGACCCCGGTCTCGTGGAAGGTGTACTTGCGGTAGAGCGACTGGGCGACGTGGTTGGTCACCCGCACCTCCAGCGTCACGGCCAGGGCGTCGAGGGCGAGCGAGCGGTCGATGAGGGCGAGCAGGAGCAGCTCGCCGACGCCGCGGCCCTGGTAGTCCGGCGCCACGGCGATCGTCGTGATGTGCGCCTCGTTCACCATCAGCCACAGCCCGGCGTAGCCGACGACGCGCCGCAGCTCGACCTCCTCGGCCGGCGTGACCGTCGTGCCCGGGCGGAGCAGGCGAGCCAGCCGCGAGAGCAGGCCCGAGCTGGCCGGGCCGCCCCCGCCGGCACCCACCTCCGCGGGCGCGTCGACGTGCGCGTCGGCGTCCACGCGGCAGGCGACGACGTAATAGGCGGTGCGGTTGTGCAGCTCGCTGCGGTAGGAGTGCACTGGCCAGGGCACGGGGTACACCGCGCGGTCGATCGCGGAGATCGCCGGGATGTGCTCGGCGCGCATCTGCTCGATGGCGAAACGCATGCTAGCTATCAGCTTTCAGCTATCAGCCACCGGCGACCAGCGATTAGCCGATAGTTGACGGCTGCTGGCTGTTCGCCGATGGCTACGCCAGATAGATCGGCTCCACGGTGGCCGGGTCGGCGCCGCCGTCGCGGGCCAGTCGCTCCCAGGCCAGCTCGGCCAGGTAGCCGGCGCGGCGCGTCGCCGCCGCCGGCGTGGCCACCTCGATCCCGGCGCCGGCCGCGGCCAGCGCCTCCCGCGCCGCGGCGTCCAGGTCGCCGGTCACCACGACCGGCGAGCGGAGCAGCGCCAGCAGCCCGGCCAGGTCGACGCCGGCGATCGGCTCGCGGCGGACCAACGCGGCGCCGTCGTGGTCGTACAGCGCCGTCGCGTAGCGCCGGCGGCCGGCGTCGAGGGCCGGCCGCACGGGCGGCGCCGCCGCCCGCAGCGGCGCCGCCAGCACGTCGAGTGTGCAGACGCCGACCAGCGGCAGCTGCAGGGCGACGGCCAGCCCCTTCGCCAGGGACAGCCCCACACGCAGCCCCGTGTAGGAGCCCGGCCCGACCGCCACGGCCACCGCGCGCAGCGCCTCGGGCCCCAGCCCCTGCTGGGCCAGCAGGCGCACCGCCTCGGGCAGCACCTGCGTGGAGTGCTCGCGGCCGGCGCGCCAGGTCGCCTCGGCCCGCAGCGCGCCGTCGTACAGCGCCACGCTGGCCAGCGCCGTGCTCGTGTCAAGCGCCAGCAGCATGCAGCAGCGCCTCGGCCAGGCGCGGCGCCGCGAGCCGTGCCTCGATCTCCCGCGTGGACTCGCCCGTCAGGCGGAAACGCAGCTCGCTCGCGCCGGCCCGCAGGTCCTCGGGCAGCAGGCGGGGCCACTCCACCGCGCACACCCCGTCGCCGTAGAAGTACTCCTCCAGCGTCTCGACGGTCGCGGCGTCGAGCCGCTCCAGCCGGAACAGGTCCAGGTGGTACAGCGGCAGCCGCCCGGCGTACTCGTTGGCGAGGATGAACGACGGGCTGGTCACCGCGCCGGCCACGCCGAGCCCCTCGGCGAGCCCCTGGACGAGGTGGGTCTTGCCCGCCCCGAACGGCCCGTCGAGCAGCAGGACGTCGCCGGCCGCGGCGGCGGCGCCCAGCCGTCGCCCCAGCGCGATCGTCTCGGCCGGGCTGTCGCTCCGTAGCCGCACTGTCTGCATGCCTCTCCTACTCCGCCCCACCGAAGTGCGACCAGCCGCCCTCGACCACCAGCGGCGCGCCCGCCGCGTCCACCACCCGCACGCGCGGCGCGTCCGGCTCCAGCGGCACCAGCCGCCCCACGACGGTCAGCGGCGGCCCCCCGCGCGCGGCCAGCGCCGCCCGGGCCCGCGCCAGGACGTCCGCCGGGCCGGCGCAGAGCAGCTCGTAGTCCTCGCCGCCGGCGAGCGCGAGCGCGAGCGCCGCGTCGCCGTAGGTCGCGACGAGGGCCGGCGCCAGCGGCAGCCGCGCCGCCTCGAGGACGACGCCGACCGCGCTCGCCTCGCCGAGCCGCTCGGCGTCGCTGAGCAGCCCGTCGCTGAGGTCCATGCCGCAGCGCACGCCCGCGTCGAGCAGGACCCCTGCCGCCGCGACGCGCGGCGACGGGCGGCGGTGGGCGGCGACCAGCGCCGCGTGGTCGGCCGCCGTGCCCCCCGGCGGCCGGGCGCCCTCCAGCAGCCGCAGCCCGCCCGCCGAGGCGCCCAGGTCGCCGGTGACGGCGACGGCGTCGCCAGGCCGTCCGGCGGCGCGGCGCAGGAGTGGCGGCGCCTCGCCCGGCGCGGCCGGGCGGGTCTCGCCGACCACGGTCACCGTGATCGCCAGGCAGGGCGCGCGCACGGTGTCGCCGCCCACCAGGAGCGTGTCGTGCCGCGCGGCCAGATCGGCCATGCCGCGGTAGAAGGCGTCGACGGCCTCCAGCGGCAGGTCGCCGGCCAGGCCCACGCTCACCACCGCGTACCGCGGCTGGGCGCCCATCGCCGCCGCGTCGGAGAGGTTGACCGCCAGGCTCTTCCAGCCCAGGTCGTACCAGTCGGTCGTCCCCAGGCGAAAGTGGACGTCCTCGACCAGGGCGTCGGTGGTGATCACGCTCCAGGCGCCGGGGGTGGGCGCCCACACCGCGGCGTCGTCGCCGATCCCGAGCTTGAGGCCCGGCGCGAGGGCCGGGGCGGTGCGCACCGCCACCGCGCCGGCCAGCCGCCGGATCAGCCCGAACTCCCCGAGGTCGGCCACGGAGGCGGGATGGCTCACCCTGTCGTACCTTCCTTCGGCCGCCGGGGCGGGCGCGTCCGGCCGCCGTAAGGCTGTCTGGCCCTATTGTACTCGCGGCCGGCGGCCGAACCAAGCCGCAAAGAAGCGGCTCCCGGCCAGCCGGGAGCCGCTTCGGATCGGCGCTAGGTCGAGGGCTACTCGCCGCCTCGCCAGCGGCGCCAGGCCGCATAGGCACCGAGGGCGGCGAGGCCCGCGAACAGGAGCGGCAGCGTGTCCGCCTCGGGGATCACCGGGATCTCCGGATAGGCCGGCGGTCCGGGCGGCGCGCTGCCCTGCAGCGGCGGCAGCGGGCCGACCGGCGGCAGCAGCGGCGCCGGTGCGGGCGGGATGAACTGGACGGGCGGCGCCGGTACGGCGGGGATCGCCACGCGTGGGATCTCCACGACGCCTGCCGCGCCCGGCGCGATCACCGGCGGGCCCGGCAGCGGCGCGGCGCCGACGATCGTGCCCGTGGCCACCGGCATGCCGCTGGGCGCGATGACCGCGATCGTGCCGCCGATCAGGCCATCGCCGACGGTGGTGCCGGTGCAGGTGACCTGCGCGGCCGTCGCCACCGGGCAGGCCGGCCCGGTCGCGCCGATGAGGACCTCGCCGGCCGGGTTGACCGTGGTCTGGATCACGACCGTGGCCACCGAGCCGACGGGGATCAGCCCGCCGGGCACGATGATCGTCCAGGTCATGCTACCGGTCTTGGTGCCGAAGCTGCCGGCGAGCGTGCCCGTGACGGTGCACTGCTGGCCGATCTGGGTGGCGCAGGGAGTAGTACCCGTCCTCGGCAGCAGCGCTACCGCCGTGGCAATGGTCTGGGTGCTGGGCGCGGTCGGCGTCGCCGTGGCCGTCGGGGCGGCGGTGCTGGTCGGGGCCGGCGTGCCGGTCGGCGTCGGTGTGCTGGTCAGCCCGCTGGCCTGGATGCCCACCTGCATCGGCAGCGAGCAGACACCGGGCTGGGCAGTCTGGCTACCCGTCGCCGCCACCTGGCCGGCGCAGACGACGTTCGCCGCCGGATCGGTCAGCGGCAGGCTGCCGGCCGGCGCGCTGACGGTGGCGTTGATCGTGAAGGTGGAGCCCGTGCTCGAGTTCGGTACGGGGCAGTCGAGGACAGTAGTCCCCTGCGGAGACCCGCTAGGGGGCGGGACTATCCCTTGCTGCCCGGCGGCCGGCGCCGGCACGCAGGCGACGCTGGCCGAGGTGAACGTGAAGTTCGGGCTGAGGAAGTCGCGTACGAAGCCCGTCTGGATGTTCGAGGCCACGATCTGGAAGGTGATCGCGTTGCCCTGGGCGGCGTTCACGTTCGTGGTCCCGGCGGGCTGCGCCACGCCGTTCACGCTGGTGATCGTCTTGCTCACGCTCGTGGAGCCCTGGTCGAGGACGCTGAAGGCGAAGCGGCCGGTCGGGCCCTCCGCCAGGCGTCCCACGGCCGCCCCGCCGTCGAGGCCACTGCCCACGGCCGCCTGGCCGATGGTCAAGTCATCGATGGCCAGCCGCGCGCTGTCGGCCGGTTGCGCGCTGTTCGCCATGGCCGCCCCGACTCCCAGCGTCAGGGTCGCCAGGAGCGCCAGGGTCAGCACCACCGCCAGGGCAGGGCGTGAGCGGGACGGCCTCATCATCGGTAGCCCCTTCCTCTCGGACGAATCTCGCCAGGCTCCGGTCGCGCCCACGCCGTCTCGCGCGGGGCGCCTGCGTTCGACTCGGACGGCCGCCCCGCTCGCCGGCGCACGGCACGGGGCACACCAGGCCAGGTCACCCTCGGCAACCACCCTATCAAACGATGGACGGGGCCCGGCGTTACAGGCCCGGGGCCGGTTTTTCTGGCGAACTCGCGCGACGCCTCCCGGTCGGGACCGGCGGCGCGGCCCGGAGACGGCGCCCGGTCCGCGGCTCACAGCACTGTGAGCCGACCGGCGGGCGGGCGTTTGCTATAATCAGGCCAGTCAACGCCCGAGAATCCTTGCCGTGGCGCCCGCCGGCGACGGCCAGCCCGCGGCCGAAAGCGACCGAGCATGAAAGTGGTACTCCAGGAAGACGTGAAGGGGCTGGGCGCCACCGGCGACGTGAAGGACGTCGCCGACGGCTACGCCCGCAACTACCTCATCCCGCGGCGCCTGGCCGCGCCGGCCACTGCCGGCGCGCTGAAGAACGTCGAGGCGCAGCGGGCGGCGGCCGCGAAGCGCCAGGCGCAGCTCGACGCCGAGGCGCGGGCGCTCGCCGAGCGCCTGGCCGGGATGACGCTGACCCTGCGGGCGCGCGTCGGCAGCCAGGAGCGCCTGTACGGCTCGATCACCAGTGCCGACATCGCCGCCGCGCTCGGCCGCGAGCTGGGCACGCCGTTCGACCGTCGCAAGCTGGTGCTCGCCGAGCCGATCCGCGAGCTGGGCGCCCACCAGGTCCCCGTCCACCTCGCCCACGACGTCTCGGCCACGCTGACGGTCAACGTCGAGCCCGAGGCGTAGGCGAAACGTTGGGCGCCGATGGCGATTGACCGCGTCCCCGCCGAACGCAGCCCGGACGCGCTGCCGCCCAACAACACCGAGGCCGAGGAGGCCGTCCTCGGCAGCATCCTCATCGACCGCGACGCGGTGGGCCAGGTCGCGAGCTTCCTGCGGCCGGCCGACTTCTTCCGCGAGCAGCACGCCACGATCTACGAGGCCGCGCTGCGCCTGTACGACCGCCGCGAGCCCGTCGACTTCCTGACCCTCACCGACGAGCTCCAGCGCAGCGGCCGCTACGACGAGGTCGGCGGGCTGAGCTTCCTCTCCTCGCTGCTGAACGTCGTCCCCACCTCGCTCCACGTCGAGCAGTACGCGCGGATCGTCGAGCGCGCCGCCGTACGGCGTCGCCTGATCCACGCCGCCGGCCGCATCGCCGCCCTCGGCTACGACGAGGTGCTGGAGACCGACCAGGCGCTCGAGCAGGCCGAGCAGGTGCTGTTCGGCGTAGCCGAGAAGCGGGCCACCCGCGACTTCCAGAAGCTGGTCGACGTGCTGCGCGCCTACTGGGAGCAGCTCCTCGTCGCCGCCGACGTCGACCGCCTGCAGCAGGGCATCCCCACCGACTTCAAGGACCTGGACAAGCTGCTCGGCGGCCTGCAGCGCTCCGACCTGATCATCGTCGCGGCGCGGCCGAGCATGGGAAAGTCCTCCTTCGCCCTGTGCCTGGCGCGCAACGCGGCGGTGCGCTTCGGTGCGAAGGTCGGAATTTTCAGCCTGGAGATGTCGCTGCTGCAGCTCGCCCAGCGCCTGCTGTTCAGCGAGTCGGGCGTCGACTCCAGCCGCCTGCGCCAGGCCACCCTCGGCGCCAACGAGCGCCGCAAGCTGGCCGAGGCGCTGGGCACGCTCAGCAGCGCCCCGATCTACCTGGACGACACGCCGAACATCGCCCTCGGTGAGCTGCGCGCTAAGGCCCGCCGCCTGCACCACGAGGTGGGCCTCGACCTGCTGGTCGTGGACTATCTGCAGCTCGTCCAGGGCAGCGGGCGCGACAGCCGCGTGAACGAGATCGGCGAGATCTCGCGCTCGCTGAAGGCGATCGCCCGCGAGCTGAACGTGCCGGTCGTCGCCCTCTCCCAGCTCTCCCGCGCCGTGGAGAGCCGCTCGCCACACATCCCGATGCTCTCCGATCTTCGTGACAGCGGCAGTATCGAGCAGGACGCCGACGTGGTGATGTTCATCTACCGCGAGGAGGTATACGAGCGCGACACGGAGAACAAGGGCATCGCCGAGATCCACGTCGCCAAGCACCGCAACGGCCCGACCGGCCAGGTGTCGCTGCTCTGGCTGGAGAAGCTGACCAAGTTCGTCGACCTGGGCGTCGACCGCCCATGAGCCGGGCCCGCCGCTGATGCGCGCCTTTCCCGGCTTCCCGGACCGGCCGGCTCAGACGACGGTGCCGACGCTCTGGCTGCGCACGGTGCTCGCCGAGGCGGAGAGCCTGGCCGAGCTGAAGGTGACGCTGCACGTCTTCCGGCTGCTCCAGGCGCGGCGCGAGCACCCGCGCTACGTGCGGGTCAGCGAGCTGCGGGCCGACGCGACGACGATGGCCAGCCTGGCCGCGGCCGGCGGCCTCAGCCCCGCCGACGCCCTGGCCGAGGGAGTGCGCCTGGCCGTGGCGCGCGGCGTGTTCCTGGCGCTGACCGTCGGCGAGGAGGCGGGCGGCACGGCGAGCGCGGCTGAAGGGGGCGCCGCCCCCCCCGCGCCGGACGCGGCGGCGCGCGACCAATGCCTGTTCCTGAACACGCCGGCCCAGCGGCGGCTGCTGGCGCGGATCGCGGCCGGCGAGGCGCCGCTCACGCTCGCGCCGGCCGCCGCGCCGGCCGTGCTGCCGGCGCGGCGGCCCACGATCTACGAACTGTACGAGCAGAACATCGGGCTCCTCACCCCGCTGCTGGTGGAGGAGCTGCGCGAGGCGGCGGACAGCTACCCGCCCGAGTGGATCGAGGAGGCCTTCCGCGAGGCGGTCGGCTACAACCGGCGCAGCTGGCGCTACGTGCGCCGCATCCTCGACCACTGGGCGACGCAGGGGAGAGGGGAACGTGGAGCAGGTGGGGGACACCCTCAAGCGCCTCGGGATCCTCGGCGCTATATCGAGGGCAAGTACGGACACCTCATCCAGCACTGACGACGAGGCGGAGGAGGCCGCACCGCGCTGCCCGCGCTGCGGCGATGCCGGCTTCGTCCGCCGCGATGTGCCGGTCGGCCACCCCGACTTCGGCCGCGCCTTCCCCTGCTCCTGTCGCGCCGACCAGCACGACGAGCGGCGCGCCCGCCTGGCGCGGCTGAGCAACCTGGGCCCGCTCACCCGCCTCACCTTCGACACGCTGGCGAAGGAAGGCCGCAGCCCCGAGCCAGCGCGCCGCGAGCGCTTCCGCCGCGCCTGCGCCCTGGCCCAGGACTACGCCGCCGCGCCCAACGGCTGGCTGGTCCTGCTCGGCCCCTCGGGCTGCGGCAAGACCCACCTCGCCGCCGCCATCGCCAACGCCCGCCTGGCGGCCGGCGAGCCGGCGATCTTCCAGGTCGTGCCGGACCTCCTCGACCACCTGCGCGCCACCTTCCACCCGGCGAGCGAGGTGACCTACGACGAGCTGTTCGAGCGCGTCCGCAGCGCGCCGCTGCTGATCCTCGACGATCTGGGCACCCAGAGCAGCACGCCCTGGGCCCAGGAGAAGCTGTTCCAGATCCTCAACTACCGCTACAACGCCCAGCTCCCGCTGATCATCACCTCCAACCACCGCCTGGAGGAGATGGACGAGCGGCTCCGCTCGCGCCTGGCCGACCCGGCCCTGGCCCAGGTGTACGTCCTCGAGGAGTGGCAGTCGCCGGCCCTCCAGCGCCTCGGGGCCGGGCTGTCGGCCGAGCTGGTGGCAGGGATGACCTTCGACAGCTTCGACCCGCGCGGGATGGCCTCCGACGAGATGAGCCTGGAGAGCCTGCGGACGGCGATCGACTTCGCGCGGCGCTTCGCCGAGGAGCCGAGCGGCTGGCTGGTCTACACGGGGACCTACGGCTGCGGCAAGACCCATCTCGCCGCGGCCATCGCCAACGCCTGCCACGCGCGCGGCCAGACGGTGTACTTCGTGGTCGTGCCGGACCTGCTGGACCACCTGCGCGCCACCTACAATCCGGACAGCCGCGTCGGCTACGACGAGCTGTTCGAGGCGATCCGCACCGCGCCGGTGCTGGTCCTCGACGACCTGGGCGCGCACAGCAGCACGCCCTGGGCTCAGGAGAAGCTGTTCCAGCTCATAAACTACCGCTACAACGCGCGGCTGCCGACGGTGGTCACGACCAACCTGACCGTCGAGGACCTGGACCCGCGCCTCAGCTCGCGGATGCTCGACCACCGCGTCAGCTTGATCTGCGCGATCCTGGCTCCCGCCTACCGCCTCACGCCGCAAGCCGCCGACCGGCCGCCGCTGGGACGCGGGCCGCGCGGACGCGCCGGCGGGACGGAGCGCCCCGCGCCGCCGCGCGGCTACTCTCCGCGCGGCCGGAGCTGACGCGGGCCGTCAGCGAGCGCGCCAGCCGGGCGACCGCTCCCAGAATGCTAGCCCGCGTACTCGCGGAACATCCTCGCGAACGGCTTGTTGCGGCGCAGCTTGAACAGCGCCTCGGCCTCGATCTGGCGCACGCGCTCGCGGCTCACGCCGACGCGGGAGGCGATCTCGCCCAGAGTGTGCTGCTGGCCGTCCACGAGCCCGAAGCGGAGGCGCAGCACCTGCGCCTCGCGCGGCGAGAGGTGCTGCTCGAGGGCCTGGCCCAGCGTCTCGGCGAGCACGGCGTCCTCGGCCTGCTCGGCCGGCGCGCGCGAGACGGCGTCGGCGACGAAGTCGGCCAGCGTGACGTCCTCCTCGTCGCTGATGCGCGTCTCCAGCGAGATCGGCACCTTGGCGGCGCGCAACGCCTCGCGCACCTTCTCCGGCTCCACGTTCAGCGCCTGGCCCAGCTCGGCGGCCGTCGGCTCGCGGCCGGTCTTCTGGTGCAGCTCGCGCGCCGTGTTGTGCAGCTTGGTGAGCTGCTCGATCACGTGGACCGGCAGGCGGATCGTGCGCGCCTGGTCGGCCACCGCCCGCCCCACCGACTGGCGGATCCACCAGTAGGCATAGGTCGAGAAGCGGAAGCCGCGCCGCCAGTCGTACTTCTCGACGGCCCGCTGCAGGCCGAGGTTGCCCTCCTGGACCAGGTCGAGGAAGAGTAGGCCGCGGCCGAGGTACTTCTTGGCCACCGAGACCACCAGGCGCAGGTTGGCCTCGATCAGCCGCTTGCGGGCGGCGTCGCCCTGCTGCACCGCCTCCTCGAGCGCCGCGCGCTCGGCAGCGTCCGCCACGCCCTCGGCGAGGCGCGCCGCCGCGTCGCGGCCGGCCTCGAGCTGCTGGGCCAGGGCGATCTCCTCGTCGGCACTGAGGAGCGGCGTGCGCCGGATCTCGCGCAGGTAGAGGGCCGCGGCGCTGTCCGCGCCCAGGTCCTCGGCGGTCGCCGGCGCCTCGCGGACAGTGGTGAAGGCGTCTGGGCCCTCCTCGGCCAGCGTCTCCAGGTCGTCCCAGGGATCGGTGTTATCTTCGTCAACGACTTCAATGCCAGCATCTTGGGCGAGCCGGGTGGCCTCCTCGAGGTCCACCGGCGAGCCGCTGGCGAGCTGTATCAGCTCGTCGAGCGTGACGTATCCACGTTGCAGGAGCTGTTGGAGCTGCGCGCGATCGCGCACGTATTCTTGCAGGTCCATGGCCCATGACCTCCCAGACAGGCTGGTAGTCGCAGGATCAGTGCCGCGGTGGCCGCCTGGCACCGGTCGTGCGGGAGCCGACCTGCCCAGGGCGCGCCTGGCAAATGGCGCGCTCCTGCGAACGAACAAAGACCCCCGGGCGCTCGCCCGGGGGCCTGGTCGGTTGAGCAGGAGCGCGGATGGCGGCACACTGGCGGTAGCTAGCGTGCCGCGCCTGGTGGAAGGCTAGGCCGGCACGGCCGCCTTCAGCCCGTAGAAGCGCAGTGCGTTCTCGGCCATGACCTTGCGCTTGAGGTCGTCGGTCATGTCCGTGCGGTCGCGCACCGTCTTCACCGTGTGCGGCCAGTCGCTGTCCCAGTGCGGGTAGTCCGAGGCGTACATCAGGACGTCCGGGCGCACCTGCTCGGCCGCGAACGGCAGCGTCTTCTCCTCGGGCTCGGCGCCAAAGAAGCAGCGGCCGCTCTTGATGTAGGTGCTCGGCTCCTCCTTGCACAGCGGCGCCTCGTCGCGGCGCTTCTCCCACTCCTCGTCCATATGCTCCATCCAGAACGGCACCCAGCCGCAGCCGGCCTCGAGGAAGCCGAAGCGCAGCTCCTTGAACTGCTCGAACACGCCGCCGAGCACGACGCTGGTCAAGGAGACCATCTGCTCGGGCACGTGCGAGCAGATGTGGATGCCCAGGAAGCTGCGGTGGCGACCGACGTCGCCGGTCTCGCCGCCGGTGGCGTGCGCCCCGATCGGCACGTCCAGCTTCTCGGCCTCGGCGTACAGCGGGAAGAGCTGGCGGTCGCCGAGGTTGACGCCGCGCACGTAGGTCGGGATCATCCCGCCGACCATGCCCAGGTCGGTCACGGCACGGTTCAGCTCGCGGACCGCCGCGTCGATGTCCTGCAGCGGCAGGAGCGCCACGCCCTTCAGGCGATCGGGGTCGGTCTGGCAGTACTCGTGCAGCCAGTTGTTGTAGGCCTTGCACAGCGCGACGGCGTAGTCCGGCTCGTAGATCTTGCCGATGCCCAGGCCGCTCGTCGGGTAGAGCACGGCGATGTCGATGCCCTCGACGTCCATGTCCTTGAGCTGCGTGGGCGCGTCGACGTCGCGCTTGCCGAGCTTGCCGCCCTTGTTGCGGTCGAAGCCGTCGGTCGGCCAGATCAGGGTGCGCGTGTTGTACGGCGGCTCCAGGAAGCGCCGATAGCAGTCGTTGTCCGAGTCGCGCAGGTGCATGTCCGCGTCGACGACCAGCATCCCGTTCACTCGCCATCCTCCCCGGCGGCCGCGTGCAGAGGTCCGCCACTACGCGTTGAGCCCTGGATGAAGCCAAGATAGTCGCGCCGCAGCGCGTCTGTCAAGCGAGTGAGCTAGTGCCTATTGCGGCGGACGGGGCACGGCCCAGCACCGGTGGCTCCGCGGCCAGCCGTCGCGAGTCCCCGCGGCGAGCCGCTGGCGGGCGGCGCTTGACACGGCCCGGGTGGGGCCGTATCAAACAGGGCAGAGCCTCCGGCCGCCGGCGCGGTATCCTCGCTCCCAGGTGAGTGGCGCGTGATCATCGGCATCGACGTCGGCGGGACCTTCACCGACCTGGTCGCCCGCGATCCGGCTACGGGCCGGCTCAGCATCGCCAAGGTGCCCTCCACGCCCGCCGACCCGTCGCGCGGCTTCCTCGCCGCGCTGGCGACGCAAGGGCCGCTCCCCGCCGGCAGCGTCGTCGTCCACGGCACCACCGTCGCCACGAACGCGATCCTCGAGCGGAAGGGCGCCCGCTGCGGCCTGCTGGCCACGGCCGGCTTCCGCGACCTGCTCGAGCTGCGCCGCCGCGACCGCCCCCACCTGTACGGCCTGACCGGCTTCTTCGAGCCGCTCATCCCGCGCGAGCTGCGCCTCGAGGTCGTCGAGCGGATCGACGAGCGCGGCGCGGTCGTCACGCCGCTGGACGGCGCCGGCGTGCTGGCCGCTGCCGACCAGCTCGTCGCGGCCGGCGTCGAGGTCGTCGTCGTCAGCTTCCTGCACGCCTACGCCAACCCGGCCCACGAGCGCGAGGCCGCCCGCCTGGTGCGCGAGCGCTACCCGACGCTCGGCGTCGTCGTCGCCTCGGACGTGCTGGCCGAGGTGCGGGAGTTCGAGCGGACGAGCACGGCGGTGGTGAACGGCTACATCCAGCCGGTGATGCGCAGCTACCTGCAGCGGATCGAGGCCGAGCGCGGCGTCCTGATCGTGCAGTCGAACGGCGGGCTGATGTCCAGCGCGGTAGCGGTGGAGCGGCCGGTCACGACAGTGCTGTCCGGCCCGGCCGCGGGCGTGATGGCCGGCTGCGCCCTGGCGCGGCAGGCCGGCTTCGAGAACGCCATCACCGGCGACGTGGGGGGCACCAGCTTCGACGTGGCGCTCGTCTACCGCGGCCAGCCGCGCCTGGCCGACGAGATGCACGTCGAGTTCGGCATCCCCCTCCGCGTGCCCCACGTCGACCTGGTGACGATCGGCGCCGGCGGCGGCAGCATCGCCTGGCTCGACCGCGGCGGCATCCTGCGCGTGGGCCCCCGCAGCGCCGGCGCCGAGCCGGGGCCAGCCTGCTACGGCGCGGGCGGCACGGAGCCGACCGTCACCGATGCCCACGTCGTCCTCGGCCACCTCAGCCCCGACCAGCCGCTCGGCAGCGGCGGGGGGCCGCGGCTCGACGCCGCCCTCGCCCGCGCGGCGGTGGCGCGGGTGGCCGAGCCGCTCGGGCTAACGGTGGAGGAGGCGGCGCTGGCGATCCTTGGCGTGGCGAACCACAACATGGCCGCCAGCATCCGCGGCGTCTCCGTCGAGCGCGGCTACGACCCGCGCGAGTTCGTCTTCGTCGCCTTCGGCGGCGCCGGCCCGCTCCATGCCGACGCGCTCCTGCGGGCGGTCGAGATCCCGCGGGCGCTGATCCCCCCCGCGCCCGGGGTGACGTCGGCGCTCGGCTGCCTGTACGCGCCCTACCAGCACGACTTCGTCCAGACCGTGAGCCAGCCGCTGGCGGCGCTCGACGGGGCGGCGATCGACGGCCACCTCGCTCGCCAGACGGCCGAGGGGCTGCGCCTGCTCCAGTCGGAGGGGGTGCCGGCCGAGGCGGCCGTGGTCGTCCACCAGGCGGACATGGCCTACGAGGGCCAGCTCCACACCGTCCGCGTCCCGCTCGCCCGCGGCGCGGTGGACGCGGCCGCGCTGGCCGGTGCCTTCGCCGCGGTGTACCGCCAGGCCTACGGCTACACCCTGGACGACTTCGCGCTGGTCGTCCTGAACCTGCGCACGACCGTCGTCGGCCCGCCGCCGGGCCAGGCCGACGCCCATCCCGATCCGCTCGCGCCGTTAGCGAGCGCCAGCCCCGGCCGGGCGGGAACGGTCCCGGCGCCGGCGCCGGTGGGCGAGCGGCGGGTCTACCGCGCGGGGCGGTGGACGGCCTGGCCGCTATACCAGCGGGCCCAGCTCGCGCCCGGCCTGCGTCTGGCCGGGCCGCTGATCGTCGCCCAGGCGGACACGACCGTGCTCGTCGAGGCCGGCAGCCGCCTGGTGGCCGACCGCGCCGGCAACCTGCTCCTCGAGACGGAGGGATCGCCATGAGCGTCGCCACGACCGTCGAGCCGACCACGCTCGCCGTGGTCCAGGGCTGGCTGGGCCAGATTGCCGACGAGATGGACGTCACCCTCGTTCGCTCGGCGTTCTCCACGGTCATCTCCGAGCAGTGCGACCGCGCCTGCGGCCTGTACAGCGCCGACGACGGCGGCACGATCGTCCAGGGCACGACCGGCTTGCCGATGTTCGTCGGCTCGATGCAGTTCGCCGTGCGCGCCGTCCGCGACAAGGTCCTGGCCGAGGGCGATGCCGCGCCGGGCGACGTGTACTGCCTGAACGACCCCTACCTGGCCGGCACCCACCTGCACGACGTGAAGCTGGTGCAACCGTTCTTCTACGACGGTCGGCTGCGGGCCTACCTGGCCGCCACCGGCCACTGGATGGACGTCGGGTCCAGCGCGCCGGGCGGCTGGAACCCCTTCGCCACCGACGTGCTCCAGGAGGGCCTGCGCATCCCCCCGGTGAAGGTCGTCCACGCGGGCACGCTCGACCAGGACCTGTTGGCGCTGATCCTGGCCAACCTGCGCCTGCCGCGCGACGCCCGCGGCGACTTCCAGGCGAAGTGGAACGCCCTACGCGTCGGCGAGCAGCGCCTGGCCGCGCTGTTCGCGAAGTACGGCGCCGCCACCGTCGAGGCGGTGATCGCCGAGGCGCGCGCCCGCGCCGAGCGCCACATGCGCAGCTACCTCGCCGAGCTGCCGGATGGCACCTACGAGTTCGAGGACTACCTCGACGACGACGGCGTGACCGACGTGCCGCTGCGCGTCCACGTGCGGGCCAGCGTGGCGGGGAGCGACCTGGCGCTCGACTTCTCGGGCTCGTCGCCGCCCTGCAAGGGCCCGTACAACAGCTCGCTGGCGAATACGATTGCCGCCAGCTACATCGCCGTCAAGCATCTCTTCCCCGACGTGCCGCTGAACGCCGGCAGCCTGGCGCCGCTGCGCTTCGTCGTGCCCCCGACGACCTTCCTGGCGGCCAGCTTCCCGAAGGCCCACGAGGGCTACCTCGACGTGGGCGAGCGGGTGAAGGATGTCGTCCTCGGCGCGCTGGCCCAGGCCTGCCCCGAACGGGCCGTGGCCGCGCCGTTCGGCACCTTGCCGATCGTCTCGCTGTCTGGCGTCGACCCGCGCAGCGGCCGCTACTACGTGACGATCCTGATCGCCGGCGGCGGCTACGGCGGCAGCCGCGCGACGGATGGACTGATGAACGGCGCGCTGCCGATCGGCATCGCCCGCGCGGCGTCGGTCGAGGTGAGCGAGCAGCGCTTCCCGCTGCGCTTCCACCGCTACGCGCTGCGCCCGGACTCGGGCGGCGCGGGCTGGCGGATGGGCGGCTGCGGCGCGGAGTGCGAGGCCGAGGTGCTCGGCGACGAGACGCTGCTGTCCAACCTGGCCGACCGGATCCGGCACGCGCCGTTCGGGGTGCTCGGCGGCCAGCCGGGCGCGACGACGGAGCTGTACCTGGTCCGCGACGGCGAGCGACGCCCGCTGACGAAGGAGGTCGGTGTCGAGCTGCGCCGCGGCGACCGCGTTGTCCTGCGCTACCCCGGCGGGGGCGGCTACGGCGACCCGGCCGAGCGCGAGCGCGAGCTGGTCCTGCGCGACGTGCGCCGCGGCTACCTCAGCGCCGCCCGCGCCCAGGCCGTGTTCGGCCTGGCGCCGTAGGCCGCTCCGTCGAGTCGGAGGTGGGTGGGGCGCCTCGCCGGCCGCTCAGTGGCGCCGTCCGCGAGCGAGCCGGCGATACCGGGGCGCTACGCGGCGCCGGCGAGCAATAATACAGCACGGCCCGGCGCGAGCCTGGCGCCGGCGCGGCGGTTACGAAGGACACGGAGGGGCCCGTCATGCTGGAGCACGTCTGGCACCACCAGCTCAGCCCCCTCGGCTTGCTCGAGCGGGCGCAGTGGGTCTACCCGGAGAAGACGGCAATCGTCCACGGCGACCAGCGGATCAGCTACCGCGACTTCTACGCCGAGGTGCAGCGCCTGGCGGCGGCGCTGGCCGGGATCGGCGTGGGCAAGGGCGACCGGGTGGCCGTGCTGCTGCCGAACATCCCGCCGATGCTCGTCGCCCACTTCGCGCCGCTGCACCTGGGGGCGATCCTGGTCGCGATCAACGTCCGCCTGTCCCTGCGCGAGGTGGCCTACATCCTGAACCACTCGGGCGCGAAGGTGCTCCTCTACGACGCCGAGCTCGCGCCCACCGTGCGCCAGATCCGCGGCGAGGTGCCGGGCGTGGAGACCTACGTGCAGGTGGTGGACGCCGTGCCGCCGGCCGACGACGGGCCCGACCTCGACTACGCGGCGTTCCTCGCCGCCGCCCCGGCCAGCGTGCCCGCCGTGCCGCTCGACTCCGAGGACGACACGATCTGCATCAACTACACCTCCGGCACCACCGGCCAGCCGAAGGGCGTGCAGTACCACGCCCGCGGCGCCTACCTGAACGCCCTCGGCGAGATCCTCGAGTTCGGCCTCAGCGCGAAGAGCGTCTACCTCTGGACCCTGCCGATGTTCCACTGCAACGGCTGGTGCTTTCCCTGGGCGGTGACCGCGGTGGGGGGAACCCACGTCTGCCTGCGCCGCTTCGACCCGGCCGACGTCTACCGCCTGATCGCCGCCGAGGGCGTCACCCACTTCTGCGGCGCGCCGACCGTGCTCATCGCGCTGTCGTCGTCGCCGGCCGCGGCCGGCCAGGACCTGCGCGGCGTGACGATCGTCACCGCCGCCGCGCCGCCCGCGCCGCAGGTGATCCGCACGATGGAGAACATGGGCGCCTACATCCACCACGTCTACGGCCTGACCGAGACCTATGGCCCGCACACGATCTGCGCCATCCAGCCCGGCTGGGACGAGCGGCCGGTGGAGGAGCGGGCGACGCTCAAGGCCCGCCAGGGTGTGCCCTACCTGATCGCCGGCACGGGCCTGCGCGTGGTCGACGAGGCGATGCGCGACGTGCCGCGCGACGGGGCGACGCTCGGCGAGGTGGTGATGCAGGGCAACAACGTGATGTCCGGCTACTACCGCGACCCCGAGGCCACCGAGCGCGCCTTCCGCGGCGGCTGGTTCCACTCCGGCGACCTCGCCGTCTGGCACCCCGACGGCTACATCGAGCTGAAGGACCGCGCCAAGGATGTCATCATCTCCGGCGGCGAGAACATCTCCAGCCAGGAGGTGGAGAAGGTGCTGATGGAGCACCCGGCCGTGCTGGAGGTGTGCGTGATCGGCGTGCCGGACGACCGCTGGGGCGAGGTGCCCAAGGCGTTCGTCGTGCCGCGGCCGGACGCCCGGCCCGACGCCGCCGAGCTGATCGCCTTCTGTCGCGAGCGGATCGCCCACTTCAAGGCGCCGCGCTACGTGGAGTTCGGCGAGCTGCCCAAGACGTCGACGGGCAAGGTGCAGAAGTACGTGCTGCGCGAGCGGGAGTGGCAGGGCCATGAGAAGCGAATCCACTAACCCCTCTCCCCCCCTGCCCCCCTCTCCCACAGGGGGAGAAGGGGGAGTAGCGAAGGTGTCCTCGCTGGCCGAGGCGATCGCCCGGATTCCCGCTGGGGCGGTGGTGGGGCTGGGGGGAAACACGTTTCACCGCGCGCCGGGCGCGGCCGTGCACGAGCTGGTGCGACAGCGGAAGGCGGTCGGGCTGGTCAAGTCGGCGGGCAGCTACGAGGTGGACGTGCTGGTCGGCGCCGGGCTGGTCGAGCGGATCCAGGCCGCCTACGTCGGCTTCGAGACGCTCGGCCTCGCCCCGCGCTACCGCCGCGCGCTGGAGAGCGGCCAGCTCCAGCTCACCGAGCACACCTGAGCGTCGATCATCGCGGGATTGCGGGCCGCAATCCAGGGCGTCTCCTTCCTGCCGCTGGCGGGGCTCGACGGCTCGGACCTGCCCCGCCGCTCCGGCTTCCGCACGGTGGCCGACCCCTACACCGGCGCGACGTACGTCGCCATCCCGGCCATCCAGCCGGACTGGGCGATTGTCCACGTCCAGGAGGCCGACGCCGCGGGCAACGCGCGGATCCAGGGGCCGAAGTACGACGACGTGTACCTGGCCCGCGCCGCGCGGCACCTGCTCGTCACGACCGAGCGCCTGGTCGATGGCGCCGCCTTCGCCGCCGAGCCGGAGCGGACGGACTTCCCGGGCTTCCTGGTCGACGCGGTCGTCGTCGCCCCGCGCGGCGCCTGGCCGACGGCCTGCCCCCACGCCTATCCGCCCGACGAGGCGTTCCTGGCCGACTACCTGGCCGCGGCCCAGACCGCCGAGGGCTTCGAGCACTTCCTGCGTGGGCGGGTGCTCGAGCCCGATGTCGGCCGCGCGCCCGCGCCGGCGGCCGTCCCATGAGTCTCGCCACCGGCCGCCCGCCCGCGCGGCCCGGGCCGGCGGCCACGCCGTGAGCGGCGCCGCCTATACCACGGCCGACCTGATGGCCTGCGCCATCGCGCGGCTGCTGCGCGATGGCGAGACGGTCTTCTTCGGCCTCGCCTCGCCGCTGCCGATGCTCGGCGTGCTGCTCGCTCGACAGACCCACGCGCCCCGCCTGACAGCGCTGAACATCCCCGGCGGGATGGGCGACGCGGTGGCGCGCCTGCCACGCTCGACGGTCGACGCCGTCCTCGCCGAGGGCAGCCGCTACCTGTTCACGCTCGCCGAGGTGTTCGACCTCTCCGCGCGTGGCCGCCTGGATACGGCGCTGCTGTCGGGCGTCCAGATCGACCGCCAGGGGCGGATCAACATGAGCGTGATCGGCGATCCCGCCCGGCCGCGCGTGGCGCTGCCGGGCGGCGCCGGCGCGGCGCTGCTGCTGCCGACTGCCGGCCGAACGATCCTCTGGCGCTCGAAGCACGACCGGCGCACCTTCGTCGAGCGCCTGGACTACGTCACCGCGGCCGGCCGCACCTCGCACGTCGTGACCCCGCTCTGCCTGTTCGAGCGCCGCGCCGGCCGGCTCGAAGTGGCCTCGATCCACCCCGGCGTCAGCGTCGAGGCGCTGCAGGAGGCCACCTGCTGGCCGGTCGCTGCAGCGCCCGAGACGCCTCCGCCCACGCCCGAGGAGCTCGCCACGCTTGCCCGGCTAGACCCCGACAACGTGCGCGCCGCCGAGCTCGGCTGAGTCCCACCCGGCAGCCTGCCGCGGGCGGCGATAGGCCGGCTCCAGGTTGCAAGTATTTCCGGATGTTTTCTACGATTTCCCAGCGCCGTTACTTCTATGCTGCGCGGTCCGGTTGCTCCTCGCTTCCGCCGCGCTCGACCGCCACGACCAACCCAGGCGCCTGGCCCCAGGCGCCTCCGCGGGCGGGCCGGCGCCAATCCAGGCAGGAGAGAGCCCACCTTGTTAAGAGCGAGGCGATCGCGCCTGGTCCTGATGGGGCTGATCGCGTTAACGGTCCTGGCACCGCTGGCGGGCGCCGTGCGCGCCCCTCTCTTCGACGTCGCGGGGGCGCAGGTCAGCGCAGTCCAGTTCGCCGACTACTTCGACACGGCCCAGGTCAACGCCCTGAAGTGGAACAAGACCGACTCGCTCAACCGCCTGAGCCAATCGCACGGGTTCCTCAATTTCCTGGCGCCGAAGGGGTCCCCCGCCTGGAGCGACCCTGCGCTCTACTCGGTCCCCGCCTTTGCGCGGCAAGGCGGCCTGACGCTGTCCACCACGATGCGCGCTACCGTGTCCGACGTGCAGGGGCCCTACGCTCTGTTCTCGCCGTCGCGGTTCCCGGCCAACCCGGCCACCGTCGGCTACGGCACCGGCCTCGACTCGTTCGGCGGGAACGGCGGCCGCAACCTGCACTTCGGGGCGCTCACGCCGAATGGCACGATCAGCTACAACAACGTCGTGGCGCAGGGCGGCGACTACGTCCTGGCGACGACGCTCCGCCCCACCGGCTCGTACCACTTCGTCATCGGCGACCAGATGGGGGCCTACCCAACCGGCACCCTGCTCTGGGTCAACGACACCGGCAGCGATCCTTCCCTGTACACCGGCCTGGACGCGACAGCCGGGAGCGCCTACGTCACCGATACCAAGGTCCAGACACTGGGCGGCGCCTTCGCCAGCCAGTACGGCCTGGCCGTGGCCGCCGACACGTTCAACCGGCAGGATTCGGCCAGCCTGGGCACGCTCGAGGTCGGCGGCGCCACCTGGACCAACAACGGCCTGCAGCTCGTGTCGCACGCGCTGGTGCCGGCGGCGGGCCAGAGCGGGCCGGTCAGCGCGAGCTTCAACGCCGGCGTGTCCGAGGGGCTCTATGAGGTGTCGTTCACCACGCCCAGTAGCCCGGCTGCCGACCTGAGCCTGTACTTCCGCTACCAGGATAGCGCCAACTGGCTGCGCGTCCGCTGCGCCAACTGGGCCATCTTCGTCGAGAAGAGCCTCGGCGGCGTCCAGTCGACGCTCTACGCCACCGGCGCGACCTCCTGCGCCCCGAGCACGACTTACCGCATGGTCATCCGCGCGCACGGCTCAGCGATCACTTCCTGGCTGAACAACGTAAACATGGAGTTCTCCGATCCCGGCGTCACCGACAGCTCGCTGCTGTCGGCGACCGGGGTGCAGGTCGAGATCGGCAACAACGGGGCCGCGCCGACGATCAACAAGGTGGCCGTGTGGCCGAAGCAGGTCACCTTCCCGGCCGACTTCGACGCCTACCCGACCAAGCCTGACCAGGGGCCAGTAACTCTGTTCCGCGACGTGTTCACCGACACGAACGGCACTCGCCTGCAGAACCACACGCCGCAGACCGGTGGCCCGTGGACGGAGAACCTGGGCGTCTGGACGATCACCAACAACGACGTCGCGCCGGCCGCGCCGAACGCGATCGCGACCGTGGATGTCGGCCAGAGCGACTACTCGATGGCGAGCACGATCGACCTCTCGTCGGGCACGGGCTGGAGCTCGGTCAACGGCTGGGAGTTCGGACCGGTGTTCCGCTACCAGGACCCGAACAACTACGTCTTCGCTCGCTACCTCTGGCAGAACGCGAGCCCGGAGATCGAGATCTTCGAGATCCGCAATGGGCAGGGCCGCCTCCTGAATGCCAAGAACATCACCGGCCTGGTCTCGCTCGGCTCGACCCACGTCATGCGCGTGAGCGTCGTCGGCCAGCAGATCGCGGTCTACTCCGATGGCGTGTTCATCGAGTCGGCCACGACGACGCTGCTAACCGGCACGCGCGTCGGCCTCGCCGTCGAGGACCAGCCGGTGAACATGTCCGGCTTCCACGACTTCGTGGTCACCACGGCGACGGCGGACCTGGTGGCACCGCCGCCGGTGACGGACCTCTCCGCCACGGCCAGCAGCTCGGACGTCCTGCTCAACTGGACGCCCGTGTTCGACGACGCCGTCGGGACCAAGTACTACCGGGTCTACCGCTCGACCGACGCCACCCTCGGCAGTCAGATCAACGCCGACGGCGCGACCACCGCGCCGCCGTACCGCGACACGAGCCTGACCGCCAGCGGAACCTACTACTACACCGTGCGCGCCGTCGACGCGGCCGGCAACGCCAACACGTCGAACGAGAACAACCAGGTCGCGGTCGTGCTCAACTACATGCCGCCCTCGGCCACGCCGACGCGGACCCTGACCCCTACGCCGACGCTGTCGCCGACGCCGACCACGACGCGCGTGCCCGGCCCCAACCTGCTCCAGAACCCGTCGTTCGAAACCGCCGGCTTCAGCGGCTACCCGGCGAACTGGCAGCAGCGCACCAACGCCTTCTCCGACACCACCGTCGCGCACAGCGGGAGCACCTCGCTGCGCCTGGAGGCACCGAGCTCCGGCTCGTCGGTCACCTACAGCTTCCAGAACTTCGCCCTCAGCCCCAGCCAGACTTACACGCTGAGCGCCTGGGTGAAGACGCAGAACGTCACCGGCAACGGCGTGCTGGTGCGCTACGCCCAGATCAACCCCACGACGGCGGTCTGGACGAGCAACCAGCTCAAGGGCACCGTCGACTGGACCCAGGTGGCTACGACCTTCACCGCGCCGGCCGACACCGTCGCGGGCCGGGTCGACGTCCTGTGGGACTTCGCCGCCGGAGACAAGGCCTGGGTCGACGACGTGCGGCTCGAGTGCCTGACCTGTCCCGACGCCACCCCCACGGGAACGCCGACGCCGACCACGACGAGCACGCCGACCGCGACGACCACTGGCGTGGCCACCGATACGCCCACGCCAACGGCGACGGCAACCGCCACGCCAACCGCGACGAATACCGTGGTGACGAGCACGCCGACGGCGACCAGCACCGTCGCGACGGACACGCCGACGGCGGTCACCGCCACCGCGACGGCGACCAGCACGCCCACGCCAACCGCCACGAGCACGCCGACGCCGACGAACACCGGGGTGGCCACCGATACCCCGACGCCGACGGCGACGGGAACGGCCACGGCGACCGCGACGAACACGCCCACGGCGACCAACACGGTCCTGACAAGCACGCCGACGGCCACCAGCACCGCGACGAACACGCCGGCCAGCACGAGCACGCCGACGCCGACGCTGACCCCGACCAGCACGGCCACCGCCACGGGCTACCGCGGGGTGGTACTGGCGAACGCGCCGGCCGGCTACTGGCGCCTGGACGAGGCGAGCGGCACGACCGCCGCCGACAGCTCTGGCCAGGGGCACGCGGGCACCTACCAGAACGCGGTCGCGCTCGGCCGGCCGGGCGGCATCCAGGGCGACCCGGATACCGCCGTCGGCCTCGACGGCGTGAGCGCCGCAGTCAGCATCCCGAACGCGACCGGCCTGAGTCCCACCGCCGCCGTCTCGGTCGAGACGTGGGTGAAGCTCGACTCCTACAGCGGCAACTACCCGCGGATCGTGAGCAAGATCGGGCAGTACGAGCTGATCCTCTACACCTATGCGGGCGGCGAGGGGCGTCTGGAGTGGGACGTCTACACGCCGACGCAGGTGAGCGTGACCACGTCCTACGCCGACCGGCTGCAGCTCGGCGTCTGGTATCACGTCGCCGCGACCTACGATGGCTCGGCCGCCCACATCTACGTCAACGGCGTGGAGAAGGCCAACCGCGCCGTCTCCGGAGCGCTGACCACGAGCAACAGCGCGCTGACGATCAGCCGGACGGATCGCGCCCTCGCCGCCACGGTGGACGAGGTAGCCGTCTACGGCGCGGCGCTCCCGCCGGCGCGGGTCCTCGCCCACTACAACCTCGGCCAGCCGGTGCCGCCGACACCGCTGCCGACGGCCACGACCACGCTGACGCCCACCCGCACGCCGACGGTCACGCCGACGGCTACCGCCACCTTGCCGCCCGTCGCCGGCCGGCTCTACGTGGCCCAGAACGGCAAGCCCGACAATACCGGCAACAGTCTGGTGGCGATCGACCCGAGCACGAACGCCGTGGTCGGCGGGCCGATCGCGGTCGGCAGCTCCGCGACGTCAGCCCCGTACTGGGTAGCGGCGCTGGCCGATGGCTCGAAGGTCTTCGTCACCAACTTCAACGACAACTCCGTCTCCGTCCTTAGCGGCAGCGGCGCCGTCATCGGGGCGCCGATCGCCGTCGGCGCGTCCCCACGCGGCATCGCCGTCAACTCGGCGGCCGGCCGCGCCTACGTTGCCAACGCCAGCGGCGGCATCTCGGTCATCGATACGACCACCAACACGCGGCTAGGCGGCACCATTGCCACGGGCGGGACCAACCCCTGGGGCGTCGCGGTCCACCCGGGCACCAACCGGCTATACGTGGTCAACCGCGGCAGCGACTCGCTGTCCGTCTTCGACACGAGCGGCGCGACGCCGGTGCTGGTCGGCACGCCGATCCACGTCGGCAGCGTCCCCCGGTTCGTGGCCGTGTCCCCGGACGGCTCGCGCGCCTACGTTAGCAACCAGAGCGGCGGCTCGGTCTCCGTCGTCGATACCGCGTCGCGGACGGTGTCGAGCACGCTCGCGGGAGCAACGTACGGCTTCTTCGGGCCGTTCGGTGTCGCCGTCAGTCCGGACGGCACCAAGCTCTACGTGGCGAACAACGGGACGAACACGGTCACGGCGATCACCCTGGCCACGAACGCCGCGACGCAGATCACCGTTGGCTTGAACCCCGTGGGCGTCGCGTTCACGGCGGATGGGTCGCGGGCCTACGTGACGAACACCAACCCGCCGAGCGTCTCGCTGATCGACACGGCGAACGCCACGGTGTACGCCACGATCCCACTGGCAGCGAACAGCGGGCCGACCGGCATCGCCTACCGCCCCTAACACCTCGGCGCAGGTGAATCGCGGTATGTTGGTCGCAGCCAACACACCGCAAATCCGCCCTCCCAGATCACCCGCCATCCCTTGCCCGCGCGGCGCCGGCCTGCCTAGGATGGCAGCATGAGCCGGTCGATCGTCCGCCAGGCCGTGGTCTGGGTCCTGGCGCTGGGCCTGCTGGTCGGCTGCCAGCCGCGCCCCGGGCCCGAGGGGACGGCCCGCGCCTACGCCGACGCCTGGGCGCGGGGCGACTACGCGGCGCTGTACGCCCTGGTGGACGACGCGACCCGCGCTCGCTGGGACGCCGCCGCGTTCGCCGCCCGCTACCAGGAGGCCGCCGCCGCTGCCGACCTGCAGGGCCTGAGCGCGACGCTCGGCCAGCGCGCCGACGTCGACGAGAACCACGCTCGCTTCCCCCTCGACGCCCGCTGGGACAGCGCCCGTGTCGGCGCCTTCAGCCAGGCCCTCTCGCTGCCGCTGGCCTACCAGGACCGGCGCTGGGTCGTGCAGTGGCAGCCCGGCCTGCTCCTGGCCCGGCTGGGCGACGCCGACCACGTGCGCTACGTCGCCGAGCCGGCGCCGCGCGGCGCGATCGTCGACCGCACGGGCCACGCCCTCGCCCCGGCCGGCCTCGACCGCGCCTATCCGGACGGCCCGCTCGCCGCCCACGTTCTCGGCTACGTCCGCCCGTTGTCGGAGCCGACGCCGGCCACGCCAGACGCGGGTGCCGGCGGCGGCAGCAGCGCACCCACTGGCTCCTCACCGGGCAGCGATCACTCGCCACTCCACGGTGAGGCCGGCCTGGAGCAGTGGGGCGACCGCTACCTCGCCGGGACGCCGGGCGGTCGCCTGACGATCGTCGGCGCCGACGGCGCCGAGCGCAGCGTCGTCGCCGAGCGCCCGCCGCGATCCGGCGCCACCCTCGAGCTGACCCTCGACGCCGCGCTGCAGCGGCGGGCGGAGGCGCTGCTCGAGGGCCACGTGGGCGCCGTGGTCGCCCTCGACCTCCGCGACGGCGGCGTCCTGGCGCTGGCCAGCCGACCAACTTTCGAGCCGCTGGCGGTGAGCGAGGCCCCGGCCGCGCCGGTCGCGCCGGCCGGGAGCGCGGCCGCCGCGCCGTTCCACGACCGCGCGACGGAGGGGCTCTACCCGGTGGCGTCGCTGTTCAAGGTCGTGGTGATGGCGGCCGGGCTGGAGAGCGGCGAGTACGACCCGGCCTCGTCGTTCCGCTGCACGGGCGCCTGGACCGGCCTGGGCAGCGGGGTGGCGCTGGAGGACTCGCTGGTGGCCGGGCACGGCCAGATCACCCTCGCCCAGGGGCTGGTCCAGTCCTGCAACACCGTGTTCTACGAGCTGGGCAAGCGCCTCAACGCCGTCGACCCGCACTTCCTGCCGGCCGTGGCTCGCGCCTTCGGCCTCGGCGCCCCGACCGGCCTGGTGGGCCTGACCGAGGCGCCCGGGGTGGTGCCCGACCCGCGCACGATGGAGGCCGCAGGGGGGACCTGGACGCCGCGGGAGGCGGTGGAGGTGGCGATCGGCCATGGAGGCATGCAGGCGACGCCGCTGCAGCTCGCGCACCTCTACGCGGCGCTGGCCACCGACGGGAAGCTGCGCGCGCCGGTCCTCGTCCGCCGCGTCGTCGCCGCCGACGGCCGCGTGCGCTACGCCGGGCAGAGCGAGACGCAGGGGACGCTGCCGCTCAGCGAGGCGCACCAGGCCGCGATCCAGCAGGCGATGCGCGGCGTGGTCGCCGACCCGCGCGGCACGGCCGCCGCGGCCTTTCGCGGCTTTGCCGTGCCCGTGGCGGGCAAGACCGGCTCGGCGGAGAGCGACGACTGGCGCCTGCACGCCTGGTTCGCCGGCTACGCCCCGGCCGACGCACCGGAGATCGTCGTCGTGGCCCTGGTCGAGCACGGTGGGGAAGGGGGCGAGGCGGCGGCGCCGATCGTCCGCGGCGTCCTCGCGCAGTACTTCGCCGGCCGCGCGCCGTAGCGCGGCGGGCCCGAGCGCGCTGCGCCGCACCGGCGCTGGCCGCGGCGCGCTATTTGATCTGGCGGTAGGGCCGGTAGAGCATCGCCACCGCCACCACGGCCGTGGCGACGATTAGCCCGCCGCCGGCCACCGTTGCTCGCCCCCCAACGTGGTCGGCCAGCCACGCCGCCGGCATGGTGCCGAGTGGCATCACGGCGAAGGTGAACATGTAGACGCTCATCACCCGCCCATACAGCCGCGGCGCGGTGTTGCTGAGGAGGAGGGTGTTGTTCAGCGCGGTGTAGCTGGCCGAGGCGAAGCCCACCACGACCAGGCAGGCCACGGCAACCACGAACAGCGGCGCCAGCGCGAACCCGGCCAGCGCCAGGCCAAAGGTGACGCCGAGCGCGAGCTGGAACATCGCCGGCCGCGCGTGGTTGGTCACGCCGGCCACGAACAGGGAGCCCGCCAGGGCGCCGAGTCCGGCCGCGGCCATCAGCATGCCCAGGCCGGCCGCGCCGACCTCGAACACCCGCTCGGCGAACACCGGCATCAGCATCTGGTAGGGCATGCCGAAGAACAGCGGCACGAAGGCCAGCCCGAGCAGGGCGAGCAGCACCGGCGACGAGCGGATGTACTGCAGGCCCTCGACCAGCTCCGCCCAGCCGCCCGCCTGGCGGCGCGGCTCGCTCGGCGCGCCCGTCGGCGGCAGGCGGAACAGCGAGACGAGCACGGCGGCGTACATCGTCGTCATGGCGAGGTAGACGCCGCCGACGCCGATCGCCGGCACGGCCAGCAGGCCGCCGGCCACGGCCGGGCCGGCGATGCGGCAGAAGTTCAGGCCGGCGTTGTTGAGGGCCACGGCGTTGCGTAGCAGCCGCGGCCCGACCAGCTCGGCGATGTAGGCCTGGCGAGCGGGCATGTTGAACGAGACCGCCGCCCCCTGGACGAAGGTGAACACGACGAGGTGCCAGACCTCCAGCAGCTCGCTCAGCGCCAGGAGGGTCACCGCGCCGGTCGCCACGCCGAACGTGCTCTGCGTGGCGATCAGCACCGTCCGCCGCGGCAGGCGATCGGCCACCACGCCGCCCACCAGCGAGAACAGCAGCATCGGCACGCCCATCCCCACGCTGACCAGGCCGAGGACGGTGGCCGAGCCAGTGAGGATGAAGGCCGCGTAGCCGGTGGCGACGGTGCTCATCGTCCAGGCGATGTTGGACGGCAGCATGCCCAGCCAGAGGAGGCGGAACATGGGCAAGCCCAGGGCGGGATAGACGCGCAGCAGCGGCGCCGTGAGCCGCGGACCGGCTGACGGCGGCTCCACAATCGCGCTGCTCAAGCCTCTCCCCTGGTAAGCGGATGTGCCGGCTGTGCAGGCAGCCCTGCAGCGTGCTGGCTGTTGCCGACGCACGCCAGATCCGTGTTGACGAGCAGCTAGGCGCCCCGCCCCGGCCGCCGCAGGCCGCGCTCGAGGGCGGCCAGGCCCTCCGCGAGCGCCTGGCGCTCCCGCGGCGTCGAGTCGGCCACGAGCCGGGCCACGCCCGCCACGGCCTGGTCCTGGAGCACGCAGTACAGCGCCCGCCCCGACGGTGTGATGTGCAGCAGCACGCCCCGCCGGTCACCCGGCACCTGGCGGGAGCGCTCGATGAGCCCGCGCCGCTCCAGCCCGTCGGCGGTCGCCGTCAGCGTCGGCCGTCCCACCTCCAGCGCATCGGCCAGCTCGGCGGCGCGGTAGTCGCGCTCGTAGAGCCGGGCGAGCACGCGAAACTGGGGCAGGGTCATGCCGGCCGTCTCGGGCGCCTTGTGCATCTCGGCTACCACGGTGCGAATCAGCACCGGTAGCAAGCGCACCACGGTCTGAGCCAGCGCCTCCGCTTCGATCGCCGCGGGACCTTGTCGGTTCGCCTGGACCATCGGCGTGTCCTGCACTGGGCTGGCGCGCTCTGCCCCCGCGCCGGCGGCGCGGAGGCGGATCGGCCCGACAACAGTTCGGGTGCCGAACGATAGCCGTAGTGTAACACGCCCGGCGGCCGGGCACAGCGCCGCCCCGGCCGCGGACGGCCGGGCAGGCGCGTGAGCCTCCTACTCGATCGACTGCTCGACGAAGTGCGAGACCACGGCGCGCTCGGCCTTCTCGCGCGGGATGCCCCGCTCGGCGAGGCGCGGCGCCAGCTCGGCGAGGATCTGGTCCTTGTCGCGCAGCAGCTTGTAGCGCTTGTAGCGGTCCTCGTGCTCGGGGAGGCCCAGGGCGTGCCCCAGCAGCGAGATCCAGTTGTCGACGGTGAACGGATAGCTGCCCTCTTCCTGGCAAATCTCCCGCTGACAGGAGTGGTAGACAGTGGCCACGGTGTCGACCTGCCGGCTCGCCGCCTCGTCCATGAGCTGCCGCACGAGCGCCTCGTAGCGCGGCCGCGTGAGGTCGGCGATGACGTTGCCCGAGCAGTGGCGGCCCAGCGCGTCGAGCGCGGTCAGCTCGACCAGCTCTAGCCCCGGGATGGCGCGCAGGATCCGCTCCACCATCGCCGCGTCCTGGTCCTGCTGGGCCGTGCCGGTGTGGCCATGCAGGGCAACCCGGCGGGGGATCGGGTTCACGAAGTGCAGGCGGTCTAGCCGCTCGGCCAGGAAGGCGCTGAAGTGCTCGAGAGGCGCCGAGCCCGCCAGCCGCGCAGGGATCATCTTGTCCAGGTAGAAGGTGCAGGACGGGCACCAGGTGATGATCTTCTGGGGAGCGAAGGCGTTGAGCTTGCGCAGCGTCGAGCTGGTCAGCTTGTCGCCGGCGGCGGTCTCGCCGCGCCGCGAGTGGCCGATGCCGCAGCAGTTCGCCGGCCCGCCGAGGGTGGCGAAGTCCTCGCCGAGGTAGTGCATCACGTCGATGACCGTCTCGGCCAGGTGCATCGTGCGCAGGATGTTGCAGCCGAGGTAGAGCACGAGCTCCTTGTCCGGCGGCTCGTCCGGCAAGTTGGTCAGCCAGGCGCGGTCGGACGAGTCGCGGAGCAGGTCCGCCAGCACCAGCAGGTCGCCGTAGTAGCGGGCGTAGTACCCGCGCTCATCCCCTGCCATCGCTCCCCCAGTACTGAGTACCGAGTGCTGAGTACTGAGTAGGACCGCGGACTCAGTACTCAGTCCTCAGTACTTTCAACTCTCTAGTTCGCGGCGGAGGGTCTCCTCGGTGCCCTGGTCCTCGGCGTCGCAGTAGATCTCGATCTCGAGACCGTCGGGGTCCTTCAGGTAGACGCTCTTCGAGTTGCCGTGGTGGTTCATGCCGGCGATGTGGGCGCCGCTGGCCCGGGCGTGCTGGTACGCCGCCTTGAGCTGGGCGAAGTTCGGCAGCTTGAGGGCGACGTGGTACATGCCGACGCGGTGGTCATCGGGGCCGGGCGCGTCCGGGCCGATCTGGAAGATCGCCAGGTCGTGGTGCTGCTGCCCGCAAGTGAAGAAGATGGCCCGCCCGGGCTGCCGGTCGCGGACCTGCAGGCCGAGCACGTCCCGATAGAACGGCTCGGACCGCTCCAGGTCGCGGACGCGCAGGACGACGTGGCCCAGGCTCTGGATCGCAAACGCGCGAGTCTCCACGGCCATGAGTGCCCTCCGAGGAACAAACGGTTAACGAGTGAGACCGGGCCGCGCCGGAACTTACCCGCGCGGTCTGAGGCACAGTATACTGCGGTGCGCGGCCGGAATGGATAGAGAGGGATGTAGAGCATGGAGGGGCGCCTGACCTACCAGGAGATCCTGCGCACGCTGGGCACGCTGCTCGATCAGTCGGGCAGCACGACGGCCACGATCATCCTCTGCGCGGAGAGCGCGTTCGTGCAGGCACCCACCTGGCCCTGGCAGCCCCACTGGTCGCGGGACGCCCTGTGCCTGGAGAGCGGCCGCCAGCGAAGCTGGCGCTCCCAGTCGCGGCCCGCGCACATGGCCAAGCACGGCCGCTTCAACAGCATCCTGCGCGTGGTCGGCGTGGCGCTCGACGCGCAGGGCGGCGGGCCCTACACGATCGTCGCCACCGAAGACGTCGTGCGCGTCCGCGCCGCCGACGGCAGCGAGCGGACCTTCGAGGCCAAGCCGCTCGAGCGCCGCCTCAAGCTCGCCGAGCACCTCCGCGGCCAGCTCCCGGCGCAGTAGGAACCTCTCTCCCCCCAACCCCCTCTCCCCGGCGCCGGGAAAGAGGGAGTTAGGGTGGGGGACACCCCCACACCCCCGTTCTTTCTCCCCTCCCCGCGCCGGGGAGCGGCCGGGGGAGGGGTTTGTCTCCCGTGTCCATCTGCGCCCCTCCCCGCGCTGGGGAGGGGCCGGTGGAGGGGGCAGCCCTCGGCAAGCGACGATTTTCTTGACAGCATCCTGGGAGGCGCGGATACTGTGGGCCATGCCCTGGCATGGTTGGAGGAGAGAAGGCGCATGGCTGCGACTGCCCATCTGGAGCCGATCCCGCATCCCCCCGGCCACCCGTTCGTCGGCAACCTGTTCGACCTGGACGCCACCCATCCCATCGAGAGCATGATGGCGCTGGCCCGCCAGTACGGGCCCATCTTCCGGATCGCCGTGCCGGGCGGAAACTCGCGGGTCGTCGTGTCCAGCTACGAGCTGGTCGACGAGCTGTGCGACGAGTCGCGCTTCGACAAGATGCTGGGGCCGGGCCTGCGGGCGCTGGGCGGGAGCGCGTTCAGCCGGGGCCTGTTCACCTCCGAGACCTCCGATCCGAACTGGCGCAAGGCCCACAACATCCTGCTGCCCGCCTTCAGCATGGACGCGATGCGCAACTACCACCCGATGATGCTCGACATCGCCGTTCAGCTCATGCAGAAGTGGGAGCGGCTGAACTCCGACGACACGGTCGACGTGCCGGCCGACATGACGCGGCTCACGCTCGACACGATCGCCCTCTGCGGCTTCGGCTACCGCTTCAACTCCTTCTACCGCGACACGCCCCACCCGTTCGTGGTCGCCATGCTCGGCACCCTCGAGGCCGCCCAGGAGCGGGCGCGCCAGCTCCCGATCCAGCGCCGGCTCAACCGCAAGGCGCGGGAGCAGGCCCAGGCCAACCAGGAGCTGATGGTCCAGACCGTCCAGCACATCATCCAGGAGCGGCGCGAGTCGGGCGCCACGGGCACCGTCAACGACCTGCTCGACCGGATGCTGACCGGCGTCGACCGCCAGTCCGGCGAGAAGCTCGACGACACGAACATCATCGCCCAGTGCATCACCTTCCTCATCGCCGGCCACGAGACGACCAGCGGCCTGCTCTCGTTCGCCCTCTACGCCCTGCTCAAGAACCCGGCCGTGCTCGCGCGGGCCTACGACGAGGTGGACCGCGTGCTGGGCAAGGACCTGAGCGTCCTACCGACCTACGCCCAGGTGCACCAGATGCCGTACGTCTCGCAGATCCTCGACGAGACGCTGCGCCTGTGGCCCACCGCGCCGGCCTTCACCCGCCACCCCTACCAGGACACGGTGATCGGCGGCAAGTACGCGCTGGCGAAAGACGACGCGGCGATGATCCTCGTCGGGATGCTCCACCGCGACAAGCAGGTGTGGGGCGACGACCCCGAGACCTTTAACCCGGACCACTTCAGCCCCGAGAACCGCCCGAAGATCCCCGCCAACGCCTACAAGCCGTTCGGCACGGGACAGCGCGCCTGCATCGGCCGCCAGTTCGCCCTGCAGGAGGCCAACCTGGTCCTGAGCATGCTCCTGCAGCGGTTCGAGCTGATCGACTACGCCAACTACCAGCTCGACACCCGGCAGACGCTCACGATCAAGCCGTACAACTTCCACATCAAGGTCAAGCTGCGGGCTGGGCGCACCGGCGCGACCGGCGCCGCGGCCGCGCCCGCTGCGGTGGCCGAGCCGGCGTCGGCGCCGGCTGCCGCGCCGGCGCCCAGCGTCGACGGGCATCATACGCCGCTGCTCGTGCTGTACGGCTCGAACCTGGGCACGGCCGAGGGCATCGCCCGCAACATCGCCCAGGACGCGACCAACCGCGGCTTCGTGGCGACGGTCGGCGCGCTCGACGACCACGTCGGCGCGCTACCCAAGGAGGGCGGCGTCGTCGTCGTCACCGCCTCTTACAACGGCCAGCCGCCGGACAACGCCGCCAAGTTCTGCCACTGGCTGCAGGACCCCGCGCTGCCCGCGGACGCCTTCGCCGGGGTGGAGTACAGCGTGTTCGGCTGCGGCAACCGCGACTGGGCGGCCACCTACCAGGCGATACCTACCCTGATCGACACCGAGTTGGAGAAGCACGGCGCGAAGCGGATGTACCCGCGCGGCGCCGGCGATGCCCGCGGCGACTTCGACAGCGACTACCGCGCCTGGTACGGCCCGCTGTGGCAGGCGGTGGCCACGGAGCTGAAGCTGCCCAGCGGCGTGGGCCAGACGCAGGCCAGCGGGCCACGCTTCTCGGTGGCGCTCGTCAACAAGCGGGCGGCCAACCCGATCATCACCTCGTACAGCGCGACAGCGCTGACGGTGCGCGTCAACCGCGAGCTGCAGAACCGCGACTGCGAGCGACCGTCCGAGCGCTCGACGCGCCACCTCGAGCTCGCCCTCCCGTCCAGCGTGACCTACAAGACGGGCGACCACCTGGGCATCGTGCCGCGCAACGGCCTCGACCAGCTCCGGCGCGTGCTCCTGCGGTTCAAGCTCGACCCCGGCCTGTACGTGACGATCACACCGCACACCAACGCCAGCACCTACCTGCCGGTGAACGAGCCGGTGCCGCTGATCGGTGTGCTGGCCAACCGTGTCGAGCTGCAGGACGTTGCCACCCGCGCCCAGCTCGCCACGCTGGCCGGCTACGCGCAAGATGCCAGCCAGCGCGACGCGCTGCTGGCGCTGGCCGGCGACGACGACGCGAGCCAGGCCCGCTACCGCGAGCAGGTGTTCGTGCCGCGCAAGTCGATCCTCGACCTGCTGGACGAGTACCCCTCCTGCGCGCTGCCGTTCGAGGCCTACCTCGACATGCTGCCGCCGCTGCGGCCGCGCTACTACTCGATCTCCTCGTCGCCGCTGGCGGCGGCCGACGTCTGCAGCATCACCGTGGGGGTCGTCGAGGCGCCGGCGCGCAGCGGGCACGGCATCTTCAAGGGCATCTGCTCGAGCTACCTGGAGGCACAGCCCCCGGACGCCACCGTCTACGGCTTCATCCACGCGCCGACGATCCCGTTCCACCCGCCGGAGAACCCCCACCTGCCGATGATCATGGTCGGGCCGGGCACCGGCGTCGCGCCGTTCCGCGGCTTCCTGCAGGAGCGCGCCGCGCTCAAGCAGCAGGGCGTGCCGGTCGGCGAGTCGCTGCTCTTCTTCGGCTGCCGCGACCCGCTGCAGGACTTCCTGTACGAGGACGAGATGCGGGCGTTCGAGGCGGCCGGGGTCACGCGGCTGCACACGGCGTTCTCGCGCGAGCCCGGCAAGCCGAAGACGTACGTGCAGCAGGCGATCAAGGAGCAGAGCGAGGAGGTCTGGCGGCTGCTCCAGCAGGAGGCCATCGTCTACGTCTGCGGCGACGCCTCCCGCATGGCGCCAGACGTGCGCCGGGCCTTCGCCGACGTGTTCCAGGAGCGCACCGGCGCCTCGGAGGCAGACGCCCAGGCCTGGCTCAGCGGCCTGACCGCGAGCCACCGCTACATGGAGGACATCTGGGCGTCGGCCTCGTAGGCGGCGCCACGATCCCCCGCCGACGAAAAGCTCCTCTCTCCCCGACGAGGCGAGAGGGGAACGTCCGTCGTCCCTCCCCTCTCGCCTGGTGGGAGGGGGTGAGGGGCCGCGCCTACACCTTGGCGGCCATCTCGCGGGCGTTCTCGACTACCTGGTCGATGGTGCCGGTCATGTAGAACGCCTGCTCCGGCAGCTCGTCGTGCTTGCCCTCGAGAATCTCCTTGAAGCCGCGCACCGTCTCGGCGATCGGCACGTACACGCCCGGCCGGCCGGTGAAGGCCTCGGCCACGCGCATCGGCTGGGAGAGGAAGCGCTGGATGCGGCGGGCGCGGCCGACGATCGTCTTGTCTTCCTCGCTCAGCTCGTCCACGCCGAGGATGGCGATGATGTCCTGCAGGTCCTTGTAGCGCTGCAGCACGCGCTGCACCTCGCGCGCCACGTTGTAGTGCTCTTCGCCGACGACGCGCGGGTCGAGCATGCGCGAGGTCGAGCCCAGCGGGTCCACGGCGGGGTAGAGGCCCTGCTCGGCGATCGAGCGCTCGAGGGCGATCGTCGAGTCGAGGTGGGCGAAGGTCGTGGCCGGCGCGGGGTCGGTGTAGTCGTCGGCGGGCACGTAGATCGCCTGCAGCGACGTGATCGAGCCCTGCTTGGTCGAGGTGATCCGCTCCTGGAGCTGGCCCATCTCGGTGGCCAGCGTTGGCTGGTAGCCTACCGCCGAGGGCATGCGGCCGAGCAGCGCGCTCACCTCGGAGCCGGCCTGGGTAAAGCGGAAGATGTTGTCGATGAACAGGAGCACGTCGCGGCCCTCGTCGCGGAAGTACTCCGCCTCGGTCACGCCGGTCAGGCCGACGCGCTGGCGCGCGCCCGGCGGCTCGTTCATCTGGCCGAAGACCATCACCACCTTGTCGAGGACGCCCGACTCCTTCATCTCCAGGTAGAGGTCGTTGCCCTCGCGCGTGCGCTCGCCGACGCCCGCGAACACCGAGTAGCCGCTGTGCTCCTCGGCCACGTTGCGGATCAATTCCATGATGATGACGGTCTTGCCGACGCCGGCGCCGCCGAACACGCCGATCTTGCCGCCCTTGCGGAACGGGGCGATCAGGTCGACGACCTTCATCCCCGTCTCGAATACCTCCGGGCGCACCTCCTGGTCCTCGAGGCTCGGGGCCGGGCGGTGGATCGGGTAGCGGGTGCTGGTGTCGACGGGCCCCTTGCCGTCCACCGGCTGGCCCAGCACGTTGAAGATGCGGCCGAGCGCGGCCGGGCCGACGGGCACGCTGATCGGCCCGCCAGTGTCGCGAGCCTCGGTGCCGCGGCGCAGGCCATCGGTGCTGGACATGGCGACCGCACGCACCCAGTTGTTGCCGAGGTGCTGCTGCACCTCGGCGACGAGGGTGCTGTTGTCCGGCATCGTGATCTCGAGGGCGTTGAAGATCTCGGGCATTTGCTCCGGCGGGAACTCGACGTCCACGACCGGGCCGACGACTTCGACGACTTTACCGCTTGCCATATTGCCTCACTCTCGTTGGGCCATCGCGTTCGCCGCGCTGGCGATCTCGTTCACCTCGCTGGTGATCGCGGCCTGGCGCGCCCGGTTGTAGGTCAGGGTGAGGCCGTCGATCAGCTCTTTCGCGTTGTCGTTCGCCGCGCGCATGGCGACCATCCGCGCGCTCTGCTCGCTGGCGATCGTCTCCAGCACGGCCTGGTAGATCTGCACCTCGACGTAGCGCGGCAGCAGCTCGTCCAGGATCGCGCGCGGGTCCGGCTCGTAGATGTACTCGACCGCGCGCTGGCCGCCGTCGGTCGGGGCCGGCGGGGTGATCGGCAGGATCTGGTCGAGCTGCGGGCGCTGGCTCAGCGTCGAGATGAACTTCGGATAGAGCACGTAGGCCGCGTCGATGCGCCGGTGTTCGAAGTCGTCGATGATCACCCGCGCGATCGGTACGACCGCCATGTAGTCCGGGCGGTCGCCGAGCTGGGTGAAGGTGGCGCGGATCGCCCGACCGCGGCGGGCCATGAAATCCTGGCCCTTGCGCCCGACCGTGACCAGCTCCATCTCCTCCGGCGTGCTGAGGATGAACTCCGTGCCGCGGCGCAGGACGTTGGTGTTCAGCGCGCCGCACAGCCCGCGGTCGGTGGTGAGCAGCACCAGGCCGACGTGGCGTACCTCCGGGCGCTGCTGGAGCAGCGGGTGGAGAGCGGCGCCTTCGCGCCGCGCCGTGCCAAGCTGGTTGATCATCACGTTCATCGCCTCGGCGTAGGGGCGCGCGGCCAGCACGCGCTGCTGCGCCCGCCGCATCCGCGACGCCGCCACCAGCTCCATCGCCTTGGTGATCTGCGCCGTGTTCCGCACGCTGCGGATGCGGCGCCGGATGTCTCGCAAGCTTGGCACGGACGGACTCCTACACCGACGCGCTCTTCTTGAACTGTTCGATGGCCGCCTTGAGCTGCTCGATCAGGTCGTCGTCGAGGCGCTTGTCGGTCATGATCCGCTCGCCGACCTCCGGGTGCGCGTTGGCCATGAAGCGCTGGAACTCTGCCTCCCAGGCCTGGATCTTGTCCACCGGCACGTCGTCGAGGTAGCCGTTGGTCACGGCGTAGATGATCATCACCTGCTGGTCGAGGCGCAGCGGCGAGAACTGGGGCTGCTTGAGCACCTCGGTCGTCCGCAGGCCGCGGTCGAGCTGGGCGCGCGTAGCAGGGTCGAGGTCCGAGCCGAACTGGGCAAAGGCGGCCAGCGCGCGGAACTGGGCCAGGTCGAGGCGCAGGCGGCCTGCTACCTGGCGCATCGCCCGCGTCTGGGCGGCGCCGCCAACGCGGGAGACCGAGATGCCGACGTTCAGCGCCGGCCGGATGCCCTGGTAGAACAGGTCGGACTCAAGGTAGATCTGGCCGTCGGTGATCGAGATGACGTTCGTCGGGATGTAGGCCGACACGTCGTTGGCCTGGGTCTCGATCACCGGTAGCGCGGTCAGCGAGCCGCCGCCCAGCTCGTCGTTCAGGCGCGCGGCGCGCTCCAGCAGGCGCGAGTGCAGGTAGAACACGTCGCCGGGGTAGGCCTCGCGGCCGGCGGGGCGGCGCAAGAGCAGCGACACCTGACGGTAGGCCGCGGCGTGCTTGGACAGGTCGTCGTAGACGATCAGCGCGTCGCGGCCGGTCTCCATGAACTCCTCGCCGATCGCGCAGCCGGCGTAGGGGGCGATGTACTGCATCGGCGCCGGGTCGGACGCCGTGGCGGCGACGACGATGGTGTGCTCCATGGCGCCGTACTGCTCGAGCGTGGCGACGACCTCGGCCACCGAGCTACGGCGCTGGCCAATCGCCACGTAGATGCAGATCAGGTCGCCGCCCTTCTGGTTGATGATGGTGTCGATGGCGACGGCCGTCTTGCCAGTCTGGCGGTCGCCGATGATCAGCTCGCGCTGGCCGCGGCCGATCGGGATCATCGAGTCCAGCGCCTTAATGCCGGTCTGGACCGGCGTGTTCACCGGCTGGCGGAGCACAACTCCCGGCGCCACGCGCTCGACCGGCCGCGTGCTAGTGGTCGCGATCGGGCCCTTGCCGTCGATCGGATTGCCCAGCGCGTC
>Ga0070739_10001149_pt1 | contig 42026 bp, 34 predicted proteins | sample Coa_R1_7_FD_66445 | JGI IMG/M metagenome (GOLD analysis project Ga0070739, IMG submission 66445) | Surface soil microbial communities from Centralia Pennsylvania, which are recovering from an underground coalmine fire - Coalmine... | ecosystem: Environmental > Terrestrial > Soil > Unclassified ...
GGCGGGCGCTCTCCCGCTAAGCTACAGCCCCGGGTGGGCGTGCCTGGACTCGAACCAGGGGCCTCAGTCTTATCAGGACTGCGCTCTCGCCCACTGAGCTACACGCCCAGGCACCCTGCCACGCGGGGTGCGTGGAGAACTCTAGCCGATCACCGCCCTGCCCGTCAACTGGCCCCGGCCCAGCTCCCCACCGGCAGCGGCGGCGTCCCACAAGTCGGCTAGGCCGCCAACCTGTCTGTGGGGAACCGGTCGCCTGGTGGGGCCAGGCGGGAGGGGTGCTCCGCGTATTATGGTACCGCATCGCCGGCCCGCGCGGCAACCTCCCGGCGGCCCGGGACCCCGCCCGCCGGACGGGTTAGGCTGCGGCGGGCACGGTGCGCAGTAGCTCCGCCACGAGGGCGTCGGGCGTGACGCCCTCGGCCTCTCCTTCGAAGTTGAGCAGCAGCCGGTGCCGCAGCGCCGCGGGCGCGATGGCCCGTACGTCGTCCACCTCGACGCGCTGTCGTCCGTCGAGCAGTGCCACGATCTTGCCGGCCAGGACGAGCGCCTGTGCCCCGCGGGGGCTGGCGCCGTAGCGGGCATAGCGCCGCACCAGCGGCGGGGCGAGGTCGCTCGACGGATGGCTGGCCAGCACCAGCCGCACGGCGTAGTCGACCACGGCCGGAGCGGGTGTGAGCGCGCGTGCCAGGCGGCTCATGCGCAGCAGCGTCGCGCCGTCGGCCACGCGCGACACCGCGGGCAGGAGGCCGGTGGTGGTGCGGTTCAGGATCTCCACCAGCTCCTCCGGCGGGGGAAAGGCGACGTGAAGTTTGAACAGGAACCGGTCGAGCTGCGCCTCGGGCAGGGGATAGGTGCCCTCCATCTCGATAGGGTTCTGGGTGGCCAGCACGAAGAACGGCTCTTCCAGCACATGGATCGTGTTCGCCACCGTGACGGTGCGCTCCTGCATCGCCTCGAGCAGGGCGGACTGCGTCTTGGGGGTAGCACGGTTGATCTCGTCGGCCAATACCAGGTTGGCGAACAGCGGGCCGGCCTGGAACTGGAAGCGCCGCCCCCCCTCGGGCGCCTCCACGAGGATGTTCGTGCCCACGATGTCCGCGGGCATCAGGTCGGGGGTGAACTGGATGCGGCTGAAGCGCAGGTCGAGCACGTCGGCCAGGGTCCGGACGAGCATGGTCTTGCCCAGGCCCGGCACGCCCTCGAGCAGCGCGTGTCCCCCCGCGATCAAGCAGATCAAGACGTGGCGCAGCACGCTCTGCTGGCCCACCAGCCGGCGCGCCACCTCGCGCTCGATACGTGCCGCCGTCTCGCAGAACTCGTCCACCGAGAGCAATTCCGCTGTCGCCATCCTGCCTCCCGTCTGCTGCGCGGCTGAGCTCGGCGCAACCCCCAGGTACTTCGGGGGTTGCGCACCCCGCGCTCAGGCGCGACGCCCAGCATTATCGCACGCCCGGCGGGCGCCGCGCCCCGGTTGCGGGCCGCCGGGCGCTGCCCGGCGGCCCCGACGGCGCGCTCAGCGCGGCCGCTGCGCCGGCGCCTCCGGATCGCACTGGAGGCAGAGCAGCTGTCCCCGCTCGCGCAGCGTAGGGGGCCAGTATGCGGTCACGAGCTGGTCGCAGCGCACGCAGCGGAGGAGCGGGGGCCGGACGGTGCGGTAGAGCGGCCCGCCACCGGCGGTGGAAGGGGGCGCTGGCTCTTCGCTCATGCGCGTCACCTCGCGTGTGATCGGGGCCCTGGCGTGCCCACACGGGCAGGGCCCAGCACCCCTCTCAGCATACGGCGGCGCCCCGCCGCCGGCCAACTGGCTGGCGCGCGTAGCAGGCGCTAAACTGCGCTTGAGCCGGGGCCGGCTGGGAGGCCGCAAAGGAAGAGCGATGGCAGAGGCGCTCTCGGAACAGGAGCTGGGCGCGATCGAGGCGCGGTGCGCGCACCTCGCTGCTGTTATCGCGCGGGTCCGCCGGATGGGGCCGCGCGACCGGCTCCACGTGACCCCTGAGGCGTTGGCCCTCTGGCTCGAGGAGCTCTGTACCGCCGACGTCCCCCGTCTCGTGGGCGAGGTGCGCCGCCTCCGCGCGGTGTGCGGCGAGGCCTACCAGCTCGCCCGCCTGCTGGGCGCGCCCGGCCCGGCGCTGGAGAACCTGCTGGCGGCCGCGGAGGGGCGCCCGTTGCCGCATGCCTCGCTCCTGCCCCCGCGCCGCGAGCCGCACGGGCTGGCCTGCGGGCATGCCGCCGTGGCCGCCTGTGCGGCCTGCCTCGAGGAGGCCCAGGCCGAGATCCAGCGGCTGCGCGCGGTGCTGGCCGATATCGCTGCCCTCGGCACCATCCGCGGCGAGGCGGCGCGGGAGCGGGCGCGTCGGGCCTTAGAGGAGTTAGGAGGAGGCCGATGACGATCCTGATCACCGGTGCGGGGCTGGTTGGCTCGCTCTGTGCCGCACGCCTGCTCCAGCACCATGACGAGCCGCCGGTGCTCTACGACGTGGCGCCGTCGCTGGAGAACCTGGCGGAGCGGTTGCCCCTCGACCGCGTGCGCTTGGTTCGGGGAGATGTCACCGATCTACCCGACCTCATCCGCGTGATCCAGACCGAGCGCGTGCACGCGATCATCCACACGGCCGGCTTGCTGACCTGGATGGTCAATGAGCGCCCCTACACCGGGGTACGCGTGAACCTGGTGGGCACGCTCAACGTGCTGGAGGCGGCGCGGCTGACAGGCGTGCAGCGCGTGGTCTTCTGCAGCTCCGGCACGGTGTACTACGGCCTCGAGACCCGGCCGGCGCCGCTGCCCGAGGACACGGCGCTGCGCAGCGTCAGCGAGCATCCCCCCTCGGTCTACGCCGCGATGAAGCTGGCCGGCGAGTGGCTAGGCCTGAACTACACGCGCCACTACGGCCTCGACTTCGCGGCCGTGCGCTTCGGCGGCGTGTTCGGGCCGTGGCGCGGCCAGCCGGGCGGCGGGCCGAGCCGCATCATGCAGGAGATCATCGAGGCCGCCCACGCCGGCCGCCCGGCGCGCCTCCGCGCCGGCGATCTGGACCACCCCGGCACCGATTACGTCTACGCCGCCGACGCGGCGCAGGGGGCGGTGCGCGCCTGCCTGGCCGAGCGCGTGCCCAGCCGGGTCTACAACATCGCGCTGGGGCGGACCTACACCCTGCGGGAGGTGCTGGGCGTGGTCGAGCAAGTGCTGGGCCGGCCGGTGGCGGTGGAGGTGGTGCCCGCCGGCACCTTCAGCGGCTACGGTGCCCGGGCGCACGCGCTCGATATCCGCCGCGCGCAGGAGGAGCTGGGCTACGCACCTGAGTATCCGCTGGAGGCGGCGGTCCGCGACTACCTCGCCTGGCTGGCCGCGCCGCGCCGCCCGGCGACGGCCTGAGAGGGGCCGGCGGGCCCGGCCGCGGCGTGGTATACTGCGGGGCGCCAGGGGAGGGAGAAGATGAGTCAGCCGAGCGGTGACTACCTGTTGCGGGATAAAGTGGCGATCATCACCGGGGCGGGCGGCGACATCGGCCGGGCGATCGCGGTGCGCTATGCCCAGGAGGGCGCCCGCGTCGCGGTAGCGGAGCTGAAGGCCGAGCTGGCGGAGCAGACGGCCGCGGCGGTGCGCGACGCGGGCGGCGAGGCGCTGGTGCTCGTCACCGACGTCAGCAAGCGCAGCGATACCGAGGCCATGGCGCGCCGGACCGTGGAGCGGTGGGGCCGCATCGATGTGCTGGTGAACTGTGCGGCGATCTTCGGCACCATCCGCCGCGTGCCGTTCTACGAGCTGACTGAGGAGGAGTGGGACGCCGTGATGGCGGTCAACCTCCGCGGCATGTGGCTCTGCTGCAAGGCGGTGTTCCCCTACATGCGCGACCAGGGGGGCGGGCGCATCATCAACATCGCCTCCGGCACGGTGTTCTGGGGCTCTCCCCAGTTCCTGCATTATGTCACGTCCAAGGCCGGCGTGATCGGCCTCACCCGCGCGCTGGCGCGCGAGGTCGGTCAGTACGGGATCAACGTGAACGCTGTCGCGCCAGGGCTCACTGTGACCAGCGGCTCGCTGGCCACCACCACGCGGGAGTACATGGAGCAGCGCGCCCAGGAGGGGGCCTTCAAGCGGCCGGAGGTGCCGGCCGACCTGGTGGGCACCTTCGTCTACCTCGCGTCGGCGGACAGCGCGTTCGTGACCGGCCAGACGATCGTCGTCGATGGCGGCCGTGTCTTCTGGTAGTCAGGACCGGCCGGCCATCACGCTGGCCCGCACCTCTTCCTCGATCAGCTTCCACACGCGGTCGACGTAGCTGACGAACTCCGGCGTGCGCTTGATGGCCAGCGCCCGCGGCCGCTGGAAGGGGATTGGGATGATGGTCTTCACCCGCCCGGGCCGCACGGTGAACACGATCACCCGGTCGGCCAGGTAGATAGCCTCGTCGATCTGGTGGGTGATGAAGATCACCGTCTTGCGGTCGGCGTTCCAGATGCGCAGCAGCTCCTGCTGCATGATCTCGCGCGTCTGAGCGTCCAGCGCCGCGAACGGCTCGTCCATCAGCAGCAGCTCGGGGTTCACCGTGAGGGCCCGGGCCAGGTTGGCGCGTTGGCGCATCCCTCCCGACAGCTCGTGGGGGAAGTTGTGCTCGAACCCGCTCAGCCCCACGAGCCGGATGTACTCCATGGCCCGCTCGACCGCCTCCTTGCGCGGCTTACCCTGGACCTCCAGCCCGAACAGCACGTTGTCCAGCACGGTGCGCCAGGGGAAGAGCGAGTCGCTCTGGAACACGAAGCCGCGGTCCGGCCCCGGGCGCGTGACCGGTTTCCCGTCCAGGTAGATCTCTCCGCTCGTGGGCTCGATCAGCCCGTCCAGGATGCGCAGGAAGGTCGTCTTGCCACAGCCGCTGGCACCGACGATGCTGACGAACTCCCCCGCCTCGACCTGGATGGTGACGTCGCGGAGCGCCTCGACCTCCCCGCCTGTGGCCTTGATGAAGGTCTTCGAGAGGCCACGCGTTTCCAGCTTCGGCATGGCACGCGCCCTCAGTCCTTGAACTCGAAGTGGCGCCAGGGCGCCAGCTTGTGCTCGATGAACTTGAGCAGCTCCACACCGAGGTAGCCGCCGACGGCGAGCACCAGCACGCCCACGAACAGGCTAGCCGTGTCGAACACCTGCGCGGAGGCCAGGATCAGGAAGCCCAGCCCGGCCTTGGCGCCGAACAGCTCGGCGACCACCACGCCCACCAGCCCGCGGGCCATGCCCAGGCGCAGCCCGGCCACGATGAACGGCAGCGCGGCCGGCAGGAGCACCTTGCGGAAGATCTGCAGCCGGGTGGCGCCGAACGAGCGCGCGGCCTCGATCAGGTTCGGGTCGGTGCTGAGCACGCCCACCTCGGTGTTCACGATGATGATGAACACCGCGACCAGAAAGATCACGACGACCTTCGACATGATGCCGATGCCGAAGGCCACGATGAACAGCGGGGCGATCGCCACCAGCGGCACGGCGTAGAGGAAGGAGACCCACGGCTCTACGTAGTCGCGCAGCTTGGGGCTGGTTGCCAGCAGCAGGCCGAGCACGATGCCCACAACCGCCGCGGCCGCGAACCCCAGCGCGAACTCCTGGAGACTGACCGACGTGTGCTTCCACAGCTCGCCGTTGCGCGCGAGCTTGACAAACGCTTCCCACACCTTGCTCAGCGGCACCAGGACCAGCGCGTTGGTGAACAGGTAGCGCGCGATCAGCTCCCAGGCGAAGATCATCGCCAGGAAGCCCACGATCGCGCGGGCGGCGCTGAGCGGCAGCAGCCGCTGGTAGGGCGGTGTCCTGGCGTAGACCGCCTCGACGGCGATGATCGCCCACAGCGGCCAGATGATCCCCACTACGACGTTGCCCTGCGAGAGCACTTCGCCGGTGCTGCCAAGCGCTAGGCCGACGATGAGCTGGAGCACGATGCCGGTGAGCAAGCCACCCACCAGCACGAAGAACAGCATGCCCAGGCCCTGGCCCACGTTCCTGCGTGCGATGACCTGTTCGGCCATATCTCCTCCGCACCCCGCCCGGTTGGCGGGCGACCCTCCGCTGGGCCCGTGGGACACACTGCCCACGGGCAGACGAGCCTAACAGGGTAGCGAATTACCGAGATTCTACGGGAGGGCCGTTCTTCTGGCAAGGCCAGCGCTGCACCCCCGGCCGGGTGGCTGGGGTAACAGGCCCGCTGCCAAAGGCGGAGAGACGCAGGGCTCAGGGCGCGGCCAGCCCGAAGGCCGCCTCGGCAGTGTCGGCGATCAGCCGGCCGATCGCCAGCGAGGAGGTCGCTGCGGGCGAGGGCGCGTTGCGCACATGCACCACCCGCCGGTCCTGTACGTTCACCACGAAGTCGTCCACCAGCCGGCCGGCGGCGTCGAGCGCCTGGGCGCGCACGCCGGCCGGCCCCGGCAGCAGATCTGCTGCCGTCAGCGCCGGCACATAGCGCTGGAGCGCGCGGAGAAACGCCGTCTTGCTGAAGTCGCGCACCAGCTCTGCCAGGCCGGCGCGCCAGTACTTGGCCGCGAGCCGCTGGAAGCCGCGGTAGCATACCACCTCGGCGAGGTCCCGCAGGTTGAGATCCCGCCGGCGGTAGCCCTCGCGCGCGAAAGCCAGCACGGCGTTGGGCCCCAACCAGATCGCGCCGTCGCTCAGGCGCCGCGTGAAGTGCACCCCGAGGAACGGGAAGGCCGGATCGGGTACCGGGTAGATCAGGTTGCGCACCAGGTAGCGCCGCTCCGGCCGCAGCACCCAGTAGTCGCCGCGGAAGGGCACGATCCGCGGCTCGGCCGGTGCGCCGGTCAGCTGTGCCACCCGGTCGGCCTGCAGGCCGGCGCAGGCCACTAGATGGCGCGCCTCCAGCGCCCCGCCCGTCGTCTCCAGCCCCACCGCCCCGCCGCGCAGCGTTATGGCGGTGACCGCGTGGCCGAGCCGCAGCTCGCCGCCCAGCGCCTGGACATCGGCGGCGTAGGCGGCAGCCACCTGTGCGAAGTCCACGATCCCCGTGTTGGGCGACCAGAGCGCACGCACCCCCACGCAGTAGGGTTCGAGTTCGCGCAGCCGCTCGGGCCCGATCAGCTCCAGCCCCTCCACCCCGTTGACCTGGCCGCGGCGGTACAGCTCCTCCAGGCGCGGCACCTCGGTCTCGTCGGCCGCGACGATCACCTTTCCGCAGCGCTCGGCCGGGATGCCCTTCTCGGCGCAGTAGGCGTATAGCTCGCGCGCGCCCTGGACACAGAGGCGCGCCTTCAGCGAGCCCGGCGTGTAGTAGAGGCCCGAGTGGATCACGCCGCTGTTGTGGCCCGTCTGGTGCCGCCCGAGCGCGGGCTCCTTGTCCAGCACCGCGAGCCGCAAGCGCGGGTGGCGGCGGAGCAGCTCGCGCGCGCTCGCCAGCCCGACGATCCCAGCGCCGATGACGATCACGTCGTAGCGGGGCATCGGCCGTCTCCCCGAGCGAGGCCTAGGACGCGCCGGTCGGTCAGCCGGCGACCGCCGCGCCCGTCTCCACGAGGCGCCCCAGTGGCGCGGCGGGGTCGGCCAGCGTGATGACGATGCGCAGGGGGCCCGGGCCGGTGTTGCGGTACCCGTGTGGCACCCCCGACGGCACAATGAGGCTCATATCGGGCTGGATGGCGAGCGTCGTATCCCCCACGGTGGCGATGCCCTCCCCTTCGAGGAAGGTCAGCACCTCCTCGACGTCGTGGGTGTGCAGCGGCACGACCTCGCCCGGCGCGTGGCAGGCGATCCACACCGAGAGAGCGGTTGCCCCCACTTCCTGGTTGACGACCATCGTCAGCGACGGCCGGCCCGAGGCGGAATAGATTGGCGGGCGATCGCGGTGATAGACGACAGGCATCGTGACCTCCCTCCGCAGCGGCGCCTTCCATTCTACCAGGGCGCGCCCCGCCTGCCGCCCCACCCCGGCTGCGCGCTTTATAATCGGCCGTCGCGCGCGGGAGCGAGAAGCCATGCTGCGCCTGTTTCCGCCGCCCGGGGGAACGCTCCCGGCCGGCGCCATCTACGACGACCTGGACTGGCCAGCGCCCGGGCCCGGGCGCCCGTTCGTTGCCATCAATATGGTCTGCACGGTCGATGGCAAGGCGGCGGTGGCGCAGCGAGCCATAGGGATCGGCTCGGCCACCGATCGGCTGCTCATGCGCAAGCTCCGCTGCCAGGTCGACGCGGTGATGACCGGGGCGGGCACCCTGCGCGCGGAGGAGTTCCTGCCCACGGTTGAGGAGGCGCACGCCGCGCTGCGCCGCGCGCGGGGGTTGGCCCCGCAACCTGTGGGGGTGCTGGTGAGCCGCTCCGGCGCGTTGCCCCCTGCGCGCCGCTACTTCCACGACGAGCGGTTCGCCCGCGTGCTCCTCACCACCGCGCGGGGCGCGGCGGCGCTGGACCCGGCGCTCGCCGCGCGCCTGGACGTTCTGGTCATGGGCGAGGAGGAGGTCGATCTCGCAGCTGCGCTGCGCCGGCTCCGGCAGGAGCGTGGGATCCGCTGGCTGCTCTGCGAGGGCGGCCCTACGCTCAACCACGCGCTGCTCGCGGCCGATCTGGTCGATGAGCTGTTCTTGACCCTGGCGCCCAAGGTGGTGGGCGGCCCGGGCCCGACCATTGTGGAGGGGCCGCCGCTGCCGGCCAGGCCGCCGCTCCAGCTCCTGGCCGTCCACACCGCCGGGGCGGAGCTCTACCTGCGCTACCGCCTGGCCCGCGCGGACTGAGCGCTCAGTCTGGCCCCTCGCGCCGGGCACGGAGCGCCAGGAGCCGCTCCGCCAGCGCCGCGCGGGCGGCGAGGTAGCGGTCGACCTGGCGCTCGAGGAGGGCGAGCATCTCCGCCTCGTCGAGGTTCATCACCTCTGGGCGCGGCTGGAGCGTATCGTTGCACCAGGTGTGCCCCTCCGCCGCGTGCCCGCGGTGAGCGCCGAACGCCGGGGTGATCAGGAGGTCGGCCAGCGGATCGGGCGTCGGGGCGATCGCGCAGAACACGTACCAGCCGCGCGGCGCGGGCACGAACCCCCAGCGCCGCTCGGGGAAATAGGTCGTGATCTCTTGGATGAGCTGGCGTGCCGCCGGGCTGATGTTCTCGCGCACCAAGAGCCGGAAGCCGCGGTACTCGCGCTCGGCTACCAGCCGCCAGACGGGGCGGTAGCGCGCGGCCCACTCGGCCTCGCCGGCTTGGGTCATGGCCGGGCCTCCCCTACCGTGAAGCGCGCAGGCGGCGACCAGGGGCTGTTGCCGCCCGGCGTCCGCGCCTTCACACGCCAGTAGTACTCGGTCCCCGCCGCGAGCGGCGCCGCGAAGGCGTAGGTGGCATCGGCCGTAAGCGTGTCCAGCACGTACTCGCCGAAGCTCAGGTCCACCAAGCCGCCGCGCGCCGTGTAGGCGCTAGCGGGCGCCACCTGTAGATAGTACTCGAACGCGTCGGGCAGCGCTTCCCACCGCAGCACCGGGCGCGGCAAGACCACGGCGCCATCAGCCGGCGTGAGGAGAGAGGGCGCCCGCTCCGGACGCGCGCCCTCCGCCGTTCCGTAGAGTGCCTGGAGCTCGCGGATGTCGTCGGCGCCGAGCGTGTGCCAGAGCGCGCCGGGGAACATCGCAGCTGTGGGGCTGGCCGCCTCGCCGAGACCCAGCGCGTGGCCCAGCTCGTGGGTGAGGAGGGCGGGGAGGTCTACCGTGTCGAGCAGGCGGCGGGACGGCGGCGGCTGGAGCCGCTCCCGGACGAGCTGGATCACGACGTGCGAGAGGTACCCTGGCGCGCGCTGGTACACGAAGGGGAATGTGCAGGCCGCCGGCTGCCACTGGCCGCCGCAGGTGTAGAGCCGGTCCACCACCTCGAACCGCACGGCGTTCAGCGGTACGCGGTCGGCCGGCGCCTCGACGTACCAGAACGGGGTACCAGCGCTGTTCCAGGCGGCGAGGGCGGCGCGCGCGGGCTCCTGCCACTCCGCGGGAAGCGCGCTCAGGTCCACGGGCACTGGCAGGGAGCTGTCCGGCCAGCGGACCCGCTGGGCGCCGTCCTGCTCCGGGGGCCGCGCCGCGGCGCCGGCGAGGCGGTGGGCAGCCGCCGGCCCTTGGGGCAGGAGGAGCACGAGGAGGACTAGCAGGAGGCCCGTGCACGGCGGCGCGGCCCTATGCCCCGGGCGCGGCGTATACTCGCAGTACGACCGCGGCGGCTGCGCCGGCGGGAAACGGCGAGGAGAGGGAGGTGGCATGGTCCTCTACGTTATGACCTGGGATTTACCCACGCACCGTGAGCAACTCACGGTCTACGCCAACAAGGCGCGCAACGACTGGATCCCGACGGTGCTGAGCCACCCGGGGGTGGAGGAGTTCCGGACCTTCCGCAACCCGATGGAGAGCACGCCCCAGGTGATGGTCACCATCGAGTTCGACACCCTCGACTCCTGGCGGGCGTTCATCGAGAGCGCGGATAACCGCCGCATCATGCGGGAGCTGCGCATCGTCGGGGCCACCAACGTCACCGCTCAGATCTGGGCACCCTCCATGATCACCCCGGCGGCGGAGCGCTCGGCGCGCTGAGCCTCTCTCGCGCGGCCGGGCTGCGGTGGCGCGCCGTAGCGGCGCCATAGGCGCGCTAACGTGCGGGTGCGCAGGAGAGCGGCGTAGGCGAGGTAGGCGGCCAACAGGAACCCCAGCGCGCCGTCCTGGTAGCCGCGCAGCGTGACGTAGCGGCGCCAGAACTCGCGCAGCGGCTGCCCGAGGTAGGCCCGCGCCCGCGCCTGCTCGCCCCGCTGCCAGCGCGTCCACGCCTCTAGGGTGGCGTAGCACCGCTGCTTGCGCACGAACTCGCGGAGGGTGGCGTAGTTGTCGTGGAGCAGCGGCTGGCGCAGCCAGCCGACCGGCCCATCGACGACGGCTACCTCGTGCACCAGCTGGTCGCATGGGTAGCGGGCCGCCTCCCGCCGCAGCAGCCGGAGCTGGTAGTCGGGGCTCCAGCCCGCTCCCCGCACCCAGCGGCCGCAGATGCGGTTGCGCCGCGGCACCCAGTAGCCAGCCGTGCCGTCGCGCGCGGCACGCGCCACCGCCTGCCGCGCCTCCGCGGCCAGGGCGGGCGGCACCCGCTCGTCGGCGTCGACAAAGAACACCCAGTCGGTCCGGGCCAGGGCCAGGGCGCGGTTGCGGCAGCGCGGGAAGCTCTCGAAGGGCAGGATGTACACGCGCGGCGTGTAGCGCCGCGCGATGGCCGCCGTGTCGTCAGTCGTGCGCGCGTCCACCAGGACCAGGAGCTCGTCCACCCAGGCCAGGCTGGCCAGGCAGGGCGCGAGGAAGGCGGCCTCGTCGCGGGCCAGCACCGCCGCCCCGAGGGAGGGGGCCGCCGCGGGAGGCATCATCAGAAGCTCACTTCCACGAGCGCCCGGCCCACGCCATCGTCGTGGTAGCGATGCCCCTCCTGGATCAGGCCGGCGTACAGCCAGACCTTCGTGATGCGGTGGAGCATCTCGATCGAGCCCCACACCAGCACCTCCTCGCCCGGGGCCAGGTCATGGCCGAACCCCCAGCGGTAGGGGAAGCGCGCGCCGGCGGTGGAGGGCGCCCCCGCCCAGTCGATGCCCGCGCGCCAGAAGCCCGCGCGGTCGATGAAGGCACCGTCGGCGATCGAGCCGAAGGTCTCGTAGCTAGTGTAGCGGTAGCCGGGGTCCGGGCCCTGAGTGCGCAGCACCGTCTCGCCGATGTTGCGCACGCCGATCTCGACGTTGACTATGCCGCCCAGCAGCACCTGCCGCGGCGCGATGTACACGCGCGTGATCTTCGCCTTCGGCACGCCGCCGGAGACGAGGCGGATGGGAAGCCGCGCGACAGTAACGTTGCCCGCGCGGTCGCGCGCCTCGACCGTGTAGTGGTAGAGCCCGTCGGGCAAGGGCCGCTCGTTGACCACCCCCGCCCAGGTCTCGGCGTACTCGCCCGCCTCGCGCCGCTCGTCGCGCACGCCCACGTACACCTTGCGCCCCTGCTCGTCGGTCGCGTAGATCGAGACGCGGGCGGCTTTGGTCAAGCGGAAGCTGATCTGCGCCACATCGTCGATCGCGTCGAAGTTGGGCGAGATCACATCGGGCTGCGCGACCAGGGACTCGATGCGGGGGGGGTCGGTGTCCGCGGCCTCGACCGCGAGCTCGGTCGTCGCTTCCTCGCGGTAGCCGTGCTCGTCTACCGCCTGGACCGTGACGCGGTATTGCCCCGGGGGCACCACGCGCCGCTCCGGCGAGTCCGGCGTGGGGGCGTAGGTGCCGTCGAAGGTGAGCCGGTAGTCGGCGCCCGACGGCCGCGGCTGGCGCTCGCGCAGCACGAGCCGCGTGCCATCGCCATTGGTGAGCCAGACGCTCACCGCTGCGGGGCGCGAGAGCGAGTAGTGCACCACCGCGGGCGCGCCGGTCCCGTTGCCGTCCGGCCGCAAGGGGCCGCCCGAGGTGTACACGCCGCTCAGCAGCGGGCTGCCCGCCCGGCAGCTCCCCAGCAGCGTGGCGCCCCCCAGGGCCGCCACCACCGCGAGATACCGCATTCTGCTCCCTCCCTCTGTTGCTGGCCGGCGCCGGCAGATCGTAGCAGGAGGATTAGCAGGCGCTCAAGAAAAGCTCGCCCGGGCGGTGAGGGCGCGGGGCGATGTGCGGCGGAGCCGGCGCGACCAACTCGGCTATGATGTAGAAAAGCGCCGAGCACTGTCGGCGCGGCGACTGGCGACCGGCCCTGCCCACAGAGGAGGTGATGCGCGATGGCTCAGGTGCTCCACCCCAAGCCCCCCGAGATCGCAGGACTCACCCTCGAGGAGATCGCCCAGCGCTATACGGCCCGGTTCATCGACCGCAAGGCGGACTGGGATGCGTTCGCGGACGCGCGCATCGAGGGCTATCGCCGTGCCCAGCACCGCTTCATCGGCGCCGGCGGTTCGGGCAAGCACGACGATCCCAACGTGATCCCGCCGCGCGCCTTCACGCTGAGCATCATGTACGTCGAGCCGGGCCAGGGCAACGCCGCCCACACCCACGAGGTCGAGGAGGTCTTCTTCGTCCTCAAGGGCCACCTCACGGTGTTCCTGGAAGACGAGGACGGCCGGCGCCTCGAAGTGAAGCTCGGGCCGTGGGACTGCATCTCTTGCCCGCCCGGCGTCATTCACGGTTATGTCAATAATAGCCTCGAGCCGGTCTACTTCCAGGTGCTGCTCGGGCGCGCGCAGCCGGAGCTCATGGGCTACGTGGACCCCGCCCTGCTCGCGCAGCGCGACGTGCACCTCCGCGAGCCTAAAGCGTAGCGGCCCTGCCTAGGCGCGGCCCGGGCTGCCGGGCGGCAGGTGCCAGGCCAGGCCGGCGAGGTCCTCCAGCGTGAGGGTGAGGCGCACCTGTTTGCCCGCGACGGCGCGGACCGCACTGAGGGGAATGAACAGCTCGTTGGCCTGGCCTAGCCCACCGTGGACGTGGAGGTAGTGCACGCCGTCGTGCCGGAGGACCTCGTGCACGATCCCCACATACTGCCCGATATCCGTGCGGCCCTCGGGATCCATGTAGTGGGCGTAGACGACGTAGCCGGGCTGGATCGCCGCCGGATCTACCAGCGCGCCGCTGGGCGCCGGCTGGCTCGGCGCGGGCGGCGCCTCGGCGGGCGCGCCCGTGGGTGCGGCGAGCCGGGCAGCCAGCAGGGGCCGCAGTAGCAGCAGCGGCACTGGTGCCAGCCGCACGAGGGCGTCGGCCACACTGCCCAGTAGCCAGCGGGCGAGGCCCGACCGCCCGTGACTGCTCAGCACGATCAGGTCCGCCTCTTCTCGGCGCGCATACTCCGCGATGCACGCGGCCGGCTCCCCATAGTCGGTCGCGGTGCGCACGCGATAGCCCGCAGTGCGCAGCCGCTCCGCCACGCGCTCCAGGTAGCGCAGGGCCTCGGCACGGATCTCCGCGAGGATCGTGCTCCAACTGGGGTCGTGCTCCAGGTCGGCCGCGGTCGCTGCGGCCGGCGGGAGCACCTGGTAGAGCAAGAGTTCGCCCGCGGTCGCCGCGAGGGCGGCGGCAGGTTCAAGAGCCCGTTCGGCTAGCTCCGACCCGTCGAGCGGCACGAGCACGCGGCGCGGGCGCGCCTCCCAGCGGCGCTGGCCCGGCCGCACCAGGAGGCTGGGCGTGGCGACCTGGTGGAGCAGGGCATCGGCCACGCTGCCGAGCGCCCAGCGCGCGATGCCGGTGCGCCCGTGGGTAGCCAGCACGAGCAGGTCTGCCTGGCAGCGGAGCGCCTCCTGCGCGATCGCCTCGGCGGGCGGCCCTGCTAGTACCCGCGGCTCGACGCTCACGCCTTGCGCCTGCAGGCGCTGCGCCACCTCCTGGAGGTAGGCTAGGGCGGCCGCCTGTTCGGCGGGCGGCGCCGCCCGTACGAGATAGAGCGTCCCTCCGGCGAGGGCTGCGAGCGCCTGGGCATAGGGTAGCGCGGTCTCGGCCAGTTCAGAGCCGTCAAGGGGCACTAGTAGGCGCGTGTACATGCTTGCTCCTCGTGCGCTGCTTCCGCCACCAGGCTAGTATGGTCAGGTTGCGGGCCGCGTAGCGCTAGGTAAACCTGCCGTTACCTGGAGCTCGCGGCCCCGAGGCGGTCTCCCCCGGGGCGAATGCCCCCCGCCGCATCTTGACAGGGGACGAGGGCCGCCCTACAATGCAGCAAGACCGTCGCTCGGCGAGCTATGGCCCTGCGGGCGTAGCGCACGTTGTGTACGGTACCGCCGAGCACCGCTCGCAGAAAAGGAGCGACCCGTGGCTCAGCAGTCGGAAGCGCAAGCTCTTGCCCGACCCATTGCCGTCCCGGCGCGCGGGGGGTGGAAGCGTATCTGGGCTGCCCAAGAGGGCCTCATCATCGGGACGGTCTCGGTGGTGCTCTTCCTCCTCTTCTGGGAGTGGGTGGGCACTAGCGGCATCATCAACCCGATGTTTACGAGCTCGCCGTCGCGGATCCTCAAGGCTGCTGACCGGCTGTTTTTCGACGGAGGGATCGCGGCGGTGTTCGCCGCACTCGGGGCGGGGAACCTCGCGGGCGCCTGGGCGGCGATCGCCAAAGGGAGCATCTGGAAGGACATCTGGGTGAGCACCCAGGAGCTGGTCGCGGGCTACCTCCTGGCAGTTGTTGTGGGCATCCCCTTTGGGTTCGCCCTGGGGTGGTTCCGGCGGCTGAACTACATCTTCGAGCCGTTTATCTCTGCGCTGTACGCCACGCCGAGCGTGGCTTTGCTCCCCCTCTATATCATCTGGTTCGGTATCGGCATCAACTCGAAGATCGCTGTGATCTTCACCTCGGCGATCTTCTACCTCCTCATGTACTCGCGCGTCGCGGTCGCCACGGTCGACGCGAACATCCTGAAGTGCGCGCGCTCCTTCGGCGCGAACGACTGGCAGGTGCTGCGCACGGTCGTCCTGCCCAGCTCGGTGCCGTTCCTGTTCACCGGCGCGCGCCTCGGGCTTGGCCGCGCGCTGATCGGGGTGGTGGTCGGTGAGCTCTATGCCGCGACGGCGGGCGTCGGCTACTTGATCACCGTCGCCGGTGCCACGTTCCAGACCGACAAGGTCTTCGTCGGCGTGCTGATCATCACCTTCGCTGGTGTGACGCTCACCGCGCTGCTCCAGCGCATCGAGGAGCGGTTCTCCACCTGGCGGCCGCAGCTGCAAGAGGAGTAGCCGCCAGTACCGGGCTCGGCCGAAGCCCCTTGTCCAAGTCGGGCAAGGGGCTGTTTCTTTGCCCGCCGGGCGCGGGGCGAGCGGCTGGCGCGGCGCTGCTACCCTCACCGCGTCTCGAGCATGCGCCGCGCTAGCCGCTCGCCCAGCCGGATAGAGTAGTTCTGCCCCCGGTCCTGCGGGTAGACGTGTGCCATGTTAGCGAGGTACACGCCAGGCCAGGGGGTGTCGTGCGGCGGGAGCTGGCGCAGGTAGTCGCAGGTCACCACCGGCTGGGCGTACGGCGCCTTCCACACCCAGTGCTCCCGCACCCAGCCCGGCTCGAAGGCCGGGTTGAGCTTGCGCAGGTGCGGGAGGAACTCGGCGAGCACCCGGGCGTCGTCCCAGCGGAAGAGCTCGTGGTCCATCGGCAGGTAGTTCCCGAGGTAGAGCAGGTGCCGGCCGCCGTAATCGCTGGCCGGCAAGAAGTTCGTGTGCTCGACCACGGCCAGGAAAGGCAGGCCGGGGTCGTTGATGTTGAGCCAGTAGATCGCCGGCAGCAGCGGCCGGTCCAGCGCGAGCACCAGGCAGTGGGCGCCGAGGTGCACCGGGCCGGCCTCCCAGCGCGCGCGGTACGCCGCCGGCAGGCCCTGGGCCAGGCGCAGGAACAGGCGAGTGGGAAGCGTCACCGCGAGCCGGTCGAAGTAGTAGGAGCCGGCGGTAGTGTCCACGCGCAGCCGCCCGTCAGGCTCGCGCACGATCGCCCGCACCTCGCGCTCCAGCTCGACCCGTCCCCCGCGGGCGCAGATCGCCTCGGCGAGGCGAGTGTACAGCTGGTGGAACCCGCCCCGCAGGTAGCCCAGCTCGGGCGTGCGGCAGTGGATGCGCGCCCAGAACCAGGGCAGGGCGATCTGCTCGGCGTAGGCGCCGAACTTCCCGCGGAGCAGCGGCTCCCAGACCACGGCGTAGGCTTGCTCGCCCATCCGGCGGCGCAGCCAGCGCCCTGCCGGCTCGGCCGGCAGGCGGCGGTAGTCGCGGACGAGCTTGAGGTAGGCCACCGCCGCGCCGAGCCGCAGGCGAGCGAGCGGCGGGAGCGGCCGGAAGCGCAGGACCGCCAGCGCCGAGTCGAACGGGTAGAAGCGCCCATCGCGCAGCACACTGGTGGTGGGGCGCCCCCAGTAGAGCGCGTCGCCCAGTCCCAGCTCCTGGATGAGGGCGACGATCGTCTGGTCGGTGCGGAAGAGGTGATGATAGAACCGCTCGAGATACGTGTCGCCGACGCGGAAGCCGGCCGCCAGGCCTCCCGGTACCGCCTCCTTCTCGAGCACGACAACCGGCTCGCCCGCCTGCGCGAGCCGCAGGGCGCAGCTCAGCCCCAGTGCGCCCGCTCCGAGTACCCCGGTAGCCATCTCGCCCTGCCGCTGTCGGCTCGCCTGCGGTCAATCGGAGCGCGACCGCTGCCGCAGGGGCGCCGGCCGTCCGCTCGCCGCGAGGCGCAGGTCTCGCAGCGCGGCGACGAGGCTGCCCGCTCCCTCGCGGCCGTCGCCGTCGCGCCAGTCCCGCCACAGGAAGAATACCCCGAGGAGCACTACAGGCACCACCAGAGCGGCGTGCAGCACCAGCGTGTAGCTAGTCGCGGGCGCCAGGGCGACTCCGAACACCTCAGTGAGCACGATCTGCAGCGGCAGGTCGAAGGTGCCCACGTAGCCCGGCGAGGAGGGGATCATCGTGCCGATGTTGGCCGCCGCCGCGCCGAGGAGCGCCGCGGCCGGCCGCGCGGGGAAGGGGAAGCCGAACATGATCACGAGGTACATCGTGGCCTCGGCCAGCCAGGCGAGGACCGACAGCGCCAGCACGCCGGCCAGCGCCCGCCCCTGGCGGAGCACGGCCAGTCCTTCGACGAAGGTCAAGAGCAGGTGCTCCCCCAGCTGGGCGAAGCGCGGCGGCAGGAGACGCAGCAGCCGCCGGGCCAGCCCGAGGAACGGCGCGGGCCAGAGGAAGAACACCACCAAACCGAGCACCGCTACCAGGAACACGGCTGCCGTCGCCCACGCCGCCCGCTGGAGCTGGGCCGGGAAGGGCACTAGCAGCGCGGTGAAGCCGGCGAAGGCGCACAGCGTGAGCCCGTCCAGCACGCGCTCGAGCACGATCGTGGCCAGTGTGGCGCCCGGCTCGACGCGGTTGCTGCGCCACAGTAGGTAAGCCCGCGCGAGTTCCCCCAGCCGGGCGGGCAGCAGGTTGTTGACCGTGAAGCCGATGATCAGCACGCGGAACAGGTGCCCGCTGCGCACCTGCGCGCGCAGCTCCGCGGGGAGTGCCGGGCGCAGCAGCAGCCGCCAGCGCCAGGCGCGGAGCCAGACGCCGCCGAAGTAGATCGCGAGCGCGGGGAGGATGTACAGGGGATTGACCTGGCGAAGGGCGGTGCCGAGCGCGGCCGGGTCTAGCGCCCGGAAGAGGAGATAGAGGCAGAGCAGGCTGACGGCGACGCCCAGCCAGACGCGCTTCTTCCGCGCCATCAGCGATCCGTCTCGGGCGGGCCGGCTTGCGGCGCCGGCGCGCCCTGCTCCGCCGGGTTCTCGGCGGGCGCGGCCGGGTGCGGCAGCACGTGCACCACCACGCCGCCACGGCTGTCGCTCACCCACAGCGCGCCATCAGGGCCGGCCAGCACGCCGATGGGCAGCTGCAGCCCGACAGTCTGGAGTTCCGGCACCGGCTGCAGGCGGCCGTCGGCATCGATCATGAGCACGCGCCGCTCCTCGGGCACCGTAGCGTAGACGCGGCCGGTGCTGACGTCGACGCTCAGGTACGGCTTGTTGGTGATCGCCTGGCTGCCCCAGCCCGGCACGGGGTACTGGGCGAGCGGGCGGCCCAGCGGGTCGAGCTTCTGGATGCGCTGGTTCCAGGTGTCGGCTACCCACAGGTTGCCCGCCCCGTCGAAGGCCAGCCCGACAGGCTCGCGGAACTGGCCGGGCCCGCTCCCCTCACCGCCGATCGCGCGCACGAACCGGCCGTTCGGGTCGAAGACCTGGATGCGCTTGTTACCCGTGTCGGCCACATAGAGGTTGCCGTCGGGACCAATGGCGATCGCGCGCGGCCCCCAGAAGCCGCCGGGCTGGTCGTCGCGGGCGCCTCGTGTATCCGTGAAGAAGCCCCACTTGGTCAGGAAGCGGCCGGTGGCGTCGAACTTCTGGATGCGGTGGTTCCAGGTGTCGGCCACGTAGACGTCGCCGTTGGGGGCCACCGCCAGCCCCCAGGGCTCGTTGAACTCGCCATCGCCGGTGCCTGGCCGCCCCCAGGTGGCCGCCACGGTGCCATCGGGGTTCAGGATGGACAGCCGGTTAGCGCCGCTCTCCAGGACATAGAGGCGTCCGGCGGCGTCGCGGGCCAACCCCTTTGGCTCCTGGAGAGCGGGCGCACCGGTCGCCGTGCGGCCCAGGATCACCACCCCGCTCGGCCCCGTCACCGCGCCGGGTGGGGCGGCCGCCTCGCCCGCGCGCTCGAGCGGCGGCAGGGCGGTCAGGGGCGCCGCGGCGCCGGACAGCGCCGGCCCACCGGCCACCACGCCCCGTGCCAGATCCGAGCGCACGAAGAAGAAGAAGTCCCGTGAGCCCAAGGGATTCAGCGGCTCGCGGTAGAGGAAATAGCGCCACAGCTTCAAGCGTGTGGTGGGATCGCGCAGCCCGTCCCAGATGGTCTGGAGGGTCCAGCCCTTGTAGTCCTCAGGGTACCACCAGTTGAGCCGGTACTTCTGGCCGACGTAGTCGCCCAGTTGGTTCCGGATGGGGTCGATGTTCGGCGCCATGACCAGGATCACGGGCGCGCGGTCCGGCGTCGCATCAGGGGGGAGCGTGCGCGAGAAGTAGCGCTTCGCCTTCCAGTCCCGCAGGTACCACTCGAACGGCCAGGCGATCGATTCGTGCACGATCTGCTGCCCGCCCACCATCTCGGTGTAGCCGTTGTCGAGCAGAACCGGCATCTCCTTGCCCTGGCCGGTGACGTTGCCCAGATACTCGAGCTGGCGCACAACGAACGGCACATCCGGCGAGCTCTGGACGTACACCAGCATGTCGTTGGGGATATCTCCGTGCTTGTAGGTCACTTGCCAGCCGGTGTGGATAGAGAGGCCGAACAGCCCGAGCGCCAGCGCGCTGCCCACCGGCGCGCCCAGGAAACGGGCGCCGTGGCGCCGGCCGATCTCCACGAGCCCGGTCACCACCGCCACCAGCAACAGCAGCAGCGCCAGCCGCCAGAGCAGGCCCGTTTGCGCCGCCAGCGGCGTAGCTGCCGCCATGGTGGCTGTTGTAGCGGCGATGGCGAGCGCCGCCGCGAGCAGCGTGAGCAGCCCGGCTAGCAGGAACGGCACGCTGAATACCTGCCGCCAGTCGGCGCGGTCGAGCGCCCAGCCCACGAACTGCGCCGCCAGCAGGTTCAGCGGGAGGGCGATGTGTACCAGCAGCCAGGGCATCTTCTCGCTGGCGAGCGTGTAGAGCGAGAAGGAGCCGATGGTCCAATATAGCGTGAACCAGAAGAACAGGCTCCCCCGACCGCTGAGGAACAGCACCAGGGTGGCTGCATAGGCGAGCCCGAGCAGGAACCAGCCTACTGCCTCCCGCTCGCCAAGCCAGAGCCGCTCGGGCCGCGACAGCCAGAAGTAGCCGAGGGCGAGGAGCAGGAACAGGCCCGTGACCACCGCGAGGCCGCGGGGGCGCGGCCCCTGCGTGAGCACCGCGCCCGCTGCCAGCACGAGCGCCAGGAACTCGTAGAGCCCCAGGAGCAGCACATAGTAATACGTCGGCTGGGCACCGCGCGCCACCCCTTGCTGCTCCATCCAGTAGGTGAGCGCGCCGATCGTGCCCGTGTAGATGCCGTTCGGGTTGGTGAAGAAGGTGGTGTACAGCACTACGCAGATGCCGACCGTAATGAGCACGCAGTTCAACACCACTGCGGGCGGCACGCTCAGCACTGTCTGCAGCAGCGCGCTGTGACCAGCGCGCAGGTACTCCGCGGCGATCCAGAGCACCACGAACGTGAAGATCAGGAAGCCCACGAGATAGATCGATTCCTTCGTGCTGAAGCCGAGCGCCAGCCCGATGCTGCCTATGTAGAGCCAGCGCGCCTGGCGGGTGCGCACGTACCCGAAGAGCCCCGTCACCATCAGCAGCGTGTGGAAGGCGAACAGGATGTCCTCCCGCGAGAAGCGGGAGAAGTACAGCAGGGACGGAGATAGCGCCAGCAGCACCGCCGCGGCCAGGGCGCCGAACCGCCCCAGCTCCGCGCGCAGCAGGCACGCCAGCGCCACCAGCCCGGTGCCCAGCAGGACCTCTGCCAGGCGCGCCGTGACCTCGTTATCGCCGAACAGGAAGAACATCAGCGCTTTGGCGTGGAACTGGAAGGGGCCGTGCATCATCGGGTCGTGAACGTATCCCTGGCCCTGGAAGAGCTTCCAAGCGTATACCGCGTGCAGGCTCTCGTCGTGGTGGAGCGCGCGGACCCCGAGGTCGTGCATCCGCAGGAGGAAGGCGAGGCCGACGAGCGCGACGTAGAAGGCCAGCTCCCAGCCGGCGAGCGGGGGGGCGGCGGGGGCGAGCGGGAGAGGCGGCGGGGCCGGCCGCTCGCGCGGGCGAACGCGTCGCCGGAGCTCCTCTCGCTCGACTACTCGCGCCATGCACACTCCCTGGCTGGCCTAACGGCCGACGATTATATCATGGCGGATGGGGACCAACCACGCATTTCGGTACAGCCACCAGTTCCAGAGCGCGTTCGGGCTCATGGTCGGTGCCGGGGCGATCGTCTCGCGCCACGGGCGGCGCTCCCCCGGCGGGGCGTCCGGGCCGGCCGGCCAGAGGAAGCGCAGCCCTGTGCCCGCAGCGGGTGGGCGCTCGTGGAACTGGACGGTGGGTACGTCGCGCAGGTGCCATAGCAGCGAGGGGCGCAGCGCCTGGCTGACCACGATCGGGGTGTTCGGATTCTGGCGGCCCCAGGCCTGCACCTCCTCGATCAGCTCCCAGAGATCCGGCGCCAGCGCCTCTGGCCGCAGCAGCTCTGCGCCGCCGGCGCCGTAGTGCGCGTAGTTCAGGCGGCCGTTCACGGTGATCGCGAACACCAGCCCAAGCGCCAAGGCTGCGAGCACGCCCACGCGCGCCTCCCAGTTCGCCTGCTGCTCGCCCGGCAGGTGCTCGCGCCCCCAGCGGGCCAGCCGCCAGTGCAGGACGAGCAAGAGGAGCAGGATGAGCCCGCTGGCGAGCAGGCTGCGTGTCTCCACGGGCGGGCTACCGCCCCGCAGGGCGAAGAGACTCGCCAGCAGCCGGGTGGTGTTGACCACGTAGCAGAGGTCGATCGCCAGAAGTGCGAGAAGCAGGATACTATAGGCGGCGCCGCGCCAGGTCCAGCCGAGCGCGGGCACGGCGCCGATCGCCATGCCGCCGAGCAGGGCAAGCGGCACGGCCCAGACGAGCAGGTAAGGGACTGGATCGGGCGGCTGGAAGACCAGGGGCAAGGCCGCGGCTGCAGCCCACCAGAGCAGGAACTGGTCGAACGGCCGGTTGCGTCGCACGGCGAGGAGCAGGCCGCCGGCAGCCGCGCCCGCTAGGGGTAGATCGTACAGTAGCAGCGCCGCCAGCCAGGGGATAGCCACCGCGCGGGGATAGTAGGGCGCCAGCCAGCTCACCCAGGGGTCGACCAGCGCGGCCTGCAAGCCCCGGAGGTGGGTGAGCCCGGCGGTGCCCACGAGCACGAGCGTGGCGGCGAAGAGCCCGAGGCTCAGCGCCGGGGGCGGGGCGAGCGATCGGAGCCGGGCCCACCCCTCCCGCCGCGCTGGCCACCAGGCGAGGGCGGCAGCCGCCAGCACCGCTAGCGCCGCCGGCACGGCGACGGAGCCGGCCGCCAGGAGCAGCCCGGCCAGCACCGGCACCGCGGAGGCCCAGCGCCGCTCGTTCCGGGTCACGGCCTGGACCGCGACGCCGACCAGTAGGGCCAGCAGGGCCGCGACCAGGATCGCCGCGTCGACGCGCCGGCTGGCGAACACCACCAGCGGGGAGAGAGCGAGCAGCGCTCCCGCTCCCACCGCGGCCAGGGGGCCCAGCACGGGGCGCAGGAGCAGCGGCGCGAGCGTGAGGAGCACTCCGCCCGCCACCGCCGGGAGCCGCGCCACCACGTCGCTCGCGCCCAGCAGTCCGAAGCCGAGCTTCAGCACGTGGGAGAGCAGCGCCGACGACTCGAGCGCGGCCGGCGGGCGGCCCAGCCACAGCCGCCAGGCCTCGAGCGCCGGCCCGGCCTCCGCCGCGTCCAGAGGGCGGTCGCCGAGCGCGGCCAGCCGCAGGAGGGCTGCCACGGCGAGCACGCCTACCCAGGCCGCGCCCTCGTAGCCCCGCGGCCCGACGCGCGCGCGCACCGCCGACCAGTCCACCGGCTGGCCCAGGGCTGCGAGCCAGGCCGGGACGCGCGCAGTGTTGGAGGGCGTCGCGTCAGCGGGCGGCCTCACGGGCGCACCTCCGCGAGCCCCACGCCCACGCCCGACGGCGGCTGAGGGACACGGTAGATGGTCACCTCGCCGCTGCGGAAGACGGGCTCGAGGTGGCCCTCGAACCGCTCGCGCACGGCCGCGCCGTACTTCTCCAGCTCGAGCCGGCCCACGTAGACGTACTCCGCCCGTAGGCTCTGGAGCAGGGGGACCACCGCGCTGAGGTCGGCGCGGCGGTAGATCGCCTCCGCCGCCTCCTGCCGCCGGCCGAACTCGGCCAGCGGCCCCCGCCACTGGAGCTCGTGGCCCACCCAGCCGATAAGCGTCGGCAGGCCGGCGAAGGTAGAGACCCGCGCGTACTCGGTGTAGTCGTCGCCCACCGCTTCCACCACCACCGGGCGCCCCGGCACCTGCTCCCGGAGCCAGCGGATCGCGCGCGCCTCGTTTGGCGCCACGCTCTCCAGCCAGGCCTCGCCATCGAGCGTGGCCGGGCCCTGGAAGCCGCCCAGCTTGGTCCAGGTGGCCCCCAGCGGGTAGAGCAAGCCGCCGAGCAGCAGCACCGCGGCAAGCGCGAGGGCGCCCCGGCCGAGCGCCGCACCGGCCGCCCGGCTCGCCCCACCGCGCAGGAGGTAGGCGACGAGCAGCGGGCTCAGCAGCCCCAGTAGCAGCCAGACGTGGTAGTGGAACTTGAACACGGTGTTCATCCGGGTGCCGAAGGTATCACGGATGAACAGGAGCTCGGTGCCGAGCAGCAAACCCAGGGCGCAGACGAGCAGCACCAGCCCTACGGGGGCGAGCGGCGCGGCGGTCGGCTGCTGCCACGCGGCGAGCACCAGCGGCGCCATGGCCAGCAGCAGCGCCAGCAGCACTGCCAGCGTGGGATCGCGCACCGCGAGGCCGATCAGCACGACCCCCACGAGGCCGACCGCCCACCCGTGGCGGCGGAGCGCCGGCCCGAGCGCGGGGTCCTGCCAGACGTCCAGCCAGCCGCGCAGGGCCGCGGCGACGACCAGCACCAGGAACGGCCCAAAGAGCACGAGGAGCGAGCCAAGCATCGTCCGCTCGGTGACCACGCCGAGGCCCAGCGGCTGCGACTGGTAGCCTAGGAAGTAGGGCACATAGAGCACGATGGCGAGTCCGAAGGTGGTGCCAACCAGCCCCAGCGCCTGGCGCAGCGCGGGCCACCAAGCGCCCCTCGCGGCAGGGCGTGCTACGAGCAGCGCCGCGCCTACCGCCACGGCGTAGATGGTCCAGAAGGTGCCCACATCCCAGGTGTTGAGCGGGATCAGGCTTCCCAGGGCGAGGGCAGCGGTGCCGGTATCCAGCTGGTCATGGTCGCCGGCGAGCAGGTTGCGGAAGGCGCACACCGCCAGGCCCAGCGCCAGGAGGTCGAAGGGCAGCGCCACGTAGTGGGGGTGGAGGTCGCCGAGCAACAGGCTGAACCAGGGGAACTCGGTGATCCCATCGGGCTCGATATTGGGGATCACGCGTGCCGCCCGGAACCACCACGCGCCATCGTCGGGGAACAGGCCCGGGCCGGGCCCGCTCACGGTCTTGACGCCCACGCTGCGCCAGAAGGCCGGGCTGCCCAGCCCGTGGCGGGCGGCGACCTCCACGGCGGCCTGGAGGTTGCCCATCACCGCCGTGACCACGGCGCCTAGCAGCGCCAGCAGCGCGGCCCGGCCGTTCAGGCCCTGCGGCGGAAGGAGGCGTCCGTCGGGGAGTGGCTCGCCCGCCCCCGGCGGAGCGATGTCGGCGCGGCCCGTGGTGGGCACGGACCGGGCGGTGCTCCGGCCTGGAGGGGCTCCCTCCAACACGGTGCTGGCTGTCGGCGGCGCGCCGAGCTGGGCCAGCACGAGGCTGTAGGCCAGGGCGAAGACCCCCGCTGCCAGGAGCGCCAGCGTGCCGGCTAGCGCGAGGTTGTAGCCCACCGCGGGCGGCACCGCGGTGGCCTTGGCGACCAGCCCCCATAGGAGGTAACCGAAGTAGTAGTAGGCCATCCCGTAGCCGGCCAGCCACGGATCCTCGGCCGGGAGCTGCTCGCTGCGCAGGAACGCGTGGTAGATGGCCATGTCCATGAACTTCTCCTGGCCGTTGATCGCCGGGCCGTAGGCGCGCACGACCACGGCTAGGAGATAAGCCCCGATGAACACGGCTTCAGAGAGGAGCACCAGCGCGCGGTGGGTGCGCAGGAACCCTACCGCTGCGCGTCCGTTCCATAGCCACAGGCCGCCGCCCAGGAGCGCGGCCAGCACTAGCACGGTGGGCGGGGTGGCGTTCAGCAGGCCCAGCATGCTCAGCAGCCAGCACGCGTAGCCCAGGCCCACGAGCCCCAGCGCCTTCGCCAGCCCATAGCCCCGGTCCGCTAGCCGACGGAAAACCCGTACTGCCAACGGCAGAGCCAGAAGCCCTGCCACCTCCAGGGCGATGAGCCAGAGCCCTGCTGCGAGCATGGCGGCCTCTCACCCCTCTCCTAGTCCGGTAGCCCCCTCGCTGCGCCTAGGGGGCAGTGGGCAGCGCCCGGACGCGGTAGATCTGCACGCCCGCACGGTCGTACACCAGATCGAGCACCGTCCCCACGAGGTCACGGAACTTGCGGAGCCCGGCCTCGGGGTAGTAGGCGCGCTCCAGCGGCCCCACGTAGATGTACTCTACGCGGTACTTGCGCAGCAGCGGCAGCAGCTCGCTGACCTGCGGGGTCTCGTACATGCGCTGCACGTCGGTCAGGCGCTCCTGCACCATGGGCGCGAAGTCGCCGCGCTGCTGGCGCTGGTGCCAGTCCCAGCCGATCACCGTGGGCAGCCCCGTGTAGATCGAGACGCGCGAGCCCCACTTGTAGAGCCCGGTGTTGGCCTCGAGCACGACCGGCGAGCCGGGGATCTCGTCCTGCATCCAGAGGAGCGCCTGGTAGTCGCTGGCGAGCGGCAGCGCCTGGCCGCGGTCGTGGTAGACGGCCGCCTGCATGTACGCCATGCCGTCATCGGTGGGAGGCAGCGGCGCGAACCGCAGCGCCAGCTTGACCGGCGTGGCCTGTACGGGGTAGATCAGGCAGCCAGCGAGCAGGAAAGCGCCCGCGGCAGCCCAGCCGAGCGGGCCCCAGCGCCAGCGGCCAGGCGCGCCGGCCGCCGGCTCCACAGCGGGCGCGCGCGGCCGCCACCGCTGCAGCAGCAGGACCGCTGCGATAGCCGAGGCCAGGCCGAGCAGTACCCAGGCCTGGAGATAGAACTTGAACACGGTGTTCATCCGGCCGATGTCTCCCCGCAGGGCCACGAACTCCACCCCGGCTGTGAGCACCAGCGCGAGCGCGATCATCCCCAGGAGCAGCAAGTAGTCGGCTCGCTGGCGGTGCCAGGGCACAAGGCCGGCCACGAGCAGCAACAGCAGCACGACCAGCGCCGGCACCGCGTAGCCGAGTACCGCCAGGGCCGCGACTACCAGGAGCCCGGCCAGGAGCCCGTATCCCACCAGGGGCGCCCAGGCCGGCCACGCCGGCCGGGGCCCGGTCGCCTCCGGCGCCGAGTGCGCGGGGCTCGGCGGCGTCCAGAAGCCCTGAACCGTCCCCGCCGGCTCGAACAGCGGCGCGGCGGTCAGGAGCGGGAGCACGCGCCGGCGCAGCACCCAGACCTGGTAGACGAGCAGGCTGCCGACCGCGAACAGGAAAAACCCCAGGATCGTCAGGTAATGGACGAGCGCGGTGCGGTGCGTCACGCGCTCGAGGCCGGTGTAGAACAGGGCGAAGTGCGTGAGATAGGGCCGGATCACCAGGCTCGCGATGACGAGCAGGATAGCCGCCAGGCCGATGGCGCGGCCGATGGCGGCCGGCGTGATGCCCCGCGCCGCCCGGTACTCGGCGATCGCGCCCGCGGCGGCGAGCAGCAGGAGGTAGGTGGGGAAGTCCCAGGTGTTGGTGGCCCGGAGCAGCCCCACTGTCAGCCCGCCCACTGCCAGCAGCCAGACGAGGTCCTGGCTGGCTGCAGCGCGCAGGCGGTTGCCGACCGAGCCCGTGCGGAGTGCCGCCCACAGCGGTCCCAACCCGCCGCTGCGCGCGAGGGCCAGCGCGACGTGCAGCGCCAGCAGGGTCAGTGGCAGGGCCAGCAGGTGGGCATGCAGGTCGCCGTAGAGGAAGGTGAAGTAGGGAAACTCCGTGATCGGGCCCGGCTCCTCCCGCACGCAGTTCGTCGCCAGCTCGCTGCAGCTGCCGATGACCCGCGTGCTGCGCCAGAAGTCGAAGGGTGGCAGGGGATGCCCGCCGATGCCCACAGCCACCAGGCCGGCGACGGCGCGCACCAGGCCGGCGACCCCTGGAATCGTCGTGCTCACGCTCAGCGTGCTCGCCTTGCCGAGGTTCTCGACGAGCTGGACCAGGCCGTCGAGGTTGCCGATGAGCGCCACGAAGACCACGGCCAGCAGGCCGCCGAGCGTGGCCCACAGCTGCTGGCGGGCTGGAGGAGCGCCCTCGCGCGCGCCGAGCAGCCAGTTGAGGGCGAAGCTGAAGCAGGCGCTCGCCAGGAGCGCGAAGAACAGGGCGATGGCCAGGTTGTACGCCACGGCCGGCACCAAGCCAGTTAGCTTGATGAGCGTGGCCACCAGCACCTGGCCGAAGTAGTAGTAGTTGATATAGCCGCCGGCGAACCACGGGTCGTAGGGCGGGAAGTAGGTGCTCTTGAGCACGGCGTTGAGGTAGGCGAAGTCCATCGGCTTCTCGCCGCCGAAGTTCGGGTGCCACAGGTCCGGGTTGGCCAGGCGCACGCCGTGGAAGAAGACGTAGGCGGCCGTGAACAGCGCGTCGATGAACAGCAGCAGCTCCCAGCGCGCGCGCAGGTCGGCCAGGAACGCGGCCCACCGCCGCCAGACGACTAGCGCGGCGGCCAAGACGAGCGCGCCCGCCACGAGCAGGATAGTCTCGCGGGAGTAGGGCAGCCAGCGCAGGCTGGCCGGCAGCCAGGCGCCCCAGGCGAGCAGCGCGATCGCCAGGATCTTGGCGACGCCGTAGCCCCGGTCAGCCAGGCGGCCGAACGTGGCCCAGGCCAGCGGGTAGGCGAGCAGCCCCAGCACGATGGCCAGCAGCCACCAGGCGAGCGCGGGGTAGCGATTGAGTAGGCTCTCCCGGTCCACAATCGCGGACCAGGTGCCGCCCGCCGCTTGCACCGCTCGCAGCTCGGGCGGCAGGAGCAACCCGTGGGTGTGCGCGTGGATCGGCTTCAGCCCCTTGACCACCTCGTCGAGCGAGACGCGCTCGAGCAGGGCGCGCGCCCGCTGCGACGAGTACTCGGGCGTCTTGCGGAACAGCATGACCTTCGGGTGGTCGTACACGGTCCACAGCTCTTCCGCGCTGTCGTCCACGAGCACGAGCGGTCCCAGGCTGGGGTAGGAGGTGAAGGTGGCGACGAGCTGGAAGCCCAGCTCCCCACTGAAGAGCAGGCGGTAGTACTCGATGGCCAGCGGGTAGCGCTCGGGGATGCGCGGGATCGAGCCGTAGAGGCGGTTGCTGGTGATGGCGATGACGTCCGCGGTGTCGAGCGCGGCGAGCAGCCGCTCCCGCTTGGCGGGCTCCTCCTCGGCGTACAGCTCGAGCTGCGGCCCTGCGTAGGGCGCGGAGGGGAAGCCCGGCAGGTTCAGCGGCACGGGGTCGTCCCAGTGCTCGTTGGCCACCCGTGTGCCCGGCGGGAGGTGCTGATAGATCCACTCCGACGCCGCCACGCGGGTGGTGGGCCGGGTGTAGATCGTGGTGTAGGCCAGCGCGTAGAGGGTGGTCCAGCCCACGACCGCCCCCAGCACGCCCCACGCGACGCGGGGCGCCAGCGCCGTCGCCACGGCCTGCCAGCGCGCCAGCGCCGCCGGCAGCTGCGGCCGGCGCGCCCAGGCGAGCAGCTCGCACAGGGCCCAGCTCCCGAGGAGGATCAGGAGCGGGTAGATGGGCAGGAAGTAGCGCATCGGCTTCAAGAAGGCGCCGCCCCAGTACCACCAGTTGAAGGCGATCCACAACAGGGGCAGGGCGAGAAGCAGCGTGCGCGCCCGCGCCTGGCGCGCCCGGAGGGCGCGCAGCCAGGAGAGCGCTGCCAGCACCACACCCGCCCAGCTCGCCAGGCCGAGCGGCGGCCCCATCCCCCAGAGCACGAGCTGCTGGAGGGGGTAGAGGTAAGCCGGCCGGTTGGCCCACTGGATGCTGGGCGGGTAGTCGACCTCGCCCGTGCTGATCTTGCGCCACTGGTCGAGGTCGGCCAGGTACTTTGGCGACAGCCCGAGGTCGAAGGGGCCGGGCCCCGTGAACGCGTATGGCTGGCCCAGGCGGAAGACCACGAAGGCCACCGCCAGCGCGAGGCAGAAGCCGCCGAGCGGCTCCTCGCTGCGGCGCCAGAGCCAGGCCCATCCCGTCGACGGCGCTGTGTCCTCCTTGCCGTCTGCTGCGACAGCTGCCGGCTCGCGCGCCGCGCCGTTCTGCCAGGCGCGGAGGGCGCACGCCGCCAGCACCACCAGCCCGAACGTAGCGGCGTTGATCTTGCTGGCGGTCGCCAGGCCGTAGAACAGCCCCAGCAGCACGTAGTGGCGCAGGCCGCCTTCCTGGGCCACCCGCACGGCGTAGTAGAAGGCCGTGGTCAGGAAGAACACCAGGAAGGTGTCCATGGTGAAGAAGTGCGACTGCTGGATGTGTAGTGGCGTGACAGCCACAAGGAAGGCAGCCAGCGCGGCCACGCGCCAGTCGAACAGCCGCCGGCCGATCAGGAAGAGCATCACGATCGTGCCGAGGTCGAAGACGGCGCTCAGCACGCGCCCGAGCAGGGTAACATCACCGTAGGTGTTCCAGTGGCCGATCTCAGCGATCACGCGCACCAGGAACAGCGGCGCGGTGCCGTAGACGAACGAGCCGAAGCCTTTGTTGTACGGGTTGAGCGGCGACTGCGCGGTGTCGAAGTACTCGCCGAGGCTCTTCGGCAGCTCGATGGCGTTCTCCACCATAGTGATGAAGCGCTCATCGGGATGAAGGTGGTGGCCGTCATCCCAGTTCACCCCGATGAGGCGCAGCGCGCCGCCCACGAGCAGGATGGCGAGCACGAGCGCGGCGAGGAGATGCCGCGGCGGCCAGTCGGCGCGTGTGCCCGAGCCGTGCTCGCCAGCGGTCCCGGGATCGAGCGAGCTCACCTCTCTGCGCTCCCTCTCAAGTAGTCGGCCCCTTGCCCCCGCGCAAGCGCACCCGGCGCGCCGGTGCGTGGGGGAGGGGTACCAGGGTCATGCTTTTCGACAGACGAAGAACAAGTAGGCGCCCTCGGCGCCCGGGTCCTCCTCACAATAGCGAACTAGCCGCCGGGCCAGCCACCGTTCCGGCGGCCAGTAGCGCACCTTATCGGGCCATAGCACCCAGCGGCCCAGCAGCCGCTTGCTGAGCAGCGTGGGGGCGCCGTAATAGTGGCTCAGGTCGAACAGCCGCATCGCCGCGCGGGAGAGGTAGCCGTGCCAGCGGACGACCTCGAAGCCCGCGGCGGTGAGCCGGGCCTGCCACTCCTCCAGAGTGTAGGTATGGTAGTGGCGGGAGATCCGGTTAAACCAGCGGCCGTAGGCCTCGCCCAGGTGTGCCAGCCCCAGCGCGCGCGGCAAGGTGGCGCCCAGGAGGTAACGGGCGAAGTTGGCCGAGGGCACGCTGCACACGAACGTGCCGCCCGGGCGAAGCACGCGGTGGATCTCGCGCAGCGTCGCGTCGAGCGGGGGGATGTGCTCGAGGACGCAGTTGCTCATCACGCTGGCGAAGGCACCGTCGGGGAAGGGAAGCGCGGCGCCGCTGGCCACCACCACACGCGCGTAGATGCCGCGCTGCACGGCCTGCGCCGCCTCCGCCGGGGCGACATCGATCCCGGCGTCCACCGGCTCGCGGCGCACCATCGCGGCGAAGTGGCCGTCGCCACAGCCCACGTCGAGCAGGGGGCGCGGCAGCTCGACCCCGGCAAACAGCCGCGCCTCGGTGGCCCGGATGAGCGCGCGGTGCACGGGCACCGTGCGCAGGTGCTGCTCGACGAAGTAGGTGCAGTCGCGACGGATCACACGGAGAGCGACCTATCTCGTGGCGTGATGGCCAGCGGCTCCGGTGCCGGCGCGCGGCGCCGGCCGGGCCACAGGTCCGCGAGCCGGTAGCCGCCGCGCCACATACACAGGAGGCCACCCGCAATGAAGGTGCCGTAGACCAGGGCGTGCAGCACGAGCGCGTAGCCCGTGGCGTGGCTCACGTCCACGGCGAAGGCGGCCAGTGCGACGACGGCAAGGTAATGAAAGACGCCGACGTACCCCGGCGCCGAGGGCACGAGCATCCCCAGGTTAGATACGACCATGAGGAAGACCGCCGCGGCGAACGGGGCTGGCACGTCGAGCGCCAGCATCACGACGTAGTTGATCACGGCTGAGAGCGTCCAGGTCAGCACCGACCAGAACACCAGCGCGGGCAGCAGCCGCCGGTGCCGCAGCACGGCCAGCGCCTCGAGCAGCGGCCCGATGGTCTTGACCAGGTTCCAGCGGCGCGAGCCGGGCAGGTAGAGCTGCAGGCGTGCCAGGAGGTGGAGGGTCCACTCGCGCGGCAGCCCGGCCAGCCCGATAAGCGCGGCGAGGCCGCCCAGGCCCAGCGCCGCGAGGGCCGGCCCCGGCACCGCCAGCTCAGGCAGCGGCACGAGCGCGCCGAGGACGGCGAGGAAGCCTAGGATCGTCACCACGTCCAGCACCTTCTCGACCACGATCGTTCCCACCGACTCCGACAGCCCCACAGGCTCGGTCTTGCCGATCAGGTACGCGCGGACGAGCTCACCCAGCCGCATGGGCACGAGAGACGAGACCATATAGCCCACGAACAGCGCGGCGGCGAGGTGGCTCAGCCGCAGGCCGGCGGTGGGGTAGTAGAGGAGGCCCCAGCGGTAAGCCTTGGCGAGCATGCTGGCAACGAGGATCGCGAGCGCCAGCAGGAGCCAGCCCGGCTGCGCGTGCGTGAGGGCCGCCCAGGTGAGCTGGAGATCGATCTGGCTGAGCAGGGCGGCTACGCAGGCCGCGCTGATAACCACGCCCACCAAGATGCGGAGGTACGCCATTCCCCTCCCTGCGCCGCTGTCGGGCGCCCCATTATAGCAGAGCGGGCCGCGTTGCCCTGGCGCGCTCGCTACCGGCCAGTAGGCCCGGCGCGGCACCGAGGTGCCGCGCCGCCTAGAACTCCACGGGCACCCGGCGGTAGGGCAGCTCGTCCAGCTCGCGGCGGATGAAGCTGAGCGGGTCGCGGCCGTAGTCCTGGTAGAGGTCGCCGGGGAGGTTGACGCCCGGCAGGCCCTGGAAGTAGCGCTCGGCCAGCACTATGTCGGGGTCGCCGTACTTGGCGGCAAGCGCCCGCACGGCCGGATCGTCCAGGGCGGTGAGATGGCCCTTGTCGATCACGACGATCTCGCGGCCCTGGGCGTCCCATCCCACGTAGGTCGGGAAGTTGAGGTGGATGTGTACGTGGTTGATGTAGGAGCCCGGCGGGACCTGCGGCTGCAAGTCGTTGCTCAGCCCGAACCCGCAGTGGATCGTGCCCGCGCGCCGCCGCTCGTACGTGTTGTTGAGCGGCCCGCCGTACACATAGGAGTCCTCCTTCGGCCGGTAGCACATGACGTGCGTCCCGATGGCGCACTCCCAGAACCAGAAGTAGCCGGGCCCCCACGCGGCGGTGCCGGGCGCGTCGTTGCCGAAGCGGTCTTTGTAGGCGGGCCAGACCTCGTTGCGCGTCTCCTCGAGCTTGGCGCGCCAGGACTCCGCGTAGACCCCGTCGCCTTCGACCTCCACGACGCGGCTGCCCTCGATGTAGGCCTTGATCAGCGGGAAGGTGCCGAGGTGGTTGGTGGTGCCGGCCACCACCCCGCGGATGTCGGGCACGTTCACCGGCTCGGCGGAGTTCGGCCCCTGGCGGCCGATGTAGACCGGCACGCCCCACTGGTGCGAGGGGTAGTTCCAGCGACCATCGTCGTAGTTCGTGAACGTGAAATCCGTTCCCTCCGGGTCGGTGACCCGAACCCTGACGCACTGGCGGATCTGGTTGAAGACGATCTCGTCGATCAGGTCCTGCAGGTCCGGCGGGAAGAGCATCTCGTTCGAGGCCCAGTTCTCGAGCGTGAACCACTGGAGGTGCTCGTTGCGGTAGCGGCCTTGCGGGTCGTCGCGGATCGGGCCGCCCGAGCCGGCGATCAGCAGGCTGTAGCGGCCGGCGACCGCGGCCGCGACGACGGGATTCGGCGTCGGCTCGGGAGCGCGCACGACCCGCGCCGCCTCGTCGGCCCGCCGGTAGATCGCCTCGGGCGCGAGGTCCCGCCGGGCCGTGGGGCTCGCGCCGCGCCGGTAGACATCGACCCGCACCCCCACCTCACGGCCGGCGCGCTCGAAGGCCTCGCCCAGCCAGGGATGGTGCGACTCGTCGAGCTCGACCAGCACGGCGCTGCCAGGTGGCACCCGGTAGCGCGGGTTCATGTTGGCGCCCTCGCGCGGGTCGAGGAACGGCTCCTGCTGGAACAGGTACACGATCCGCGTTACCAGCTCATCGACCGACTGGATCGGTCGAAGGTCAGGGTAGCGCGGCTCGGGATAGCGCTCCAACCGCTGGCCGTGGGTCACCGCGGTAGGGTAGCCGGCGGCGCGGCCCAGGCGAGGGAGCGGGGGAAGCGCCATCGCACAGCCGACCGCCGCGGCCCCGCGCAGGAACGCGCGCCGCGTGTACATACTGCCCCCTCCGATCGCTGCAAGTGGTTCCAAAGCCGTACCGCGTACCGGCGGCACGCCCGGCCTAGGTGCGCCAGCCCTTCTCCGAAAGGTCCACTGGCGTGCCCGCCGGATCGTGGAGTCGGTACTCCGCGAACCGGCCGTCGCGCGGCGCAACGCCCTATTAAGGCGTTGCGGGCGAGAGGCCACTGGAAGCGCCAGCCTCTAGCGCGATGCGGCCAGTCTCCCTGATGTTCTCCACCTCGAAACCGAAGTGGTCGATCCCCTCCTTCCGGCCCCGCGCGGGGATGAGCGCGAGGTTATCGTCTTCCTCCTCACGTTTCGTGCTGCAGCAGCCCGCAGCGCTGCTCACCGCACGATCCTGCGTGCGCGAGCCAACGAGCGCGCGTGGGCGCCGGCGCGATCCCAGCGGTGCCTACCGGTACAGCATCGCGAACCAGTCGCTCTGCTCGATCTCGCGGAGGAAGCTCACGTCCAGGAAGTCGCTCGGCTTGAAGGCGCGAGCCTGGGGGTCGGTCTCGCGGTCGAGCACGGCCTGGATAGCCTCCTCGCTCGGCAGCGGGAGCGGCTGGTACACGTCGCGCACCATGTCGTAGAGCAGGCTGATCACGTCTGCCGGCAGGTCGCCCATGTGTTGCTGCATGATGCGGATGGCCTCGTCGCGCTGGGTCTTGAAGTAGTGGATGCCTTCCACGTAGGCGCGCATGAAGCGTCGCACCGCGTCGCGGTCGCGCTCAATCAGCCGTCGCGTGGTGGCTAGCGTGCCAGCCGGCGCCAGTACGTTCAGCTCGCGCCCATCGGCCAGTTTGAGCATGCCAGCCTGCTGGGCGGCCACCGCCACCGCACCGCCCAGCACGCCGGCATCGAGGTTGCCGCTGACCAGCGCGGCGAGGGTCTGCGGGTGTCCCCCGGTCTGGAGGAGCGCGACGTCGTCGGCGCTGAGCCCCACGCGGCTGAGCGCGATGCGCAGGAACGTATCTGCTTCCGAGCCGTACTGCGATACGCCGACCGTCCGGCCCCGGAGGTCGGTCAGCTGCTGGATCCCCGCCTGGGGGTGAACCATCACCGTCTGGGTCGAGTGATTGGCCGTGGCGGCCAGGATCACCGGCTCGGCGCCCTGCATGCGGGCGCGCATGAGCGCGGTGACGCCGACGATCGCGTAGTCGAAGTCGCCCGCGATGAGCGACTGGACCAGGCGCGGCGTGCCGGTCACCAGGAGCACCTCGGCGTCGAATCCCTGGCGGACGAAGATCCCCGTCTCCTTAGCTATCCAGGGGATGACCATGGTCTCGGTGGGGGCGACGATCGCCACCGTGAGCTTCTGGAGCGGGGTGCTAGGTGCTTCCGTGGGGCCAGGGGCCGGCGGCGCGGCAGTGGTGCCGGTGCGGCCGGTCGGCGTGGTGGCAGGAGCGCAGGCGAGCGCGAGGAGCAGGAGCAGGGGCGCAGCGATCCGGCCCGCCATGGCGGCACCTCCGGGCTGTGGGCCATCGCCTCCCGTAACGCAGCCGCATGCTACGCGAGGCGGGAGGGACTGTCAAGCCAGCGCGCCGATCAGCCGCGCTCTGGTTGCGGCCTGCGGCTCCAAGGGGCCCCTCTGCTAGCCGCAGGGGAAACCAGTGGCCTTGTGCGCCGGAGGCGAGGGACTACTCAGCCCCACGGGCGCTGGGCGCCGGCGCCCGCTCCATGGTCTGCAGGTGGGGCATCACCTCCTCGGCGAACAGGCGCAGGGAGCGCAGCGTCTGCTCCGTCGTGAGGTTGCCGAAGGCGAAGGCGCCGGCGAAGTAGTTCGCGCCGGTGAGCGCCAGCGCGTCCCGCAGCTGCGCCCGCACGGTGGCCGGCGAGCCCACGAAGATGATCCGCTCGGCCACCGCCGTGTCCCAGTCGTCGCGCCGCAGCGGGCGCTCGGCGCCATGCAGGTCCCACAGGTAGCCGAAGCTATAAGAGTGCTCGGCGTAGGCTGCCCGGGCCACGCGGACGGCCTCGGCGTCGGTCTCCGCCACGTAGACGTGACGGACGATCCCGTAGCAGGGGTCGGCCACGTGGGCGTTGAACCGCGTGGGGTCGTCGCGGTGTGCCGCGCGCTCGCGGTGATAGATCTGGAACTGCTCCCGCACCGTCTCTAGCGAGCGCAGGATGCTCCCGAACACCAGGTTGAAGTTGTGCCGGCCGATCCAGGCGACCGAGCGGGTGTAGTTGGTCGGATACCACAGCGGGGGGTAGGGGCGCTGCCGCGGGTGGAGCACCGCCCGCACGTCCTTGAAGGTGAAGTAGCGGCCCTCGTAGTTGACCGTCCCTGTGGCGAGCCCCTGGAGGATGATCGTCAGCGCCTCCTCGAAGATCGCGCGCGCCTCGTCGATAGCGACGTGGAACGGCGCCAGCTCGTAGGGCGAGGCGCCGCGTCCCACCCCCACCTCCAGCCGCCCGTGGCTGAGGTGGTCGAGCATGCAGATCTCCTCCATCAGGCGCAGCGGGTGGTAGAGCGGCAGGAGGTAGACGAGCGGGCCGAGGCGGATGCGGCGGGTGCGCTGGGCGGCCGCGGCGAGGAACAGGTTCGGCGACGGCGCCATGCAGAGCGGGGTCCAGTGATGCTCGGCCAGGTGGTAGCAGTAGAACCCGGCCTGGTCGGCATACTCCAGCATCGTCAAGCGCGCGTCATAGAGCGTGGTCGGGTCGTCCGGGCGGCGCTCGTCCAGCCAGTCGAAGATGCCGAACCGGATGCGCGCCGGCGCGGCCGCGCCGGCAGCTCCTGCAGACGTCATCGCGTTCATCTCCCTCTCACTCCCGCACTGCTTAGCGCATACTACACCGAATGGGCGGTGCCGTGCGCCAGCGGTCCGCCCCAGCAGGGCGCGTGCCGGCCAGCGGGTTGGACGCTCTCCCCATGCCCCGGTGCTGGCGGGGCCAGCAGCCGTTTAGACGCCCGGGCCCAGCCTCTCGCCCTCCCGCGTGCAGCGCTGCGGTCGCTAACGGCCGCTGGCCTGGCTCAGCTCCTCGAGCAGCTCGGCGAGCACCACGGCGTTGTTGTGCTGGGGATCGCGCGCCCCGTACAGGATCGTGACCGTGCCGTCGCGGGCGCGGCGGGCGAGCTCCTCCAGCAGCGGCCGCCGCTCGGGCGCGAGCAGCTCGGCCCGGTAGCGCTGGCGGAACTCCTCCCAGCGGGCAGGCTCATGGCCGAACCAGCGCCGCAGGCCGTCCGAGACGGCCAGCTCCCGCAGCCAGGCATCGAGGGGAAGCTGGTCCTTGCGTAGGCCGCGCGGCCAGAGCCGGTCGATAAGGACCCGGTAGCCCTCATCCGGCGCGGGAGGATCGTAGACACGGCGAATACGAACCGGCATCGCTCCCCCTGCTGTGTGCCGCGTGGCGCGGCCGCGTGCATCCCCGGCCTCAGCCCGGGTGCGCGGCCGCCGCGCGCAGTAGCCGCTCGTAGATAGTCTGGTCTTCAGCTAGCACATGGGGCAGGCCCTGCACCCAGCGCACAGTCAGACCAGGGTTCAGCACGCGTTGCCCGTCCGGCAGGTACACCGTGGGGATCCCGTCGATTCCCCGCCGGTTGAGCGCCTCGTACTCCTCGAGCACCACGCGGCGTGTGCGTCCGCTATCGTATGCCTCGCGCAGCGCGGCCTGGTCGAGCCCCGGCACCGTGGCGGCGATAGCGAAGAGCACGGTGCGCAGCGACAGGTTCTGGTGCTCGACGAAGTAGGCGCGGCGCAGCGCGGCGTCGAGTTCCTCCGCTGCCCGCAGGCCCTGAAGCTCGGCCGCCTTGACCAACTCGAAGGCGGGCAGGAAGGTGGTGGGCCACTCATCGGCCTCGCGCAGAGCGAAGGCCGTGGGCTCGAGCGGCGCGAGCACCGCGATCTCGGCAAGGAGCAGGTAGGGCGCGGTGACGCGCCCGTTCACCAGCTCCAGCGGCCAGTAGCGGTGGCGCAGCGCCACGTCGAGGCCCAGCGCGTCGCGCACCCGCCGGAGCCGCAGCACGCAGACGTACGACCACGGGCAGTGCAGATCGGTCGCGACTTCCAGGACGGGCATCCCTGCTCCACTCACCGGTCTTGATGCGGCCCGGCGCCGCTCCACGGGCGGGGCGGCTCACGGCTCGAGGTTCAGCTCCGCCTGAACCGCCCGCAGCGGCGCGAGATCGACGAGTTGCTCCAGCGGCACGTCGTCCGTTATCCCGGCATCCTCCTTCATCTGGGCGACCGCCGCCTGCAGGGTCGCAGCGTCGATATCGCCGCGCGGGTTGAGCACTTGCCTGACGATCGCGTAGCTGCCCGCGGCCACCTCGCGCGCGAGGTGGAACTCCCGCTGCAGGTAGTCGATGAGTTCCTCGTCGTGGCGGACGAGGTAGTCGAGGCTGCGCAGGGTGCCGCGCAGCAGGGCCTTGACCTGCGCCGGCTCGGTCTGCAGGCGGCGAACGGTGGTCACCAGCCCGCCCTGGATATCCGGCAGGTCGAAGGCATCGCCGAGGTTGACGTAGCCCGCCAGCAGCGCCATCGCCGTATAGGGCGGCGAGAGGATCGCGGCATCCACGGCGCCGGCGGTGAGCGCGGTGTAGCTCTGGGCCGTCTCGTTCGTTGTGAGGTAGGTGACCTCGTCCTGCGGCCCGCCGCGCCCCAGGCGCCGCATCACCGCCAGGGCGGCGTAGTGCGCGGTGGAGCGTAGGCCGCTGACCGCCACCGTCTGGACCTTCTCGCCGACCATGCCGGGCTGGCCGATCAGGCTGAAGCTCGGCCGCGTCTGCGCGAACAGGATCACGCGGAGTGCTGCGCCCTGCAGGGCGGCGCGCATGCCCACGCCCGGCGCCGCTGAGTAGGCAACGTCGCCGGCCTCCAGGGCGGCGATGCCGAGCGGCGGCCGCATCTGGATCAGGTCGAGGTCGACTCCCTCCTCACGGAACAACCCTTTGTCCTGACCAAAGTAGAACGGCAGGAAGGTCAGCGACTTCGTGGGTACGGTCACCTTGACCGGCTCAAGCGGCCGCGCGCCGGCGGCCGTGGCCCCGCTCGCCGCCGCGGGCGCGGCGCTCGTGTCCGGGCCACGGTCGCTCGGCGGCTGGCAGGCGCTGAGCAGCGCGAGCAGCAAGCCCGCGGCAAGCCCCCAGCGTGATCGCCACATGCCTTACTCTCTGCGCGCCGATCTGCCCAACCGCCGCCAGGAACCGTGCGTCAAGCCTCTCCTCTCACCCTGGTCGCGTGCCCTCGCCAGGGCGGTGCGGTCGCTGGCTGCGCCGGCAGCGCGGTGCCGCGACACCCAGGCCACCGCGCTGCGATCCATTCTACCGCCGCCTGGTGGCACGCCGCAGCGCTCGGGCGGACGTGGCGGTGCGCGCAGGGCGAGGGTGGAGGTAACCTGGAAGCGAGCACGTGCATCGAGGGAGAGAGGGATGGCGATCGTCGTGTTGAGCCTGGTTGGCGTGATCCTGGGCAGCGTGCTGTTCGCAGTCGGGCTGCTCACCGAGGTGCACTGGGTTACGGGAGTCGGCCTAGTGCTCATGCCAGTCGCGCTGCTCTGGGGACTGGTAGCGCGCGGCGCGTACGGCGAGCGCGCGCGGTCCTGAGCGGCGGGGCGACGGCGCCGCCGGTGCCGTCGCCCCGGGCGATCTGGCCCGAGGCCCGAGCGCTGTGGCGAAGGCTACGAGCGTCTCGCGCGATCGGCCGTTTATCCTTTAACCCTAATCCTAGGGGGACTCGTCCAACTATGCCTGGGCAGAGACGCAAGCACCGGTCACGCCGTCGCTCCCTCGCGCTTGTGTGGGCTCCCAGGCCTATTGGTGCCGATCGGGTTCGTCCTGGGCCTCCTCGGCATGCAATGGGGCCCGCTGCTCGCTGCACTGGGGCTCGCCGTGTTCGTCGTTGCTGCTTGGCTCAGCGTCCGTCCTCAAGGCGGCGGGCTGACCGGGATCGCGACACCTGCCCGGTCTTGGCCGCTGCCAGGAGGCGGCGAACGGTGCCGGAGGGTTCACCGCGCCTCAGCCGAGGAGGCGGAGTGGGAAGCCCGCTCGCCGCAGCACGCCGTCGCGCGCCTCCTCGACGAGTCGGAGGACGCGCGGGATATCGACGCCCACGAGGTTCCCTCGCCACTTCTTCACCTTCCCGGCAACGAGGACGGTATCGACGTTGCTCGGGTTCATGAGGGTCACCACTGCGCCCGGCGCGTTGTTCAGCGGCCAGACGTGGAGCCGGTCCGCCCGCAGCAGGACAATGTCGGCCTCCTTGCCAGGGGTGAGCGTGCCGACCTTGTGCTCCAGGTGGGCGCACCGCGCGCCCTCGAGCGTCGCGAACTCCAGCACCTCCCGCACTGTGAGGAGCGGCGGCAGGTTCTCCTCGCCCTGCAGCGCGCGCTCGTTGAGCAGTGCCCGCTGGAGCGTGAAGACCGTCCGCATCTGGGTAAAGGGGTCCGGCGTGAGGTTCGTATCCACGTCGGAGCTCAAGCTCGGGCGGATGCCGTGATCGAGCGCCTGCTGGATGGGCGGCATCCCATGCCGCATCGCCATCTCGATCGGGACAGCGAGCGAGATCTTGACGCCGTGATCGGCGATCGCGCGCCAGGCGGCCTCGCTCAGGCCGGTGCAGTGGATGAACTCGACGTCTGGCCCCAGCTGCCCGGCCTGCGCCAGCGCCACGATCGTGGCGCTGACCGGCGCGGTGCTGCCGACGACGTGCTCGACGATCGGCACTCCTAGCTCGCGAGCGAGTGGCCAGAACTGAGTGTTCGTCATCCCGGCCTGCAGGGCCAGCGTCAGGAGCTGGTCCTCCGAAGCGAAGAACTGCGTCTTGAGCCGCCGGAGGTCGTGCGGGTGCTGCGTCCCCGGGCCGGCGCCGCGCGAGTAGGCGAAGACCGCCCGGATGCCGGCCTCCTGGAGCGCCTGGATGCAGGCGTCGGTGTGCTCGGGCGTGTGCGCCACCTGGGAGGTGTCAACAACGGTCGTGATGCCGAGGTCGAGCGCGCCCAGCGCGCTCACGAGCATCCCGGCGTACGCATCGCGGGGCTGGTAGGCGGGGGTCAGGGTATCGATGATGTCGCGGAAGTAGTCGGCCAGGATTCCGTCGGGGAGGATGTTGCGCAGGAGCCCTTGGTAGCAGTGGTGGTGCGTGTCGATGAACCCGGGCAGGACGATCATGTGCGTGGCGTCGATCACCGCGGCGGCATCGCTCGCCACGGTGAGGTTCGGCCGCACCTCCTGGATCTTGCCGTCTTCGATCAACACATCCGCTTGCTCGAAGTCGCCAACCGCCGGGTCGAGCGTGAGCACGATCCCGCCTCGGATGAGAATCCGGCGCTGCTCCTGGAGGCGGCGCAGCTCGGTATCGGCGTCCTGCATCGCTGGCTCCCGTGCCGAGGTCGAGTGAGGAAGCAGCGGAGCCGCCGCTCCGCCGGCGAGGAGGCTCCCACTCGCCTGCAGGAAGGTGCGGCGCGACAGGCGGCGGGCAGCAGGGTGGGGGATGGGAGCGTCCACCGGCGTGCGCTTGCTGTGCCGATCCCGCATGGCAGGCCTCCTCGGCATCGCGCTACTGCGAACTTTTTGGATTTGGACAGCCCTCCGCGGCGCTCATAGCGCCCTATCGCACGATAACCCGCTGGTCAGGGAGTCCAGCGTCCATGTGGCCGCAGGCGCGTCCACCGTTGTAGCGCTGGTGGGCGCGCTAGGGTGAGCGGCGTGTCAGCGCTCTTCCACCCCACGACGCGACCAGCGTACCTGCCCCGGCTGCGCCCGTCAAGGGGTACGGCTTCTTTCCTGGGCCTTCCGCCCGGTTCTATCCGCGATACGGAGTGCTATACTGGGCCCGTCTACCAGGCAGGGGCCCAGGCGCCAGGCGCCTCCCCCGGTTGAGGAGAAGACCATGGTGGAGACCGCACAGGCACGGCCGCGCCAGCGCTCAAAAAGAGTGGAGCTGGACTACGCCTACACTGGCCCGGGCACCCTGGCGGGGCGCTACCTGCGGCTGTTCTGGCAGCCTGTCTTCAAGGCGGCAGATCTCCCGCGCGGGCGCGCCCGGCCCATCCGCATCCTAAGCGAGGATCTCACCCTCTACCGCGGCGAGAGCGGCGCTCCCCACGTCCTCGCCTTCCGCTGCGCCCACCGCGGCACCCAGCTCAGCACCGGCTGGGTGGAGGGCGACTGTATCCGCTGCTTCTACCACGGCTGGAAGTACGACGCCTCCGGCCAGTGCGTGGAGATGCCGGCCGAGGACCCCTCCTTCCCGCCCAAGGTGCGCATCCGCAGCTACCCCAC